>Ga0163144_10005673_pt1 | contig 27726 bp, 17 predicted proteins | sample OliLak19BULKMAT1_FD_123175 | JGI IMG/M metagenome (GOLD analysis project Ga0163144, IMG submission 123175) | Freshwater microbial mat bacterial communities from Lake Vanda, McMurdo Dry Valleys, Antarctica - Oligotrophic Lake LV.19.BULKMAT1 | ecosystem: Environmental > Aquatic > Freshwater >... | reverse complement strand
CTCTCGACGATCACGCGCCTCGCGGCCTCGATCACGGTCAGCTCGGTGGACGGGCGGACCCGCGGCGTCAGCTCCTCCACGGCGGCGCGGACCAGGCGCGGCAACGCGGCGCGCGTCTGCGTGCTCGCGGCGGGCGCGACGTCGAGGCTCCGGTACACCTTGGCGCGCGCGTCGACCGACGCGAACCGCTCTCCCGACGACGCGAGCGCCTCGGACGGACCCAGCACCAGCACGCCGCCGACCTCGAGCGCGTGGTGGAACCGCGGCAGCAGGCGCTGCTGGAGGACCGGCTGCAGGTAGATGAGGACGTTGCGGCACATCAACAGGTCGAGGCGCGTGAACGGCGGATCGGTGATCAGGTCGTGCTGCGCGAACACGAGGGTCCCGCGGATCGCCGAGGAGATCCGGTAGCCGCCGTCCTCGGCCGTGAAGTACCGCGCCAGGCGGGCCGGCGAGACGTGCTCGGCGATCGCCGCGGGGTAGCGGCCGGCGCGGGCCACGGCGATCGCGTTCGCGTCGATGTCGGTCGCGTAGATCTGCACCGCGACGTCGTGCGTCGCGCCGAGCACCTCGTCGATCACGATCGCGAGCGAGTACGCCTCCTCGCCCGACGAGCACCCCGCGACCCAGGCGCGGAGCTTCTTCGGCGCGGTCTTTCGGGCGATCACCGCGGGGAGCGCCACGTCGTGCAGCACGGTGAACGCGGCGTCGTCGCGGAAGAAGTGGGTGACGCCGATCAGCAGCTCGCGGAACAGCAGCGCGCCCTCCTCGGGGTTGGCTTCGAGGTAGGCGGCGTAGGCGTCGAGCGAGGGCAGGTGGTGCACCCCGAGCCGGCGCTCCAGCCGGCGCTCGATCGCGCCGCTCTTGTACAGCGTCATGTCGTGGCCGGTCTGCCGGTGCAGGATCGCGAGGATCCGGCCGACCGCGGCGTCGGTGTCCGCGCTCGGCTGCGCCGCGCTCGGCTGCGCGGTGGTCGCCGCGCTCGCGACGGTCGCGCGCGCAGCGAGCTGCTCCGGCGCCCCGAGGTGCGCGGTCGGCACCGCGGCGATCGCCGCGCGCGGCATGGCGTCGAACGCGGCGCCCGTGGGCTCCTGGACCAGCGCGACCCCGCCGGCGTCGTGGATCGCGCGCAGGCCGTCGGCCCCGTCGTCGCCCATGCCCGAGAGCACGACGCCGATCGCCGCCTGACCGCGCGCGCGCGCGAGGCTGTGAAAGAACGTGTTGATCGGGCAGCGCGCGCCTCGCCGACGTGGCCGCGGCCGCAGCCGCAGCACGTCCCCGTCGAGGACGACGTCGCGGTCGGGCGGGATCACGTAGACCGAGTCGCGGGCGAGGGAGACGCCGTCCTCCACCTGACGAACGGGCATCGCGGTGGTCCGCTGCATCAGCTCGGGCAGCAAGGACTTGTGGTCGGGACCGAGGTGGCTCACGACGACGAACGCCATCCCGGTGTCGACGCCCATGCTGGCGAAGAACTGCTCGAACGCGTCCAGGGCGCCGGCCGAGCCGCCGAGGCCGACGACGAACGCGGGCCGCGCGGACGCTCGCCGCCCGTTCCTGCCCGCCTTGCGCGTCGCCGCCACGGGGCAGCCTAGCGCATCGGCGTCCTAGCGTGCGGCGATCGCCGCGAGCAGGCGCTCCCGCGTCCACGGCGGGTCGAGCACGGCGTGGATCCGACCGGCCGCCAGCGCCGCGATCGCCGGCGCGGTCGCGGCGCGCGTCATCACCACCCGGCGGACCTCGGGGTGCGTGTCGGCGACGAAGCTCGCGAGCTCGAGGCCGCTGGTCTGGGTCAGGTCGGCGGCGACGAGCAGCGTGTCGATCGCGACCTCCTCGGACGACAGGAGCGCGACCGCGCCGAGCGCCGTGAACGCCGAGACCACGCGCGCGCCGGTGTTGCGCAGCAGGACCGCGATCGAGTGGCGCTCGTCGCGGACCGGATCCACGAGCAGGACCGCGGCGCCGGACGCGTGCTGGAGGACGCCGGCGACGACGTCGTCGAGCCGATCCTGCCCGGCGACGCTGGTGTGGCCGAACCGGATCCCGAGGCAAGCCTGGCCCGCCTCGTTGGTCGTGCGCCGGACCACGGTGCCGGAGATCGACAGGTGCGGGTGGCCGTCGACGACGATCGCGGCGTGGAGGCGCTCGCCCACGTCCAGCGGCGGCCCGCCGGTCAAGAGGGCGCCGCCGCGCGACAGGTCGTGCACCCGCGCCCGCCAGCCGCCGCACGCCGTGCCGATCGCGGAGCCGGCGACCGGCAGCCGCCACTCGCGGCGGCGCTCGGGGCGCGACCCGCTCGGGCGCCGGCTCGGCCGGGTCGGTCGGCGAGGGGCCACGGCCGTGGCGTCCGCGGCGCGACGGCCCTGCTTGACCAGGTACATCGCCTGATCGGCGAACGCGATCAGCGCGCTCGCGGCGCTGTCCGTGGCGGGGACGTCGTCGCGCAGCGACGCGACGCCGATCGAGACGCCGAGCCGCTCGCCGGCCGGCATCGGCACCGCGGCCACGGCGCTCTCGAGCCGCGCGACGACGGTCGCGGCCGTCGCCGGCCCGGTCGCGGGGAGCACGACGACGAACTCGTCACCGCCCCATCGCGCCGCGAAGTCGGAGCCGCGGAGCTGGGTCTCGAGCGCGCGCGCCACGTCGCGCAGGATGCGATCGCCGGCGAGGTGTCCGCGCGCGTCGTTGATCCACTTGAACCCATCCAGATCGAGGAACAGCACCGACAGCGGTCCGCCGTGGCGCAGCGACATCTCGACCTGGAGGCCGAGCAGGTGATCGAGCCCGACGCGGTTGAGCAGGCCGGTCAACGGATCGAGGAAGCTGCCGCGCCGCAGCCGGGCCAGCTCCTCGGCGGTGCGGAGCAGGTTGCGCGCGCGCGCGATCAGCTCCGCGGAGTGCATCGGCTTGGTGACGTAGTCGTTCGCGCCGGCCTCGAGGCTGTCGATCCGGCGCCGGACCTCGTGGTGAGCGGACACGACGATCACCGGCACGCCGGCAGTGCGCGGGTCGGCGCGCAGGCGGGCGAGCAGGACGAGGCCGTCCATCTCGGGCATCGCCAGATCGAGCACGATCAGGTCGGGCGGTGGCTCCTCGGTGAGCGCCGCCAGCGCGGCGGTGCCGCTGTCGGCGGCGCGGACGACGTGCCCGACGCTCTCGAACACGGCGGCGAGCAGCTCGCGCTGGTCGAGCTCGTCATCGATCACGAGGATGTTGGCCGCGTCGCTGGTCACCTGAGCCCTGCATGAGCAACCGTCGTGCCGGAGCCGAGGCGCTCCCCACAGCCCTCGAGGCACACCAGCTCGATCGCGCGTGCGGTCGCGCTCGTTCCCGGCGTGCGCGCGGACCTGCCTCAGCGCGCTCGTGTGCGCCTCGGCGATCCCGAAGTCGGCCCGGGCGCGCGATTCGAGCGCCTTCGCCGGCCCGGCATGCACGATGCACTGAGTCGCGGCATGAGCACGGATCTCCAAAACCTCCTCGTTCGCCAGTCGATCGTCTCGATCGAGCAGATCCGTCGCGCCGAGGCCGCAGCGCGCGGCACCGAGTCGACGTGGCTCGAGCAACTGTTGATGTCGCGTCAGGTCGACGAGGCCACCGTGGCGCGGGTCGCCGGGGCCGCCCGGCGGGTGCCGTCGGTGGATCTCCAGGTCCTCGCGCATCTCCCGGGCAACGTGATCGCCGCGCTGCCCCGCGATCTCGCGATCGAGCACCGCGTGGTGCCCGTCGCTCTCGAGGCCGACGGCGACCTGACCGTCGCGATGGTCGATCCCTGCAACGAGGTCGCCGCGCAGGAGCTCGAGTTCTTCCTCGGCTGCCGCGTGCTCCGCGAGGTCGCGCCCGCGACCCCGCTGGCCTGGGCGCTGGCCGCGTACTACGCCGCGTCGAGCCCGCTGTCGACGAGCTGGGATCCCGAGACCTCGCTGGCCCGGCCGCGCCGGATGGCGCGGGGCTCGGTGTCCGGCGTGATGCCCGCGCTCGTCAGGTGACCCTGCTAGGGTGCCCGGATGGGCAAACTCGACGACATGCGGGCGGCGCGGGAGGCACTCCACGGCGTGGTCGCCGAGGCGCCCGACGCCGACGCGGATTCCGGCCGGTGCGCGGTGTGCGGCAAGAAGAAGGCGGTCGAGCAGGGGCTGGTGGTCAGCCACCAGAAGGGCCTCGGCAAGATGTGCGCAGGTTCTCGCAAGGCGCCGGCGGGCTGACGTCGTATCCTCGTCCGCGATGCGGACCCGGATCGGGCTGATCCTCGCGCTCGCGCTCGGCACCGGGTGCCTCGAGAGCAGCGTCACCACGTGCGACGACGGGGTGCTGTGCCCGGCGGGCACGGCGTGCTCGTCACAGGGCTGCGTCCTGCCCGAGCAGGTCGACGCCTGCGACGGCCTCGTCGACGGCGATCGCTGCGAGTTCAGCGGCGTCAGCAGCGGCCGCTGCGTCGACGGCGTGTGCGTGTCGTTCGGCTGCGGCAACGACGTCGTGGAGGCGGATCAGGGCGAGCGGTGCGACGACGGCAACACGATCTCGGGCGACGGCTGTCGCGCCGACTGCCAGAAGATCGAGGCGTGCGGCGACGAGATCGAGGACGAGGGCGAGGCGTGTGACGACGGCAACGCCAACCCCGCCGACGGCTGCGACGCCTGCGTCGAGACCGCGTGGACGGCGACCGCGCTGGTCGGCGGGGACCTGATGGCGACGGCCCTGGGCCTCGCCGCGCCCCAGGCCGTCGCGGTCGACCGCCGCGGCAACGCGTACTTCGCGGATCGCGAGAACCACCGCGTCCGTCGGGTCGACGCGACCGGCGCGGCCACCGTCGTCGCGGGCACCGGCGCCGACGGCTACTCGGGTGACGGCGGCCCCGCGACCAGCGCGCGGCTCGGCCAGCCCGTCGGCGTCGCGGTCGACGGGCTCGACAACGTGTTCGTCGCCGACGCCTTCCGCCACGTCGTGCGCCGGATCGACGGGCGCACCGGCATCATCACCACGGTCGCGGGCAACGGCGTCGGCGGCTACGGGGGCGACAACGGTGCCGCGACGCTCGCGCGGCTCCAGCAGCCGGAGGGCGTCGCGGTCGACGGGCAGGGCAACCTGTTCATCGCCGACGCGCAGAACTACCGGATCCGCCGCGTCGACGCGACGACCGGCGTGATCACGACGGTCGCAGGCATCGGGACGCCGGGGCCGCCGAACGACGGGGGCCAGGCCACCAGCGCGGGGTTGATCCGGCCCGTGGGCGTCGCCCTCGACGCGGCGGGCAACCTGTTCATCGCCGATCAGTTCGGTCAACGCGTGCGGCGGGTGGCCGCGGTCAACCGGACGATCTCGACCGTCGCGGGCGACGGCACGTACGGTTACGCCGGGGACGACGGCGCGGCGGCCTCCGCCATGCTCGCGGGCCCGACCGGCGTCGCGGTCGACGAGGCGGGCAACCTCTACATCTCCGATCGCGAGAACCACCGCGTGCGGCGCGTCGCCGGCGGCATCATCACGACGTACGCCGGGACGGGCGTCGCGGCGTTCGCCGGTGACGGCGGCCCCGCGTCCACCGCCGCGCTCGCGCTGCCGTACGGCGTCGCGGTCGATCTGCAAGGTCACGTCTACGTTTCGGACAGCGACAACGATCGGATCCGCCGGGTGGACGCCGCGACGGGCGACATCGCGACGGTCGCGGGCAGCGGTGACCACGGCGGGTCCGGCTACGAAGGGACCGCGCTCACGGCCGGCCTGGCGGTCCCCATCGGCCTCGCCTTGGACGGCGCCGGCAACCTCTACCTCGCCGACACCGACAACAGCCGGATCCGCCGGCTCGACGCGGGCGCGACGACGTTCGCGCCCGTGGCCGGCAACGGCGACGCCGGGCTCACCGGCGACGGCGAGCTCGCGGTGGTCGCGACGATGAACACCCCGCGCGCGGTGGCCGTCGACGCCGCGGGCAACGTGTTCTTCGCCGACTCGCTGAACCACCGGATCCGTCGCGTCGACGCGACGACCGGCGTGATCACGACCGTCGCGGGGACGGTGGAGGGCTTCGACGGCGACGGCGGGCCCGCGATCGCCTCGCTGCTGTCGTCGCCGCTCGGGGTCGCGGTCGACGCGGCGGGCAACCTCGTCATCGCCGACAGCAACAACCACCGGATCCGCCGGGTCGACGCGACCACGCAGCAGATCACCACGATCGCGGGCGGCAGCACGCCCGGGTCGACCGGCGACAACGGACCCGCGACCGGCGCGCGGCTGTTCGTGCCGCAGGGCCTGGCGTTCGACGCGGACGGCCACCTCTACATCGCCGACTCGTTCAACGCCCGCGTCCGGCGGATCGACGCGGTCAGCGGCGACATCACCACCGTCGCGGGCAGCGCGACCTCGGGCTCCGGCGGCGACGGCCTGCAGGCGACGTCGGCGCAGCTGTCGAACCCCACCGCGGTCGCGCTCGACGGCGCGGGCAACCTCTACATCGCCGATCGCAACAACCACCGCGTCCGCCGCGTCGACGCCGCCGGAGTGATCACGACGGTCGCCGGGACGGGCACGCTCGGCGAGCTCGGCGACGGCGGCCTCGCCACGGCGGCGCGGCTCCAGTTCCCCTCGGGCGTGGCGGCCGACGCGGCGGGGAACGTCTACGTCGCCGACACCGACAACCACCGGCTGCGCCGGATCGATCCGGGCGGCGTGATCACCACGGTGGGCGGCGCGATCGATCCAGACGGCATGGGGCCGCTCGATCGCGCGCGGCTCGCCGATCCCCGCGCGCTGGTCCGCGCGCCCGCGTTCACGCTGATCGCGGGCGGCGCGACCGGGACCGCGCAGGTGGTCGACGCGGCGGCGGTGCGCGTGGTCGCCGGTCGCTATCCCCATGCGCAGTCGACCGGCGCGCTGGCGCGGTTCCGCAGCACCAGCTTCGGATCGGTGGGCGGCGTCGCCTACGACGACGCCGCGGGGGCGTTCTACCTCACCGAGTCGTCCGCCCACCGGATCCTCAGGGTCACCGTCGTGGATCCCGACGACGCGCGGACGTGGACGATCGCGCCGTTGACCGGCGTCGACGCGACCGCCGGGTTCGCCGACGGCGCCGCGGCGACCGCGCGGTTCCGCGCGCCGACCGGCCTGTTCCTCGACGACGCGACCCGCATCCTCTACGTCGCCGACACCGGCAACCACGTGATCCGCGCGATCGATCTCGAGACGAGCCAGGTCACGACGGTGGCCGGCACCCCGGCGACGCTCGGGTTCTTCGGCGACACCGGCCCGGCGACCGCCGCGTACCTCTATGCGCCCGAGGCGATCACGCGGTGCGGCAACGGCGACGTGTTCATCGCCGACACCGGCAACCACCGGGTCCGCCGGATCGACGACGCCGGCCTGATCACGACCGTCCTGGGCGACGGCGTCGCGGCGTCGTCGGGGCAGGGCAGCCCGGCGGAGGAGTTCCCGGTGAACGCGCCGCGCGGCCTGGCGTGCGACGCGTCGGGCAACCTGTACGTGACGTCGTCGACGACGGTGCGGCAGCTGTCGTCCGGCGACACCGGGATCGTCGACGGCACCGGCGCGGTCACCAGCATCTTCGGCGAGCCACCGCGGATCACGCTGCCCGCGTCGGTGACGTTCTGCCTGACCGGCCTCGCCGTCGTCGACGCGGACACCGTGCAGATCACCGACTCGTGCACCGGCATGCTGATCGAGCTGGCGCGCGCGCCGCGCTGACTACAGCTCGCCGCCGATCGAGAAGCTGAACTGCGGCTCGCGGTCGTCGCCCTCGCCGTCGAACGGGATCGCCCAGTCGAACCGCAGCACGCCGATCGGGCTGCGCCAGATGATCGAGGCGCCGGCCGAGCGGTAGCGCTCCAGGCCGGTCTCGCCCCAGGCGCGATCGGTGTTGCCGCGCAGCGCCGCCTCGCCGAACACCGCGATCGACAGCCCGGCGCGCTTCCACACCGGCAGCTCCAGCTCGACGCGACCGAGCCCCTCGAAGTTGTCGCCGGCCGCGACCGCGCCTTCGGGCGTGAGCCGCAGCTCGTCGAGCGAGCCGAACGGGTAGCCGCGGAGGTCGCGGTGGCCGTCGTGCTGCAGCCGGGCCGACAGCGGGACCGCGCCGTCGGCGCCGCGGAGGTAGTCGGCGCGGCCGTGGACGCGCAGCGTGAACGGCCCGAGCGGGCGGGCGTGATCGAGCGAGCCGCCGAGGCGCAGCCACGCGTGCTCCGAGCCGAGCGATCGATCGGCGGTCTCGGCGTACGCCTCGAGGCGGGTGCCGCGGGTCGGCAGCACGCGCTCGTCGAGCGTGTCGTAGATCGCGCCCGCGCGGAGCGTCGCGATCAGCCCGTCGCCGAGCGCGGGCGTCGGCGGCTGCAGCGTCCGCGCGACCTCACCGCCGTCGACGTCGACGTCGACGTCCTCGACGCGATAGCGCAGGTAGCCGCGCGTGTGCGCGCCGAGCGCGCGGCTGACCGTGACCTGGCCGCCGGTGCCCTCGCGCGTGAACCCGTGGCGCGCCTGGCGCTCGTGGAACAGCTCGGTCTCGAGGTCGAGGCCGCTGCCGAGCACGTCGTCGACCTCGTGGCGGATCCGGAACGCCTGCCACCGCGCGCCGAGATCGGCGGTGAGCGCCAGCCGCTGGCCGGTGTGGAACAGGTCGTCCTGGTAGACGCCGGCGTGGGCGAGGAGGCCTTCGTCGGAGTCGAAGCCCGCGCCGATCTCGAAGCGTCCGGTCGGCTCGGTGACGGGCTCGAGGGTCGGCGCGTCGTCCGCCCACGCACCGCGCGCGCCGACGATCGTTGCGAACCCGATCACGAGCAGCCGCGAGGTGGACATCGCCCGCACAGACCCGGGCGCTCGCCGCAGCGTTGCCTAGCCGCCGAGCTCGATCTCGACGTGATACTCGGCGTGGTCGTCACGCAGCGGGATCGTCCGATCCGCCTGCTCGACGCCGTCGCAGGTGACGCGGCGGACCGCGTGGCCGCCGCCGTGGTTCGTGACGTGGATGTGGAAGCAGGCGTTGCGATACCGGTAGTGGACGTCGAACCCCGGCCACGACGCCGGGATCCGCGGCGCGACGTGCAGCCGATCGACGTCGAGGCGCACGCCGAGCAACGACTCGGTGATCAGCCGGTACATCCACGCGGCCGAGCCGGTGTACCAGGTCCAGCCGCCGCGGCCGGCGTGCTGCGGGTTGGTGTAGACGTCGGCGGCGATGACGTAGGGCTCGACCTTGTACGTCGCGATCGCCTCGGCGGTGTCGCCGTGGCGCACCGGGTTGATCATGTCGAACAGCTCCCACGCCTTGTCGTGCTGACCGTCCTCCGCGAACGCCATCGCGGCCCACACCGCGGCGTGCGTGTACTGGCCGCCGTTCTCGCGCACACCCGGGACGTAACCCTTGATGTAGCCGGGGCGGAGCGCCGAGGTGTCGAACGGCGGATCGAACAGCTGGATCACGTCGAGGTCGCGCCGCACCAGGCGGGCGTCGACGGCGGCGAGGCCTTGCCGCGCGCGCTCAGGCGAGCCGACGCCCGCCAGCACGGCCCAGCTCTGCGGCAGCGAGTCGAGCTGGCACTCGGCGTTCGACGCCGAGCCGAGCGGCGTGCCGTCGTCGAAGTACGCGCGCCGGTACCACGCGCCGTCCCAGCCGTGCGCGTCGATCGCGACCCGGAGCTGGGCCTGGGCGGCCGCGCACTCGACGGCGAACGCGTCGTCGCCGCGGCGCTTCGCCAGCGCGCCGAACTCCGCCAGCACGTCGTGGAGGAAGAACGCGAGCCACACGCTCTCGCCCTGGCCGTGCTCGCCGACCAGGTTCATGCCGTCGTTCCAGTCGCCGCTGCCCATCAGCGGCAGGCCGTGGACGCCGAACCGCAGGCCGTGGCGGATCGCGCGCACGCAGTGCTCGTACAGCGTCGCGGTCTCCTCGGAGCGGGCGGGCAGATCGAAGTAGCTGTCCTCGCCTAGGTTCACGGGCCGACCCTCGAGGAACGGCAGGCGCTCGTCGAGCACGCCGGTGTCGCCGACCATCCCGACGTAGCGGCACGCGGCGTAGGGCAGCCACAGGTAGTCGTCCGAGATCTGCGTCCGTACGCCGCGGCCCTGCGGCGGGTGCCACCAGTGCTGCACGTCGCCCTCGGGGAACTGGCGCGACCCGGCGCGGAGGAGCTGATCGCGCAGCAGCCCGGGCTCGGCGTGGATCAGCGCCATCGCGTCCTGGAGCTGATCGCGGAACCCGAACGCGCCACCGGACTGGTAGAAGCCGCTGCGGCCCCACATCCGGGCGGCCAGCACCTGGTAGACCAGCCAGCCGTTGGCGAGGAAGTTCAGCGTCGGATCGGGCGTCGAGACGTGGACCGCGCCGAGCGTCCGGCTCCAGTAGCTCCACACGCCCTCGAGCGCCGCGCGCGCCGCGCCGATGCCGCGGAACCGCGTGACGAGGTGGCGGGCGTCGGCGAGATCGCGCCCCGAGCCGAACGTGAACGCGACCTCGCGCTCCTGGCCGTCGGCGAGCTCGATCACGGCCTGCATCGCCATGCACGGGTCGAGCGTCGCGCCGACCCGGTTGGACAGCCGCGTGCGCCCGAGCGCGGCGGGATCCGCGAGCGAGCCGTTGCGGCCGAGGAACTCCTGGCGGTCCCCGGTGATCGTGCGCTGCACCTCGCTGCAATCGAGGAACGCGACGCGGGCCCCGAACTCGCTGTCGTACGGGTTGCGGGCGAGCAAGCCACCGGACTTGGCGTCGAGCTCGGTCACGATGTGCGGTGCGTTCGCGGCGCGCGAGGAGCCGAGGACCAGCTCGTAGCACGCGGTGAGCGAGAGCCGCCGCGGCCGGCCCGAGCGGTTGACCAGCTTGAGCACGACGAACTTCACCGGCGCGTCGGTGGCGACGTACGTGGTGAGCTCGCTGGTCACGCCGTGCTCGATGGTCTCGAACACGCTGTAGCCGAAGCCGTGGCGGCTGATGTACGGGTGCGTGCCCGTCACGGGCAGCGGCGTCGGCGACCACACCTGGCCGGTGTCCTCGTCGCGCAGGTAGTACGCCTCGCCGCTCGCGTCGGTGACGGCGTCGTTGTGCCACGGCGTGAGCCGGTAGCTGTGCGCGTTCTCGCACCACGTGTACGCGGCGCCGCTCTCGCTGACCACGGTGCCGAACCACGGGTTGGCGAGCACGTTGACCCACGGCGCGGGCGTGCCGGCGTCGCGCGACGTGGTGATCACGTACTCGCGACCGTCGGCGGTGAACCCGCCGAGGCCGTTGAACGCGACCAGGTCCGGGCGCTCGAACGCCGCGGGCCGGACGGGCTTGCGCTGCACCGCGCCGATCCGGCGCTCGGTGGTGGGCAAGAGCGGCGCCGGCAGCTCGAGGACGGGCCGGCGCTCCAGCTGCTCGGCGAGCGTGCCGGCGCTGTCGCTGACGATCAGCCGCGCCACGGTCTGCATCAGCACCTTGTCGTCGGACGAGATCTGCTCGGAGCGGCGCACGAACACCCCGCCGGGACGATCGATCAGGTTCGGATCGCCGAGCGCGGCGAGCACCGCGTTGATCTCGTCCTGCAGCACCTGGCGATATCCCGACGGGTCCTCGTTCCAGATCACCAGATCGGCGACCAGCCCCTTGATCCGCCAGAACGCGTGGGCCTTGACCAGCTGGCGGACCAGCTCGAGGTTCGCGGCGTCCGCGATCCGGACGAGCACGATCGGCAGATCGCCGGAGATCCCGTACGCCCACAGCCCGGCCTGGGTGCCGCGGTTGCGGCCGACCATCGCGCGCGACGCGCGCATCGCCGGGTTCGAGAAGATCACGTTGCTCGCGAGGCGCTCGTAGAGCTGCGCCTCGGTGACGCTGGCGTCGAGCCGGCGCTGGACCACGTGGCTGTGCGTCCACGACAGCTCGAACAGCCGGTCCGCGGCGTGATCGTCCTGGTACTTCTCGATCAGCGCGAGCGCGTCGAGCCGGGTCTCGGCGACGCCGGTGACGACGTGCAGGCGCACGGTCTCGTCGGGCGCGAGCACGACCTGCCCGCGGATCGCGACGATCGGATCGAGCACCGCGCCCTCGCTGTCGCCGAGCCGCGGCGTGTGCATCGCGATCGGATCGGCCACGCTGCGGCCGCGCCCGAGGAACGCGGCGCGCGAGGTCTCGTACGAGACGTCGTCGGCGGCGGCGCCGTGGACGCGGAGCGCGTGGATCATCCACGGCGGGCGCTCGTCGCCCGACCGGGGCCGCCGCGTGCACAGGATCGCCTGCTTGCCGCGGACCAGCTCGGTCTGCACGAACAGGTTGGAGAACGCCGGGTGCGCGAGATCCGCCGCGGCCGTGGCGAGGACGACCTCGGCGAACGTCGTGAGCTCGATCGTCCGCGCGAGCTTGCCGCGGTTGGTCAGCGTGATCCGGCGCAGCTCGATGTCGTCCTCGGGCGACACCGCGATCTCCACGTGGGTCTCGAGGTCGCGATCGTGGCGGCGGAACTCCGCGCGGCCCGGCGAGAAGATCGCCTCGTAGCGCTGGGCGCGGACCAGCGTCGGCTGGTGCGCCGCGGACCAGAACGCGCCGCTGCCGACGTCGCGCAGGTAGCCGAACGTGCCCCAGCAGTCGCGGGTCGAGTCCTCGCGCCAGCGCGTCACCGCGAGCTCGCGCCACCGGCTGTAGCCGCCACCCGCGTTCGTCACCATCACGTGGTACCGGCCGTTCGACAGCAGGTGGACCTCCGGCGCCGGCGTGCTCGGCGACGTGAACACGCGGAGGTCGCGCTCGCCCTCGACCCGCGCGGCGGTCCGTGACACCTCGGCCGGGTGCGGCGCGATCGTCGTCGTGATCGGGATCCGCTCCTGGAGCAGCAGGTCGGTGGCCTGGAACATCGGCGTGGCGAGGAACCGCCGCTGCATCGGCCGGTCGAGCAGCACGTACGCCAGGGACAGGAACGCCATGCCCTGGTGGTGCGCCATGTACGAGCGGATCGTCACGCGGTCGGCGCCCGGCGGCAGGCGCGCGGCGGTGAAGTCGATCGCCTCGTAGAAGCCGTCGCTGCCCAGCTCGCCCTCGCGCGCGAGCCGGCGGAGGTTCGCGCACGCGGCCTCGGGCGCGACCATCAGCGCCAGCACCGTCGCGTACGGCGCGACCACGAGATCGTCGGCGAGCCCGCGCTTGAACCCGAGGCCGGGCACGCCGAACGCGCGGTACTGGTAGTTGAGGTGCGCGTCGGTCTTGTTGTAGCCGGACTCCGACAGGCCCCACGGCACGCCGCGCTCGCGGCCGTAGGCGATCTGCCGCGCGACCACCGCCTCGTACGTCTCGGCGAGCAGCGTGTGGTCGTAGCTCGGCATGACCAGGAGCGGCATCAGGTACTCGAACATCGAGCCGCTCCACGACAGCAGCGCGGGCTGGCCGGCCCACGTCGTGAGCGAGCGCCCGAGGCGGAACCAGTGCTCGTACGGCACCTTGCCCTGCGCGATCGCGACGAAGCTGGCGAGCCGCGCCTCCGACGCGAGGAGATCGTAGGAGCTCGCGTCGAGCCGGTGATCGCCGACGTGGTAGCCGATCGCGAACAGGTGCCGCGCGCGGTCGTAGAGGAAGTCGTAGTCGAGGTCGGCGAGCTCGCGACACTGGGCCGCCAGCGCGCGCAGCTCGTCCTCGCGCGTCGCGAGGTCGGTGGCGGCGAGCTCGTCGCGCGCGTGGCGGACCTGTGCGGCGAACGCGTGCGCCCACCAGCCCGGCGCGGGCTCGCCGCGGCGCGCCACGGCGGTGACGAGCGCCTGCGCGGCGACGTCGAGCAGCGCGAGCCGCTGCGCGAGCTCCGTCGGCGTGGTCGGGCGCGCGCGCAGCAGGTCGCGCGCGGGTCCGAGCTCGTGGACCGTGCCCGTGAGCGGCGCCAGCTCCTCGGTCAGCACCGCGAGGGTCTCGGCGAGGCCGTCGAACAGCCGCGGCGGCAGGACCGGCGCGGCGGCGAGCTCGTCGAGGCCCGCGGCGAGGACGAGCAGGTGGCCAGCGAGGTTGCCGCTGTCGACGGTCGAGACGTAGCGCGGGTGCAGCGGCTCGAGCGTCGTCGTGTCGTACCAGTTGTAGAAGTGGCCGCGATGGCGCTGCATCTGGCCCATCGTCGCGAGCGTCCGCGACGTCCGCGCGACCAGCTCGCCGACGGTGACGTAGCCGAAGTCGTACGCCGCGAGGTTCGCCGTGAGCGCGAGGCCGATGTTGGTCGGCGACGTCCGGTGCGCCGCGCCGCGCGGCGGCTCCTCCTGGAAGTTGTCGGGCGGGAGGTCGTGATCGGTGGGCCCGACATAGACCTCGAAGAACCGCCAGGTCCGACGCGCGACCGTCGACAGGAACCTCACGTCGTCGTCGTCGAGCCGGGGGCGGGACGGCACGATCGGCCGGCTCAGCCACCACGACATCACCGGCGCGACGACCCACAGCGCGAGCAGCGGCGCGGCGCCGAACAGCGCGGACGTGTCCATGCGCGCCAGCCACGCCGCGAGCGCGACCGCGAGCACCGGGCCGATCCACATCGCGCGGATCGATCCGGTCAGCCCCACCTGCGAGGCACGCTGCGCGTCGCGGGCGGTCCGCCACTCGAGCAGGCGCCGCCGCGTCACCAGGACCCGGACCAGCGCGCGACCGATCGCGTCGAGCGACCACAGCGCCTCGGCAGGGAGGCACGCCAGCGCGAACAGGTCGCGTCCGAGCTGGCGCACCAGGCCGCGCACGACCTCGCGGTGGTGGCGAACCAGCCGCTGCTCGAGCGGCCGGCGCCACAGCGACGCCACGGCGGCGAGCAGGCCCGGGATCAGCACGACCGCGGCCACGGCCACCGTCGCGAGCACGGCGGCGCCGCGCAGCCACCCCACCATCAGGATCGCGACGAGCGCGACCGGCGCCAGGCTGCGCCGCAGGTTGTCGAGGATCTTCCACTGCGAGAGCCGCGTGATCGGGTTGGGGACGCGGCCCGAGGCGTGGGGCACGCGCCGGCGCAACCACCCGAAGATCTGCCAGTCGCCGCGGGTCCAGCGCGATCGCCGCGCCACGTCCGCGAGGTGCGTGGCCGGGTGGTCCTCGACGAGGAGCAGGTCGCTGACCAGGCCGGCGCGCGCGTACGCGCCCTCGATCAGGTCGTGGCTCAGCACGTGGTTCTCGGGGAACTTGCCGCCGCACGCGGCGCGGAACGCGTCGAGGTCGTAGATGCCCTTGCCGACGAACGAGCCCTCATCGAAGAGGTCCTGGTAGACGTCGGACACCGCGCGCGTGTACGGGTCGATGCCGGGGTCGCCGCCGAACAGCCGGCCGAACCACGACCGCGTCGTGCTCGCCATGCTCACCGCGACGCGCGGCTGCAGGATCGCGTAGCCCGCGGTCACCCGTCCGCACGCCAGGTCGAGCCGCGGCCGGTTCAGCGGGTGCGCCATCGTGGCCGCGAGCTGGCGCGCCGTGTCGGCGGGCAGCATCGTGTCGCTGTCGAGGACGATCACGTACGCGACGCGCTCGAGCCGCGCCAGCGGTCCGACGACCGTCGCGAACCGCCCGAGGTCGCCGCGCAGCGCCTCGTCGAGCTCCTCGAGCTTGCCGCGCTTGCGCTCCCAGCCCATCCACGCGCCCTCGGCGGGATTCCACTGGCGCGCGCGGTGGAACAGGAAGAACCCGCCGGTCTGCGCGGGGTCGGCGTAGCGCTCGTTGAGCGCGGCGATGCCGGCGCGGGCGCGGGTGATCAGGGCGTCGTCGCCGTCCAGGGTCTCCGCCGCGGCGTCGCGGAGGTCGGTGACGAGCGCGAACGCGAGGTGAGGATCCCGGTTGGCCAGGAACCGCACCTCGAGCGCCTCGACCAGCGCGTCGATCTCCGCGGCGTCCGTGAGCAGCGTCGGCACCGCGACGATCGTCCGGTGCTCCGCCGGGATCCCCTTCGAGAAGTCGAGCCGCGGCAGCACGCGTGGCGCGACCAGCAGCGTGGCCGCCCAGTGCACCAGCGCGATCGCGAGCTGGTTGGCGGCGATCCCGAGGAGCGCCCACCACGCGGCGCGCCCCGCGCCGTCGAGGTCGATCGGGATCCGCGTGATCAGCAGCCACGCGAACACCGCCGTCAGGCCGACGATCGAGCCCGCGTACAGGCCGTGGCGCAACCCGCGCGCGAGCCGGCGCCCGCGCTGGCGCAGCGGGACCCGCGCGCGCAACGTTCGCTCGAGCCGCGCCAGGCCGTCGTCGATCAGGTAGTACCCGACGTGCGCCTCGCGCCCCTGGCTCGCGGCGGCGTGCTCGATCGCCGCGCGCGCGACGTCGTGCTCGGTCCGCTCGCTCGCCCGCGCGATCCGCTCGACGACGTGCCGGTAACGGTCGCGGGTCGTGAAGTCCATCCCCGGGTACGTCGGGTCGAGGCGGAGCTCCTGCTCGACCACGCTCGTCGCCTCGACGAAGTCGTGCCAGTCGGTCGCGTTGAGGAACCGCAGGCTGCCGATGCTGTTGCTGATCGCGACCTGGTCCGCCGCCTGGCTCTGCGTGACCTGCTCGAACACCTGCTCGATCGTGCGGCCCTGCTCGGCGAGCCGCTGCTCGAGCCACGCGATCGGGAACGCGAGCGCGGGCCCCTGGCCCTGGAGCCGCGCCGCCAGCTCCGCGACGAAGGAGTCGGTCAGCCGTGGGTCGTCCTTGACCAGCGCGGCGAGCACCACCACCACGCGCGTCGGTTCGGTGCTCGCGACCTCGACCATCTGCGCGACCCACGACGCCGCGAGCTCGCGATCGCGACGCCCCGCGGTCACGGCGGAGAGGACGCGCCGCAGGTTCTCGACCAGCGCGAGCCGCAGCATGATCGGGATCGCCCACAGCTCGCCGAGCCGGAGCGGCTGGATCGTCTGGTACGCCGCGACGAACGCGCGCAGGCCCGGGTCGTCGACGCGGCCGTGCGCGTGCGAGATCAGCTCGAGCGCCAGATCGTAGACGCGCGGCGTGCCCGGCTGCGGCGCGTTGGCCAGCCGCGGCAGCTCGCGGTGATACGCGCGCGGCAGGTGCCGGCGCGTGAGCCGGATCTGCTCCTCGATGAGCGGGTGGTTGTCGATGAACCACTCGGCGGCCGGCGTGATCTGCCGGCCCTGCTGGACCGCGCGCATGATCAGCGCGTAGGCGTCGCGCAGCGCCGCCTCGTTCGCCGCCAGCCGCGCCATCAGCCGGTCGGCGCCGCGCCCGCGGCCCGAAACCTCGTGCCATCCCGCCATGGTGCGGGCGTGCCGCTCCAGCTGCGCGACGCTGAACAGCTCCGCGCGGAGCGGTTGTTCGTCAATCGGCGGAAACGCGCTCATCGAACCGATGCGGCCGTTGCACCGTCCGTGCCTTCGGGATCTCCCGAGCCAGAGCGCGATCACCCGCGCCCGACGCGGGCCGAGCCGCCCACCGGGCGCTCGCGCCCGACCACGGGAACACGCGTGGTCGCGCTGCGGATCGAGCACCGCGCCCACGGCTACTTCCGCCGCGATGGCGACCGGTATCTCCACCGCACGCGGGAGGACTTCAGCGTGATGCTCGACGAGGCCGCCGCCGCCGGCGGGCTGCTCGCCGAGGCCGCCGCGGGGCTCCGCCGCTGATCGCGCGTCAGGTCCGAGCGAAGAGGTCGCCACGAGCGGCGTCGCGGATGGCCACCACCGCGGGATGCGCGAGACGCCGCTCCACCGAGATCGCGTAGTAGCGCTCCTTGATCGTCTCGACGCGAGCGACCTCGGCGAGGTCGTAGCGTCGGCACACCACGTCCGCGATCACGGTGGGCACGAAGATGAGGCCCATCCCGTCCGAGGCGAACACCTTGAGCAGCGCGCTGTCTTCCGCCTCCGCGACCACGCGCGGGTGCACGCCCTGTCGGTTCAACCAGTCGTCGATCTCGCGACGCAGCGAGCCACCCTGGAGCGGCAGCAGCAGGGGCGCGGCCTCGAGCGAGGCCGGGAAGCCGCGTCGCGCGGCGCGCGCCAGCGCCGGCGGTCCGACGATCGTCATGTCGGTCGTGCCGAGCGGGTGATTGAACGCGCGCACCGCGGCGCCCGGCGGCACCGGCGCGTCGGCGATCACGACGTCGAGGTCATGGGCGGCGAGGTCCACGAGCAAGCGATCGAACCGGTCCTCGCGGCAGATCAGCTGGACCGGCTCCGGGCCATCGATCGCCGGCGCGAGGACCTTTCGCAGCAGCAGCTTGGGCACGACATCCGTGATCCCGACGACCAGCCGCAGCGGCCGGTCGCTCGGGCGCCCGCGCAGGGCGTCGCGCAGCTCCCGTCCGAGCCCGAAGATCTCCTCGGCGTAGCGAAACGCCGTCTGGCCGACCTCGGTGAGCACCAGCTTGCGACCACGCTTCTCGAACAGCTTCACATCGAGATCGTTCTCGAGCTTGCGGATCTGCCCACTCAGCGTGGGGTGGGACAGGCGCAGGACCTTGCCGGCCGGCGCCAGTCCTCCCTCCTTGGCGACGACCCAGAAGTACAGGAGGTGGTGATAGTTCAGCCATTCCATCAGTCGAAGATATCCCACCATCGGCGACGCCCCCCGCCGCGCCCGCTGTCGTCGTCGTCGTCGTCGTCATTGTCGTCGCCGGCCTTCGACGCGCTGGAGTCACGAGCGATCAGCTTCTCGAGCTCGCCTCGGTCGAGCCAGACGCCGCGACAGGTGGGGCAGATGTCGATGAGGACGCCGGCTCGATCGCGCTCGACGAGCTCGGCCGTGTGGCAACGGGGGCAATGGATCATGGTCGCGGCAAGCTGGCGCCGCCCGAGGGGGTCGTCGATTTCAAAATCTCGACACGATGGGAAGCAACTACGACATCGACGCGCGTGCGCCGGCGACCTACCCATGAGCTCTACCCACCGGAGGCACCATGAGACTCGTCATCAAGGCCCGCGGCATCGAGCTGACGCAGGAGCTACAGACGTTCATCACCCGGCGTGTGCACTTCGCGCTGTCGCGCACGGTCGGCGTCGTGCGCCGGGTCGACGTCAACGTGGTCGACGTCAACGGACCCCGTGGCGGCGTCGACAAGCTGTGCCGGGTCCGCGTCCACGGCCCTGGCCTGCCGGAGATCATCATCGAGGAACGTGATGCGCAGACCGAGTCCGCGGTGGCGACCGCCACCGCACGCGCGTCACGGGCGGTGCTGCGGGCGATCGCGCGGCGTCGCCCCGTCTTGCTGCGCGCGGTGACCAGCTCTTGACCATGTTCTGGCTCTACGTCGGGTTCGTGGCCTTCATCGCGAGCCTGCTCGCGCTCGACCTCGGCGTGTTCCATCGCAGGCCTCACGTCGTCAAGGTCAAGGAGGCGCTCGGCTGGTCCGCGGTGTGGATCAGCCTCGGCCTCGCGTTCTCTGGCCTCATCTACCTCGGGTACGAGCACCACTGGCTCGGCCTGGGGACCACCCGCGACGCGATGTCGACGCCGCACGTCGACGCCTCCGGGGTGACCTATTACAACGAGGGAGGCAGCGCGACGATCAAGTACCTGACCGGGTTCGTGGTCGAGAAGTCGCTCGCCGTCGACAACATCTTCGTGATCGCGATGATCTTCACGTTCCTCGGAGTGCCGGCGGTGTACCAGCACCGGGTGCTGTACTGGGGCATCGTCGGGGCGCTCCTGATGCGCGGGCTGATGATCGCGGTCGGCGCCGCGCTGATCACGCGGTTCACGTGGATCATCTACGTGTTCGGCGCGTTCCTCATCCTCACCGGCGTGAAGATGCTGCTGCTGTCGGACAAGCCGGCGGATCTGAACCGCAACATCCTGGTGCGGCTGATCCGACGGCTCATGCCCGTCACCGACCGCTACCACGGTCAGCACTTCGTCGTCCGGGCCGGGTCGGAGGCCAGCCACGTCCCGGCGACCCCCGGCGCGCCGGTCGAGGTCGATCGCGTCGTCGACGGGGCTCGGACCGGCGCCCTGCTGGCCACGCCGCTGCTGCTGGCGCTCGTGCTGGTGGAGTTCACCGACGTGATCTTCGCGGTCGATTCGATCCCGGCGATCTTCGCGATCACGACGGACCCGTTCCTCGTGTTCACCAGCAACGTGTTCGCCATCCTCGGCCTGCGCAGCCTCTACTTCGCGCTCGCCGGGATGATCGACACGTTCCGCTATCTCAAGGTGTCGCTCGCGGTCGTGCTGATGGTGATCGGCGGCAAGATGATGGCGCACACCTGGCTGAAGGACTGGCTGGGCGCCAACTTCAACCTGGTCGTCCTCGGCGCGGTCGGGCTGATCGTCGGTACGGGCGTCGCCGCGTCCATGCTCGCGAGCCGCCGGGAGGCGCACGCACCGGTGATCGACTAGGCTGGCGCCGCCCGTGATCGCGATCGTCGACGTCCACTACGGCACGCACGCCGCGCGCGCCGGCTGCGTCGTCCTCGCCGGCTGGGCGGACGCGACCGCGCAGCGCGAGCGGGTCACCAGCGTCGAGGGCATCGAGCCGTACGTGCCCGGCGAGCTGTACCGGCGCGAGCTCCCGGCGCTGCTCGCCGTCCTCGACGGGATCGAGGCGTCGATCGTCGTCGTCGACGGCTACGTGTGGACCGCCGTGGGCCCCGGCCTCGGCGCCCACCTCCACGCCGCGCGGGGCGGCATCGTCATCGGGATCGCCAAGTCGGAGCTGCCTGGCGCGCCGGGCGTGCCGGTGATCCGCGGCGACAGCGCGCGCCCGCTCCTGGTCAGCGCCGTCGGCGTCGAGCCCGCCGAGGCCGCGCGGCACGTCGCCGCGATGCATGGCGAGCATCGCTTGCCGACGATGGTGGTGCGCGCCGATCACCTCGCCCGCGGCATCCAGGGCTAGAGTCACGCCATGCACCGCTCGATCTCGCTCGTGACCACGCTGCTGCTCGGCGGGTGCGGCAAGGGCTCGCTCGACCACCCGGCGATCTACGTGCCGCCGGCGTGCGAGGCGCGGTTCGTCGGGCAGGTGATGGCCGAGTCGGTCGCGGTCGACGCCGACGGCGAGTCGATCTACTGGCTCGACTACCACTGGGGCACGCTGCAGCGGCGCTCGCGCGGCGTCGGGGCGATCGAGACGCTGCGTGAAGGCTCCGACGAGCACCTCACCGAGTCGATGCGGGTCGCGGGCCCGTACGCGTACTGGACGAGCAAGGCGCTCGGCGGCCTGTACCGTATGGCCCTCGCCGGCGGCGGCTTCGAGCAGCTCGTGCCGCTGGAGATGCCCCTCGACGTCGAGATCGTCGGCGACGTCGTCTGTGCCGCGTCCGCGTCAGGGACGCTCGCGTGGTGGCGGTCCGCGAGCGAGCAGGGCGTCCTCCAGGTCTCCGACGGCACGATCGTCCTCGCCGCGTCGCAGGACGCGCTCTACGTCGGCAGCGAGGACGGGATCCAGCGGCTCGCGTCACCGGGCGCCGGCCTCCAGGACGAGCTGTCCACCGACGCGCCCGTCGAGGCGATCGCGATCTCCGGTGACACGCTGGCGTGGAAGGAGGGCAACCGCGTCATGCGTCGCGTCCGCGGCGCCGTCCAGCACGTCATGGCGAGCAACGGCTACACCCGGCTCGCGGGCACGCCGGGCGGCGTGCTGATCGGCGAGTCCAACGTGATCTGGTTCGCCGCCGACGCCGCCGACGGCGTCGTCCCCGTCGCGATCACGCCCGCGTCGATCACCGATCTCGAGGTCCGCGGCCCGTCCGTGTTCGTCGGCACCAGCCAGGGCAGCGTCCACGAGGTCTGCGTCGATCCCGCCCAGCCGGTCGCGCTCCAGGACCCCGCGCCCTGCGACGGCGCAGGGTGCGCCTGGTTCGCCAGCGGCGCGCTCGCGGCGCGTGACGGCTCGACCTTCTACGCCGACGGCACCCCGGCCACGGCCCGCGAGGGCGACCAGCTCCGCGTGTTCTTCGTCGATGGCACCGAGGCCACCGGCGCGCCGTGGGCGGGCGAGTGACCGTTCAGAACGTCTGATCCGAGCACCGGAACAGCAGCCAGCGCGGCGCGATCGAGGTCGGGTCGAGGACGATCGGCGCGCCGATCGTGATCGCGTCGGCCACCCACGCCGACGCCTCGGCGAGCGGCTGCGACTCCCACGCGTCGGTCGAGTGCGCGTCGAGGTCGGTCGCGTAGTCGAGGCTCAGCCCCGGATGCCAGCCCTCTGCGAACGCCGGCGCCGGCAGCGCTGCGTCCACCTCGCGCACGCGGATCTCGGGATCGTTGCCGTCGGACTGCACGTTGACCACCATGCGATAGACCGCGCCGCCGAGCTCGACCTGCACGATCACGTGGTCGCTGTTCGGCGCCACGCACCGCGTGTTGCCCGGCTCGACGATCGCGATCACCGTGCCGTCGACGCGCCCGAACGCGTTCGTCAGCACGTCGCCGAACTCGTCCGCGCAGGCCGCGTCCTTGCCGTCGCTCGGCTCGACGTCCGGCGGCCCCGCGTCCGGCCGCTCCGGCGCGGTCGTGGTGCAGGCGGCGAACAGCAGGCTGGCGAGGAGGATGGTGCGCGCGGCGCGCTCTTACCGCGGTCCAAACCTCGTCGGTTGTCAGACTTTCGGCGCAAGATCGGTGATGCGCTCGTCGAAGTACGATATCGCGACGCTCGCGCCGCTGGTGCAGAGCTCTCACTCGCTCTCCGAGGTGATTCGCAAGCTGGGCTTACAACCTACCGGCGGTAACCATCGCCATATCGCGATGCGAGTCCGGCTGGCTGGGCTCGATACGTCCCACTTTCGGTACGGGAGGTCCGGATCGCGGATCGCGGAGCTCTCTGCTGAAACGCTGGCCGAGGTGGTGCAACGCTCGAGCTCGATCGCGCAGGTGCTCGCGGCGCTCGGCCTCCCGTTGACGGGGAGGCCACACCGCGAGGTCTCGCGGAGGCTCCGTTCCGAAGGCTTCGATACCGCGCATTTCACCGGCGCCGGCTGGGCGCTCGGTTTCACGAAGAAGACTCATCCAGCTGTCGCGCAAGGGGCGAGCCGGAGAGCGCGGCCCAACGCCGAAGTCTTCGTCGAGAACTCTCCGTGCATCAGCGGACCGAAGATCGTGCAGCGGCTGCTTGCGCTCGGTTGGACGTACGCGTGCCGTGCATGCGGCATCTCGAAGTGGTGCGGAAGCCCGCTGACCCTGCATCTGGATCACATCAACGGAGTCCACAACGACAACCGCTTCGGCAATCTCAGGTTCCTCTGCCCGAACTGCCATTCGCAGACGCCGACCTACTGCAACAAGGCTCGCGAGGACGAACTGATCGCCAGAGCGTGGCCGTGCTATAGGAGGCACGACGCGAGCGTGGCGAAATTGGCTATACGCGCAGATCTTAGGAGTCTGTGGTGAAAACCGTGGGGGTTCGAGTCCCCCCGCTCGCACTAAGTGGTCGCTCGCGTGGCGCCTGACGTACCAGATGACCTGACCGATCCGGGCACGATCGAAGCGCGCCAGACGACGTACTGGGACGTGCGGGCCGCGCCGGTGCCGCGTACCGCATCCACTTCCGCGACAGGGTGGAGTTCGCCTTTGCGAGCGCAGCGTACCGGTGCATCGAGTCGACCGACCGCCATCCACTGCTCGTGCAGTACGACGAGGGGCTCCGCTCGTTGTACTTCGCGGGGAAGCCGGAGGATGCCCGCGGCATGGCGGAGGACCTCGCCCGGGTGATGCGCGCTGGCCACGGGTCGCTGATCGACGCGCCCGGGTCGATCTGCGCCACGGCCTCGTTCGCACCGCATGAACCCCGGAGACCGGAGCGCCGGTCATGGCATCGTAGGCGCCGTGCTCCCACCCGGACCGAGATCGCCGCCGCTGTACCAGATCGGCCGGTGGATCCGGCGGCCGCTGCGGCTGCTCGACGAGTGTCATCGCGAGTTCGGGGACGAGTTCACGCTGCGTGCGCCCGGCGGCGTGCCGTTCGTGATCGTGTCGACGCCCGAGCTGATCAAGCAGGTGCTGGCGGCGGATCCGGACGTGCTGCTCGCGGGTCAGGGCAACGCGACGCTGCTCGAGCCGATGCTCGGTCGCAACTCGCTGCTGACGCTCGACGGCGCCGAGCACCTGCGGCAGCGGCGGCTGCTGCTGCCCGCGTTCCACGGCGAGCGGATGCACGCGTTCGCGACGGCGATGCGCGAGATCACCGAGGCGTCGCTCGCGGCGTGGCCGGTGGGCCGGCCGTTCGCGCTGCACACCGAGATGCAGTCGATCACGCTCGACGTGATCCTGCAGACCGTGTTCGGGTTCGCCGGCGGCCACACGCGGGTGATACGCGCCAAGCTCGTCGAGCTGCTCGACCTCGCGACCAACCCGTGGCTGCTGTTCCCCGGCGTGATCGGGCTCGATCCGCTGCGGATCCCGTGGCTGCGCATCACCCGGCTCAAGCGCGCCGTCGACGACGCGCTGTACCGGCTGATCGCCGACCGCCGCGCCGCGCCCGCCGGCGGCACGGACGTCCTGGCGATGATGCTTTCGGCCCGCGACGATCGAGGCGAGGGGATGACCGACGTCGAGGTCCGCGACGAGCTGGTCACGCTCCTGCTCGCGGGCCACGAGACCACCGCGACCTCGCTCGCCTGGGTGTTCGATCAGCTGCTCGCGCACCCGCACGCGCTCGCCAAGCTGCGCGTCGAGCTCGACGCCGGCCGCGACGAGTACCTCGACGCGGTGATCCGCGAGACCCTGCGCGTGCGGCCGATCGTCCCGCTGGTCGGGCGCCACGTCGCGAAGCCGTACGCGCTCGGGCGCTGGACCGTGCCGGTCGGTGCGCGGATCGCGCCGTCGATCTACCTCGCCGGTCGCCGCGCCGTCGCGTTCCCCGACCCCACGCGGTTCGACCCCGAGCGCTGGATCGGCGTCCGGCCCGATCCTTCGACGTGGCTGCCGTTCGGCGGCGGGATCCGCCGCTGCATCGGCATGGCGTTCGCGATGTTCGAGATGCGCGTCGTGCTCCAGACGATCGTCCCGCGCGTCCGCCTCCGCCTCGCCGACGGCCCCGCGCGCGTCGTCCGCCGCGGCGTCACGCTCGCGCCCTCGGGCGGGACCCGGGTCGTCCTCGAGCAGGCCGCCGTCACCGCACGCGATCGAGCAACGGCTTCGTAGCCACCGCGACGAGCGTGGTGACCGGCGCGTCGGGGTGGACCGCGCGCTCGAACACCAGCGCCTCGCCGTCGCCCCACACGCGGCTGTGGTCGTCGGTGGCCTCGCGGATCGGCGGCAGGTCGAGCATCGCGGCGAGCTCGGCGCCGCGCGGCTCGTCGAGGTCGAGCGCGAGGTCCTTCATCCGGCGATCCCACGCGAGGTGGTAGAGGATGACCTGCGCGAGCATGCGGTCGCCGTCCGTGGCGCACGGCACGGCCTCGGGATCCTCGATGCCGTCCTGGGCCCAGCCGGTGCCGTCGCGCGCGACGAACCAGTAGACGTCGTTGTCGGACAGGATCACCGGCACGAGATCCTCGCGGCCGCCATGCTCGCCGGAGTCCGCGCACGCACCCGGACCGACCGTGAAGCCGTCGAAGGTCAGGCCGCCCCAGGTCCGCTCGAAGGCGAGGGCGGCGGCGTGCGCCTCGTACCCGAGCCCGACGAGGTGGGCGGCGAGCGCTTCGTCCGCGCGCCGGACGGCAGGATCGAACGCGCCCAGCCGCTCGAGCTCCGCGAACGCGACCTCGCCGATCCGCGCCTTCCACCCCGGGTCGATCACGCCGGCTGCTTCGTCTCCGCGACGACGCGACGGTCCGCGACGACGCGACGGACCTCGCGCAGGCGCTGCTCGCCGGCGTCGAGGAGCTCGACCAGCTCGGTGCGCGCGTTGCGCCGAACGATCCGGAGATCGTAGGTCGGCCGGAGCTCGTGCTGCCAGCGCAGCTTGTACGGCCGCGCGCCCTCGCCGAGATCGTAGACGGTGGCGCCGCGCGTGATCGCCTCCTCCATGCACAGGTTCGCGGCGATCATCCCGATGCTGACGCGGCCGTCGAGCTCGGGGTCGACGCCCGACTGGTACTCGAACATCCGCGCGCCGAGCTGGAAGCCGTACCGCGCCGCGACCGCGCGTTCGCCGGCGGTGAGCACGTGGAGGTGCACGACGCCGCGCGACCACAGCCGCGTGCTGACCTGCTCGTGGAACGCGCGGAACCGGTCGCTCGCGAAGCACCCGGGCTTGCCGCGCGATCGCCACAGCGACTGGTGCAGCTGGACGAACGTCGGGAACATCGCGCGCAGCTGCTCGAGCGTCGCCGCGCGGGTCAGCCGCACCTCGCCGGCCTTCTCGAGCAGCCGACGGTGACGCCGCAGGTCCTCGCGCATCTTCTTGCTCTGCGCCGCGGCGAACCGCGCCGGATCCTCCGCGAGCCGCACGATCACGGCGTCGCTGCGCTCGCGCTCGCGCACGATGACCCCCGAGCTGGCGGCGGCGTCACGCAGCGTCGAGCGCGTCCGCGAGCCGTGCTCGATCGACTTGAGCCGGAGCTCGTCCCAGGTGTCGTCGGCGGCGAGGCGACGCCACATCGCCGCCATCACCTCGCGCTCGCGTCCGGGCTCGATCAGCGCGTCGAGGTACTCGGACAGGATCTCGTCGGCCTCGGGCTCGCCGGTGCCGAGGAACTCGAGCCGGCGGATCGGCACGCCGTGGTCGGGGACCACGCGCTCGGCGAGCGGCAGCACGCCGATCAGCCGGCCGCCGTCCCGCGCCGTGACGACGCGCAGCGACCGGTCGGCGCCGAACACGTCCCACCACGTCGCCATCCACTCCCACGTCGTCGCGAACGACCCGGTGGTCGCGCGCGCGTGGAGCGTGGTCCACTCGTCCCGCAGCGCGGCGAGCCCCGCCACGTGCCCGATCACGTCGACCGCGAGCGCCGCCGAGGGCGCGACGATCGGGCGGGGCTCCGACGCGGCCTGGGCCGCGCTGCGCACCACGGTCCACAGCGCCTTCACCGACGGCGCGTGGCGCAGGTTGACCAGCGCGGGGATCAGCGCCTCGTGTGGGCGGCCGTCGGACAGGAGGCGCATGCTCCAGCGGCGGTGGATCTCCGAGCGCCACTGCCCGTACGCGTCGTCGCCGAGCAGGTCGTGGTAGCGGTCGAGGAGCGCGAGCATGTTGGTGCAATCGCGATCGACGTTGCCGCGCGACAATGAGCCCGGCTCCAGCACGCACGTCGCGGTCGGCGCGCTGCCCAGCCACGCCGGCGCGCGCAGCAGCATCCGCAGCCACAGCTCGCGATCCTCGGCGGTCGTCAGCGCCTCGTCGAAGCGCGTGTCGCCGAGCACGTCGCGCCGGACCATGACCGTGCCGGTCCAGAACATCCCGGCGGCGTGGAACGCCTCGGGCCCGTCGAGCTCCAGGCGGCGGTCGTAGAGCGCGCGATCGCTGTTCGGATCGAGCCGGCGATCGGCCGCGCCGGCGTCCTGGAGGAACAGCTGCGAGGCGACGATCCCGACGTCGGGGTGCGCCTCGAGCACGTCCAGCTGCCGGGCCAGCTTTTCGGGCTCCCAGTAGTCGTCGGCGTCGAGGAACGCGATCAGCTCGCCCGTCGAGCGCGCGATGCCGAGGTTGCGCGCGCTCGACACGCCGCCGTTGGGCTTGACGATCCGGGTCACGCGATCGCCGAACGGCGCCAGCGCGGCGGCGAGATCGTCGGGGCTGCCGTCGTCGATCACGAGGAGCTCGTGGACCGGCACGGTCTGATCGAGGACGCTCTGGACCGCGCGCGCGATCGTGGACGCCGCGCGATACGCGGGGATCACGACCGAGACCCGCTCGCCGCGGCCCCGCACCGTCCGGTTGACCGGACGTCCGCCCGCGGTGACACGCGCCCGCGCCGGCACCGGCGCGCGTGCGCTGAACGCCG
>Ga0163144_10005669_pt1 | contig 27740 bp, 26 predicted proteins | sample OliLak19BULKMAT1_FD_123175 | JGI IMG/M metagenome (GOLD analysis project Ga0163144, IMG submission 123175) | Freshwater microbial mat bacterial communities from Lake Vanda, McMurdo Dry Valleys, Antarctica - Oligotrophic Lake LV.19.BULKMAT1 | ecosystem: Environmental > Aquatic > Freshwater >... | reverse complement strand
GGTAGGGGGAGGGGTACGTTCGGAACGATCGGCAACGTCGGGACTCGGAACGAACGGTTCGGAAACGTCGGGTTCCGAAACGTTGAAACAAAATCTTGATGAACGTTCCGATCCCCAACGTTCCGAACGTGAACCTCGCGCGCGCGAGGGAGGCGACGTGGACGACACCACCTTCGCACGGATGATCGCGTCGGACCTCGGCGACGAGGAGAACATCGGCGCGATCCGAAAGCTCGTCGCGACGTACCCACGCCCGCTCCTCGAGCAAGCACTTCGGAGGACGCTCGCTGTCCCGGCCGATCGGATCCGTTCGTCGCGCGGCGCGATCTTCACCGGGATCGTCCGGAAGCTCGCAGCCGAACCCCATCAGCCGACTCCTTGAACCTCTCGCATATGACCCTCGAAAAGAAGCCACCCCGCCGCGATCCTCGTGTCCTCGCCCTCGTCCCGACGCCGGGCGCGATCCAGTACGCGACCCTCGACGCCTGGGAGATCGCCGGCACCGGCGCGCTCCCCACGGACGACTCCAAGGCGTTCGCCCTCTCGATCCGCCGCTTGATCGTCCAGACGCGACCCACGGTCGTCGTCTGCGCGCCTTCTCGGACCCGCGGACCGAAGCTCACGCGACTCCTCAAGCTCGCCGCGACCGTCGCAGCGCACTCCGGGATCCCGCTCGTCTCGCTCGCCGGCGATCTCGCCCGCGACTTGCTCGACGAAGCTCCCGCGACGGACGCGATCGCGGCGCAGTACCCCGAGCTCCGCGCGCTCGGCATCGACGAAGGAGCCGATGCCGTACGCCTCGCCTCGGCAGCTCTCACCTCGCTCAATCTTCCCCCTCGCACCTATGACACAAGCCCCCCTTCTCGTTCCCGAGCCTCCGTGGCTCCCGGAGCTGCTCTCGACGCTCGCCGAGTACGAGTACCTCGCGGTCCATCAGATCACGGCGCTCCTCCGGCAGTCGGCCGAGATCATCACCCCCGTCCTCGAACGCCTCGTCCGTGATCGTCAGGTCCGCGTGGTCACGGCGACCACGGGCTCCACGGCGTACGGACTCGCCATCCGGGGCGCACGCCTTCTCGCCGAGATCACCGGCGACGAGCCAGTCCCCGTCGGTCGTGCAAGGAGCGCCATCATGCTCAACCACGAGCTCGTGAAGAACGACCTCGCGGTGGTGCTCCAGCTCCTCGATGCCTCAGGCACGATCGAGCTCCTCCGCTGGGAGACCGCTCGCGACGCGCTTGCCGATGCTGTCCAGCTCCTGCGTGGCTCACGCGCCGAGCGTGTGGCGCTGGTCGCCGACGCTCTCGTGGTGATCGCGACGCCCTCCGGTCCGACGGCGCTACTCGTCGAGGTGGACATGGGCACTGTCTCGCTCTCGCGCATGAAGACGAAGTACGAGGGGTACGCCGCATGGTGGCGTGGCGGCGGACCCGAGCGACGATTCGGGGTGAAGAGCCTCCGCATCCTCACGATCGCGAAGCACGAGACGCGCATGGCGCGGCTGCGCGCCGCGGCTGCTGAGGTCGCAGGCTCAGGCGCTCACGGTCTGTTCTGGTTCGGTACCGCCGACGCGCTCGACGCGGAAGCACCCGACAAGGTCCTGTCCGCATGCTTCCGACGGGCCTCGCCTGAGGCGCCCGCGGAGACGCTCTTCGCGGCCCGCTGATCGGCCAACGTGGATCACGACCATGAACGAGGCGCCGCTTCCGTGCTGGCGGCGCCTCGCCACATGGCCGGGATCCTCCCGACCAGCTGTGACCGGAGTCGTTCCTTCCATGACAGAGACGAACAAGACCTCCCGCGTGGAGTTCTCGCGAATCGAGGTGGGCGTTCTCGGGAACGTTCGCTTCAAGCTGCGAAAGATTCCCGAGCTCGTCGAAGATATCCGCCAGCGTGGCCTCCTCGAGAATCTCGTCGTGTGGCACAAGCGCATCAAGCGTGAAGCCCACGTGCTCGCTGACGGCCGCGAGGTCTGGGATCGCTACATCCTGATCGCCGGCCACCGTCGGCACGAAGCGCTCCGGATTCTCCGCGAGGAAGATCCGACCGCCTTCGACACCGTCCCCGTCACGCTCTTCACGGGCAACGAGGACGACGCGAAGTTCGCGATGCTCGCCGAGAACCTCGGCCGTGACGACCTCACGGCCGCCGAGGTCGCCGAGGCCGTGTACCAGATGAAGCTCCGCGGTCACGCGCAGGCGGAGATCGCGAAGCGGCTCTCGAAGAGCCAGGCGTACATCTCGCGGCTGCTGAAATTCCGCGAGAACGCGTGCGAGCAACTGCGGAAGGCCGTGGGCGACGAGGCGGTGTCCTTCGACCTCGCGCTCACGTTCTGCGATCTCGACGAACGCGCTCAGGAGCGCGCCCTCGCCCGCTACCTCGCCTCCAAGGCGACGGACGGCAAGGGCACCGCCAGCCGGAACGCGAAGCGCGATGCGGGTGCGGTTGTCCGACCGTCGTCGAAAGCACTCGGCCTCGAGTACGACTTCCTCGTGCTTGCTCGCAAGAACGCGAGCGATCGACAGAAGCCGATGCTCTCGCTCGCCGAGCGTGTGCTCGCGTACGCGCTCGGTCGCGGTCCTTGGCCCGAGGATCTCCCGAGGCCCGAGGCCGCATCGATCTCCCCGAAGAAGAGGAAGTCGCGATGACGACCGCTCCGAACACGAGCGCGTCGTCGGACGCGCCGACGCTTCGTTGCCCGAACTGCGGCAACGACGGAAGACGAGGCGTGTTCCGCTACCTCGTCGACGTCGTCTCGTGGGCCGAGGTCATCGCGCTGCGACGAGGCGACGTGCTCGAGCTCGCGGGACCGCTCGCGCCGACGATGAACGACAAGGCGGAGCGGCCACGTCTCGAGTGTCATGCCATCCGGCCCGCACCCGACAACCGCTACTGCGGCCACCGTTTCCCGCTCCCCGAGAGCATCACCGGGATCGCGTGGCGGGTGCGGTCGTGACCGCGCGTGGCGAGCACATAAGCGCGTTCCGCTGCCCGGAGTGCGGGAACGACGGGGTGCAGGGACCACTCCGCTTCCTCGAAGACATCGTCTGCTACCGCCCCATCGTGGGCGTCAAGAACGGCGTCCTCGAGATCGACGGCCTCTACCGCACCGACGGTTACGACGACGGCACGAACATGCGGCTCGAATGTCGCGGCCGTGTTCTGACCGACGACGAACGCTACGCGGAGTGCGGTCACGAGTGGCCCGTGCCGAAGTGGCTGTACGACCGCATCGACTGGATCTGACCTCGGAGGAGGCGCAACTCTCGCGCTTCCTCCGTCTTCTCCCGACCGTCTCTATCCGAGGCGCCCGGGAGCAGGCTCCGCAGGTCCGGCTTCACCACGAGCCCGACCGAACACGCGTTCGGGCCGCTCCGACGCGAGGCGAGGCGCGCGATCGAGGCTCGCTCGGCGCGCGCCTCGCGCGGATCCCGAATCAGAAGATGGTCGGCGCGTCATCACCCGCCAGGCACACGGCGTCCCACGACACGATCCCGGCCACCTGAGCAGCGTCCGCTACCTCCTTCTTGCTGGTTGCGACTGCGCCGGCCGCCGAGACGTCATCCCTGAACTTCGCGTGCCACGTCGTCGTGGTCGTTCGGAACTTCTTCCACTGCTTCTTCTCGAGCTCCGCGTAGAACTTCTCCCGCTTCTTCGAGTCGGTGAGGTTGTTGAGGTCCACCGTCAGTAACACATGCATGACTACTCCTCCCATCGGCACGAACGGCCTACAGCCGACCGAGCGTACTCTAGGGATCGACCGCTCGCCTTCGCCGCCGTCAACCACCGACTCCACAAGGGCCGGCGTTTCGGCATCAAACCGAACGATCTCCTCCATCATGTCTGGGTGCTCGGCAAGACCGGCATGGGAAAGAGCTCCCTACTCGAGACGCTCTTCGTCGCGCAGATGGAGGCCGGCCACGGTGCCGGCCTCATCGATCCGCATGGCGACCTCGCCGAGCGCGTGCTGGCTCGCGTGCCGCGGAAGCGACGCAACGATCTCGTCGTGCTCGACCCCGCGGCGCCCGGGGCAAAGCTCTCGCTCAACCTCCTCGGGTACAAGTCTCCGGAGGAGCGGCCGCTCGCCGCGGCCGCAGCACTTTCGGTGCTGCGGAAAACTTTCGACGCGAGCTGGGGTCCGCGCACCGAGCACGTGCTTCGGAACGCGCTCCTCGCGCTCCTTGATGTGCCGCGAGGCTCCCTCGCGGGCGTGCTCGGTCTCGTCGGAGACGAGCGATTCCGCGGCATGGCGCTTCGTCACGTACGCGATCCGATCGTGCGGAAATTCTGGGAGGAAGAGTTTGCGTCGTTGCCACCGAACTTCCGCGCGGAGGTGATCGCGCCTGTGCAAAACAAGGTAGGCGCGCTCCTCTCGAACCCGATCATCCGCGCCCACATCGACCAGCCGAAGGCGATGATCTCGTTCCGCGGTCTGATGGACCGAGAGCGGCTGTTCGTCGCGAACCTGTCGAAGGGCCGGATCGGTGAGGATGCGAGCGGCTTCCTGGGGTCGCTCGTGTTTGGCGCGTTCCAGGTCGCCGCATACGCGCGTGCGTGCTCACCGCTCGACGCTCGTCGGCCGTTCACGCTCTACGTCGACGAATTTCCACGCTTCGTTACGCCGTCGTTCGCCGAGCTGCTCGCCGAGAGCCGGAAGTTCGGGCTCGGGCTCGTCCTTGCGAACCAACATCTCGGCCAGCTCGAGCCCGCGCTGCGCGATGCGCTCCTCGGCAACGCAGGGACGCTGATCGCGTTTCGCCTCTCCGCGGACGATGCGACAACGCTCGAGCCGGAGTTTCGTCCGGAGCTCGTCGCCGGCGACCTGGCCCGCCTCGGGCGCCACGAGATCGCGCTCAAACTCGCGGTGGACGGGGTCACGAGCGCGCCGTTCACGGCGAGCACGTCGCGAGCTTCCTGTTGACCCGACGTTCGCACCCGCCGACCATGGCAGGATGACGCGGTCCCGCCTGAAGAGCGTGGAGCTGCCCGGGAAGGCGCGCTCCCGAGTAATCGAGTTTGCCCTCCCGGGCAACGACGATAAACGGGGCTGCGTCACGGTGATCTGCGGTACTAACAACTCCGGCAAGACGTACCTACTGCGTCGGCTCCGCGCGTACTTGGACGGCGTCATCGACAAGGGCGGGCTCACGACCCCGGACATCCAGGTGGTGCTCACCGTCCCGACCGAGCGGCCACGCTTCTTCTTTTCCGGAAAGCTCTGGCGCGACAAGTCGAAGGTTGCGCGCGTCTCGGCCAAGGGGTCGAAGGGCACCCCTGGCGACGTCCCCGATCACGAGGCGGCAACGATGCGGCTCGTCTACCGCACTCTCAAGCGGCATGTGTCCGATCTCCCCGAAGAGACCGTCTGGATGCGAGACCGGGATGCCCGCAAGGCTATCGCGCAGCAGCTCGCTGGTGGCGCGGAGACGCTCTATCGCTGTGCACGGGGTTCCGCTGAAACCGTGCTGGAGGACTTCGAACGGATCGCGAACGGGCGCGTCTACGTCCGGTGCGACGCGTCCGGCCTCATGGAGTTCGCGCTCCTCCGGGGCGAGCGCGATGTGGCGCCGTTCGAACAGTGGAGCGAGGGCCAGCAGGCGATGTTCGCCCTGATGACGACCATCGCCGACACGGCTCCCGACATCGTCCTCCTCGACGAAGTCGAGAACCACCTCCACCCCGAGTACATCTCGCATTTCATGCACTGGATCAAGGGGCGCGTGCCACAGACGATCGTGGTCACGCATCACCCGCACCTGATCTTCAGTGAGCATGTTGAGCAGGTCGTTTACCTTGAGATCGTCCGGCCACCGCTCCCGGAGTCCGACGTTCCGAAGTTGCCGTACGCCAAACACGATCATCCGAAGTCGCTGCCATGGTCAGCGACCACGTTGCGCGCCGACTTCGAGCGCGTGGCGACCGCATATCGTCTCTTTGATCGGCAGGACAACCAGTTGATGCGCCAGGCCGCCGCGATCGAACAGGCCGCCGACATCCAGTTCTTCAGCGCGGTCGCGGTCGCGTTCGAGGCCGACATCGCGTCCGCAAAGGACCGCGCGCTCCCAGACGGGCAAACTATGCAGGTTGTGGAGTGGCTGCGCTCGGAGCGCGTTCGAGCTGAACGATCTGATGGCCCGCGCGTTGTGGTCGACCTCGGAGCGGGCCTCGGGCGCGTCGCGTCCGAGCTGTCGAAGCTGACGGCCTGGCAGCGCGGCGGCGCTCTCAAGTGGCGTTGCTGGGAGCCCGATCCGGCGGTGCGCGCACGACTCCGGGCGGACGTGAGCCGGCTCTCCCACGTCCAAGTGCTGGACGAACTCGAGCCCGTTACGGGAGCGGCCACCGTCGATCTGTGCGTGATCGCGAACGTGCTCCACGAACTCGCTCCGGGGGCGTGCGCGCGGCTCCTCGGCGACGCGTGGAAGCTCCTCACGAGCGGCGGCGAACTGTTGGTGCTCGAACTCTACCCGCTCTTGCACGCCGAGAAGTACGCGGTGCCTTACTCGGAGGCGGCCATGTGCGGGTTGCTCGACGCTCTTGGCTTCGCGGCTAGGAGCCGGAGCTTTCCGGTTCACGGTGCGACGGCCTACTGCGTCGCGGCGCGTCCGCGGGATCCCGCGCGGGCATGGGTCGATGCGGACGCGGTCCGGGCGATCGACCAGACCTGGGATCACGCGCTTCGTTTGGCCCTCTCAAGCTACGACTCGCTCGGGGCGGTACACTCATCGGCCGACTACCGCGCTGTGCTCCAAGACCTCACTACGATCACGAGCATCAACGCCTATCGGTGCGGATACTGGGGCTGAACTGAATTTGACGGATTAGAGCTCTTCTGGCGAGGTGATCGCGCTGCCACTCGGCCCTCCCTCCCGACGCGGGTTCCAGAATGGAACACGACTCGGGGAAGGAGATGCCGATGTCCGAATCGAAGACGACTGCCCCGCCGTCGTGCGAGGAGGCCCGCGACGAGGTCCTCGCCGCGAGGTGTGAGAACCGAAGAGCGACACCCGAGGTCGCCCGCCACGTCGAGAACTGCGACACCTGCCGGCACGCGATGCACCAACTCGCGTCGGCATCGCCCGAGACCCTCGCTCTCGTCGTGCTTACGCGCGGCGTCTCCCGGTGACCGGTACACACGAACGGATGGCCCGATAGCTTCACGACCAGGCACTCCTGGTCGTGGTTTTCGTTTTGGTGCACGGGCCCCTGGGGCCCATGCCTATACCTCGTGCGCCCTCGGTACGGTGGATCTCGAGCATCACGCTCGTGTTCCTTTCACCCGAACAGAGGAGGCAGCCATGCGCCGCAACGACCGGGGCGCAGACCCCGGAAACGACTTCGTCCGCACGATCGAGATCAAGAACAAGGATGGTCAGGTCGTCGAGAGGAAGGAGGTCGTGTCCTGCAAGGGGCTCGTCCACCTCGCTCACAACGAGCGGCTCTCGGAGATCCGCACCCGCGTCATCCAGAGTCCGTCGAAGGAGAACGGCGAGACCGCGATCGTCCTCGTGGGCGTCGTGACCGCACGTGGCTCTTTCTCGGGCCTCGGCGACGCGAACCCGCGCAATGTGAACGCGCGGATCGCACCGCATTTCATCCGCATGGCAGAGACGCGGGCACTCGCCCGAGCCCTCCGCGCCGCGCTCGACGTGGCCGCCATCGCGATCGAAGAGCTCGAGGACGAGTTCTCGTTCGCCGACGCCAAGCACGATGCGCCGCCCACGAACGGTGCCCCTGAGCGCGACCGACGCCCGGGCGAGCCGATTCCGACGCGCGCGCGTGAGGAGCGGCCTCCCGCCGAGGGCGCCGGGTCCCGCCCTTCGCCTCGTGAGAACAATGGCGGCGGATACGATCGGAACGCCGGCGGACCGGACGCGCTGATGAGCGACGCTCAGAAGCGCATGCTGTACCGCGTCGCGTTCGAGCAGGGCCACGAGGGCGACGACGCCAGAGCTTGGCTCCACGCCGAGTTCGAGGTCGACTCGCTCGCCAAGGTTTCGAGACGACGCGCCTCGGCCTTCATCGACCACTACAAGTCGAGTGGCACGAACGGCCACGCGGGAGCGAGCTGAGTGATGGGCCCGACCGCGGCTCCCACGAAGCGACCGCTCTCGGCGAGCCAGATCGCGACGTACCTCGCATGCCCGCGCAAGTGGCGCTTCCGGTACGAGCTGAAGCTCGAGCCGGAGCACCACCCCGCTGCGCTCTCGCTCGGACGTGCGGTGCACTCGGCGCTCGAGAGCCTCCACCTGGCTCGCCTCGACGGCGAGACGATCGACCCCGCGAAGCTCGTCCGGCTCTTCCGAGCGGACTGGCAGGCCGAGGTCGACACCGGGCTCTCGTTCAAGCACGACGAGTCGGCCGGCATGCTGGGCCACCAGGGCTCGGAGCTCGTCTTCCAGTACGCGAACTGGCTCGGCGACCGCAAGGTCGTCGCAGCCGAGCAGCCGTTCGAGATCGAGCTCATCGACCCCGAGACGGGCGAGGCATCCGGCGAGTGGCTCCGTGGCTACTTCGACGTGATCCTCGACGGCGACATCGTCGGCGAGGTGAAGACTGCCGCGCGCCGCTTCGACGAGGGCACGTTGGCTCGCAAGATCCAGTTCAGCGCGTACGCGTACGCCTGGCGTCAGATGCGACGTCGCGATCCGACCGTCCTCGTGATCTCGCTCCTCAAGCAGAAGCGACCCGAGGTCGTAGCGTCGATCGCAAGGCGCACGATCGAAGACGACGCCTTCTTCTTCCATCTCGCGCTCGAGGTCGCCGACGCGATCGACCAGAGCGCGTTCCCCGCGAGCCCCTCGTTCATGTGCCCGGACTGTGAATACGCGAAGGCTTGCCGCTCATACCGCGGCGATCGCGGGTTCGTGCGGGTGCCCCGACCCGTCGGCGACCTCGTGCCCATCGGCGCGCTCGTCCCGAGCGTGCTCGCGGACGCACGAGCCGCTGCCGCGCAAGCCACCTGATCGTTCTTTCCTTCCCTGGCCGACGATGCACTTCGTCGTCGGCCTCTCCCTCGTGTGGACGAGCTCGTCGCAAGTCGCGCGAGACATGGTCCCCACGAGAAGAGACGTTCCCATGGACGGTTCCACGCACGACGTTCCTTTCGATTCGTACGTGCCTGACATCCTCGAGCGACCCTCGCTCGGAATGATCGGGCGCTCGGCCGCGATGACCGAGCTCCGGCGGACGATCACCCAGTTCGCGCCGCTGCCCGCTCCCGTGCTCGTCACGGGCGAGACCGGCTCCGGCAAGGAACTCGTCGCCCGCGCGCTCCACGATGCGAGCCCACGTGCCAAGGGCCCGTTCGTGGCGCTGAACGCCGGAGCGCTGCCCGTAACCCTGATCGCGTCCGAGCTGTTCGGATACGAGCGAGGTGCATTCACCGGCGCGACGAATCGCCACCGCGGCGCGTTCGAGCAGGCGCACGGCGGCACGCTGTTCCTCGACGAGATCGCGGAGCTGCCGCTCGACCTCCAGGCGTGGTTGCTACGCGTGCTCGAGACCGGCGAGGTTCGCCCACTCGGCACGGAGCGACCACGGCGAGTGGATGTCCGGATCGTCGCGGCGACGAACGTCGAGCTCGACCGCGCGGTCGCGCGTGGTCGCTTCCGCACCGACCTCTACTGGCGTCTCGCGGTGCTCACCGTCCACGTGGCACCGCTGCGTGATCGCCGCGATGACCTCGGAGATCTCGCCGCGCATCTCCTCACCGGCATCGCGATCGAAGAGCCGCGCCGGCTCGGATCGGACGCACTCCAAGCCCTCGCGCTCCACGACTGGCCGGGCAACGTGCGCGAGCTCCGGACGGTTCTGCTTCGCGCCGTCGCGAAGTCCGTGAGCACTACGCTTTCGGCTGCGGACATCGTTTGCGCAGTCGGACCGCGGCTCATCTCTGTGCCGAAGCCGGCGAACCACCCCGATGCGATCCACGCCGCGATTCTCGCGACGCGCGGAAACATCTCGGCCGCCGCGCGAATGATCGGGCTTCCGCGCTCGACCGTGCGTGATGCGATCGCGCGGCTCGGCGTCGATCGAACCGCGCACTGATCCTGAGGAGGCGCCTCGTGTGCCTCCTCCTTTCTCTCCTTGCTGGGAGCCGACTCGGGCACGTCGCCCGACCGCGCGCTCGCCGCAAGAAGGTGAGAGATATGTACGTTTCCGCGGAGTCGCCATCGCGCGCCGCAGTCGAGCTGTTCACGGCCATCGCCGCCATCCGTTGCGACCCGAGCGACAGCGCCGCGACGCGAGCCGCGTGGAGGCAGGTGGATCGGTACGTTCGTCGAATCGCTCCACGTGCCGCCGATGAGGATCTGCGACAGGACATTCTCGTCTCGATCATCCACGGCGTCCGCTCCTTGCGAGCCGACGATGCCGTCGGCGCCGCCGCCTGGGTGCGCTCGGTGTTCCGCAGCCGTCGGGCCGACGAGTTCCGACGACCTCATGCGCGCCGCCTGACCGGGGACGAGCGAGACCGACAGGGAGAACCTGTTGCGCCCGTCTCGATCCCGCCCGAGGTTGCTGAGCGTGTGCTCGTAGCGTTCGACGAACGGGTCGAGCGCTTCCTCGCAGAGTCCCGGCGGAAGGCATCCGTATCCGAACGGCGTCGAGTGCAGGCGCAGGCCGCGCTCCGACGCGTCGTGCTCGAGCAGTCACTCCCTGAGATCGCGGCGTCCCTCGAGCGCGAGGTCTCCCTCCCGCTTCTCGCGAAGTGGATCGAGCGTGGTCGCTCGATCCTCGTCGCAACGGTCGAGCACGATCGCCAGACCGATCCGGACCTCGCCGACTTCTTCGCGCCCATCGCCGAGCTCGCGCTCGAGCGTCGCGCAGACGCGGGCGTGCCACGGCCCACGCGTCGGAAGAACAAGGCGTAGCCACCCTCGGAGGAGGGGCTCTCCCTTCCTCCTCTTTCTCCTTGCTACGAGCCGCCTCGGGCATGTCGCCCGAGCCCGTGCTCGCTGCAAGAAGGTGAGAGACATGGACATGCAGATCGTTCCTTCGAACGGCGCGCCCGCGCGCCCGAGCCTTCCGCCCCCGGTGACCGCGATTCGCGGACTCTCGTTCGACGAGGTCCACGAGTCCGTGATGGCGCGTGCCTCGCGCATGCGCCCCGACACGACCGTCCACGTGGCCGACCTCGTGTTCACGCCCGAGGGTCACGTGGTCGTACCCGGAGTCGGTCCACACGGGATGACCCCGCTCGCGCAGCGCTCGCTCGCGAGCATGGTAGGGATCCGCTGGGAAAAGTGGTTCCAGAGCGCGTCTCCCGACGAGCGCGCAGAAGAGCTGAACCGCCGCCTCAAGCGCACGCCCGGCGAGCGCAAGCTGCGCGCGTGGCGCGACAACACCGGCGCGACCGCCGGCACGCTCCGCGCGATCCTCCCCTCCGGCTATGAGCCGATCGACGACGCCCGCATCTTCGCGTCGATGCGCGCGAACATGGGCTCGCTCCTCGGCGAGTACGTGTTCCAGCGCGCCGAGTCCGGCGAGGAGACGAGCCAGTACGCGGCGGTCCTGCGCGACGTGCGCGAGGTCCGCGGCGATCGTCTCGTTCCCGGCTGGTCGCTCCGCACGAGCGAGGTCGGGCAGGCTCCCTTGAGCCTGGACGATTTCGTCCTTCGTCTCGCATGCTTGAACGGTTTGCTCATTTCGGTCGGCGGCAAGCGCTCGTTGTACCGACGGCACCGTCAGATCGACGACGACCAGCTCGCGGCCGCGTTCGTACTCGCCCTCGGGCGGCTTCCCGGCCGCTTCGAGCGCGCGCTCGAGCTCATGGCGATCGCGATGGACGCGACCGTCGAACACGCCGACGTCATCGTCGGCGAGATCCTCGCCGGCATCCCGCGTGCGCTCGTCGAAGAGACACAGCGTGCGGCCCTCGCCGAGGCGCCCCTCACGCGCTTCGGCCTCCTGAACGTCATCACCCGCGTCGCGCACACGACGAACACGGACCCCGAGGTCCGGTTCGCGATGGAGAGCGCGGCGGGCACGCTGCTCGCGGCGTGACTGTCTGCACGGCCCCGGCTTCGATCGAAGCCGGGGCTTTTCTGTACGAGTCGGCGGAGATCGCGACGAAATCGGGTGTCGGTTGACTTCCGCGTGGGCGTCGGCGAGCCTCGCTGCAGCGTGGGAGGTCCGAAGATGCCGAAGAAGCGCGAGTGGGGGACGGCGCTCGGTGTGGCGGCAGCGATGTTGCTCGTCTGCGTCGTGGCCCTCGGTCAACGTTCCGGTGAACCACGGCGCTCCGACGTGATCGCTCGGTTCACGAGTGGAGGCGTGACGCTCGCGTGGGGCGACGCGTCGACCACAACCCAGGTGACCGGGGGCCGGCTATCGATCTCGACGGACAATCCGCGTTGCGGCACGACGCTCGGCGATGTCTGCTCGTACACCATTAATGAACTACGGCTGGAGGCGATGAATCCGTTCTCCTTGGCCGACCAGAACTTTGATGGGGTGATCGTCGGCACCACGGGCCCGGCGTACAACCAGCTGAGGACGTTTCTGGGCGCCACTTCCGTGCGAGGGGTTCCGTTCTACGTGATCGGAAAGGGTGCGGCTCCTCTCCGGCGGCGGCGAACTGCGTAGTTTCGATCACTTGACGACCTTGAGATGGCGCGGACGCTTGCTGAGGGGGTCAGGGATCGTGGCGTTGGCGTAGCGGCTCGCATGGACACGCTCCTTCTCGCGGGCGAGGTGGAACTTCCAGTAGGTGTCGAAGTCGCCGGAGGCGAGCAGCGCACGAAGCCGGAGCACGGCTTCGGCGCCAGCGAGCGACCAGCGAGCACCGGTTCGATCCATGCGGTCCTTCACGAGGTAGCGACACGCGCCCTCGATGACGCCGGTCGAGATCGGCAGACCGTCTCGCAAGAACTCGGCGTAGCGCATGAGTGGACCGCGCGTGCGATTCGCCAGATAGCCGCAGGCCTTCTTGATGAGATTGCGTCCGCTCGCATCGATCGACTGGGCGTGCTTCTTGGCCCACCAGCGGATCGTGCGCGCGACGTCGGAGCCGCGTTGCCCGCTGAGCAGCGCGAGGAAGCGGCCCTCGACCCAGCGCTCGGCCTCCTTGTTCGTCTCGCCGAAGATGGCGCGTGCGGCCTTCCAGACGTACTCGAGCACGTGGACGACATCGACCACGATCGTGATCTCGACGCCAATCCGCTTGGCCTCCGCCTTGACCGCGGCGAGCTGCTTGGCGTCACCGTCGACGAGCACGACCCAGCGCAGCGTCTTGCCGGGGTCGCGCGCGAGCGCCTCGTCGAACGCGCGGCCGATCACATCGCGCGCGGACCGGCGCACGCTCGCCCACACGCGCTTGCGCCATGGCTTCGGGCGCTTGCTCCCCGTCTCGTTGTCGTCGCGCATGCCGTGCAGCACGTCGCCGGACGTGCGCACCCACGACGCGATCTCGTAGACCGTCGCCACCTGGGCCATCCGCTTGCGATTGCGCTTCTGGCCGGGCGTCAGTCGTGTCTCCACCTCGCTCACGCTCTCTTCGGCGCGGCGACGCGTGGCCTCGCGCAGATCCTCGCGCCGCATGACGATGCCCTTGCCGTCCGTGCTGATCACGAGCAGTCGGTGCAGCGGCACCGCGGGGTCGCGCTCGAGCCGGCGCAGCTCGTAGAACACGTCGAAGTCCTGCGCGGCGCGCTCCGCGAGCTGCTCGACTTGCCGCTTGTCGATACTCGCGCCGGTGTACCGACGAACGAGATCGACCACCTCGTCGAACGAGCCGCGCGCCGACTCCCGAGCGACCATCTCGCGCACGCCGTACGAGAACGACTCACGCGGCAAGTTCAGCAGCGCATCGAGCGGGTGAAGGTCCTCGCGCCCCGCCTCCTGGTACGCCAGGCGTGGCGCCGCGATCGTGCCGACGACCGACTCGAGGTGACGCAGGCTGTCACGTGCGCTCGTGCGCTCGACGCCCTCCGCGTCGGCGACCTCGACACGCTGCTCGCGCTCCGAGCGCAGCGCGAACTGTGCTTCGAACGCGAGCCGCGCCCACTCGCGGCCGCGCGACGCGACGAACGACTCGACCTCGTCGTGAGGAGCTCCCATCAGCTTGGAGCCGCACAGCTCGCGCTCGGTGTCATCGGCGAACGCGCGCACGGTCGCGAACGACGTCGGAGTAGAGGCTGCAGCGCGGGGCGTCTCGGCGTAGGATCGGCTCATCGAAGGGGCTCCTGGTGGTGGGTGGGTCCGCAAACCAACCGTAGCCGCCGAGAGCCCCTTCGGCTTTCTCTCACCCGCGCAAAGCGCCGGAATCATGCCGCATCACGCCGCCGCAGAGGATCCGCACCCGATCGGAAACGTGAACGGCGCGCGGTTCAGCTTCTATGGCGCCGAGGATCCAAGCTCGTACCTGACGGTCGGCGATCTGCAGATGGGTCCAGGCACAACGAGCGCGGTCGTGCTTGGGCGGCTCGCGGGTACCATCGAAGGTCGACCAGCCACGATTCGGTTCGACGTCACCGCGGACGCTCCGTTCGAGAACCGGCCGCCGTATCTCGACCCGACGGCGCCAGCTGAGATCGTCACGCAGTGCGTCGCCAACGTTCCGATCGAGCCCGGTTTAACCGATGTCGATGGCGACGTCATCGCTACCTGGGCCGAGATCGACGGGCACGGCATCGGCGGGACGACGGCGCCGGTGGTATTGCCGCTGGGCGTGCATGTCGTGACGGTCGGCGCAGAAGACCGCTACAGCGCCCTCGGTCTCGGAAACGTCTCGGTGCATGTCGTGAGCGATGGGACTGTGCCGCTCGAACCAGGCACCGAGCTACTCGAGCTCGCCGTGCCACGAGGAACGGTTGGGTCGCAGTTTGCGCTTGTCGCATCGGAGACGCTGACCCTGATGCCCAACGTGAGCGTCACCGCGGGAGCAGTCGGCGGACCGGTCGCCAGCCTCGGCGATCTGGAGCTGGCCGTCGGCGCGTCGACCGGTGAGGCCTGGGTCGATGACGACGCCTCGCTGGCCAATCGAGCCCGGATTCGCGGCGCGCTCCACCTCGGCGGCGACCTGAGTGCGACGTCATCGGCCGTCATCGAAGGCGCCGTCACCCACGATGGTCCGTTCACTCCGCACGAGACACTGCGCGTGGTGATCCCTGTCGCTGGGGTCGGCCCCGACGTACACCTCGGTCCGGGCGAGGAGGCCGTGCTGTCGACGGGCGCCCACGGTGTAGTGGAGCTGGGCCCGCGCGCCCGGCTCGTTCTTGCGCACGGGATGCACACCGTTCGATCGCTCAGCGTCTCGCCGAATGCCGAGATCGTGGTGGCCGGCGATGCGACCGTGCCGACCATCGTGCGCGTCGAGGAAGGCTTTTCTTGGCACGGATCCGCCGTGAGCGAGACCGGCCCCGCTCTGGTCGTCGTGCTCATGTCCGCGGACTCCGTTCAGGTTCATTCCACCTTCGAGGGATGGCTAGTCGCGCCGACGGCAGAAGTCGTTCTGCTCCCGGGGGCGTCGCCGCATCGGGGCGGGGTGTTCGCACGCTCGATCCGCGTGCAGCCAAACGTGCTCGTCGAGCGCGTTGCCATGGACTTCGCGCTACCACCGAACGTTCTGGACGCGTGCGCGCTCACGCCGATCTTGCGATGCATTCGCGACAATCCTGACGGTTCCGCTACCGCGCGGTTCGGCTACAGTTCACTCCTGCCTCACATCGGCGCCGTCGTCGCGTTGGGCCCCGCGAATCGGATCCACCCGGAGCTCTCTCCAAGCGTGGACCACCAAGCGTTCCTCCCGGTTGGAGATGACGTCGCGTTCGAGGTGACGTTCACAGACGAGGTCCGGTGGATTCTCGGCAGCCGATCCGCCGTCGCAACGCGGGAGAGCCCACGATGTCCTTGAAGCATTTCCTGGTGGGCATGGCGTTGGGCTTGCTGGTAGTGGCCGGGTGCGCGGGGGAACCCGTTGCTCCCGTACCCCCGACCGGCATCGACACCTCGATTGCCATCGACGACCTCCCGGGCTGGGCCGGCATGAAGACGAGTATCGGCGAGCCGGCCGAGTCGACACGCCTGGAGACATACCTGGAGTTCTGGCGCGAGTCATTGGAGGAGGCTCGACTTCGAGCTGATCCCATGGCGCGGGCTGAGCAGGAAGCGATGTGGTGGGCGACCGCTGAGCGCGCGCTTACGAGTATGGTCGGCGCCGAGCACGCGATGACGGTGCTCTCCTGGATGGAGTCGACATTCGTCCGCCGCACGGGAGGAGCAACATGATCCCCACGGTCTTTCGCTTGGCTGCACTCGTGATTGTCGCCGGAGCAATCGCGGGCAGCTCAGCAGGCTGCACGGGCGGCACCGTGCCGAACGCTCCCGGATGCCTCGGCGGCCCTGGAAACGAGGCGCTGGAACTTCACTGCGCAGCACGCGCCGTCTTCTGCATCGGTGGTCCGCCAGACATCCGGGGGGAGTGTCCCGATGGGGAGGAGGTGCGTGACCCGTACGAGCGCGAGCCGGGCATTGGCGACGGCTGCACGGGATGCGTACTCAGCACGGGTTCGCGGGTCGACCCAGCGTTCTTGTGTCAGACGCGCATGTGCTACACCTGCCTTCACGCGTTCGGCTCGAATCGGTGTCGCAGCTGCGAGGGGACGGTCGTGAGCGTGGGTCCAGCCGCGTGCACCTTGCCTGCGATGGGAATCCCTGGCGGGCCTGTCATTGGGAGCGGCGGCGTCGATGCGGGGCCTCCCGGCGTCGATGCGGGGCCCCCTCACCACGTGAGCAGCTTCTACGTGCTCAGCATCCCGTACGCGGGTGGCAATCGCCTCGATGGGGACCCCGTCGCGGAGTTCGAAATCGAGGACTCGCTCGGTCACCCGACGGCGATCTCCGCAGATGAACTGCTGTGGGTCGGCTTCGATGACGGCCACCTGCGCGGGTTCGAGCTGCCGGCGGGCGAGCCCGTAGCCGAGCTCGATCTCACTCCTATCACCGGTCTGGGCTCGAGCGTGCGTGGTCTGCAGGTATATCGCGCAGACGGCGTGCTCATGGCCGTGGTGGCACTCGGAACGGGCGTGGCACGCATCGAGATCACGAGCGACACCTCGTTCGTGAGCCGCGGTTTCGTACCCGTGGGCTTCGCGACCGACGCGCGCATTCACCCGCTCGAGCCGCTCGTCGACGAGGGGTACGTCGTGGCCGTGCAGGCCCTCCCGAATGTGCTCTGGGTGTTTCCGCGGATCGACGCTACGGGCACGATTCGACCCAGATTTCGGGAGCTCGCGGCCAGCCCGTTCACTCCGATCGTCGTCGTCCCGGAGGCGGTTGGCGATGGGTTCGTGTGGGCGGGGGAACGTACAGCTTGCCCAGGTAGGCCGTTCGATCCGGACTGCGGGCGCGTCTCCACGTCGCGCACATCCTGCCCGGTTCCCGAGGACCCGAGCTGTCTCACGGAGGTGGCGGAACTCGCGCTGCCCGACAACCCGGTGATGGGTCTCGGTGGCCCGGACCAATTCCGTAGCGTCGCGGCGCCGCTTGTCGTCGCGGTGAACAACGCGACCCGCGGCGTCATCATGACGCTTGATCCGACGTCCCTTGCGCCCTTGGGCTCGGACACGCTCGACGGGCTGATCTCCGCGTTCACCACTCGCTCTGCAGGCACCGAGGTCTTCGCGTTCGCGACGACCACCGCGAGCGGCCTCGGGCCGGCCGAGCTCGTCGTCACCATCCCCACAGCGCCATCGGCGCCGACGCCTGTCGCGTCACGCCCGCTCGATTCTGCTCACGACGTGCGCGACATCGCGATCGGGGTCGAGGCATTCTTCCCGGCGCCGGACGCCGTTGAGCCACCGGAGCCGGCTGAGCCGATCTCGCTGGAACGGACCGACGCGATCATTCATCTGCTCGTCGAAAGGCCGTGAATCGGTTCCTCCTCGTCGTAACGCTCGGCGTCGCCGGATGCTCTTGCTCGCCGCCCGTCCTCGTCGACGCCGGCGGTGACGCGGGCGCCGACGCGCCCGAAGCGCCGCGAATCCTCGACCTCGTCGTCGCTGATGTTGCAAACTGCGTCCTCCTGCGCGGTGGTCAGATCGAATGCTGGGGGCGCGGCTTGCCCGACGGCGTGACCGAGCTGTCGGGCGGGGTTGACCAAGTCGTAGTGGGAACGAGTGAGGTCTGCGTGCGGCGAGGCCCTACGGTCGAGTGCCGCGGTGCACCGCGAGCCCCCTCGAACCCCCTCCTTGAACCGCCCTCCGCCGACTTCGTGGACATCGGAGCGAACAACGATCGCGCATGCGGTCGCACATCCGCGCGGAGCCTCCTGTGCTGGGGCATCTCGCCTCTCGATCCGTTGGTGCCGAACGTCGACGAGTTGCGGGTCGGATCGCAGGGCGGTGTTTGCGTCCGGAACGGCATGAGCGGTGCGTGCTGGTTCTCCGGTGAGACCACCCCGCGTGCGCTTCTGGGGGAAATCGCTCACGTTGCGCGACCCAACCTGTGGGGGCGATGTGCGCTCGACACGGCCGGCGAGGTCGTGTGCGATCCAACCTGCGCCTTCGCGACCACGGAGCCCTCGTTGTGTCCATCGGACGACTGGACGACCGCCGTAGGAACGGGACCGGGCGGAGAGTTCGTTCAGCTCGATCTGCCATACCTCGGCTTCTTCGCGTGCGGCCTACGGGCGACCGGCGCGCTCGAGTGCTGGGGTCTCGACTACGAGGGGCGACCGGGCGCAAGCCATCCGTCGCTTCGCGAGCTCGAACCGGCGGGGCTCACGTTCCGCGACTTCGGTATCGGGGGTGGGCACGTCTGCGGCGTCACGACAGACGATCGCGTCGTCTGTTGGGGGTGGGTGCCGGAACCGGTCGACGTTCCGGCGGAGTTGCGCTGACGATGTCGAGCGCGAGGGCCACGCGCGGTCCCATCGTGACGGCGATCGCCTTGTCGATGGCCTTGGCGTGCGGATGTGAGTGTTCTACGTCGGCGCGCCCGCTTGACGCTGGACTGGTCGGCGACGGCGCGGTCGACGCGCTTGCCGGCGACGCTCCCGGCATGGACGCCGCTCTGGACGCCACGGCGAGCACCCTCCCGCTCGATGACCTCTGCGCAGCGATTGTCGCGGACATCTGCCTCTCGCTGATCGAGTGCCTGGGCCGGGACTACCATGACGCCGCGCATTGCGAAGCAGATCAGATCTGCTCTCGCATGAGTGATCTCGAAATGGAAGTCGCGGCAGGATGGGCAACCTACGACCCCAGCGCGGCGGCAGCGTGCGACGCTCGCTTTCGGGCCGACCCGTGCGACTTCGGGCTGTTCCTCTTCGTACCTACCGTGCGCGAGCGACCTCGACTGCGCGTCCACGAGTTTCTGCTCCATGCTTGCTGCGACATGCCCCGGGAGCTGCCAACCGCGGGTCGGCGAAGGAGGTGCGTGCACGTTCGACGGCACCGCCGACTGCGATTGGGCGCTCACGTGCCGCCGGGGCTCGTGCGTGCGCCATCTCATGGCGGGCGATGCGTGCGACGCGAGCACGCGGGCCGACTGCTACAACGACGGTCTGTGGTGCGACACAGCGGCGGGCCGATGCCTCGACCTGGTTGGCGAGGGAGCCACGTGCGACAACCTGAACGGCGCTCGGTGTGCCGATCCGTTCGTGTGCGTCCAAGTCCTCGGAGACCCTGGCACGTGCGGCCGCCCAGGAAACGCAGGTGACGGCTGCGGCGTCGATCTCGACTGCGTCGAGCCCCTCACGTGCTACCAGCCCGACTTCTCCATGCTCGGTACCTGTCGCGCTCCGGCGAGCGACGGCGAGCCCTGCATCGCTCCGACCGACTGCGGTTCCGCGTTCCGCTGCGTGTCTGACGTTTGCGGGCCGCGAGACGCGCTTGGAGAAGCGTGTATTAGCGAGTTCGGCGCGGATAGTTGCGGTGCCGGCCTGCTGTGCGACGGCGGCATCTGTCGCGAGGATCGGTTCCTGGGCGAGGCCTGCGACGACGGGACCGGCGCGTGCGTTCGTTCGCTCTGCCGATCGGGAACCTGTTCGGCCCGAGCACTCATCGGCTCAGCCTGCGTCGTCGATGATGACTGTGCATCGAGGTCGTGCACGAGCGGCGCGTGCGTCGACCGAGGCAGCTGCTTCTGATTGAATTTATGGCTCCCGAACGCCGAGAGATCAGGGCTCCACAGGCGCTTCGTCCATGTCGTGGTTCACCTGCCGTAGGCCGGATCCTGCTCGCGCTGGCCGTGTTTGCCACGGCCGGTGCCGGCTGCTCATGCGGGGGACCCGTCACGCCTGACGCCGCTTTCGACGGGGACGTCGGCACGGTGCCATGGGTCGCGGTCGACGCGCTCGGCCGGACCGCGTGCGCCGTCCGGGCCGACGGCCTCGCGATGTGCTGGGGCCAGGGCTGGGTAGATATCCAGGTGCTGCCGACGCGGCTCGCATCGATCCGCTCGGGCGGCGAGACGCGGGCGTGCGGGCTCGACGCTGACGGCGTGATCCAGTGCTTCTTCGGCGACTTCGGTCCGGGACCGTTTCCCGTCGAGTGGAGTCCGCCCGCCGGTCGGTTCGAGGAGCTCGCCCTCCATCTGGACGCGGCGTGCGCTCTCGACGCTGCTGGGATCGCGACGTGTTGGGCGAACGATCGGCCGTCGCCGACCAACCCCGTCTTCCCTGCGCCGACGTCCGAGCCCCTCGTGCGCGTCTCGCTCTATTCGGAAGCCTGCGCCGTGACGGCCATCGGCACAGGGCTGTGCTGGACACCCTTCTACGAAGGGCCGCCGCAGCCTCCGGCCGTACCGGCGGGCGCGTACAGCCTCATCGACATGGACGGCGCCGGCTGGTGCGGCCTCACGACCGACGGCGAGGTCAGCTGCTGGTCGGAGAGCGCCGAGTGGCTCGCCATGATGGGCACCCCACCGACGGGACCGTTCGTCGAGCTCTCGGTCGACTTCCCGACGTGCGCGCTGCGCCCGACGGGGGAGGCCGTGTGCTGGGGCCAGCGTTGGCTGACGGGACCAACTCCCGGACCGCTCGCGGCTTTCCAGCCAGCCGATGAACGCTACGCACACATGACTACCGGCGGCGGCTTCTTCTGCGGGATCTTGCTCGACGGGCGCCTGTCGTGCTGGGGCGAGAATGGGCACGGGCAGACGAGCCCACCGATGCCAGAATGAACCGTCGCTTCGCGACGCCACCGCGCCATCGGCGACGGCCAGCTCGCGGCAGCGTTCGTGCTCGCCCTCGGACGGCTTCCGGGCCACCTCGAGCGTGGGCTTGAGTTCACTGATGCCCCGATTGTGAACGGTGCCGCCGCTCCAGCCTTCCTCGATGTCCTTCGCCTGCCGGACGATGAGGCGCTGAGAACCGACCGAGCATCTCGTCGTCGACGAGGAGGATGGACTGCGGGGAGGTCACGCGGACGGACAACGCGCTCGCGCTCGTCGTCACGGTATCGGACGGCTCAACGCTCACGTCCGCCGAGGCTACGGCGCGCTGCCCCACTGGAAGCACCACGCTTCGTGGCCCCGGAGCGCTCCGAGGAATCCGGTCGGCTCGTAGTCCATGACGAATCGCTGGTTGTATCGCCAGAGCCGGCGTCGGGTGCGGTCGCTCGAGAGCCCGCGGACCAGGCAGTAGCCGGAGCCCGCGGTCAGCCCGTGCGCTCGAAGAAGGACGCGGTTACCGGGCACGTCGGGCGTGAGCTCCAGATCGACGAGCCGCGCGGAGTGACGCCAATCGTCATTTGGACAGCGAACTCCTTCGGGCGCGGCCCGCGGCAGGGGCGCGGCTGCGCAGTGCGCTGTGAGGAAGGCTTCGTGGAGGGCTACCAGCAACCAGTTCGCCTCAGTACCCGCGTCGGCGAACGCGATCAGGTCCGCGCCCGCATCGACAGCGGGCAGCGTAGCGTTCTCGGGGATCGTCTCCATGGTCGCGAGCACGTCGCGCGGCGGGTCGTACGAGTTGAAGCGATGCGTCCCTGCGCCGCCGATCTCGGTTCTTGTCACGATGGCCTCGAGCGCGACGAACGCGTGAACTCCGGCCACGTGAACGCCAGCGGCTGGTGGAACCCGAACGACGTCGATCTGGCCGATGGGGTACGGGACGAGTTGGGTGACGGACACCTCCCGTGATGCCTCGACTACGGGGCCATCGACCATCACCGTGAAGGCTCCGGGGGCGTACTCGAGCGAGAACTCCCCCGAGGCGGTGGTCGTCGTGCTGAACGCCGTGTTTGGCACGTGGACCGTGGCGCCCTCGACGGGCGCTCCGAAATTGTCGACGACGCGCCCGGTGATGCGGGCCGGATCGCCGCAGGCAACGGTTGCGATGGCGCACGCGACGAACACGGCCCAATGCGGAAGGGTCAACGACACGTCCCCCGTGTGCAGTTCGAGCCGCTCGGGCATCGGCTACCACACGCGCCGCAGTTGAGGGGGTCGTAGAAGACGCACACGGTCTCGCCCGCGCAGCTCTCCGAGCCCGGGCACGAAGGGAACGAGCACCGCCCGGCGACACACGAGCCGCCGCTCACCGCGGCGCCGCAGTCGATGCCGCATCCGCCACAGTTCTCGGGATCGGTCTGCGTGTCGATGCACGTGCCACCGCAGAGCGTCTCGCTTGAGCCCGCGCAGCCGCACGCCCCATCCACACACGCCTCCGCAGGTGCACACACCGTCCCGCAGCCGCCGCAGTTCCACTGGTTCGTGCGAGTGTCGGTGCAGAAGCTGCCCCCGCTCGGAGCCGAACAACTCGTGAGCCCACTCGGGCAGGAGCAGACACTCGACGAGCAGGTTCCACCGGGACCACAGGACGTGGAACACGAACCGCAGCGATCGGCGTCCGAGCTCAGGTCGATGCATGAGCCGCCGCAGTCGGTCGTGCCTGCGCCGCAGACGCACGCGCCCCCCGGGCAGACTTCGTGCGTGTCGCAGGCCGCGTCGGCACCGTTGTCGATCATCCCATCGCAGTCGTCGTCGATGCCGTTGCAGCGTTCGTCGGCAAGCGACGAAGTCGACGCGTTCCCGTCGTCGCAGTCGTCGCCCCCGCAGACGCGCGGGGGATCGCCGTCCCTGTCGCCATCGAGCGGTTGGTACGTGCAGACCCGTGCTGCCGGGTCGCAGCGCTCCATCGTCGTGCATGCTTCGTCGTCCCGGCAGTCCGCGTCGGTCGCGCACGGCGTTCCCGCCTCGCACCCCGTCATCGGGTTGCAGCTCTCGCCAGGGTCGCAAAGAGCGGGCGTCACGACGTGACGGCACGAGCCCGACGCGATCACACAGGTGTCGCTGGTGCAGTCGACCGCATCCGCGCACTCGGCGTCGCTTGTGCAGCCGGGCGCACCGGCGTCGCGACTTGAGGAGTCGGCGCCCGGAGCATCGATCGGGGGAACGCTCCCGTCAGCCCCTGGCATCGAGCTCGCGGGACACCCCGAGAGCAGCGTCGTGCCGAGCACGATAAGCGAGCGCGCGATCCACTTCGCGGGCGACGACCTCGCGTACGCGTTCGAGGTGGTCGTCGAGTGCTCGCTGAATCCAAGATCGGTCATGGTGGCCTCCGGGTACGTCGGGGCGGGGCGACTCGGACTGAAAACGCGCCCCGTGGGGGGCGCGCTTCGTCGTGAGGGAAGACGACTGTCGCGAGGTCGGGTCGACCCGCTCCGATGGAGCATGAATGTCGTCCAACAGCGGTTGGACGTCGTTCGCGTGGACGTCGATCGGCCGGCCTGATAGCGTGGAGCCCGAGCCCGCACGATCGTCTTGCGAACCGCAAGGCAACGCGGGCCCCTCCGGCATGGATCTGCGATCTCTCGTGGCCGGCTTCCGGCAGCACCTCGCCGCCCGAGCCGCGGCCTCGCGCACCATCGTCTCGTACCTGCGCACGGTCGAGGCGTTCCTTGGCGTACTCGATGGGGAAGCGGCCTCCCATGGCCACCTCGAGCGCTTTCTCGCGCGTGAAGGCGCGCGTGGCCAACTCCTCGCCGCCTCGACGAAGCGCGGCGAACTCATGGCCCTGCGCGCGTTCTTCCGCTTCGCGTCGCGCGAAGGTGAAGTCTCCGACGTCACGAGCGGGATCATCGTGAAGCGGGAGCGGCGCGAGAGGCCGCCGGCCGTCGTGATGCCCGAGGAGATCGGGCCGCTCTTCGAGGCGGCGAGCCGGTCGATGGACCGGCTCCGCAACACCTCGGTCTGCGCGCTCCTCTTCGTTCTGGGCCTTCGGGTACACGAGGTCGTCGCGCTCGATGTGAACCAACTGGACCTCGCCGCCGCGACGCTACGCCGTGTGCGCGGCAAGGGCGGCACGATCACCGACTTCCCGCTCCCCTACGAGCTAGTCGCGATCCTCGGCGACTGGCTTCGGGTCCGCGCGATGACGACGAATGGATCGATGCCGCTCTTCCCCACGGCACGCCCTTCGAGCTCGACGACGGGACGGCTCTCGATCCGGTCGATGCAGCGCCTCGTGCAGCAACTCGCGCGGGACGCTGGGCTCGAGCGAGCGATCGGGCCGCACGCCTTGCGCCATGCCTGCGGCACGGCCGCGATTCGACTCGGCATCGACGTTGGGACCACCGCACGGGTCATGCGGCACGCGAACATCGCGACCACGTCGGTCTACGTGCACGTCGCGGAGGACGGCAGGCGAGAGCCTCTCGCCCGTCTCGCCTCGCTCATACCGCGCACGGTCGTTCCGCGCGCCAACGACGAGGCGGCCGGAACGCCGCAGAATCACCCGGGAAAACAGTCGCGCGGAGGTCTTGACATCCAACCGCTGCTTGACGACCAGGATGGGGCGTAGCGCCGAGGGCGCCGCGGCAACGTGCTACCGTCGGCTGTGCGCGCGCCGCAACGGAAAGAGCCACGCCCGGCCGAGCCCGGCGCCGACGCAAGCGGGGTCGCCCGAACATCGGCACGCACGGCTCGGGCAACGCTCGGGCCGCCCAGCCCGACCGATGGCTACGGTGTGCCGACACTTTTGGATGTATCGCCTGCTGTCGGGATTGTCGGCTTCGGCTTCGTGCGCGAGATCGCCCACGTCCTTCGAGAGATTCTGGACGGCGGACTGAACTGGGAACTGGTTGTCTCTTGCATCACGGCGCACGACGCGGTCGACCGCCGCACACGTGAACGCCTTCAACGCGTTTCTAACGGACCGCCGGATCTGCTCCACATTTCGTTTCCGATATTCGACCGCGATATTCCTTCGCAGCTAACCGCGACGTTGTTGCTGGTCCGCGCGCTGAGCGAACGACGGCGTCTTGGAGAGCGCTTGCTGATCGGATGCGGGGCGGGCTGTGGTCGCTCTGGCATGCTCGCCGCCACCGTTCTCGTCGCCGATGGAATGCCCCCCGTGGACGCGTTCGCACGCGTCGAACGTAAACGACTCGAGACGCTTCGACCTTATCTGCGTGTGACCGAAGCAATCATCGAGGAGCCCACGCAGCGAGCGTTCGTTGATCTGTTTGCTCGAGCATGGCCTGTGGCTACGGGCGCATCGGACCTTTCGCCGCTTCTGGCGCCCATGTCCCTTGGCGTAGGCGCGGTAAGTCTCGCTGAACTCCATGGTGTCCGCGCGGACCTTGAGGCCAATGCCACGTACGAGACTGCGATAGTCGCGTTGGCAACGCTGGGCGCAGCGAACGCAAGCCCGAGGTACGATGACGCGCTCCTCGAAATCGGTCGTCTCCTTTCGCTCCCGAGTGCGACTTCACATACACCCACGGTCGATTTCTCAGTCGGACGGACTGCCGTGCCGGTCGCGGTCTCGACAAGGCTGCTTTCTGTTTTCGATGGAGTCTTGGCTGAACTCGTCGGAACCATTGACAGATCTGGCAAATCTGTGCTTCCATATTATGGACAGCCCGTGACCGAGGCCGCCCCGGCTCGCGCAGACAGCGAGCCACCGGCGCAAGCGGCAGCAGAGGATACCGGCCCTGAGGGGGCTCAGGCGTCCTCGGGCATGGCCCGTCAGCCTGCACCTTCTTCCCCCGCGGACGCAACGGTCCGTGTGGATATCAAGCTCGACGAGAAGTTCGAGGAGTACCTGGCCGCTGAGGTAGCGAAGCTTCCGGAAGAGAACCGGAAGCCCACGGTTGTTCGACTTGCGCGACTCAGGTTCTACGGTCTGGCGTCCAAGTTCCTGTATCCCGAGTACGAGAACACGCCCCCGGACCTGCATCCGCCGCGAGACGGGTACGCGCGGCCGCTGTTCCACGCCGTGGACCGTGCGGCGGCGCGAACCATCTGCCGAAACTTCATCAACGCTCATCGAGAGCGGTTCGACTACTACAGGCGGCTAGACCTCTAAATGACCGAGCGCGATCCTGGATCGCGCTCGTGTAGGGGTTGAAAAGAGGTGGGCCTCCGTTGGATCGTGTTGTTGCGAAGCACCACGAGAACAGCGGGGCCCACATGCAGAGGATACGACTTTCGAAATCGCGCGGGCGAGCGCTCGTTCGCTGGGCACGGGCGCAGGGGGATCCCCTGCTGCTGAACCGGGCGTTGATCGTGCGCGCCACGGCGGCGGGTCGAGCTGCGGACGAGATCGCGAGCTGGGTTTCGTGCTCTCCGTCGACCGTGTACCGCACCGTTGCGCGTTTCATCGACGGGGCTCGTGATGGCCTGCTCGATGGTCGTTCGTCGAACGGGCCGCGCGTTGTCGATGATGCGTTCGCCGACGGCGTGCGTGAGCTGCTGCGCGGCAGCCCACGCGACCACGGCTATATCCGGAGCACGTGGACCCGGGAACTGCTCGCGCTCGTGATGGAGAAGGACGGCCACCCGCGGGTCGCTGCGTGCACGGTGGGTCGAGTCCTTGCGAGCATTCACGCCCGTCGTGGTCGCCCCAAGCCGGTCGTGAAGTGCCCGCTGTCCGGTCGTCAGAAGCGTCGACGCCTCCAGAAGATCCGAGATCTGATCGAGAACTGTCCGCCGGATGAAGTCGTCGTCTACGAGGACGAGATCGACATCCACCTGAACCCGAAGATCGGCTTCGACTGGATGAACCGCGGGCACCAGAAGCTGGTGATGACGCCCGGCAAGAACGCCAAGGCCTACGTGGCCGGCACGCTGGACGTGCGCACTCGCGAGGTCGTCTGGGTCGGCGGTCCCGACAAGAACAGCAACCTGTTCATCGACATGCTCCGCAAGCTCGACGCCCACTACGCACGAGCGAAGGTGATCCACGTCGTGCTCGACAACTACGGGATCCACAAGAGCAAGGCCACGCGAGCGGTGCTGCGCGAGCTGCCGCGCATCAAGCTGCACTTCCTTCCGCCGTACTGTCCCGACCACAACCTCATCGAGCGGCTCTGGCTCGACCTGCACGCGAACGTCACCCGCAACCACCCGCACGGCGAGCTCGTCCCGCTCTGCGCCGACGTCACGCGCTTTCTCGACGAGGTGTCCCCGTGGATTCCCGGCGCGCGACCGCGCATGCTCCGGGCGGCGTAACGTGAGCGACTCCGAAGAACCTTCGCTGCCGGACGATTCGCCGATCCCAGTCGCCGAATCGCGATCGGTCATTTAGCCTCACGGCAGGCCTCCCCAGAGACCTGCCTTTTTTAGTATCTATGCAAATATGCAAATCGTACTAGTACTCCCAACGAACGACAGGAACTGTCGGCGAGCCGCGCGATTCTGCGTGCGTTGGCTGCGCGACAACCTTGGTGGCGGCGGATTCTCAGTGCTCACGAGCAGCGCCACATCTCCCGAGGGTCCCTCTGACGAGCTTGTCTGGGACGGCGTTGTCTTCGGTCGCTGGACCGACGACGAGGGGCGGGCCCATCACGATCGCT
>Ga0163144_10005668_pt1 | contig 27744 bp, 17 predicted proteins | sample OliLak19BULKMAT1_FD_123175 | JGI IMG/M metagenome (GOLD analysis project Ga0163144, IMG submission 123175) | Freshwater microbial mat bacterial communities from Lake Vanda, McMurdo Dry Valleys, Antarctica - Oligotrophic Lake LV.19.BULKMAT1 | ecosystem: Environmental > Aquatic > Freshwater >... | reverse complement strand
AGCTTTTCTCCAACGGCCCCGAGACCGTGTACCTCTCCGTCTCTAAAGAGGGCATCGTCACGGCCAAGGACATCCAGGGCAACGCGAACGTCGAGGTCGTCAACAAGGACCTCGTGATCGCGCACCTCGAGGCCGGCGGCAAGATCGACATGGAGATCGAAGTCTCCAAGGGCCGCGGCTACGTTCCCGCCGAGGAGCTCCGCCAGCAGAACCAGTGGGCCGCGGGCTTCCTGCCCGTCGACGCGCTGTTCTCGCCCGTCGTCAAGGTGCACTACGACGTGGAAAACGCGCGCGTCGGCCAGGTGACCGACTACGACCGCCTGATTCTCGAGATCTGGACGGACGGCTCGCTGAACCCCGCCGAGGCTTTGATCCAGTCGTCCAAGCTCCTGCGCGAGTCTCTCAACATCTTCATTCCCGAGGAAGAGCAGGCGGCCGAGGCGGCCGCCGGCGGCCTCGCCGACGGTTCGTCGTCGGACAGCGTCGTGTCCCTCGCGGGCCTCGACCCGAAGCTCCGCGAGATCCTCAACCAGCCGATCGAGATGATCGAGCTGTCGTCCCGCGCGTCCAACTGCCTCAAGGTCGCCCGCATCCGCACGATCGGCGAGCTCGTCGGCAAGCGCGACGAGGAGCTCCTGGCCGTCAAGAACTTCGGCAAGAAGTCCCTCGACGAAATCAAGGATCGCCTGAAGGACATGGGATTGTCCCTCGGGATGCAAGTGGGACAGCTCGGGTAACGCCGAGCTGCCCCCTTTCTTTAATAAACGAACTTATTTTAGGAGATAGTCATGGCGTCTAAAGCTCTCGGTCGTCGTCAGCTCGGCATCACGAGCTCGCATCGCCGCTCTTTGCTCCGGAACATGGCCACTAGCCTGTTCAAGCACGAGCGCATTGAAACCACCATCGCGAAGGCGAAGGAGCTTCGGCCGTACGCCGAGAAGCTCATCACCAACGCGAAGAAAGGCGAGCACTTCATGGTGCGCCGCCAGATCCAGGACAAGGTCGTCTACAAGAAGCTGTTCGAAGTCCTGGCTCCCCGGTACGCGACGCGTCCCGGCGGCTACACCCGCATCCTCAAGATCGCTCCGCGCATCGGCGACAACGCCAAGCTCGGTTTGATCATGCTCGTCTCTTAATAGTCACCAAAGAGACTCGTTCCGGCGCGAGTGGGCCTAGCCGTAAAAAGGTAAGATAAATAATGCTCGATTTCCTCTTCAGCCTCTTCTCGAACGACATGGGTATCGACCTCGGCACGGCCAATACCCTCGTCTATGTGAAGGGCCAGGGGATCGTCCTGCGCGAGCCATCCGTCGTCGCGATCGACCGCGAGACGCGCCGCGTGCTCGCGATCGGTGCCGAGGCCAAGCGCATGCTCGGCCGCACGCCCGCGTCGATCATCGCCGTGCGACCCTTGAGAAACGGAGTCATCGCCGATTTCGAAGTCACGCAGGAGATGATCAAGTACTTCATCCGCAAAGTTCACAACCGGCGTTCTTTATTGCACCCCCGCGTCGTGATTGGAATCCCTTCAGGCATCACTGAAGTCGAGCGGCGCGCCGTGCAGGAATCCGCCGAGCAGGCCGGCGCCCGCCGCGTGTACCTGATCGAAGAACCCATGGCCGCGGCCATCGGCGCCGACCTTCCTATTTCCGAGCCCCACGGAAACTTCATCGTCGACATCGGCGGTGGAACGACCGAGGCGGCCGTCATATCGCTGGGCGGCCTTGTTGTTTCTAAATCTCTCGACATCGCCGGCGACGAGATGGACGAAGCCGTCATCATGCACTTTAGACGCAAGTACAACCTCCTGATCGGCGAGACGACCGCCGAAGAGGTCAAGATTCAAATCGGATCGGTCTTCCCGCTGAAGGAAGAGAAGACCATGGAAGTGAAGGGCCGGGATCAGGCCACCGGCCTTCCGAAGACGGTCCTGATCACGTCGGAAGAGGTGCGCCAGTCGCTGATGGAACCGGTGCAGCTCATCCTCGACGTGATCAAGAACACGCTGGAGGAGACTCCGGCGGAATTGGCTGCGGATTTGGTGGACCGGGGCATCATGCTCGCGGGCGGCGGATCCTTGCTGAGAGGTCTTCCCGACCTCATTCGGCAGGAGACCGAGTTGCCCGTGCATCGCGCTGCGGACCCCTTGAGCTGCGTTGCGCTCGGGACGGGGAAGTTCCTGGAAGAGCTCGATCATATCGACGATCGACGCCCGGACTTCGTCACGTCCTATCGAGATCGCTCGTAAGAGCGGTCGCCACAGACAAGAACCGTCCATCGTGACGTGAGTAACCTCCGGGCCTAGGCGCTTCGCCTAGGGTCCGGTCACATGCAACGCGAAACGCGGATAGCCAATATCATCTTGGGCGCCTTATCGGCGCTCTCGCTCCTGTTCCTGTCCCTGCCCTTGTCGACGCCGGTGCGTTCGTTCAAGGCCGGAGCGGGATATTTGTTCGATCCTCTCGCCTATCACGGCGAGGCGGGCTACCGGCGCATCGCCGGCTCCCCCGAGCGCATCCGGCAGCTGCTCCAGGCGGACATCGAGAACGAGAGCCTGCGCGCCGAGCTGCGGCGGGGGGAATGGCTTTCGACGACGGTGTCGTCCCTCTCCTTGGAGAACGAGCGCCTGCGCAAGGCCCTCGTGCTTAAGGCCCCCTCGGGCCGCTTCCCCGCTTGGGCGCACGTCATGGAGCGGGACCCGGTCCATTGGTACCGCAGCCTCGTCGTGGACGCGGGCGCCGACCGGGGCATCTCGCTTAACGATCCTGTGCTCGGTCCCCGGGATGGCCGGCTCGTGGCCGTGGGCCGCGTGGTCGACGTCCGCCCGAACACCTCGACGGTGTTGCTCCTGACGGACGAGCTGTCGGCGGCGGCGGCGTACCTGTCCTCGGGGACGCTCGAGGGCCTGGTGCAGGGCCAGGACGGCCCGCGCCTGCGCATGAATTATCTCAACGCCGAGGCGCAACTGTCGGACGGCGACTCCGTGTACACGTCGCCGACGAGCGCCACGTTCCCGCCGGACGTTCTCATCGGCCGCGTCGCGCGCGTCAACCCGCGCGATCCGTTCCTGACCTTCCAGTCCGTGGAGATCACGCCCGCGGCCGACGCGTCCTCGCTGCAGGAGCTCATGATTCTAAGGGCGCGTCCCGTCGAGGGAGAAGGCAAGCCGCCCGCGTACGTGCCGGCCTACGCGCCTCCGTCAGCGCCGGCCGCGCCGGTCGCGACGTCGACCGCGCCGGCGATCGCGATCTCGACGGCCGCGGCTCCCAGGCCTCGCCGCCGGGCCGCCGCCGCCCCGGCGAGCGCTCCGAAGCCAGAGCCCGTGATGGCCGACGACGCCTTCGAGATCAATCCGGAGGACCCGCGATGATCGGCTTCGTGCGCGGCTTCGTTCTGTTCATCGGGGCCATGTTCCTGCAGTGGTGGTGGAACACCCACCTCGCCTATTGGGGAGCGGCGCCTCAATTTCTGCTCGTGTTGACGATCCTGATCGCGGCGCGCCGCGGGCCCGTGCTGGGCATGCTGGCGGGCTTCGCGTGGGGGCTCTATCTCGACGTCGCGCGCGCGGAGCTGTTCGGCGCCAGCGCGCTCATCCTCACCTTGGCCGCTTACTTCGTCGGCGTCGCCCGCCGCCAGATCGACCTCCGCGCCGCCGGTCCGTTGGCCGCCACGACCTTTCTCTTCACCTGGGCCGCGTTCATCGGCCTCGGCCTTCTAGGGCTCGTCTTCACCAAGAGCTTCGAGTGGGGCGGTTTTATCGCCGTCGCATTGACGCCGTTTCTCAACGTCGCCGCGGTCACGACCGCCGCGATCGTCTGGGACGTGAGGGAGGACCGATGAGCCGCGGCGGCGAAGTTCCCCAGGAGCGCCTGGAGATCCTCTGGTACTGCATCGCGGCCGCGGGCCTCGTCCTCGGCCTTCGCCTCGCGCAGATGCAGCTCGTTCAGGCCGAGGAATGGCGCCTGGCCGCCGAGCGCAACCGCTCGCAGATGATCCATCAGAACGCTCCCCGCGGCCGGATTTACGATCGCGCCGGCGTGCCCCTGGCCACCAACGCGCCCGCGTTCTCCCTGATTTTCCTTCCCGGCAAGGATCGTCGCCGGCAGGATCTCAAGCCTCTCGCCGAGGAGCTCGCGCGCCAGCTCAACCGCGATCCTGAGGGCCTCCTCGAGTCGCTCGAGCAGGCCGTGCGCGAGGAAAGCGCCATCCGCCTCGCGGAAAATCTGCCCACGCAGACCATGTTTCGGCTCTCCGAGCTCAAGACGATTTATCCCGGCGTCGACCTCATCGTCGAGGCGCGCCGGTACTATCCTTTCGGCCGGTTCGCCAGCCACCTGATAGGCTACATGGGCAAGATGGGCCAGAGCGAGTGGCGCAAGCGCAAGCCGATGGGCTATCGCGTCGACTCTCGCACGGGGCGTCTCGGCCTCGAGGCCATCTTCGAGGACGAGCTGCGCGGCCGCGACGGCGGCCTGCGCATGGAGGTCGACGCGCAGGGACGCCTCAAGCGCGTGCTCGATAAGATCCAGTGGGAAGCCGGCAGTAACGTCCATTTGACGATCGACGCCGCGGTCCAGAAGGCGGCCGATGACGGCTTGCGCGGGACCCAGACCGGCCGCGGCGGCGCGGTCGCCATCGACCCGCGAAACGGCGACCTGCTCGCGATGAGCTCCCTGCCGGATTTTGACCCGAACGCCTTTCTCTCGGCCGATCCGAACGAGGTCAAGAGCAACGTGAGCGGCCTCTCCGAGTTCAACAACGCGATCTCCGGAGCCTACCCTCCCGGCTCGACGTTCAAGCCCATCGTCGGCCTCGCGGCGTTGAGCGAGGGACGCATGAAGCCCGATGACTCCGTGTTCTGCCCCGGCCACTTCGAGATCGGCGGCCGCACCTTCCTCTGCTGGGAGCACAAGGGCCACAAGCGCGTCTCCTGGCTCATGGGTCTGGCGCTGTCTTGCGACGTCTACTTCTACACCGCCGGCCTCAAGACCGGCGGCGCCGCCATCGAGAGGTTCGCGCGCGCGTTCGGCCTGGGCCAGAAGACGAACATCCCGCTCAAGAACGAGAAGGGCGGACATCTCTTCGGACCGGAGACGCGCAAGAAGGCCGGCAAGAACTGGTGGTACGACGGCGACACGCTCAACCTCTCCATCGGCCAGGGCGAGCTCACCGTCACGCCGCTGCAGATGGCGATCGCGACCGCCGCGCTCGCCAACCGCGGCAGCGTCTGGCGGCCGCGCTATACGCAGAAGATCGTCTACGCCGACGGCCGCCCGGATTTCTCCCCTAAGACCGAGCGCCTGGCCGTCGTGCCCGCCAAGGAAGCCGCCTGGGATGAGATCCAGCACGGCATGGAGGTCGTCGTCACCTCCGGCACCGGCGGCGGCGCGCGCATCCCGGGCCTGCTCGTCGCCGGCAAGACGGGCACCGCGCAGAACCCGCACGGCGAGGACCACGCCTGGTTCATCGTCTATGCGGCCAAGCCCGGCGAGCCCGCGTCGATCGCGATCGCCGTCCTCGTCGAGAACGGCGGCCACGGCGGCTCGACCGCCGCGCCCGTGGCCCGTAAGATGATCCTCGCCCACTTCGGAATGCCGGACCCGCTGATCAAGCGCGCCATCGAACCGCCCGCGACGCCCATCCCGGCTCCCATCCCGATGCCTCTTCCCATCCCCGGGAGGGCGAGGTGACCATGGCCCGCGCCGTGCGCACGCAGTCCGGCCTGTCCGGCCGCGTCGACTGGACCTACGTCGGCGCCGTCGCCGGCCTGATCATCGCGGGCTCGCTCGCGATGCTGTCGGCCGCGAGCACGACGAGCTTCTACTCCGCCATCCTGCAGAAGCACTTCATCGCGCTGACGCTCGGTATCACGCTGTTCACCCTGACCTTGGCCTTCAACTATCAGGTGTTCCAGGACCAATCGAAGTTCGTCTACGTCACCGCGATCATCATCGTCGCGGCGACTTTGATCCTTGGAAAAATCTCGCGCGGCCAGCGCTCGTGGATTCACCTGTTCGGCTTCAGCTTCCAGCCGGCCGAGATGGCGCGCACCTTGGTCGTGCTCGCCCTCGCGGATTTCCTCGACCGGCGGGCGCGCAAAATCGGGGACCTGTCTACGATCCTGGTCGGCCTGGCGCTCTGCGCCCCCGTCATGGCCCTTGTGCTCAAGCAGCCCGACTTCTCGACAACCCTGACGTTTATTCCCGCGATCTTCGGCATGATGTTCGCCGCGGGGGCGGATTTATTCCAGCTCTCGGCGATCTTCGGGTTTGGCGGCATGGCGATCTCGGTGCCGTTGATCTACACGATCTGCCAGGTGCGGTATCCTCTCGCTGCCGCGCACAGCCTTCCAGGCATGATTCTCGCGACGTCTCGCATGGGCTGGGCGACGCTGGCCACCATCGGGATCTTCTGCGCGATCGGCTTTCTGGCCTGGCGCGTGGCGAGCTGGATGCGGGTGCAGGTCAAGCCCGCGGCCTTCGCCGCGATCCCGATCCTGCTCTCGGCCGCGCTGCTGTCGGGCATCGTCGTTCAGAAGCAGCTCAAGGGCTACCAGCGCAACCGATTCGTCGCTTGGATCGCGCCGCAGAGCGACGCGCAGGGAGCGTCGTACAACGTCATCCAATCGCAGATCGCCGTGGGCTCGGGGGGAATGTGGGGCAAGGGGTTGTTCTCCGGCACCCAATCCCAGCTCGGCTTTCTGCCGGAGCGGCACACCGATTTCGTCTTCGCCAACGTCGGCGAGGAGATGGGCTTTTGGGGCACGTCGCTGATCCTCGGCTTGTACATGGTCTTGCTGTGGCGGATCGTAGCGGCGGCGCGGCAGGCGCGCGACCGGTACGGCTATTTGGTGTGCGCGGGGCTCGCTTCGACGCTCGCGTTTCAGCTCATCCTCAACGTCGGCATGTGCATCGGGCTCATGCCCGTGGCCGGCGTGCCTTTGCCTCTCGTTTCCTACGGCGGCTCGAGCCTCCTCGTCACCTTGTGGACGCTCGGCATCGTCGCCAACATTTACGCGCGGAGATACGCGCTGCTTTAATCCCCCGGAGGACTTATGTCCAACGATAACGATCAGATTCAGAAGAACGATACGCCGCTTGAAACGCCGTCCCGCCTCGAGCCCGTGCGCGTGCACGACGACTCGACTCCAGGACCTGTAACGCAGGCTCTCGCTCCGGTCGCGGCCTCGGCTCCCGCCGAAACGGTCGTGTCCGCACCGATGCCCGCGCCGGAGCCGGTTCGCTCCGGACCGGCCCGCGAGGATCTCTATCCTAGGGCCGATGGTCCCGTCGAGGCCGATCGCGACATCCCTCAGGCCGGCGACGCCGCTCCGGTCGAAGCCAACGACGACGATGAAGACGGCGACGAGGACGAAGGTCCCGAGGTTACCGTCGAGATTCCTTTGACGGGCGCCGCCGCGGCCGCTCCTCAGGCTCCGGCCGCTCCAGGCGCTCCGCCCGCCGCCGGCGCCGCCGGTCAACCCGGTTCGGAGACGCGCGAAGGCGGCCGCAAGCGCCGTCGCCGTCGCCGCGGCGGCCGCGGCGGTGAGCGCGGAGAGCGCGGACAGAACGGCCAGGCTCCGGCCCAGGGCGCGACGCCTTCGGCGCCGGCTCCCGAGGGCCAGGCGGGTTCGCCGCCTTCGGCGCCGAACCCGCCGCAGGATCGTCCTCAGCAGGGCGCGGGGCGCGACCGTCAGGAACGCCCTCAGCAGGGAGGACGGGACGGCCGGCGCGATCAGCAGGGCCGCGAGCGCGGCGGACGCGACGGAGCGCGCGACGGCGGGCGCGGACGCGGCGATGGCCGCGGCGATGGCCGCGGCGGCGAAGGACGGGGGGGAGACCGCGGACGCGATCGGGATCGCGACGATCGCGGGCGCTCGCAGGAGCGCACGAACACGGGCAAGAGCACGCGCGCGCCCGTCAAGCGCGAGGTCCTGGCGAACACCAGCTTTGAGGAGACCCGGATCGCGATCCTCGAGAACGGACGCCTGTCCGAGCTCCACTGGGAGCGCAAGAGCTCGCAGAACATCGTCGGCAACGTCTACAAGGGCACCGTCGAGAACGTGCTGCCCGGCATCTCCTCGGCGTTCGTGAACATCGGCTTCGAGAAGAACGCCTACCTGTATATTTCCGACGTCCTCGGCGACAAGAACGCGCCCATCGACCAGACGCTCAAGAAAGGCCAGACGGTCATGGTGCAGGTCGCTAAAGAGGCGATCAGCACGAAGGGGCCCAAGGTCACGATGGACGTTTCCTTGCCGGGGCGCTACCTCGTCTTCACTCCTTACCAGGAGTACGTCGGCATTTCCAAGCACATCGCCGAGCCCGAGGAGCGCCAGCGCCTCGAGAAGATCGTCGATAAGCTCGTGAAGGCTCACCTCAACGGCAAGGGCGTCGTCGTCCGCACCGAGGCCGAGGGAGCCACCGAAGAGGAGCTCGAGCGCGAGGTCAAATATCTGCAGAACCTCTGGGCTTCCGTCCAAAAGAAGCACGAGGAGCTGCCGTCGCCCGCCATCCTGCACAACGACCTGGGCCTCGCGATGCAGATCGCGCGCGACGTCCTGTCGGACCAGGTGTACGTCTACCTGCTCGACAGCAAGGAATCGCAGAAGCAGGTCATCGACTTCGTCGAGGGCTTCGCTCCGGAGCTTAAGGACCGCATCAAGCTCTACGAGGCGAAGACGCCGATCTTCAAGGCGTTCAACATCGAGAAGCAGATCGAGACGATCCGCGAGACCAAGGTCAACCTGCCCAACGGCGGCTCGATCGTGATCCAGGAGGCGGAGTCGCTCTGCGCGATCGACGTGAACACCGGCCGCTTCACGGGCTCGAAATCGCAGGAAGAGACCGTGACGGCGACGAACATCGAGGCCGCGATGCTCGTGGCGCAGCAGATTCGTCTGCGCAACATCGGCGGCATCATCGTCGTCGACTTCATCGACATGCGCAAGGCCTCCAACCGCAACAAGGTGATGGAGGCTTTCGCGGACGCGTGCAGGGGGGACCGGGCGAAGATCCGTATTTTACCGATCACGCGGCTCGGCCTCATCGAGCTCACGCGCGAGCGCAAGCGCATGTCCACGGCCGCCCTGCTCACGACCGAATGCCCGCAGTGCCGGGCCTCCGGTCGCGTGCTGTCCGTCGAGACGCTGCGCATCAAGATCCAGCGCGAGATCTTCGAGATGACGGGCGGCCGCCCCGGCGGCTCGATCCGCGTCTCGCTGCATCCGTCGGTGGCCGAGTCTTTCCGCTCGCAGCAGCCGATCATCGAAAAGAACGTGCAGCGCGCGGTGCGCATCCAGTCCGATCCGAACCTCATGTGGGAGGATTATCACATCGTCCTGGAATAGATGAAAATCCTCCTTCTCCTGTCGGCGATCGCGTTGATCCTCCCGGCCGCGCCTTCACGGGCGCGCGCCGAGGCGGTCTCCGTGGTCGTCGCCGGGAAGCCGCAGGAGGCCGCCGAGGCGTACAAGGCCGGGGGTAAGCTTTACCTCGACGCGACGCGCGTCGGCGCGCTGTACGGCGGCCAGGTCTATTGGTATCCGGTGTCCGGCCGCGTGCAGCTGAGCCTGCGCGGCCGGCCGCTGCAGCTCGTCGCCGGCTCCGACACGGCGGCGGCTGGGGACAAACGGCTTAAGATGCGCGACGCGGTCCTCGTGCGCGACTCCAAGGCGCTTGTCCCGCTCTCGTTCCTGAGCGGCCCGGAGTTCTCGGCGTGGAGCGGACATCAGACCCGCTACGACGAGCGCTCGCGGACCTTGCTCGTCGATAAGAAGGGCACCGTCGGGTCGCCGGCGGCGTTCTCCTACAAGGGCCGCACCCGGATATCCGTCGAGCTGGCGCCCGGCACCTCGTATCACGCGTCCTCGCGCGGCACGGGCGGGGCGGAGCTCGTGATCGATTTCGGCGTCGCGGAGGGCGACGAGTCCGTCTCGCTCGACGACGGGATCGTGGCGTCTTACGCCCTCAAGCAGGAGGCCAAGCTCGTTCGGCTCTCGGTGCGTTTCGCCGATAACGGCCAGCGCTGGCGCGCGACGGAGCTGTCCGAGCCGCGGCGCGTCGTGATCGACGTCTATGCTCCCGGGGTCCCTCTTCCAACGGCGAGTGGAAGGGACACTTCCTCGCCTATTGGCGCGGTCGCCGCGCTCCCCGCTGAAACCTCCATCGCGCTCAAGGACGAGCCGGCGGAAGCGCCGAAGGCGGCCGCGCGCACCGAGCGGGTCAAGCCCAAGCCCGCGCCTCCGGCCGAGACGGCCAAGCGTCGCCGCCTGATCGTCATCGATCCCGGCCACGGCGGCAAGGATCCGGGTGCTACGGGAGCGCGCGGCACGCGCGAGAAGGACGTGAACCTGGCGGCGGCCCTCGAGCTTTCGGCCGTGCTCAAGGAGCGCGGTGATTTCGACGTGCTGCTGACCCGCGAAGAGGACGTGTTCGTCCCTTTGTCGGACCGGTCGGAATTCGCCAACAGCCGCGACGCCGATCTTTTCGTGTCGCTGCACTGCAACGCAGCGGGAAGCAAGCGCGAGAACGGCTTCGAGGTCTACTCCGTCTCGGAGACGGCCACCGATCCCGCCGCCGAGGCGCTCGCGGCCGCCGAGAACGCCGTGCTCGAGCTCGAGGGAAAGAATCCCCAGGACGAGACGGCGAAGATGATCCTGCTCGCGATGACGAAGACCGAGATGATCAACGAGTCCTCCACGTTCGCCGCTCTGTCCGAAAAAACGATCGGCAAACGAGTCGACGTATCGGCCCGCGGGGCGAAGCAGGCCGGGTTCTACGTGCTGCGCGGCACGCACGCGCCCGCGATCCTCGTCGAGATGGCCTATGTGAGCCATACGCAGGACGAGGCGAAGCTGACCTCGCGCCGCTTCCGGCGCGCGATGGCCGAAGGGATCGCGTCCGGCATCGCGAGCTACGCGAAGCGGCAGGGATGGCTCCCGTGAGCAATAAGTCACCTATCGGGGTGTTCGACTCGGGCCTCGGCGGCCTGACCGTGTTCAAGGTGCTCGCGCGCCGTATGCCCGAGGAGTCGCTGATCTACTTCGGCGACACGGCGCACGTCCCCTACGGCTCGAAGTCACCTGAGGCGATCGCGCGCTTCTCAAGCGAAGTGGCGAAGTTCCTCGCGAAGCGAGGCATCAAACTGCTGGTCGTCGCGTGCAACACATCCTCGGCATGGGCGCTTCCCGCCATCCGCAAGGCCGTCAAGGTGCCCGTCATCGGCGTCATCGAGCCGGGCGCGCGCGGCGCGCTGGGCGTCTCGCGCGGCGGGTGCATCGGGATCATCGGCACGGAGGCGACCGTGAAGTCGGGCGCCTACGAGAAGGCGATCAAGGCCTTGAAGCGAAGCGCCCGCACCGCCTCGGCCGCGTGCCCCTTATTCGTGCCGCTCGTGGAAGAAGGCTGGTGGTCCGGCGATGTCGTGGCCGCCGTCGCGCGCAAGTACACGGCGCCGCTGCGCAGGGCGCGCGTGGATACCGTGATCCTCGGCTGCACGCATTACCCGTTCCTAAAGCCGGTCCTCGCGCGCGCCTTGGGCTCGCGCGTCCGGCTGATCGACTCGGCCGAGGAGACCGCGCGGGAGACGGAGTCCGTCCTGTGCGAGCTGGGCCTTCGCGCGCCGCGGGGCGGCCGCGGGCGGCGGGAGTTCTACGCGTCCGACGCCCCGGACCGCTTCAAGCGTCTCGCGCGCCGCATGCTGGGGGCGGGCGTCTCGAAGGTGAGGCTGCACCAATTCGATTCATGACCATGAAAGAGATGATCGCCCTGACGGGCCTCGCCAAGACGCGCATGGACGCCGGCTTCTCCCGCGTCGGCCGCCGCCTGTCGGCGACCGATCCGGCCGACCGCGCGCTCATGATCATGGCCGCGCGCGCGATCGCGCAGGCGAACGCGGTGACGGCGCTCAGCGAGCGCGGGCTCGCCAACGAGGCCCTGCCGATTCTCCGCGGGCTCGCCGAGATCTGCATGATGATGCGCTGGGTGGCCGAGAAGGAGTCGACCGCGCGCGCCGTCGGCACCTTGGGCGAGCTGCAGGACCCCGATTGGGAGACGCACTGGCCGAGCGCGCGGCTGCGCGAGCGGGCGGACGCCTACGGGGTCCACGGCCCGGCGCTCGAGGCCGTGCTCGGGTCCGTCGCGGATTTCGCGCGCGGCTCGGCGCAGGGGCTGCCTTGGGGGCACGTGTTTGCCGAGGCGACGCGTCCAGGCCGGCGCGCCGAGGACGTTCTGCCCGCGACGGCGGAGTTCTTGGGTCACGCGCTCAAGGCGTTGGACGCTCGATGGCCAGGCGAATTTTCGGGAGCGGAAGAGATGTGGACGGGCGCTAAGATTTCGAGAGGATAAAAGAGATGATCAACGAAGAGACGACGGGACAAGGCGGCGCGGCGGGTTCGAACCCTGCCGGGGGGAGCGGCGATCAGCCGCCTCGTCAGCAGTCCCAGGGCGGCGGTCAAAGCCAGCAGGGCGGCCAGCAAAATAGCGGCGGCCAGCCGGGCGGTGACGGTCAGGGCAGGCGTCGCCGCCGCCGCCGCGGCGGACGCGGCCGCACCGGTCAGGGCGGCGGGCAGAGCCAGCACGGCTCGCAAGGCGGCTCGCCGAGCCAACACGGCCAGCGCCAGGGCGGGCAGCATCAAGGCGGCAATCGCCAGCAGAACGGCGGCGGCTTCCGGCCTCCCCAGGTCCCGCAGGCGCCGGTCAAGTCAGACGTCGAGGCGGCGTTCTCGGCGCTGACGCCCGTCGATCCCTACCAGTGGTTCCAGCTCGAAAAGGGCTCGACCGACCCGTCGATGCGCGCGCTCGACCTGCTCGCACCCATCGGCAAGGGCACGCGCGGTCTCATCGTCGCTCCGCCCAAAGCGGGCAAGACGACCTTCCTCAAGCAGGTGTCGAACGCGATCCACGAGATCGACCCGAAGGTCCGGCAGTACTGCCTCTTGGTCGATGAACGCCCCGAAGAAGTCACGGACTTCAAGCGCTCCGTGCCCGCCGAGGTTTGGGCTTCGTCTTCGGACCAGAGCTACCAGCAGCACAAGAAGATCGCCGAGGATCTGTTCCGCATCGCGCTTCAAAAGGTCGTCGAGGGTGAGGACGTGTTCATCCTGCTCGACTCTCTCACCCGCCTGGCGCGCGTGTACAACCAGTTCGCGACCGGAAGCCGCACGATGTCCGGCGGCCTCGACTCGCGCGCGATGGAGATCCCGCGCCGCTTCTTCGGCGCGGCGCGCAAGCTCGAGGGCGCGGGCTCGCTCACGATCCTGGCGACCATCCTGGTCGACACGGGCTCCAAGATGGACGATATCATCTTCCAGGAGTTCAAGGGGACGGGCAACATGGAGCTCGTGCTTTACCGGCAGGCGGCCGAGCAGCGCATCTTCCCGGCGCTCAAGGTCCGCGACAGCGGCACCCGCAAGGAGGAGAAGCTGTTCACGCCCGAGTACCTTGAGGGCGTCTACAAGCTTCGCCGTCTCGTGGCGGGCATGGGCGACATCGAGGCGATCAAGGCTCTGACCGAGATGATGCGCGTGCACAAGACCAACAAGGCTCTGCTCGAGGCGCTGAAATGACCGCGAAGATCCAACCCGTGATCACGTCGAAGGCGCCGGCGGCGATTGGCCCCTATTCTCAAGGGATCGCCGTGGGCGAGTTGGTCTTCGTGTCGGGGCAGACGCCGCTGCGGGCCGACGGCACCCTCGTGGAGGGCTCCGTCGCCGAGCAGACCGAGCAGTGCTTAAAGAACATCCTCGAGGTGCTGCTCGCCGCCGGCCTGACGATGGACGCGGTCGTCAAGACCACGGTTTACATGACCGACCTGGGCAGGTTCGCGGAGATGAACGAGGTTTACGCCAAGCGTTTCCGGGCGCCTTTCCCGGCGCGCGCGACCGTGCAGGTCTCGGCCTTGCCTAAGAACGCCGGCGTCGAGATCGACGCCGTCGCGGTCAGGCCCTAGAGACGGCATGCGCGCCCTTGTCGCGGCGTTGCTGGCGCTGCTCATCAGCGGCGACATCGCGCGGCTGGGCTGGGACGCGGTCGGGCTTTGGCATTTCGCCTTCCCTTACGTATGGCTGTTCGTCGCGCTCGAGGCGTGCCGCGCGCGGCGGCGCGTCGAGGACGGCGTCGTGTTCCTCGCCGGGGCCGCGATGGCGATGGCCTACGGGGGAATTTACGCCAAGGACTTCCAGCACGGCCTGCATCCGCTCGGCATCGACTGGCTCGGAGCGGTCTGCGGCGCTTTTGATGGAGGCATGACGACGGTGCTGGCGCTGCACGCCGCGGAGCGTCTTCGGCCGCGCGTGGAGCGCGGGCCCGCCGAAATGGGCATGCTGACCGTCGTATTTCTCGTCTTCGGCCTCGGCGCGGCCGCCGCCATTTACGGCGTGAAGACCCAGTTTAATTTTTACCGGGCCGACCGCATGCTGGGTCCGTCATGGCTCTTCGCCGACCTCCTCTTCGCGGCCGCCGCGTGGACGTTCGCGCGCCGCGCGTGGAAGCGGTCGGAATCGGATGAGCCGGCGGAAGAATTCCGGGAACCCTGGGTCTGGGTCCTCGCCGCGTTCGCCGTGTGGCTCCCGGGGGCGCGCTTGACGGCCGCGGTCTGCGGGGCGATGGGCCTGCCCGCCGTGCTGACGTATTTCTTCGTCGGAGCCTGGACGGCCGCGGCGGGAACCGTCAGCTGGCGGCTCTGGCGTGAGAGAGCGCACGCCGAGCTTTCGCCCGCGTCCGGCTCGCGCCCCGCCCTCGCGGCGGGGCTATGGCGCGCGCTGGGAACGCTGCTCCTCGTGGCGGCGCTGGGCGCCGACCTCAACGAGCCGCGCGCGGCGGGAATCTTCTCCGCGGCGATTGATTGGCCGTCGCGCGCGCTGTTCGCATGGGCGTTTCTCACGTCCCGCCTCGAAGTTTGACTCCGTAGTGCTACGGACGCTCCTGACATTTTCACGATAGCGCGCCTACACGGGCTGATGTTACAGTGTGGCATGGAACGAGTTCGACGCGACGGCATGGGCTGGGGCCAGATCGCCAAGAAGCAGGGCTTCTCGCTCGGCTCGGTGACGGGCAAGGGCTCGGATAAGCCGATGAAAGCCGAGAAGGCCGCGAAGCCGGAGCACGGCAAGCGTTAGTTTAGAGAATGGGCTGAAGCGGCAGCGCGCGGAGGAGAAGCAGGTAAAGCCGCTTTTTGAGCGGCGCGCCGGCATCTCCTTCGCCGCTCGCCGCGGTCCAGCTGTTCTCGGGCAGCATGTCGCGCAAAATCGCGGCCTCGATGCGGCCGGCCAGCGGTGCGCTGCGCACGAGCACGCCGACCTCCGTGTTGAGGTTGGCCGAGCGGGGATCCAGGTTGAAGGTGCCGACGAACACGGTCGCGCCGTCGATGACGACCGTCTTCGCGTGGATGGCGAACACGGGCGGCTTTGTACCAAACTCCGCGTGGCGCTCGAGGATCTCCCGCTCGACGGCGGGGTGGGGCTTGAACTCGAATATCTCCACGCCTGAAGCGAGCAGGCGGCCCCTTATCTTGCGGTAGCCGCTGAAGGCCGCGAGGTTGTCGGTCGAGGCAAATGAGTTTGTCACGATTCGGACCTTCACCCTTTTAGCCAGCTCCGCGAAGAACGCGAGGCCTTCGTCTGAGAGGACGAGATAGGGGGACTGGATGACGACGCGCTCGCGGGCGGCGCCCACCGCCGCCGCGAGGGCGCTCGTCGACGCGCCTCCGCCGGCGAGGCCTTTTGAGGCGTTCTTGCCCGGCCGGTCGCCGATGAACGTCACGTTCTTTTCCCAGACCAGGGCATCGAGGAGCGCGGCGAAGCGGCGCGGCAGCTCCCGCAGCGCCTTTCGCGGCCCGGGCGCGAAATTCGCGGGGTCGTTCGCGTAGCGGTGCAGGTCGAGATAGGCCGCGTCGCGCCGCGCGGCCGTCATCGCCGCGGCTTCGTCGCGGAGCCGATCTTCGATGGGGATGGCGAGCGGGCTCGTCCAGAAGGCTTCGAAATGGAGCGCCACGGCCCCCGTCTGCGGCCCCATCAGAAGCAGGTCCCGGTCGCGAAAGTTGTACTCGCGGTCGTAATCGAAGTACTCATCGGCCACGTTGCGGCCGCCGATGATCGCGACGCGGCCGTCGACGAGGAAGACCTTGTCGTGCATTCGCTGGTTCGCGGCGCGAAAGCCGGTCGCGAGGTTCCACGCCCGCCGGGCGCGGGAGACGCCCACGTTGTACTTGGGATTATAGACGCGGATCTCGACGCCCGGATGCGCGGCAAGCGCCAGCAGGCTCTCCGAGCTCGCGTCCAGCAGGAAATCGTCCACGATCACGCGGACCTTGGCGCCGTGCTCGGCGGCGAGCAAAAGGCGCTGCGCGGCGAGGATGCCGATATTGTCCGCGCTCCAAATGAAGTACTGCACGTCGATGCTTTTCGACGCCTGCTCGCTGAGCCAGGCGCGGGCCAGGAGCGACTCTTCTCCCTTCTCGAAGGAGTACACGCCGTTTTTGCCGGGATGGCGGCTTAGCAACTTGTCGAAGCCTTCCCATAACGAGGGCGTCGCCGCCGACGACGGGACGGCGAGCAGCGCCGACAGCGCGAGGAAGAGCATGGGTCTAGTGTACGAGATTACCGTGGTGTGCTATCCTGGGTCGATGATCCGCTCGCTCACGTTGCTCGCCGCGGCCGCCCTGGCGGCGCTGCTCGCGGTACCCGCCCGCGCCTACGACAAGAAAATGGGGGCCTTAAAGCCGCGCGGCGCCTGCGAGTGCATCACCAAGAAGACCTGCTGGAAGCTCGCGCGGGAGGCGTTCTCCCGGAACACGATGGCCGCCCAGAACGAGATCGAGGCCGCGATCGCCGACCGCTTCTTCCCTAATACAGCGGTCTTCGCGCTCGACAAGCCCGACGCGGAGGGGCACTTCCTTCTGGTCCAGTGCGGCGGGGCTCCCTGCGGCGACAAGCGCGAGTTGCTTGAACGCCGCTTTATCGTCCAAAACTTCCTGATGGCGCTTCCTCTGGGAGTCCAGCGCGACGAGCTGTTCGACGAGAAGACGTGGGAGGCGACCGCGAAGGGCGAGGCGATCTTCACCCAAGCGAAGCTATGCAAGAGCGGCCTCTTCTCGGAATTGATCGCGATCGTCTACCAATCCAACAATAAATAGCGGCGGCGCCTTAATGCCTGACACCGGACTTCCGGCCCAGAACGCCTAGGCCACCTGCCGGGCGCGTCAATTCCCCATGGGCCCACGCCTTCGGACGGCGCGTCTGCCATAATCCAAACGTGAGCTTGTTGATTTGGATCAATAAATGAGGCGCTTCCCCCTGCGCCGCTTCCTCGGAGCCGTGCTCTCGCTGGCCATCGTGGCGGGAGCGCCGGGCTCGGGGTCGTATCAGGCCATGGCGCAGTCCGCCGCGGGCCGCGCCGCCGAGTCGGGCGCGTCCGTACGGCCGATTCCGGTCTTGGGCCTCTCCGCGCTCACCTCGCCCGTCCTTTCGCTCTCCGCCTCGGCGCTGTCGCTGTCGCCCGCGCCGCTGTCCGCGCCGGCCGCGGCTCCGGGCGTCCGCGCCGTCGCGCTCTCCGTCGTCGCGGCACCCGCGGCCGTCGTCGCGGCGGTTCCGATGGGCCCTGTGCGCGCCGCCGCGCAGCCTCCTCTCGCGCGCGCCGCGAAGCGCGGACCTCCGTCGAGCGCCGCTCGCGCGGCCCTGTCCCAGGCGCTTCCCGCGGCGGCGATTTCCGAAAAATCCGCAGCCGCCTCCGCGATGTTCGACGGCGCGACGGCCAAGGAAGCGGCGACGCCCGTCGTCGCCGCGGGCCGCTCGACCGGCTTTGGCCGGACGCTCAAGAAGAGCCTCGCGGTCCTCGCTTTGTCGGTCGGCATCCTCGCGGCGCAGCCCCAGGCGGACGCGCAGACGGCGCCTCAGGCCCCGCAGGCCCAGTCCCAGACGCAGGCTCCGGCCCAGACGCACGCGGCGCAGCCGCAACGGGCCGCGGCCGACACGACCGAGCAGCGCGCCGTCCTTCCGCGGCCCGTGACGGCCGCCGTCACGGTCGACCGTCAGGGCGTCACCGTCGGCGAGCGCATAAATCTGACCGTCGTCCTGCGCAACACGTCGGACAAGCCCGTCACTTTGCAGAACCTGCGCTCCTCGGTGCAGGAGGCTCTGCCCGCCGACCTCGAGCTACAGGGCAAAGGGGCCGAGGCGCCGCTGACGCTCGCTCCGGGCGAATCCAAGACGATCGTGTACGAGGCGATCCCGTTCGGCTCGGGGACCTTGACGCTCGACGGCGGCCTCGCGGTCGTCGCGGTCGGCGAGACGGCGATTTATCCCGAGGGCATCGAGATCGTGATGCCCAAGACCGAGATCAAGGTCGCGACCGTGCTCACGCCGGACTGGAAGGAGAAGGGCCTCAAGGACATCGTCGGCGTCAAGCGCGCCGAAGGGCCGGATTGGATGTGGATCGCGGCGATTCCGCTCGGGCTGCTGCTGCTCGTCGGCGTGCACCGCCTCGTCGCCTCAAGGCGCCTGTACCCCAAGCTCGACGCCCAGCGCCTCTCGCTCGTCGCGGGCACCGAGGCCGAGCTCGCGCGGCTGCGGGCCGCCTCGGATGAGCTCGACGCGGCTTCCTTCTATGCGCGCTATCAGTCCCTTGTGACAGCATTCATGGTCGACTTCGCGGGCCTTCCCAAGGCGGCGCGCGACGCGCGCACGTTCGAGCGCGACTTGCATAAGTCGTTCTACGACGCGGGCCAGGCGTCCGTGGCCGCCCGTTTGGCCGCCTCGGCCGAGGCCGCGCGCTTCGCCGGCGACGAGAAGGACGCCTCCGAGCGCGCACGCATGCTTGACCGCCTGCAGGCGCTTATTGAGAGCGTCGCCGCGAAGTCGGGCAAGGCCGACGCGGCCAAAGCTACCGGCACGACCGGCGTGCTCGGCGCTCTCGCGCTTTTGCCCGGCGCCGCGGGCCTGACCTTCGGAAGCCCGTGGGTCCTGGCCCTGCTGATCCCGTTCGCGGTGTACGTCGTCTGGTCGTGGCGCTCGCGCGCGGTGACGCAGCGCTTCGCCGTGTCCTCTTCCGCGCAGACGTCCGGCCGCCGCACCTTGCGCGAGCGCTTCGCCGGCCTGCCCCGCGTCCTTCGCCTCGCCGCCGTCGGCCTGATCCTCGTAGCGCTCGCCCGCCCCATGATCGGCACGCAGCGCACCGAGACCTTCATCCCTTCGACGGACACGATGGTCTCTATCGACCTCTCGGGCTCGATGAGCGGCGACAAGCTCCAGGGCGTGCGCGACGCGGTGCGCGGCTACGTCGAGGAGCAGCGACGCGGCACCGAGAACCGCGTCGGCATGGTCACCTTCTCCGATCAGGCCTACCTTGACGTCAAGCTCACCACGGACTACGACGCGCTGATCTCGCATCTTAAGGAACTCGAGACGACGGGCTCAACGGCGATCGGCAAGTCGATGCTGACGGCGATCGCGCACTTCCTCGAGCTCAACGCCCTCGAGCTCGACGGCAAGGCCGACCCGCGCGCCGCCGAGGTCCAGCGGCTGCTCCGGGACCAGGGCCTTCCCGCAGCACTCGCCTACGCGAAGCAGCATCCCGACCTCCTGAAGACCATTCTGCAGCCCGAGCGCGCGAAGATCGTCGTGCTCTTCACCGACGGCGACTCCAACTCGGGGATCGACCCGCAGGCCGCCGCGGAAATAGCCGCCTCGCTCGGCGTCAAGATCTACGGCGTGGGCATCGCGGGCCCCAATGAGTCCTTCAACGAAGCGACCTTGCGCGGCGTGGCCGAGAAGACCGGGGCGAAGTTCTACCGCGCCGGCGACGCGAACGCGATGAAGGCCGTTCTCCTCGAGATCTCCCGCCTTGAGAAGAGCCCCGCCAAGATCGTCTCCGCCGTCTCGATCAAGGACTATACGAGCCTGCTCGCGCTGCTCGCGTTCCTGCTGCTCGGCGCCGAGTTGGCGCTCGCTAACACGCGCCTGCGTACGATGTACGGCCTCGCGTTCCTGCTCTCCTTCAACGGCGCGCCGATGACCGGGCTCCTGCCGCCGGCCGCCCCGAAAATGATCACCGTGCAGGCCGAGAGCCCGAAGCTGGCCGCGTCCGCGTCCGCGGCGACCAATCGTTCGGCGGTCGCGGCGGTCCCCGCGGAGGTGCTCGAGGGCAACAAATTCTACAACCAGGGTCGCTTCGCGGAAGCGCTCAAGAAGTACGGTGAGGCCGTCGAGCGCCATCCCGATGTCCCCGAGATCTATTTCAACATGGCAGACGCGTACCTTCGCCTTGGCGAGAACGCGAAGGCCGAGGCCGCCTGGGCCAAGTATCTCTCTCTGACCCCCGACCCGAAGAAGCAGTCCCAGACCTTGTTCAACCTCGGCAACTCCGCCCTCATGGCCAAGGACGCCGAGAAGGCGATGGAGCTATACAAGGAAGCTCTTCGCCGTGACGCGGGCAACATGGACGCGAAGTGGAACCTCGAAGCGCTTAAGGCCGCGCAGAAGGAGCAGCAGGACAAGGAAAAAGATTCGAAGGACTCCAAGAAGGGCAAGCCCGGCAAGCAGAAGGGCAAGCCAGGCGACAAACCCGGCGACGGCAAGCCGGGCGACGGCAAGCCCGGCGACGGCAAGCCCGGCGAGGGCAAGCCCGGCGAAGGCAAACCGCAGGCGAAGCCCGGCGATCCGAAGGAGGGCGCCGACAAGCTCGGGGAGGCACTCGGCGAGCAGGAAGGCGGCGAGAAGAAAGACGCGCTCAAGGGCATGACCCGCAAGGGCTCCGGCGTCTGGGGCATGGCGGCTCTTCCCATGGCGTTCGCCGGCCAGGGCCTCGTGTTCTCCTCTTCGATGGTCCTTTGGGCCGTCGGCATCGGCGTGCCCGTGCTGGCGCTGCTCATCGCTTGGGGCATCAAAAAGAAGCTCGACGCCGCCAAGCGCTTAAGCCCCGGCACCGCGCCGAAGTCCTTCCGGTCCTGGTGGGGGGCGCGCCGCTTCCTCGGCAAGTCCGCGCTGATGCTGGCCGCGGCCGGGCTCGTCGGCCTCGCCGCGGGCGACCCTCGAGGCGGCATGGTCGACGAGCGCGTTAACTTCGGCGGCAAGGATATCGTCGTGACCGTGGACGGCTCGCACAGCATGGTCTACGCCGAGGACGGCCGCATGGCCCGCACGCAGAAGGAGCTCAACGATTTCATCACGCGCCTGCAGGGTACGGACCGCGTCGGCCTCGTGGTCTTCGCGGGCAAGACGCGCACCGCCTCGCCCATCTCGATCGACTACGGCAACTTCGAGTTCAAGATCAACCGCCTGGACGTCGAGGCGCGCGGCATCGGCGAAGGCTCCGACCTCGCGGCCGCGATCAAGTACTCCGCCGCGCATTTCGAGACGGCCAAGAAGCTCGGCGACCGCCAGCGCATCCTGATCGTGGTCTCCGACGGCGACGTGCCCGACGGCGAGATCGCGGCCGCGATCGCCTCCGCCGCGGAGCACGGTGTTACCGTGTACGCGATCGGCGTCGGCGATCCCGCGGGCACCAAGATCAAGATGCCGACCGCCGACGGCACGGGCACCGAGTACTTAATCGACAACAAGACGGGAGCGCCCGCGGTCACGCGCCTCAACGAAGGGCCGCTGCGCCAGCTCGCCGAGCGCACGGGCGGCGCGTACTTCCGCGCCGGCTCCAAGTCCTCGATCGACGACATCTTAAAAGAAGTGTCGCGCCTCGAGAAGGGCCAGAAAGGCGACATGATCAAGTCGCCCCGCCCGGTCGGCGTGTACCTGCTCTGGCCCGCCTTGCTGCTGCTGCTGCTCGACCTCGTGCTGCCCGGCCGATCCATGCTTAAGCGGGACCAGGCGAAGAAGCCCGAGGACAAGGACAAGACGAAGGCCGGCGGCGCGGCCATGCTGGGCGCGGCGCTCATCCCGATGGGCGCCTGGCCCCAGATTCTTCCGTTCGCGGCGCTCGCGACGATCGTCGCCGCCTACATTGCCGCCGACTCGTGGAGCGGGGGTGCCATCACGCGCGCGGCGCGCGAGTGGTGGCAGAACCGCCGCGGCTTCATTGCGCAGGGCGTCTCCGCCGACTTAATCCACCTCTACGACTTGCGCGAGGCCGACGAGCGCCGCCTGAGCTCCTTCGTCAAGGGCTGGCAGGACGCGAAGGAGCCGTGGCGCGTCGACATGATCGCGTCGGCGGTCAACGACGCGGCGCTGTGGCGCGAGAAGCTCACCGCCGTCTACCTGTCCGGCGCCGCCCCCGAGACCCTCGAGCTGGTGCTCAACGCCCTACGCAAGACGGCCCGCGCGCGCTTGGAGCCGCTCGCCCCGATCGCGAAGCGCATGTCCGCCCGCAAGGCTCAGATCTCCTGGATGGCCCACTCCGACGCCGAGGTCCGCCTCGCCGCCTTGACGTCCGTCGCCGCCGGGCAACCGGTCGCCTTCGAGGCGCCCAAGCCCATGACGAAGGCTCCCGGCCTCTTCGCCCGCGTCAAGCGCGGCGCCTCCGTCGCCGTGCTGGCGCTGATGCTCGCGCTCACCGGCGCGTCGACGGTCGGCACCATGAATTTCCGCGTCGAGCAGCGCGCCGCGGCCGAGATCGCGATGAAGCTGTTCTACGCCGAGGACCTGTTCGTCTTCTCCGACCGCTACATCGACGCGCGAATCACCGAGGAAGTCCTGCCCGCGCTCCGGCGCTGGCACGAGTCTCCGAAGACCGCGGGCGCGGACTTTGAGCGCGCGCTGAGCATCCTGCGCGAGTCTCCCGATCCCAAGGCCGACAACCTGCTCGTGACGATCTTCCGGCATTCCGGCATTTTGCCGCTCACGAACAAAGCCGAGAATACCTTGCTCAGCGCCCTTATCGAGCGCGAGAGCGACCTGCTCTGGAGCTCGATGGACGCGCTGATCCTCCAGTCGCGCACGGACGCGGCCTCCGCCCAGTTGCTCGTCAAGCTCGTGATGCTCGCCGCCGAGACCGGCAACGAGAAGGCGCTCCTCCAGGTCTTCCGGGTGCTCAAGAGCCCGAACAAGGAAGTGCAGCAGCGAGCCGCGACCGTGCTCTACGCCCACTTGTCGCGCGGCGACGGCTCCAAGTTCTTCGACCAGCTGACCGCGGCGCAGACGAAGCACGCCGCCGACCCGATGCTCCAGATGTGGACGTCGAGCTTCGCGCTGCGCCGCTTGTCCGAGCCGGCCGCCACGGAGGCCGACCTCGTCAAGGCGAAAGGCTTCCTCGACAAGGCGCTCGCCAACGCTCGCGCCATCGACGCCGTCCGCGTTGAGATCTATAAGCAGACGCCGCCCGACCAGGAAGTGCAGGCCCCGCCGTCGCTCGTCACCGCGCTGACCGAGTTGGCCGCCGGGATGCAGCCCGAGGCGGACGCGCCGGCGGCGCTGACGGGCGCGGTGCGCTACCTCGTCGCCAAGGCGACGACCGATCTGATCAAGGATGCGGAGAAGGCCATCCCGGGGCTGCACGAGCGCTTGGTCAAGGACGGCGTCGTCCTGCCCGACACGCAGACCTCTTACGGCGGCGGCTACGATGATTACGACGACCACCACGGTCACTACCGCGGCCGCGGCGGCTATGGCGGCACGAGCACCTCGCAGAACTACCGCGAAGTTTACAAGCTCTCCCACCTGCGCGCGCTGCAGGCCGCGATCGCGGAGCTGGGCGGCCCGATCATCGAGAAGCCCACGGCGGAGAATTTCGCGGCGCGCGAGCTTCTCGAGCGCGCCGAGGCGCAGATCGAAGCGCTCGGGACCGCGGGCGCCAAGGCCGGCATGATGGAGGGGGGCACGGCCGCCGAGGCCGCCGCCGACGACCTGCTCGCCTCGCTGCGCCAGGGCAACACCGTGTTCACGAGCCACTCCTTCCTGCGCGCCCTGCGCGCGGCGGGCCTGGCACCCGCGTCCGGCGACCTGACGGGCCAGCTCGCCTACCCCGAGGCGCTCGACGCCGCCCAGCTCGCGAAGCTCCAGGAGCTCATGCTGACCATCGCCCGCTCCGGCAACGGCTGGGACGCCGAAGGCAAGATCCGCACCCTGACGTGGTCCGAGAAGCTCTATCTCGCCGGCGCGCTCGAGACGGTCGCCGGGGTTCGCGCGAAGAACTTCCCCGACGCGGCGGCGACGCCGATCGACGACGAGTCCCTCGCCCTCGCGCGCCTGTCGCTCGCGGTGACGGGCCGTCCCAAGGACGCGGCCTTCGCGCTCGCGACCGAGAAGCTCGTCATCGAGCGCCTGTCCAAGGGCCCGCTCGACGCCTCCGACGCGAGCGCGCTTCTGACCCAGATCCTGACGGCCGTCTCCGGCACCGAGCACGAGGCCGCGGCGGTTCAGGCGCTCGAGTCCGCGCTCAAGCTGCCCAATGGCGCGGCGCTCGCTCCCGTCGCCCGCGCCCGGGCGGCGGCCGCCTTCGTCAAGCTCGCCGAACTGGCGGAGTCAGCCTTCATCTCGCAGTGGCTCAAGGCTGAGCTGATCGCTCTCGGCATCCGCGAGGGCGACTACGCCTTCCGCTCCGAATTCAAGCTGCGCCACTACCGCGTCCTCGGCGAAATAATCGCCGCGTCGGCGACGAAGGCCCAGGCCGGCGGCAAGGCCCTGACCCCGGGCCAGCTCGCGGTCCTTGAGTCGGCAAAGAAACTGCCGAAAATGTCGGCTCTCGCCGAGGCCGCGGGCGCGCCCACGGGCGAGACCGCCGGGGAGATCGCCGCCGACCGCGTCAACGCGTTCCTCTTCAAAGGCTACCGCCTCTTCTCGGGCAGCGACTTCAATATCGCGCTGCGCGACGCGAAGCTCATGCCGGGCCCCAACAACACGCTCTCCGACTACAAGCAGTCCTACACGCGCGCCGAGATCGAGGCCCTCAAAGCCTTCCTCAACGCGATCGCGACCTCCGGCAAGGGCCTGGGCAGCAGCGCCAACCGCGACCTGACCTGGGACGAGCGCGTGCTCCTCGCCAAGTCCATCGAGGCGATGGACGACATCCTGCGCACCAGCTTCGCCGCGGCAAACGCGCCGGCCCCGGCGTCTTTGCTCGACGCGGTTCGCCGCCCCGGCCAGGAAGCGTTGGCGCTCACGCGCCTGGCCCTGATGGTCGAGGCTCGCCCCGGCGACGCCGCCTTCGCGCTCCAGGCCCAGGAAGTCCTGCTCAAGCTCATCGACCTGCGCGCCGCCGACGCCGCCGAGGCGCCGGCCGTCCTCGCTCGCGTCTACGCGGCGCTCGAGGGCTCACCACTGGAGCCCAAGGCCGCCGCCGCTCTCGAGGCCGCGCTTAAGACCAGCAACGGCAAGGCGCTAAGAGAGTCCACGGCCAAGCAGGCCGACCTGGCGGTCATGTCGATCGCGGAGCAGGCCGAGAAGGCGTTCCCCGGCTTCGCGGCCGAGGTCGTCCTCACCGGCCTGCGCGACGACGAGAACAGCTGGCGCCCCACCTTCAAGCTGCGCCACTACCGGGCCCTCCTCGCGTCGATCGAGGCCAAGTCCTCTTCCATCAAGAACCCGTCGACCGACCAGCGCGCGGTGATCGAGCGCGCGCGCAAGTCGCTGCCGGCCCTCCTGTCCCTCGGCGCGGCCGCGGGCGTGCCCGCCGGCGACTCCGCGGGCGAGGCCGCCGCCGAGCTCGTCAACACCGCGCTCCACAACGGCTACTCGGTCTACGACGGAGCGGTGTTCAACGAGAAGCTCAGGGAAAAGGGCTTTATGGACCCCAACGCGAGCAACGGCATCGACGACTATAAGCAGTCCTACACGCGCCAGGAGATCGTCGCCCTGCGCGACTGGCTCAAGGCCACGCTCGCCGCCGGCCAAGGGTGGGAAACCGACGGCACGCCTCGCCCGCTCGAGGACGAGGAGCGCGCCGCGCTGAAGGGCGCCATCGCCGCCGCCGAGCGCGCGCTCGCCGGCTTCGCCGGCAACGGCCTGAACGCCTTCGCGCCGCTGGTGTTCGCCGCCCTGCCGACCTTGTCCTTGGGCCCCGTGTTTATTTTCGTGATCATCGCCCTCGCCGCCGGGTACGTCGCCTACCGGATGCTTCCGTCCGCGAAGGACGGCGAAGCGGACGCTGAGCGCGAGATGGTTCCCGCCGCGGCGCTCGCGCGCCACCGCCGCATCGACCTGTCCGCGCGCCGCATGGCGACCGCCGTCAACGGCGGCGCGTTCCGCTCGCGCTTCGTGGGCCCGGGCGGCACGGACTACGCCGAGGCCCGTCCTTACCAGGGCGAGGACATGCGCGAGATCGACTGGAAGACCTCCGCTAAAAAAGACGAGCTCTTCGCCAAAAAGTTCGAGCTCGAGCGCGACATGCCCCTGATGCTCGTCATCGACATCAGCGGCTCCGGCCGCTTCGGCACGCGCGGCGCCACCAAGCGCCAGGCCATCGAGGACGCGGCCGCGGTGCTAGCACTCGCCGCCTCGCGCTCCAACGTGCGCGTGGGCGCGGTACTCATCTCCGACCGCGTCGAGCAGGTCTTCCCCGCGCGCGGCGGCTCGCGCCACGCGATGATGATCATCGACGCGATCTTGAAAGCCGAGCCCACGGGCACCGCCACCGACCTCAAGCCCGGCCTGGAGGCCGCGGGCAAGCTGCTCGGCTCCCGCGCGATGGTGGCCGTCCTCTCCGATTTCATCGCTCCTGACTTCAAGGACGCGCTCGGCGCGCTGGCCTCCCGCCACGACGTGCGCGCCATCCGCGTGACCGACCCCGCGGAAATGGCCCCTCTGCCCGACGTGGGCCTGCTGCCCGTCGTCGACGCGGAGACGGGTGCTATCCGCATGCTCGACACCGGCTCGCGCGCCGGCCGGGCCCAGGCCGCCGCCGCGATCAGCAGCCGCGAGGCGGCCGTCGAGAACGCTTTCACCTCGTCGCGCATCAAGCCGATATCGATCTCCACCGAAGGAGACCCGCTCGAAAGCCTCGAGCAGGCCTTCCATCCCAAAGCCAAGCAGCCGTTCAAGCCTTAAGGAGCGTTATGAAGAATGTGCCCTCGCAGCTCGCCAAAATCGGAGTCGCCGCGCTGATCGCGGCCGCCCCTCTCGCGGCCTCGGCCCAGACCGTGTCCGGCCGCGTCGCGGTCCCCGGCCTGTCCGCCGCGATCGTGCCGACGCTCGGTACCGGCCTCTCGGCGCCGCTGGTGAGCGGCTCCTTGAGCCCTGCGACCTTGTCCCTGACGCCGGCGCTTGTAGCACCCAGCGTCTCCTTGGCTCCGTCGCTGGTACCCGCGGCGCTGGCTCCTCAGGCGGCGCCCGCGACGGCCGCGAGCCGCATGCAGAACGCGACCGCCGCCTTGGCCGCGATGCCCAAGCTCGACAAGGCCTCCTCCGCTCAGTCGCACGGCGCGGGCTTGGCGCTCGAGCAGGCGCTGACCGGCGAGAACGGCGCGGCGCTGTCCGCCGCGACCGTCGAACCTGGCGCCGCGATGGGCTACAACGTGGGCGCCTCGCCCGCGCTCGCCGGCATCGTTCTCGCGAAGGCCGAGATCGTTAAAAAGATCCGCGCCGAGATCGCGAAGGTCATCGTCGGGCAGGAAGAGATGATCGACTCCATCATCACCGCCATGATCGCCTCCGAGCACGTCCTGCTCGAAGGCGTCCCCGGCGTGGCGAAGACGCAGACGGTCAAAGCCTTCTCCGACGCGGTCGAGGGCGGCTTCCAGCGTGTGCAGGGTACGCCCGACAAGCTCCCGTCCGACCTCTTGGGCGCCGAGATCCTTCAGGAGAATCCCGCCAACGGTCAAAAAGAAATCAAGCTCGAGAAAGGGCCCGTCTTCACGAATATTCTT
>Ga0163144_10005667_pt1 | contig 27746 bp, 21 predicted proteins | sample OliLak19BULKMAT1_FD_123175 | JGI IMG/M metagenome (GOLD analysis project Ga0163144, IMG submission 123175) | Freshwater microbial mat bacterial communities from Lake Vanda, McMurdo Dry Valleys, Antarctica - Oligotrophic Lake LV.19.BULKMAT1 | ecosystem: Environmental > Aquatic > Freshwater >... | reverse complement strand
ATGCTCGAGGATATCTAAACCAAACACCCAAACACCCAAACACCCAAACACCTACCTGTCCGGGACGGGTAAAAGAGATTGCTTCGTCGCTGCGCTCCTCGCAACGACGGTGTTTGACGTCCCCCAAAGACTTCCTTTAACTAAGCGCATGCGTTTGGGGTTTTTGGTTTTTAGTTTATTTAGCGTTGTTTGCCATGCTGGCGGTCCCGTTGAAATTGCACTCCCAGCCGAACGAGCGAAGAGCAATATCGTCCGTGATGTCACGGTTTACATGCTTGAAGGCATCTCCACTTCCACCGTCGGTGAGCCTGCGGCCTACACTCCAAACGACATCCAGCTGCAGGAAAACGACCTTCCGGTCTCCTTATATAAAGAGCTCTCTGCCTCAAAGCCAATCCCCGCCAACTCTGTTTTCTCTCTATTTAAGAAGACCACCAAAGATTCCGCTGCTGCTCATTACCAACAGCGCTCACGCGAGAAGTTTCATGCCAAAGAGATTCCCGATACGCTCGCCGACTTTGAGAAACTAGATCCCTTCCCGGGAAGTCACTTCACCCAAACCAACGTCAAACACAGTCGCGTGAAGAACGCCGCACGCACTATCTACCGTCGCAAATCCGGCGGGCTTTCAATCTCGCAAACCCTCGACACGGCAGGCGCCGTCCGCGAAACCGAAATTATCAAGAAACGATCACATTCTGAGAATTGGGATTTTTACGTCTACGACCACGCCGGCAAGCTCGCTTTGCAATCCACCTTCAGCACCGTCGGCGATAAACCCCGCGGTATCACCGCTCCGGTGCCCATCACCTGCTTAAATTGCCACTACGATACCAAAGCACGCGTTTTCGAAAATACTCCGCATGTTCACCCCTAATTTCACTCCGTCCGACGAAACCGTCGAATTCAATGTGTAAACAGACAAAACTGTCTAGGTTTTAACATCGGCTAAAGCTCTTATAAATCTCACGACTTACCCCAGTTCCCATAGGGTCAATACCCAAAAGTTCGACACCTGTTAGGGGGGTGCACAGGTGAAAACACGTTGGGCTCGGTCTGGCATCGTTCTTGTAATGAATTGGAGTGAACACTTTTTACGTCCATTCAACTGGGGAAGACGATGAAATACATTTCAGCATTGCTCATTACGTTAGTTGCTCTATCCGCATGTAACAGCCGACGATCTTCACTGGTCACAAACAGTGGAAGCGGAGGTAATGCGATTACTAACGATGACTGCCCATCTGGAATGGATGTTTCCGTCGCTCTAGTGAACTCGGCTCCGTCCTACTTAGTAACGGGCCAGAGTATTAGTTTTCGAGTGAGCGCCTCGGGTTGCAAATACGGCTACATGTTGTATGTCCCCGGAGAAGCGAACCCAATTCGATTTGGAAATATCAACTCTACGGCGTTGGCCTCTACGACTTTCGCCAAGACGTACACGTTGCCTCAATCAGGCATTTCTGAAACGGTCACGGTTGCGGTGTTAAACGCCAGCGGCCAAGCCTCCGCTCAGGATCAAGCTACGTCTGAAACCTTCAGCATCAGGCAAGCAATCTTGCCTCTGACTTGCTCGGTAGAACCTTCGACTTCTACCATTACGGTTCCTGTGAACTCCGCAGGCCAGCCGGTTTCGTTAGTGCCCCCTTCGTTTTCGACGGTTGCACGCGGAAGCATTCCGGCAAAAGTGAGAAGTCTAACGGGACCTTCGGATAACTACTTCTCTTTATCTTCTGCCACGCCAGTTCCAAGTGCGGCGTTTGCGTCGCAAACGTCGATCGCTGCTTCAATCTTGAAGTTAAGCGGTGGTAGCTATGAATTTTTGATGGAGAGCGAACAAGGCGTGCAAGCTCGCTGCGCCGGAACAATCGTAATTGTTCCTCAGCCTGTCGATCCTTCTCAAAGCATGCCTCAGTATCTCTATCGCGGCGACGTAACCGGTGATCGCATTGACGACATCGTGTCTTGGGACGCTTCGAGTGGAATTTTCTGGGTAGCTGTCGGCGCTGCAGGTGGAGCATTCACTTATAGCAACTTCGGATCTTTACCCAACATGCCTATCGGCGCAGCTTTCCTAGCTGATTTTAACGGCGATATGAAAGCCGACTTGCTCGTTCGCATCTCTAGCACGGGAATGTGGAAAGTCGGGATTTCCAATGGTTCTATGTTCTCGTTCTTAGATCTTGGCGTTTGGTCTGCTAGCCCAGTGCTCACTGATTTAGCTTTGCAAGATATCAACGGTGACGGACGTCCCGATGTCGTTGGTACTGCTGGTGGCGTAAAATACGTTTCTTACATCAGCTTTAGCGGTTCTACCGGTTCGATTGCGGCTCCTGTCGCTCAAGAACCAGTGCTGACTTTGACTGCTAGCCCGACCAACGTGGAGTACAACGGTACTTCGACTCTAAACTGGTCGAGCACAAACACTTCTTCATGCAAATTGAAAAAGGGTAGCGCTTATGTTTTCAACGGACCAAACGTTTCTGGCAGTTATGCCGCTTCTGGTTTGACGGCAAATTCTAGCTTCACGTTGGAGTGTATTAAAGCTACGACGTCTACCGCCGTTAACTCCAGCGCAGCGAACGTAACCGTCGGTGCCGCTCCTCAGCCTGAATTGGCATTGTGGGTTAAGGCATCTGCTTCGGATTCGTCGCCTAACATTTCGAAAATCGCTTACAACGGCCGCGTGCAGTTGAAGTGGACTTCGTCGAATGTCTCCGCTTGTACGATGAAGCAGGGCGCAATTAATTTCTCGGTCGCTATGAACTCGGACTACGTCCCTTCCAATCCTATCGTTGGAAATACGACGTTCCAGTTGAAGTGCACGTCGGTTGCCGGCGTAGCAGTGCAGACGAACGCAGTTTCAGTTGAAGTTTTGACTGACCTAGTTTTCACGCCTGCTAACTTGCAATTCGGTAACGTGAACTTCGGTGCAACTTCGGGAGTGATGTCTTTTATCATCGCCAACCCGTTGCTCCGCACGACTGCCGCAAATATTCGAGTGCAATTGCCTACTGGATTCACAGCCGCTACGGGCGGAACCTGCGGCTCTGCAAGCGGTTTTGGTCTTCTGACTGGTGCAAGCTGCACTTACGCAGTGAAGTTCTCGCCAGTACAAGCAGGCAGCGAGAAGACTCGCGCTTATTCTTCACCCGTGACCGTTATCTACAATAACGGCGCCGGGGATATCACGGAAAGCCCAGTGACCGTAGCCGGTACTGGAGTGAAACCGAAATCGAGCGGCAAGTAAGCTAACGTTTCTCCTCACAGGAAAATTTATGAAAAAGCACTCAGAGAAGCACGTCGCGTTTACGTTGGGTGGACTTTTCCTTGTAGCCTGGGCGGTCACCAATTCAGTGATTGGCATCGTGCGCTACGGGGCAGAGTGGGGATCCTACTGGTGGTTCTGTAACCTAGCGTTATTAGGAATTGGAATCGGGCTATTGATCCGAAGCCGGGGTTTACTCACCGGGTTCTTAGCAATCGCTTGCTTCACCCAAGTCTTCTGGCTCGTCGATAACTTGATGCGCCAGCTGACGGGGTCAGGACCATTCGGGCTTGTTGATTTCATGTATCGCCCTGGTTATCCAGTCGATGAATTCATTCTCAGTCACTATCACTATTTCACGATGCCGATTGCTTTGATTGCGCTGTTTTATCTGCCGCAAAAGAAGAACGATACGTTGAAACTGATTGCGATCTTTAACCCGTTTATTTTCGCAGTCTCTTACTTCCTGTTTCCCGCCTATCAAAACGTTAACTGCATCCACCAAGCTTGCTTCGCGTCGCTTTCCGATTGGGAAGGGCCGCTCTATAGCATTGGCTTCTGGGCAGTCGTGTTTGGGATGCACCTGTTAATTGGCTGGCAACTCGATAAGTTTTTACTGGGCTTAAAGCTCAATGCAAAAACGCAGAGCACCGCTTTGAAAACGTTTGGTGTGGTTGCCGGATTGGCTTTGGCTGTTGTCGTTCAAGACACGCATTACAAGATGTCGTTGCCGACGTTCGCTTGTAACGAAGCTTCGGAAGCTGGTGGCGTAACCTCTGGTTGCCAGTACACGAAAGTGCACTATACCGGCGAATTCATGCTGACCTATTACTTACAGAACGACACTGCAGAAGTGCAGTATTGCAAAGTAGGACTCACGATGGGGCCAGACTTTGAACTCCTGAATTCGGGTGCAACCGTGATGGCGGGCTCTCGTCTTCAACTCAATGCGCCGGTGGCAGTGCCTACGCATGACGTGACCGCAAAGGTCGTCACGAAGTGCAAGCCGCTGCTACGAACAGCTGCGCAGTAAAATATCCTTCCCAAAATTAGAATATGCGAATCGTCACTCGACGGTTTTTGCCCTGGTTCTCAGGAATGGGAATCCCTGCGGTATTGCGATTAGGAACTAGTGGCTTCATTTCCCCGTAGGACATGATCACCGTGCGCTTCATCAGCGTTGGGTTCAATTGCATGGCGTGGAGAATCGACAGACTGCGCTTGCTGGCAAGCTCCCAGTTATCGTCGATAGTCGTGGTGTGGATAGGCGAATCGTCGGTATGGCCTTCAATGCCTACCTTGTAGGGCTCAGGCACGTTAGAAATCGTCTTAGCCATTAGCGAGATGATTTGCCGCCCAGCTGGATGAGCGATGGCGCTGCCGCTACCAAAGAGCAGCTTGTCTTTGATCTCAATCAATAGATCATCGCCTTCTTTGCGAACTTCAATCTGCTCGCCTAATTTCTGATCGACCACCCAATCCCGTAGACTCTTCTCAATTATTTCCACTGGTGTAGGCGGTAATGTCTCATTGCGCAGGCTGGCTAGGATGCGCTGAATGTCGGCTTTTTGTAATTTGTTGTGGGTGAACGCAAACATCACAACGAAGAAGATAAAAAGCAAAATCATCAAGTCGGACAAGCTAATGAGCCATAGAAACTCATCGTCGCCATCGTGACGTCGCTTTTGCGAATAACGTCTTCGTCGGGGTTTGCCACGTACCATGGGTTAAGCCGCAGCTTTCTCAGCGGGCGGCCTCTTAGCTTTGGGCATTTCCATGGAGTCTGCAAAGTAGTTGGCGGGCTTCTTTAATTCCATCAGCTCCAACCAACGCACGGCCATGTTAAATCCGTCCATCTCAGTATCCAGTATGCGTTCGATCTTGGCTTGAAACGGGTTCCACAGAATTAGCGAGAAGAACAAACCGTAAAACGTAGTGAGTAGCGCCAAGCTCATATGCGAGCCAAGGTGCGAGGGATCTTCTAACGACGAGAGAAGCTGTGTCATTCCCATGATCGTTCCCAACATTCCCACCGAAGGGGTGTACTTAGCCCCTTGCTGACAGACCTGCATGGCTTGTACTAAGCGCACTTGGCGGCGATCGCGTTCGTGTTCCAATATGTCGCGGATATCGCTGATAGGCATCCGAACAGCGAGGCGCTCGATCATTCGGGCTAAGAAATCAGACATGCCCTTAACCTTCACTTGCTCAAACACTTGCGGACCATCGCTGTAGAAGGTGCGAGCCAGCTTTTGAAGCAGGACGGCTTCGCGTTCAAATTTCTTTTGGCGCGCGCGAGGAGTGCGGCCCAGAATCAAGCCAAAGGCGCGAAAGATCGAATGCGCGTCGCAGGCGACAAAAATCAATGCAAAGGGGCCCAAGCCTGTTAGCACCATCGCAGGCCAGTGGAGAATGCGCATCACGCCTTGAGCTCCCGAAGTCGTTTCGTAGAAATAGACGACCAGGAGGCAGCTTATGAGTCCGCAGAGGCCTAAGAGTTTGAAAATCATGCCATGACCTCTCTAAAACGTTTGGTGAGCTTTAACCGCGCTTCGGCTTTTTCTTGGCCGCTGGCGCTGCGAGAAGAGGCTAGACCGTATTCGATCACTTCTTTGCGCTTAGGCGATACCGCATCGAGGAACACTTCAATTAATTCATGCGGGCAAGTCGCAAGAGCCAGACAGACTTCATCGTTGTCCGACTCAGCTAAAATCTTAGCCAGTAAGGTATTGGGTAAAGACGCCGCATCTTCGAGTTTGAATTTGTACTTCTTCAAGCTCGGATAGATGCCCGGATTGGTATGCTCGATATCTTTCAAAATTCCGTCTTGGTTCTCCGCCTCGGTCAGCACCGAACCCCAGTAGAGAATATCTTCTTTATTGGAACCAAACATGTGGGCCGGCATGCGCTGAACGTTCTCACGAATCTCGCGCTCCACGCCCATGATTTCAGCAAAGCTAACGCCATTCATTTGGTTGGCTTGCTCTAGGATTTCCCGCCGCTTTTTCGACGGTAAGCTGTCTAAAATGAGGGCCGATTGGTGCGGTGTCATAAACCGCAGCATTAAGCACACAGCCAGTGGCCGTTGGTGATTTACGAGCGATAGCAATTGCTCATCACTCATGTCGTGTACAAATCCAAAGAACTGACGGTCTTGCCAGTCTTTTGCTTGCACGAACTCGTCAAAATCTTTTTCGTGTTGCTCGAGTAGTTCGTTTTTTTCTGGTGGCGCGTGGAGGTCGCCAGCAGGCGGCTTAATGGCCAGGCCAGTTAGCAGGTTGTCGTACGCGGGTCCCTTGAGACACGCATAGAGCTCTTCCTGCTTTTCGACACCCATTTGTTGGTAATACCGACGGAAAGCCTGTGAACGAGATAGAAAACGATGCAGCAGGATCTTGCGCAAATCGCGGTCGGCGGGAGTGATTTTCGTTTCGCCATCTGTCGACGCAGATCCACCAAATCCTTTGAGGTACTGCAGCGGATTCATAAATCCACCGCGACCGTCCATGCCAAACATTCCTGGATTGGGTACTTGGTTGGAATTGCTTCGGCGTTCTGCGCGAGCCTGCGCTTCTGCTATACCGCGTGCTCTTGATTGCGACAGGTACATCCAGAACATCAAGACGAGGAGGGCGGCCAGGCCATAGGGGCCGTATTCTTCCCAGGGGCTTAGTGCTTTCTGTTCTGGTTTCTTGGCTTCTTCGGATGCCTTCTCTGCTAATTCTTTTTTCTTTTTCTCTTCTTCTGGCGGGAGTTCTGATTTTAGCTCTTTTTTAGATTTCAGCATCTGTAGCGCCGAGAAAGTAACAATCGCTTGATTGGGATAGGCGGTACGCAAGTAGTTTTGAACCAAGATTTTGGCGCGCGCAATGAGCGAAACGTCCAGTTCATCGTCAAAAGTGACGCTAGCTCGAACCAGCTTCAAAAATGGTCGGTCCACCATGCGGTAGACTTGGCGCGAACGCTGTGGTTGCTTTTCTTCTTCTCGTACTTCTGGCAAAAAGCCTGGCATTGTTTTTACCGGCTCTTTGGTTTTTTCTGAGGACGTTGTAATTGTTTCGCCTTCTACAATTTGGCGCTCTTGGCGGAGACCGACGTCGGTGCTGACTTGCACCAAGATTTGATCCGAAGGAATCATGCGACCCAGCAAGTTCTCCAAATCGGATTGCACTTGCGGTTGAACTAAATACGGGTCGGATTGTGCCCAGACGACGAGTGGGCTCAATAGAGATGCGAGTACTACTAATTTGCGCAGGTGCCTCATGGGTACCTCTTCAGAATGTCTTTTACTTGTGGATCGGCCGGGTCAAGTTGAGCGGCTTGCGCCCAAGCTTTTTTTGCTAAATCAGAATAGCCCTGCACGTAGAGCAAGCTGCCCTTCATGACCCAAGCGCGTACAAAGCCGGGGTTTTTGCGGATTAGTTCTTCGACGTAAACCGAAGCTTCGTAGAATTTGCCGCGGTTATAAAGATGATTTGCCTCAAGAATAAGGCGGTCGGTGCTGTCGTATTCGCTCGGAGTATCAGGAATCGCATTGGGTTTGCGTTCTGCATATTCAGACTGGGCGCCACGAGGACCTTCGCAGCTGCCGGTGAAATTAGATGCTGCTCCAGGTGTCGAAGCAAGTTCTCGGGGGGATTCAGGGCGATCCATTTGCGCCTTCATTGCGGGCCGTAAGTCTTCCAGAGGGATCTCGATCTTATAGTGCTTCATGGCGCCGAGATTGAATTCGGTCTCGTACGACTTCACACCCCAGGGGCTTGTGACTTCAATCTTGTTTCCGGTTTCGCGTACTTTAAAGCCAGATTCTGGAATCGGCACGGCTCCCCACGCAAACACGTAGCTTGCTAGAAAAACTGCACAACCCAAATTTAGAATCTGACTAAACATTGCTTCCTTGCAACTTATCTACCGATGGAGAAACCCAAGTGAAGGCCTGCAAAGCCCTTCATCGCTGGAGTCACGCCGGATTCCGGTAGGTAGTAGACAACTTCAGCGCCAACCAATGCCCATGTACCCAAATAAACGTCGTAGGCGACGCGCGTGCTAATACCGCGTGCTCCGCTCAGTAATCCGAGACCCGCCCCCAAGTTCAGCGACCAAGTCACGGCGCTTACGCCAAATCGACCGCGGAAACTAATTGAAGGATTGATGTAGATGAGCGTTCCGGCAGATCCGCCCAAAATTGTGCCTAAGGTCAATCCGCCTTTTCCAAAACCAAGTTCTTCGTAGATGCCGAGTCCAAAGGCAGTCGAAAACGGTGCGCCTGTCGTCGAGGATCCCAGCACGTTGCCTAATCCACCAGTGAAAAGAACTTGTACTGAAGTGTCGTCGAATTTCAGCGCCGGAATTTCAAAGCGTTCCGCAGCGAGAACGGCGCCCGAGGGATTCTGATAGAGCGTCGCTTGGCCAATGAGATAGAAGCCAGTGCGATTGATATCAATGACAAGAAAAGCTTCTACTGGATGGCGCTCGCCCAATTTTTCCAATGTCTCTGCGTCCGGTGTGCCTTTGCGAATAATAAGTTTCTCACCTTGGAGAACCACTTGTGGTGCGCGGCACTCAGAGCAGGAGCTGACATCTGCGATATCTTCCTTTTTCAGCGAATGCAAAACTTCTGCTTCCACCATTGCACTAAAATCTTGGTCCAACGGAGTATTGGTAAACACATTGAAGATCGAAACTGACTTTGGCGCGTTGGGGAGTTTGCGAACCCAATGCGCAATTTCAGCAGCGAGTAGAGGAGCTGCTTTTAATTCGGCATCGTCTGGCGGACGTGCAGTTGCACTGCTTGCCAGCGAAAGCGCAAAACAAAGTAGCAGCGCATTTGCTACGAATCGGGCTGCTTTATTTTTGGCGGCGATATTCTGCATTTTTGTTCGGCCCTGCGTGTCAAAACCAGGTTGAAGTTCACCCAGGTCTTCGTATGGATCATCGGATCAAAGAGATGTGTGCTGAATGCTTTTTGAAAGAAATTTCACAAAGCGTATGCGTCAATGGAGTATCCTAAAGACAATCCACTATAAAATAATGATCACCGCTCTGCGACAATTTCGCGTTTTCCCGCTGTTCTTGCTGCTATGGTGCGGCCAAGCGCCGGCTTTTCCGACGAGACCATTCTCCGCGGGAGTTGGCTTCGGCGTACCAGAGTTTACGTTTGTAGAAGCCCAGGTTGTAGCGTTTGTGCGCTGTCAGTTAGGTGCCACTTTTGGGGCAATGCCGATTCCCGGATTGCTGCCCAAGAATGTCCCGCTAGATACTCAAACGGTCAGTTTATCGACGGGAGATACTTTTACTCTCGAACCCAAAGTCACTCCCTCATTCTACCTGCTTTCGCCTTTCATCCGTGTGTTCCCGTCAAAAGATAATAATTTCTATCTACAATTTATGTGGTCAATGCTGCGCCTCACTGCAACTATCACCGGAGATTTGGCGCCTAGAGATAACCTGACACTTCCATCTGTTCCTGTAACCGGATCTGTGCAGATCACTCAATCGATGCCTACCTTTTCAGTGGGGTATTTTTTCTCATCTCAGATTTACTATTTTAATTTAGCCATCGGTGTTGCTCACATGATGAGCCCAACAACTTCCACATCGATCAGCGCTACCATCCCTAATTCTCTCGGCGGTAATTCAACGAACGAAGTGCAGTTAGACGGCATCAACGCAGATATTCAATCATCCGTGGCAAGTGCATCAGCGGAGGCTCGCAAAAATTATGGTTTTTTCCCCTCGCTCCATATTTCGTTTGGCTTTTATTTCTAGTCTGCTGATTTTGTCGTCGTGCACACGCGCGCCGATCAAAGAGCGCAAGCAAGCGATGCGTGTAGCCACGCGCCCATTTATTTCTGATGATCTGGGTATCGCTGATTTTCTAAAATCGCTCGAAGCCCACGTTGTCTTCCTCGAAAAATCCAAATTAGGTGCGACTCTCTCTTTTGGTCCCGTCGAAGTTCCAGTGGCGCCTTATGTGCAATCGCTTCGCAGGTTGGTCGACTGGTCCAAGGCCAATCCCGTAGAAGGGGATGCGTTGTGGGATAAGATCGCAGGCGAATTTGAATTCTTAGAAGTTTACGGCACCAAGAGTTGGGGCCGCATTATGTTGACGTCGTACTTCGAGCCGGAGTTTGCCGGCAGCCTAACGCCTACCCCAGAGTTTTCCCAACCCATCTATAAAGCCCCTAACGACATGGTCGACGTCAATATCTCCGCATACGACGAACGCTTTCACGACGTGGGCACGATGAAGGGCCGCATGGCGATGGACGAGCGTTTGGGTAAAATGCGCATGGTCCCTTACTACTCCCGCACCCAAATCGACGGTCCCGAAAGGGCGCTCAAAGGCAAAAATCTAGAGCTCTGTTACGCCAACCCCGTCGATTCGTTTTTCATGCAAGTGCAGGGCTCTGGCACCGTTCAACTGCCGGACGGTAAAAAACTGCGGTTGGGCTACGCTGATCAAAACGGTCACAAGTACCATTCGATTGGAAAATTTCTCACCGACATTATTCCGCTCGAAAAAATCACACTCTTTACTCTCGAGACGCATCTAAAAGCGATTCCTGAAACAGATGCCCGTTCGATTCTATTTAAAAATCCGAGCTACGTTTTCTTCCGCCCTCTAGAGGGTCCAGCTTTAACCAGCATAGGAAACGAAGTGTTTGCGGGTAGAACCATCGCCACCGATGTGCGCTATTTTCCCAAAGGCGCGTTGGCCTTTCTCCAGTTTCACCGTCCGGTGTTTTCAGCCGCGACAGGAGATGATGTTTCTAACTGGCAGGAAGTGTCTCGATTTGTTTTTGACCAAGATACCGGCGGCGCGATTCGCGGCGGGGGCAGGGCTGATTTATTTTGGGGTTCAGGCGCCGAGGCCAAAAGATTTGCGGGCGTGATCAAAGATGATCGCGCCCGCCTCTATTACTTAGTGCCTTTGAATATCGACTATTTAACCCAAGGCGTCCGCGAATAGCATTTCGCGGTACTTAGGCAAGGTCCACAGTTCGTTCGCGACCAGACCTTCGACAGAATCCGATGCCGCGCGAAGTTTCGCCGCAATCGGCACAATATCCTTCGCTAACGTCTTCATCTTCTTCTCTTCGTCGCCATCCTGACGCAACTTTTCCAAAGCTTTTTCTAAAGCTTCGGCTTGGCCAAGCATTTCGCCCATTGCCGAGCTCAATGCTTCGAGACGTGCGCCGTGGCGCTTTTTGTTCTGCGCACCGGAGATGTGGTCGTGAGCAAGTCCTGTTTTGCCAATCTGCGTTTCAACGCAAGGAACGACGTAAGTGTGAATAAGCTCGAGCAATGTTGTGAGCTCTATCTCTAGCGTCTTGTTGTAGCGCTCGACCGCGATGTGGTGACGAGAAGCGATTTCGGTAGCAGACAAAGTTCCGGTGGTAACCAAGAACTCCGTTGCCTTTTTGTCAGTCAAAACTTCGAGAGCTTCTACCGACGAATCCAGAATAGGCAGGCCACGTTTTTTTGCTTCCTTACGCCATTCGGCGGAGTAGTTGTTGCCTTCAAAGCAGATGCCCTTGGCTTCGCGGAACAACTCGCGAACCAATTCCATAACGCCTTCATCGCGACTGGATTTGCCAGCCAGCAATGCCTTCAACCGTGGAGTTACTTTCTTAAACGTATCCGCTACTGCGGCGTTTAAGAAACTCACTGGCACTGCTACGTTTGCCGAGCCGCCCACCGCACGAAACTCAAACTTATTGCCGGTAAAAGCAAATGGGCTGGTGCGATTGCGATCGGTGTAATCCTTAGAAATCGTCGGTAAATGCGAGACGCCCAGATGAATAATCTGAGCTTCTGTACCAAGGGCTGCCACGCCTTTTTCGATGTCTTCGAAAATCTTAGCGAGCATGGAGCCCAAGAACACCGAGATAATCGCTGGAGGGGCTTCGTTGCCGCCTAAGCGATGATCGTTTCCAGGACTTGCAATCGAGGCACGAAGCGCATCGGAATGATCTTTCACCGCTTTGAGCACCACCGCCGTAACGGCTAAGAAGCGCAAGTTTTGGTGAGGAGTACGTCCTGGATCTAGGAGGTTTTCGCCCTTGTCGTTGGACATCGACCAGTTGCAATGTTTTCCAGTGCCGTTGATTCCAGCAAATGGCTTTTCGTGGAAAAGAACAAAAAGCTCGTGGCGATTGGCAATGCGCTTCATGGTTTCCATGACGAGCGTGTTGTGATCGGCCGCGATATTTACGTTTTCAAAAATCGGAGCTAATTCGAATTGTGCAGGAGCGACTTCGTTGTGACGAGTCTTCACTGGAATTCCCAGTCGGTACAATTCGATTTCTAGGTCCTCCATGAAGGTTTTTACTCTTCCTGGGATCGAGCCGAAATAATGATCTTCCAATTGTTGGCCACGAGGAGACGCAGCGCCTAGTACCGTGCGACCGCACATCAACAAATCTGGACGCTGTGCTGCGAATTGCTTGTCGAGCAAGAAGTATTCCTGCTCTGCACCTAATGTTGCCGCGATGGATTTCACATCCACATCGCCCAAGCACTTTAAAAAATCGCATGCTGCTTCTGAAAGCGATTCTACCGAACGAAGCAACGGTGTTTTGTTATCGAGCGCTTCACCGTGGTAGCTCAAAAAAACGCTTGGGATACAAAGTGTTTTCCCGAGTTCGCCCTCGACGATAAAGATCGGGCTAGAGGGATCCCACGCGGTGTAACCGCGGGCTTCGAAAGTCGATCGCATGCCGCCACTCGGAAAGCTCGATGCATCGGGCTCGCCCTGAATCAGCTGGCCGCCGCTAAAGCGTTCAATCACTTTCAATTCGGAGTGATTGGCGTGCTGAATAGAAATAAAAGCGTCGTGCTTTTCAGCAGTGAGACCAGTCATCGGTTGGAACCAATGACAAAAATGCGTGGTGCCTTTGCTCACGGCCCATTCGCGAATAACTTGCGCGACTTCTTCAGCCGTTTCTGCGCTCAGTTTCTTGCCCTGTTCCAAGCTCTTAACAAGTTCTTGGTACGCAGCTCGCGGGAGTTTCTCACGCATGTGGCCAAGGCCAAAAGTTAGCTCGCCAAAATACTCGCTGACGGGTGAGTGGATTTGCTCCGTCTCCGTGCGTTTTTTGCGCGGAGTCGTGGTCATGGGCTTATACGGACGTAACGGGATTCGATCCGAATACATGGAACTTCCATTAGTTGTTGGGGTCATTAGTTTAAGGTCCTTTCACCAGTTTCGCTCTTGCGGCACGTGTTTGAATTAAGACGTTGCTCCAAGAACGATGGTTTCGCTAAAAAAGTTTGAGCCAGTTAAGCTACTCATTCCAAATCGAATACCCAGTAAACCTGGGACTCGTTCGAAAGAGATGGATGGATTTAAATCGCTCGAGACCCGGAAAGCAAGGCGGGTGGAGCCAAAAAATACGACGGGTTTTCCCCCAAGCTTATCAAAGACCTAAGACTTGTTTGTAAAACTCAGTTTCAGCGCAAAGCGCTGCGACCAAAGTCTCTTGCCGACGAAAGCCGTGCGCCTCTTCCGCAAAGGCATGGTGCTCGGTCGCGATTCCCATCGATTGTAGGCGGCGGTAGAGGTTTTCCGACTGGCTGGGCGGCACGACTTTGTCCTCCAAACCCTGGAAGAAAATCACCGGTTTCTTCAGCAGATCCGCGTTGTGAATCGGACTGCGCTCGTCATACCTCGCTTTTGCACCGGGCCACGGGCCAACGAGTGAGTCGAGATAGTGCGCTTCAAACTTATGCGTATCTTCCGCTAGAGCGCCGAGGTCGGTAACGCCGTAGTAACTCGCTCCGGCAGCAAATACCGGAGACGTAATCAACGCATTGAGCACAGTGAGTCCGCCGGCGCTGCTGCCGCGAATCACCACGCCGCGCGGGTCAACTTCGCCATTCTTTACCAGCGTGAGGGCTGCTGCTTCGCAATCTTTGACGTCGAGGACTCCCCATTTGCCGCGCAGGCGCTCGCGGTACGGCCGTCCAAATCCCGTACTACCGCTGTAATTCACATCTGCTACTGCAAACCCGCGCGTCGTCCAATATTGAATCGCAGGATTTAATCCCGTTTGCGCCGCAGCTGTAGGACCGCCATGGCAAATGACGACGAGCGGAGGCATTGTCCCCGCAGGAGCCTGGTAGTCAGGGTTGTACGGCGGATAGAGAAAAAAGTGCACCAGTCCCGCGGTCGATTCACAGTAGCGACTTTGCGGTTCCGAGACGTAGTTCTCTAAAACCGGATTGGGCGGCATTTTCCACACGCAATGCAATCCTTCGTCTGGATGCCAGGTGTAAAGCGCTGCGCGAGTTTTGGAATTGCTGGCGATAAAGGCGACGCGTTCGCCATTTGAAACCACTGAGTCAAATTCGGTAAAAGGCAGAGGGAGCGATTCGAACGGGCCGTGTTCCGACCACACGCCTAATTTCCAAGAGCCATTGCTCGATTGGGCACAGACGACTTGATCGTCTAAGCAGGCAAACTGCGATTGTCCAAAGACCCAAGCGGGTCTGGAGAATTCAGCTTCCACCCGATAGCACTCGCTCGCCGTTAGAGCGCCTTGTAGCGCTGTAGGTGTCAGACGATAGAGATTCCACCACCCGGTGCGATCGGAAGTAAAAAACAAATCCCCTCTATCAGACCACGTAATTTGCGAAACGCTTTGGGGATCAAGATCCGTCCACTCGCGCAGGTTTTGGAGCAACACTGCCTCTTGTTTCCAATCGGCGACAAATGCGCGCGTCTGATCCCACGGCATCGCCGGGTGATTCCATTGTATCCACGCCAATTGATTGCCCGTCGGAGAAATCCGCGGAGAAAGATAAAAGTCAGCCCCCTCTACCAGCACGACTACTTGCCCTGTGCGCAGAGAGATCTCGACTATTTGATTGCGCGGAAATTTCTCGCCGGCAATTTGGCGTTCGCATACTGCAAAAAGTACGGGCAGTGTGGGGTGAAGATTTAAGTCAGCAAATCGGCAATTGGGCTCTCGGGTAACCGCGATCGGTTTGGATTCCGGCGAGTCCGGGCGAAAACGATAGATTTGTTGATCCGCATTCTCGACAAAATAAATCGTACCCTTTTTTGCAGTGCAAGCTTGTCCACCATATTCGTGTACTCGCGTGCGAATATTCCAAGGAGCAGGTAAAATCTCCTCTGATTTAGTAACATGGCGAATCAGTGTGGAACGCCCCAGGTTGTCCGGTCGCGCTTCGACCCAGTAAAGTGTTTGCTCGTCCCAGAAACAATCGCGGATTTTTGTCGAGCCGCGCGAAACGTCGATGGGAGAAAGTGGCGAATTCCAGGTTCCAAAACGGGCGGTCTGCTGCATAGTGATGAAAGTGAAACAAAAGGAGAGCTACGTTGCAAGGTGGTAAGAAAAGTTCCAAATCTCGGTTTCTGCCAACTCTGAAGCGACGCTCCAAAACGCCCGCTCCTAAAAAAGCGCTTAACACCGATCCGCCGGTAAAGCCGTTTCGCGTTTTGTCCTACAACATCCACCAGGGCCTCACGGTGGCGAAGCGCAAACTCAGTCTGGCATTGCTTAAAGATGCGATTAAGAGCCTGGATGTGGACCTGGTGCTGCTACAGGAAGTAGCTGGCGTTGAAGGCGGGAAGAAAAACAAGAGCCGCGAACTCGCAGTGCAAACCTCTTTTCAATTAGAAGCTTTAGCCGACGATATGTGGCCATATTATGCCTATGGCCGCAATTCTGTTTTCTCAGGCGGCTTCCACGGCAACGCGATATTAAGCGCTTGGCCCATTCAGCATTACAGTAATATTGATATCAGCATCACCAAGCGCGGGCTGGTTCGCCGTGGGATTCTGCATGCGGAATTAGATGTTGTGGGCACCGGCCAAACGTTGCACGTTTTGGCCACTCACTTTGGATTGCTACAGGCAGAGCGCCAGCGCCAATTGCGTCGGTTGGTGGAATACGTCACTAAAAATATTCCGCCCAATGCGCCGGTTATTTTAGGTGGGGATTTTAACGATTGGCGTGAAACAATCTCGGGTCGACTTTCTAAGGCTGTGGGGTTTCGCGAAGCGTTTTTGGAATCAGGCGCTCGCCACGCGCGCACGTTCCCCAGCGGGTTTCCGGTTCTCAAACTCGACAGGATTTATTTCCGTCATTTGAATTTAAAGGACGTGGAAAAAGTCTCGGGCCGCCCGTGGCTGTTCCTCTCGGATCACTTGCCCCTGGTCGCAGAATTTGATTTTGAAAAATAAGAACTAACGACGGTGAGGAAAATCGCTGGTTTCGCAAAAGGGCGTTGCCCACTGCGGAAGCTTTGCGGACACGGTCGACGAGCAAAGTGGGGTGTGCGAGAACCGCACCCACGACAACACCAAAACGATCAATGCCACGAGCAGCACAAATTTCAGCGCGCGCACAACCATACGCGTGAGAATAAAAAGCCCTGCGAAGGCGGCGGCAACATAGAGAATGATCGATACGGCGTTCATGTCTTGATTATAAAGCTCTTGCGACGAAATTCCGTCACTGAAAGTTGTTTTAGAGGCCCGAGTATAACGCAAAGCGAGGTTCGGGATCAATGGCTAGCCTAGCGCGGGACCCTTCGAGCGGTGCCCATTTACGCCTGCTCAAGGAGTGGTTTTGTAGGGCCAAACGCCCTTCCAATGGCTGCGCACTTTCGCAAGGACGACGATTTTTTGCGCGGCATCGGCTTCTGAAAGTGTCGCTGCTTGCGACATCACCAGACCCTCAAACAAGAGCACGCAGAGTTCGTGCCCTTCATAAATGGCAGGGTAGGCGTTCCAATTTTTGTATTTTTTTAGATCAAGACCGCCCCAGATTGCAGCAGTGCCTTGTGCTTCGGGCTTCTGAAGTTCGACCAACACTTTTTTCAAAAGCGGATAGTCCAGGCGGAACAACATCTGAGTTAGGCGCTGGTGCAGCACTTCAAAGGAAAAGGGCTTTACGATGAAATCCGCAGCTCCTAGCTTGGCCGTCTTTAAAATGGTCTCGGCATCGCCATTGCCGCTCGCAACTAGAATAGGCGTGTGATCGGTAAACGAAGTGGCTCTGAGGGTCTCTAGAGTATGGAGACCATCGAGTTTTGGCATCTCCAAATCCATCACTACCGCATCGGGTTTTTCGACGATAATCTGGCGAATGGCATCCCAGCCGTCTTGAGACGTGATCACGCGATAACCCTTTGTCTCCAGAAAGGCTTTCACGAGTTTCTGTAGTTCGACGTCGTCTTCGACGCTCAAGATAGTGTACTGGCGCATTGGATACCTTCGTTTGTCTTATCGGGAGAAGGGGCCATCAACCTGAACCTTGTTGCTTACGCATTGCGGCTTTGGTACTCCTCCGGGAATCGGTAAATAGGGGTACACGTGGTCAATCGGCTATCGATCTGGGTTGTGGTGTTCACGGCGTCTTGGGGTGTTTCCGCATGGGGAATGCTGCGTTGCCACGAGCGTGTTCGATTTGCCTTGCCCAATTCTCATAATGCACTCATCGGCCATCAGCCTCAGAGAAGCTATCTTCCGCGCACTATTATCGGCGAGATCGATGCGCTGGAACACGGTGCAAAGGTACTCGACATCGGCACTGGCTTTTCGCTGCAGGCGTTGCGCTATTTAAGGACCAAGCCTTACCTGAGAGTGACGGGAATCGATGAATTCGATTACTACGGCAAGCTGCAGGACACTTTGGAAACCTCGCAGCCCCCCGAAGTCGTTTTTATAGAGCCGGACGAAGAACAAATTTACCTGAGAGACCGCCACGGTCTGCAAAACGTGAAGTTGGTTTATTCAGTCGGTGGCATTGCTCCCGATGTCATTCAAAATTGGTCGCAAACTTTTAATCTGCCACTGCCTGCGGGTTGTCAGGCTTTGATCGGTGCACATCTCACGATGTTCTGCCAAGATCATGGCATCCTCGATATTGAGTTTTATCTCCTCATGAGTAAAGCGCTTGAAGCAGTGCGCTTACGTCAGGTGTCCGGCGGCCTTTCTCTTGTGATTGGAAACGCAGAAGACGAATTACGAGACATTCCTTCTAATAGCGTCGCCATCGTGACAGATATTTTTGGGGCGTTCACTCGAATCAACCAACATGGCAATCCACTTTCCTATTTGCGACAGGTCCACCGAATTTTGAGACCGGGCGGAAAAGCATTCCTGACGATGACGCCAGCTTCTTTCGCCGTCTCTAACTATTACGACTCGCAAACCTTCCGCCCAATTCCGCTGATGCAGTTTTTAGATCGGCGCAGTGAGGCAATTAATATTCGCGAAGATCTCTGGCACATCGTAGAAATTGTGAAGGGCGAAAATCTCGGATTCCGGAGAGCTATCCGCCACGTTTCCCCGTATCACGTCGACGGGCTAATCCGTTTCAGAAACTATCGAGAAGAGCAGCACGCGCGCGATCGCAACCGTCGCGACCACGGAAGACGCCGGGACCGCCGGCAACAATACGACGACGATGGGCAATAAGGACGTTGCTGCCCAAGCAGGCCTATCTTCGTACTCCCTAGTCGAATCAAAAATCCACTCCGCTTTTAGGAGTGGCTCCGGCCGGGACGCCCGTGGACTTTTTAGTTTCTAATTGTTTTTCTCGCGCTCAGGACGCGGATCAGGTTCTTTAATTTCTAGGGATCTTTGCCCGCTTTATGCCCGGTCGGAGCCACTCCTAAAAGCGGAGTGGATTTTTGATTCGACTAGGGGGTTCAGATTGGACTGCTTGGGTAGCAACGTCCTTATTGCCGGTCGTCTGGTTTAGTAAGTCCGTATGGACGGATCTACTTCGCGGGACCAGCGGTCGATGCCGCCCGAGATGTTCATCACGTTTGTAAATCCTACAGAGATTAGGAATTGGGCGGCGCGGGCGCTGCGGACGCCGTGGTGACACAGGACCGCAGTGGGTAGTTCTGGATCGAGCTCTTGGTGGCGACTTATGATTTCTCCCAGTGGGATGAGTTTGCCGCCGATGGTGGCGATTGCGAATTCGTCTGGTTCGCGGACGTCGAGGAGTTGGATGTGTTCGCCGGCCTTTAAGCGGGCGTTTAATTCAGCTGGGGTGATTTGCGAGTACATTTTTTATGGTCCGAAGTTGGACCATGCCCGAAGAGTTTGAAAAAGCCAAACTGCGGCTCTTGATTCGGAGCTGGTGACAGAGCGGGCAGGGAAGGACTGTTTGCCCTTCATGAACCGCTCCGAGAAGCGCCATTCCCAGCTGAAATCCGTCGGTGCGGCTTGAGTGAGGAAGGAGCCGGCGGCTTCGCCGCGTTCCATCCAGTAGCGGGCAAGGATGCTTTGTAATTGTTTGGGATAGATTGCGTGGGAGCCCATTTCAACGCCGTTTTCGGTGCGCACGACTTCACAATAATACGGTTCTTTTTCATTCGGGCCCTTTACACAACGTAGCTGCAATTTCGTTTGCATGCCTTGAGCATTTGTCTGAGTGAAAACGGCTGACGGATCGGACATCAGCGCGTCGCTACCAAAAGCGCCGGTCGTGAGCGCCGGGCTTTGGAATAGGACGACAGATAGAATGAATAAATAAGCGCGCATCGCGGACCACTTTATTGCAAGAAGCCTGCTTGGGTTTTTGCCCACTGCGTATTCTCAGAGAATATAAACAAAATACGCCATCTAAGGCGCAATCAACTCGAATACGCGGCAGCGTAAAACTCCCTATTGGCTAGTCTGTTGTTAGAAACGTGTCCATCGCACGTTGCCTGCGGAGCCGGTTTTGCCGTCGCGTCCTGCTATGCCGTTTTTGCCCGGTGACCCATTGGGTCCATTGGCAGCGGCAGGGCAGATTTTCTCGCTGTCTTGTTTGCCGGCGGCGCCACCGATTCCTGCTTCGCCACCCTTTCCACCAGCGCCGCCTTTGCCACCACTGCCGCCAGTACTCGACACCGAAACACGCGCATCTCGCTGTTCTTTAATTTGGATTTCTAAGTCGAAGGCTGGCCCGCCATCTTCTCCCGGCTCTCCGGGCGCGCCGTCCTGTCCGTTGCTGCCTGCGCTACCGCTCGTTGGAGGGCTCGCGCATTCGGTGTAGGCCTGTTGGTAGCGGTACGCATTCCAACTTAAGGGAATACCGCCTTCTACCCAGCGGTGCGCTTGGCGCGTATTTGCATCCGAGCCATTGCCGCCGTTGGAGCCGCGGTTTCCCTCTTGGCCATTGGTGCCATCACGACCTACGCGCCCCACGGTTTCAATCTCCAAGCTTCCGGTGATGGTTTCCACTCGCATTCGCAGCGGGCGGCGCTTGGAAAACGGCGACGCGTCGATGATTTCTATTCGCGCATCCTCCGCGTGAATTTCTCTCAGGCCTAGAAAATCAATTCCCGCCGGCACCAACACGCGAAGTGTCGTGCCTTTGCCGAGAACTAATTTTTGAAAATCCAGCGGCAACACCACTTCCGCATCTGCCTGAAAGATTTGCTCGACCATCAGTGGAGGAGAGAGAGTCCATGTTGCCGAAGCCAGAAGCGCGCCTAACTCCGCGCTGTTTTCAGCACCCGCAACGGGTGCTCGCAATCGGAACTCATAGGTTCCGGCTTGCGAAACGCGGTCGATAAATTCTCGGCTCTCGGGTTCGAGTTGTCCGAGAGTAACGAGTTCGCCATCTTGAAAAACGCGTTGCAACCATCCGCCGCCGGGAACAGCCGCTCCCCACCGCACGCGAATAAGCGCGTGATCGTCCTGCCATTTTCCCTGCCAATCTCCTGACACTTGGAGCGCAAAATTTTCGGCAGCCACCGCTAAGGGTGCTGACACTTTGGTCTCAGTGGCGTTTGTAGCGCCTGGTGATGTGCCGGGCGAGCCGCCCGGGTCGGCAGGGATGCGGTCGCAGCCTGCAAGAATAAAACTGCTCAAAGTGGCAATCGCGGTCTGCTTGCAAAAATATTTTATGAGGGTGCCCATATACTTTCCTTTTTAAGGATGTCTTTGCAAAGTTCCGCCCACTCTTTAAAAAAAGTTAACTTGTTGGAATATTGAAGGAGTTCCACCCGGTGTTTTTTGTGCAACGAGTTGAAACCGTTCATGAAAGACTGAAAACCGGTCTCGGCAGAACCTTCCCAAGATCTCAGGCTGAGGCTGGTTGCCTGACTATTATGCGGCGTGCTACGGGTACGTCCGTGCTGAAGAATCCCCATGACATGGACCTTGCCTCGCCGCCTGCTCAGGCGATGTCCAAGTGCGTGCTAGTCGCTGATGACGACGAACTCACGCGCCTGCTTCTCAAGCAAAGTCTTGAGAGCGGCGGATTTCGTGTGCGGCTTTGCGAGTCGGGCGAAGAAGCACTCGATGTTTTGAAAGCAACGCCGTATCCCGTTTTGCTCTCCGATATTCGCATGTGGGGAATGGACGGCCTCGCTCTGGTTGCAGAATTAAAAAAGCGCGGCCTCTTAACCGTTCCGATTTTGATGACCGGTTTTGGTTCCTTAGAAGGTGCCGTCGAAGCAATTAAACAAGGCGCGTTTGATTACATCTCCAAACCATTTCGTCCCGCAGACCTGGTGCAGTTAGCAGAGCGCGCGTGGAATCATTGGTGCGGCTTGGTCGCAGAACACGGCAAGCCAGCTCCTGAAATCACCGAAGCCTTTACCGATCCCACAGAGGTGCGTTTCATCGGTCGCTCCCCTGCAATTGTCTCGGTTTACACAACTGTCGCGCGAGCGGCTTTGACGTCGAGCACAGTGCTGATTACCGGCGAGAGCGGCACGGGTAAGGAATTAATTGCGCGTGCCATTCACCGCAATGGCAACCGCTCCAACAAGGCATTTATCGCCGTCAACTGCAGCGCTATTTCTGAAACGCTTTTAGAGAGTGAACTTTTTGGTTACGTCCGCGGCGCTTTTACCGGCGCGCAAGGCGATAAAAAGGGGCTGTTTGAGGAAGCCTCCGGCGGCACAATTTTCTTAGATGAAATCGGCGATATCTCTCCCGCGATGCAGGTAAAACTGCTGCGCGTATTGCAGTACGGTGAAGTGAAGCCAGTTGGGAGTTCCGAGACGCGTGTGCTCGATACCCGAGTCGTAGCAGCGACTCACCGCAACCTCTCGCAGCGAGTGCAGCAAGGGCAGTTCCGAGAAGATCTCTATTATCGACTCAAAGTCATATCGATTGAGCTGCCGCCACTGCGCCAGCGGCCTGAAGATATTCGAGAGCTCGCACAGTATTTCTTGGTGACTTTCTGCAAACGCAATCACCGCACGGAAATGAGTTTCTCTGAAACAGCCTTGAAGCTTTTAGATAGTTACGATTGGCCGGGCAATATTCGCGAGTTGGAACACGCAATAGAATACGCTGTCGCGATGGCGCAGGGTAATTTGCTCTTTCCAGAAAATTTCCCGGACGGCGTAGTGAAACGCAATCACCGCACCCATCCGGAAATCGCTCATACCCAACAGGTTGTCCCGTCGACAACGAGTTCTCTCGCTCCAAAGCATATCGCGCCCTTAACCGTCGACAGCGACTCGCCTGAAACACTGGCCGACAGCGAACGCAATCATATCTTGGCTACTTTGCAGTCTGAAAACCACAATCGAACGCGCGCCGCACGCCGCTTAGGCATTGATCGCGCGACGCTTTATCGCAAAATGTGGAAGTATAATATTGTTCCGCAACCGGGATCTGCTAACCCCTAAGTTTTGCGTCGTCGCGGAGCTCCTCGCAACGACTGGATACTACTGATTCGCGCACCAATCTTGGCGCAGGCGTCGACGAACTAATTCATATTCTGATTCCACCAGCTCAATAGCCGGCGCAATCTGTGGCAGCGATTCTGTGACGGGTTCCAGGGCATCTTGTTCCAAGTTGGAACAAACCAGCGCTAAGCGACAGGCTCCGAGATTGGCACTGCTGCCTTTCATTTTATGGGCCAGTCCGCGCATTTTCTGCAGATCTTGTTTTTGAAACGCCTCACGAATTTCCGCGATGATGATGGGCGTATTGGTGAGGAAAATCTCGATGATTTCAGCGAGGAAGTCCTCGCTGCTGCTATTGGAAAGGCTACGCCAGGTTTCTAATAGCTCATGATCTAATACAGGTACTTCCGCAGAAGGCGGCTGTACCGACTGAATACCTTGTGAATTGGTTTGCATAGGTTCTTTCACCCACTTCGTTAGTAAATCTTCGAGCCCGCGCATTTTCACGGGCTTCGGCAAATAATCGTTCATACCCGCCTCAATACACCGCTCCTTGTCGCCCTCAAGGGCGTGGGCAGTGATGGCGATGATAGGCGGACCATTGCGCTTGCCCGCTAGGCTTCGAATGCGTCGGGTAGCCGCAAAGCCATCCATCTCAGGCATCTGACAGTCCATTAGGACGGCATCATAAGGCACTTGCGAGACTGCGTTCACGGCTTCGGAACCGTTGGAAACGTGATCCGCGCGGTATCCGAGCTTTTGCAGCATGCGCAGCAAAATCTGTTGATTAATCGGATTGTCCTCGACGACTAGGATCAGTCCGCGGTTTTTTTCACGTGCTGCTGCGGATGGTTTCTCGGGCTGAGAGGTAGCGTTCGGGGCCGCCAAACGTAGAGCCCGCGAAGCTGGCAGTGCCGCTACCGCAGCATCGCTCACCGCGTCGATAATCTGAGCTCCGGGATCCGCCAACATCGAAGACAGAGTACGATAGAGCTCCGATTGTCGTGGCAGCCGTTTCAACGACATCAGGCGAATCGCGGGAAGTGATTGCTTGATCGACGGCGTACTCGCTAAGAGCAACACTGGAATCCCCAGCGTCGACAAAAACTCCAACGGCGCCGAATACGAATCGGCATCGACGATACAAATCTCAGCAGACGATGGGTAATAAGAGCCATCTGATGGCTGATCCGCGGCAGGCAGGACATTCATTCCTGCCAATTGCAAATTCGCAGTTAACCGCATTTGCAAAATCGGATCTTCCGTAAGCAGCAAAACGCGTTTCTTGGATAGATCCAGAGTATTGGCGTAGCTCTCGGGGATCTTGCCGCTTTCTAACGAAACGGTGAACCAGAATAAGCTGCCTTTGCCGGCGGTGCTATCAAGACCGATATCGCCACCCAGCATTTGCGTTAGTCGACGAGAAATCGCTAAGCCTAATCCCGTGCCGCCAAATTTACGCGTCATCGAGCTATCCGCTTGGGAGAACGCATGGAACAAGCGGCGTTTGCCTTCTTCAGAAATACCAATGCCGGTGTCTTTAACCGAGAAGCGGTACTTGATGCGATTCTGCGCGCGCTCTTCGACTTGCACGATCAGACGCACTTCGCCGGTAGCGGTGAACTTGATCGCGTTACTAATTAAATTCGAAAAGACTTGGCGCAGGCGGTACGGATCGCCAACGACTCGTACCGGTAAGTCGACCGGGATTTCCGACGATAAAAGCAGGCCTTTTTGGCGCGCCGACTCGTGGAACAAGTCCAGAACTTCGTCGAGTAACTGCGTAAGAGAAAAATCGGCACGTTCCAGCTCGAGTTTGCCCGCCTCGATTTTAGAAAGATCGAGAACGTCATTCAAAATCGCCAACAGCATTTCACCCGAAGCGCGAACGGTATCGATGTAATCTTTTTGCTCCCGAGATAGAGGAGTCTCGAGCAGTAAACTTGTGGTGCCGATGATGCCGTTAAGTGGAGTACGGATCTCATGGCTCATATTGGCCAAGAATTCGCTCTTCGCACGGGCCGCGCGCTCGGCCTCTTTGCGAGCCTCAACCAGTGGATCGATGCGGTCCGTTACCATGATAACGCCAGTCACTTCGCCCAAGTGATCGCGCAATGGCTGCAGCGCCCAGCGCAAATGCATTTGGCCGCCGTCTGTGCCGGGGAATACGTCATCCAAAACTTGGAGGGATTCGCCAGCCAAGACGCGGTCACACAGCGAGCGCCATTTTGGAGCTAGCGACGGCAGCACGTCGTAGTGGCATTTACCGACGATATCCTGACCTAGGAGGCCGTAGTCCGCCAGCCATTTTTGGCTATGGGTCACGTAGCGCAGTTGCGGATCAAACATCGCAATGGCAATCGGCGCCTCTGAAATAATCTTCTTTAACTTCTCTCGCTCGTTCTCTAATGCCTGCACCATCTGCTTGCGATCCGTGATGTCGCGCAAACAGATGCAATACGCAGACTGACCGTCCCATGAAGTATAGGCCGCTCGCAGCGATAGGGTGCAACCAGTCGTCGGATTGACTTCGACATCGCGTTCAATAGAAAAGGGAAATGGAAACGCCGTTGGCATCTCGCCGTTTGAATTGCTCAACATCGTTTGAGCAGAAGCATTGCAAAAGCGGATTTTGCTTTGCTTATCGACGACAACAATGCCGTCCGACGTACTTTCTAAAACGGTCCGCAACCGTTGCTTGGCGGTGATTAGTTCGCGACGATGGCCGCAGCGCTCAAACGCATAACGAATAATGCGGGTGACCATCGCTTGATCCGAAAGGCTGTCTTTAAAGAGGTAGTCCTGCGCGCCTTCTTTAACCGTTTGCACAGCAAGATCTTCACTGCCCGAGCTACTTAGTACGACGATAGCTGTGTCGGGATAGAGGCGGTGAATATGGCGGAACGTATCGTGACCGTAACTATCGGGAAGATGGATATCGAGGAGAATGACGTCGATATGATTGGCTTCTAGAACTTTTACGCCTTCGGTTAAAGTAGGACACGTGCGCAAATGGAATTCAAGCGGCCCGCGGTGGTGTTTGAGAGCTGTCTCGACCAACCGGCTGTCGCTAGGATTATCCTCGATTAAAAGAACCTCGAGGCGATTATTTTCCCTGGTGGGCAAAGAGTTCATGGGATTCGATACCACCTTCTAAACTGATAAAGAACCCCGAACCATACGAAGTGCCGATCCCAGCAATGCTTCCGACATCCATCAGAGCCTTACGAAGCTCATGTATTTTTCTGTCGAGAGCGTTATCGCTCACTCGGACGTTATCCCAGCAGCGTTGCTTGAGCGTGCGCCGTGGCACTACAGTTCCGCGCGCTTGAGTGAGCGCTAAGAACAAACTCATTTCTGTCGGCGATAAAAAGCGTTCGCTTTTTGGTCCGCGCAAACAGCGGCTCTGCTGATTTAGTTCTAAATTAGAGAAGTGGAAAATTTGTCGTGCTTCTTTTTGCGCTTGATCGACTAAGCGCGCTTGCAGACGCGCAATTAATTCTTTGGGACGCAACGGCTTGCGCACAAAATCATCCGCACCGGACGCAAGTGCTTCACTCACGGCTTCATCACTTGGATCTGCAGTGACAACTATAATCGGCGCGTAAGGCCAGTTCTGACGAAGCGTGGGGATAATCGATAGTCCAGTCGGATCACTGCCAAGGTGGATATCGATAAAGACTGCGACGGGATTCAATAAGGACGCAACTTCGGCCAATTGCTTGGCCGAGTGAAAGGCTTTGCTTGGAATGCGCAAAGTACTTTCAATTAACCGCGGCACAATCGGATCATCATCCAAAGTGACCGTGTAACTGTAATCTCTCGACGAGGGGACCAAGTTTACATCCTTAATAAGCCTTAAAACCGCCTAACGCGGTGCGAAGCATCCTTACCCTTATAAAAGATTTCGTCATTCAAAAGCAAGCAAGCGCGCCTGTAACCGGCTGGGAATCCCTCTTAAACCCTTGAAAAATTTGCCGAAAAAATATTCCAGAAGAGTTAACCTATGCAAAAGGCCAAGAGGGTTTATGCGCAAGAAAATCGGTGAATTTCTCGTTTCCAAGGGCGTGGTCACTCCGGCCCAGGTGGAGCAAATCCTCAATTACGCGCGCTTAAAGGGCATGCGTTTTGGCGAGGCGGGTCTCGAGTCGGGAATTTTGACCAAAGAAATGTTGGTTCGGGCGTTTGGTCCGAACTACATGGTCGATTTTTTTCATCTCGTGCCGGAATATTTCCCAGAAACAACGCGAGAGCTCTTTGATCCAGATTTTATGCTGGAGTGGGGCGTGCTGCCCTTAGGTTACAAGACGGTTTGGAAATTTTTCCGCACCAAAAAACTACTCAATCTCGGACTCGTCGATCCCGCACGTCACGAATCCATCTCCATCGCCGAAGAAAAAGCGCACAAGATCTTGGGCGATGAGAAGTGGGTGGGCACGAAGAAGTATCTCATCCTGGCCGATGAATTTGTCGCGGTTCTAGAACGCGTTTACAAAATCCCTTCCAAAAAAATGGCGGGTTACGAAAAACTCGATCCAACTTTGAGATTGTTCCTAGAGAGTGGCTCTTAAGAACTGGCCCACCTGTCTGTTGGTGGGGTGGATTGCGCGCCCCTCAATCTCTGTTCATTTGGGTCCTTTAACGCCATTTAATGGGCGTGAATCTCAGATGCCCACAATCTCGGTGCTCTTGCAGTTCGGCGGACCGACCATTTACCCGCCACGGCAGTTTCTATCGTTCCTCTGACTCGCGCACGATTTATCGTTGGCGTTGTAAAAACTGTAAAAGAACTATCTCTCGTGCGACCGGTCATCCTTGTTTCAAGCAGCACAAAAGAAGAATCAACTGCCCGCTT
>Ga0163144_10005666_pt1 | contig 27746 bp, 22 predicted proteins | sample OliLak19BULKMAT1_FD_123175 | JGI IMG/M metagenome (GOLD analysis project Ga0163144, IMG submission 123175) | Freshwater microbial mat bacterial communities from Lake Vanda, McMurdo Dry Valleys, Antarctica - Oligotrophic Lake LV.19.BULKMAT1 | ecosystem: Environmental > Aquatic > Freshwater >... | reverse complement strand
CTTAGCAAAACGCGGCTATGAATCCATGCTCGACTACTACTTAAAAGTACGCCCTGAACAGATGTTCATGGGTCACTCCTTTACATCGTGAACCGCCGTATACACAACTGAGAAAAATGATTAAATATCATTTTTCGAAAGTTGGGAGCCAAGCTCGCGTACGTACGGTGGTGTGAGAGGCGCAACCTATCGCTGAAAGGCGGTAGGGCCGCCTACTCGATTAGCAGAGGTTGTTACTGTTCTACCCATTTCATAAAATCTTCAAAAACGTTCATCCATTCCCAACTCCACTCTTCTTTTTCACTTTTAGGAGGCTTTGCAAATGAATGGTTATATTCTGGATAAATTTTGAATTTTAAGTTGTCTTTCTTATGTCGAATAAATTCTATTGGAATTAATAAACTGCTTTCAATTGGAACAGACTCGTCCTTTCCTGCAACCGCTACAAATATGGGTTTGTTTATTTTTAACAGGTTGTCAATAGCAGGTTCTGTAAACTGCGACCACCTTCTAAAGGAATTTTCTAACCATAATTTTTCTATGTTGTTAGGGTCTTTCTCAATATTTTTTATGTCAATAAACAAACTGTCCAAAGATTTATTTGCTTCGTCTTGAGTTTTTTGTCCACTTTGAACTTCTTTTTGAATGAAAAGTGCAAAATCATAATATTGAGTATTTGCTCCACCTGCCCAATATCCAATATGCGTTATCTTATTATTTTTATGTCCTAATTTTGCAACTACACCTGAACCTTCAGAGTGTCCAATTATTACAATTTTTTTCGGCTTTTTTACCCACTTTTTTGTTATGTCATTAATTACATTATCTCCCTGCCAAACTCTATAATTTAAAGATTCGTTTTTAAAAAAAATTTGATTTGGTTTATAAGCGTTTTTGTCAGATGAAAAAGGAACACCTTTTTTTGAAATTAATACAAAAATATAATCGTTAGGTATTCTGTCTAAATCAAAGAGAACTGACGTATTTAGAAAAATTGATTTCTCAATTTTGCTTTTTGTTATACCATTTTCCACTATTAGTATTGTATCCAATTTAATGGTTTGCATAAATAACGGATTTCCACCTGAACCGTGAAAAAAGATTAGTATTTTATTTATATCTTCAATTTGTCCTTTTGAATAAATATGATAATTAATAGTGTCCGATTTTGTAATTATCGATTTATGTTGATATTCTTCCATCCTTGGGTCGAATTGTCCGAAAGATAAAAAAGGTATAAATGTTAGAAAAAGTAATTTCAATCTCATTTTGTGTGGGGTTTCATTTTTTTTACAATCTCTGCTAACTAGCTTATTTGTCTGGCTTTTCTCCCTATAAACTAGACATATCCTACCGAAAATGGAAGGATAGGTCTAGGTTTGGACTAGACATATCCCACGAAGATATTTAATTAAATCAAATATCCAAATCCTCTAAAGGACTCCTTATCTCATAAATCTTCTTGGTGCTCACGTGTGTGTATATCTCGGTAGTTTGCTGCTGGAATGACCCAATAGTTCTTGGATGTATCGCATATCGGTACCAGCCTCCAAAAGGTGCGTTGCATAGCTATGACGCAACCAATGAAGTGAAACCGGTTTTTTGATTTTTGTGCGACCTAGAGCCTGTTTTAGGACTAATTGTATGCTCTTTTCGCTGTAAGGTTCTCCTGCCTTTTGGCCTTCGAATAGCCATACTTTTGGTTTGTACTTTAACCAGTATTGGCGTAATTGATCAATCATTTTTGCCGGTAGCGGTGCGATTCGATCCTTTCGACCTTTGGCCATTTTAATAATCAGAATACCTCTTTTACTATCCACATGCTCCGGTTTCAATGCAAGTAGTTCACTTCTTCGCAAACCACAACAATAAATTAGACTCAACATAGTCTTGTGTTTCAAATTCCCCGCATTTCTCAGTATTTCTTGTACTTCCTCCTTGCTCAGCACGTTTGGCAAATTCTTATCCTTTTTAGGTAGGTATAGATAGTTTACCTCAAGTTTTTTGTGCTTGAATTTTTCGAAGTAATGCTTGATGGCATTCACCATCAAACGCTGCCATGAAATGGACAGATTCTGCTTGAAACAATATTCATGGAAAAATGTGTTCACATCATTATTTGCTATTTCTTCCATAGTGCGTCCTTTGAAGTATTCTAAGAAGACACGCATGGCATCTATGTAACTTTTAACGGTATGTCTGCTAAATCTTTTCGTTTGAAGATAGCGCTTGAAGATTTCTATTTCATTTATGATCTCGTTTGAAATCGCCCTCAATACGGGTCCATCAGGTATATTTATTTCCGGAAAAAAATCTGCCAATAGCCGTTTATTTTCTTCCGAAATGGTATGGGCCAAACACGGATATTGGGATTCCACTTGGCTCCGGGAATCTTTCGGAGCTTGTTGATCGTGGGGAAATCATACTTCACCTTCACATGATAATGTGTCTTTTCTCTCTCCGGAAAAAGTGAAATGACTATGGATTGTTCCATTTTTAGCTTTGTAGTTTGCATCAATGGTAGGTAATGAAGTTGGAACAGATGCCTGAATTCCAATTTTTGGAAAAAACGGGTATTGCTATGGCACCCGCTGGTTATTTTGGGTTTTGTTGGTTCTTCAGATATCTACGAATCGGCTATTTCTGTTTGAACTCTTTTGCCATGTCGTTTCATCGAAGACGTGCAGCCCCCGCAAGGGATAGACGCGTAAAGCCCGCCAAAACAGAGCGAGAAACGGAGCGAGAGCGTTACAGTTTGTTCCACAGAGTTCGGGATTTCGAATGGCGGCTTGCAGCAAATAGCCCGATGCCGCTATATGCTTATTTTTTGGAAATCTTTGCTCTTGTCTTGTATAACGGCCTTTTGGAAATGGTGCGGCATGCGGCCAAAAAACGGGAACGGGAATGGGAAAGAAAAACGGAAAAATCGAAAAGGGAAAGAGAAAGGGTGGTAGTGCGTTTATCGTAGATGTTCGCGTGCCGTATGGCCTTTGCGCACTACCCATGCACCGCCGGTGCAAATCTCTAAACATTCTTGGAGGCCTTTGCGGTAAAAACTGCCGACTTCAGGAATAGGAAATGGAAGTAGTTTCCTTGAAGGGTACTTCTTGTTTTTCAACGATTTCTCAACGGTGGAAATATCACCTCTTTTTTGATCACATCTTCGCAGCGAATTATGAGTCAAAAAGGCAAAAAAATACCGGAGTGGTGCACTGCGGCTATAGTGCAGAAAATGTATGATGCCGTGGGTAGTGCTGCCAAAGAAAGGGGTACCCGAATTTTCTCCTCGTCGCGGGGTGATATTCGAATTCTCTATACCGAGGCTAAAGGGAGTATTCAAGTACCGAGTGAATCTGATTCTAAGTTGTACAAAGTGGAAATTCAACGGCAGAAACCGAAACTCGGGACAACATGTAATTGTGTGGCTTATGAAATCTATGGTCCGTGCAAGCATATAGCAGCCGCGTTATTGGCGCTACTGGTGGAATGCGCGTAAGCAAAAAATATTTTGGTCTTTTGGACATTGTTTCAGATGATATGGATCAAACTGAAATTGTGGCCGAAATCACATCTTTAAAGTGCAGAATAAATGAAATGGATCGCCTTCAATTAGCACCTGTCGGTAAAACGATAAAAGCAGAATTAAGACCCTACCAATTACATGGTTTTCAATGGATGCAAACCCTCGATGCATTGCAATGGGGTGGTTTGTTGGCCGATGATATGGGGCTAGGAAAAACGTTGCAGACTATTGTATTCCTTGATTTTGTAAAGAAGAAAAAGACAGGTTTACCTAGTCTTGTCATTTGTCCGGTGAGCCTTCTCTTCAACTGGGAATCGGAGATTAAGAAATTTGCTCCCCACTTGAAGTTTAAAATTTATCATGGTATTGATAGAAGTTTAGAAGGAATTAATTTGAAGAAACAAGACCTTGTATTGTCGTCATACGGTACGGTAAGAAGCGATGTTGAATTATTTGCGGAGATGGAATGGGAATATATCATATTGGATGAAAGTCAGGCGATCAAAAACCCGGATTCCATGGTAGCGAAAGCCGTTGGCCAATTGCGTTCGAAAAATAGACTTGTCCTAAGCGGAACTCCTATTCAGAATAACACGTTTGATCTGTATTCTCAGTTTCATTTTTTGAATAATGGGCTCTAGGGATCTAGAAATTTTTTTAAAGAGGAGTTTTCAAATAGCATTGATAAAAACCAGGATCAGGATAGAAGCGAACAGTTGAGAAAGCTAATACACCCTTTTATGCTTAGGCGTACAAAGGAATTGGTGGCCAAAGATCTTCCGACTAAAACGGAAATTGAACTGTGGTGCGACATGCCTGATGAACAACGGCAGGTTTATGATAAATTCCGCGATTTTTACAAGCAAAGTTTGCTTGAGAAAATAGATGAAGTGGGCATGGGTAGCGCCGGATTTTTAATACTCGAGGGTTTGCTTCGATTGAGACAAATTTGTGATAGCCCAAAACTCTTGAAAGATTCGAAATACAACAATATTGCCGGTGTGAAAGTCGAGGAACTTCTGAGAGAATTGGAAGAAAATTTGGTGGGAAAGAAGGTGCTTGTTTTTTCTCAATTCACGGAGATGCTCGACATAATTGAAAAGGAATTGTTGACAAGGAAGAAGAAGTTTGTTCGTCTGGATGGAAGCACGCCCACAAAAAAACGTCAATTGATTGTGGGTGAATTCCAAGATGATCAATCCATTGAGATTTTTCTGATTTCGCTAAAAGCGGGTGGGGTAGGGCTTAACCTCACTGCGGCGGAGTATGTTTTTTTAGTAGATCCTTGGTGGAATCCGACGGCAGAACAACAAGCTATTGACCGCACCCATCGAATTGGACAAACCAAAAAGGTATTCGCATACAAAATGTTGTGTCGCAATTCTGTAGAAGAAAGAATTTTGGCACTTCAACAAAAAAAGAGTTCGATGGCCAAGGGACTCATCTCCGAGGATACAGCCATGTTCAAAACCTTGAAAAAGGAGGATGTTGCATTTTTATTTTCGTAGATCTTGGCGATTTGAATTTTTGTAATGAAGTCTCTTTTCCCACATTCACTATGTACATGTCAACCGCTAGACGGGTTGAGCCTGATCGATTCTTTTGGTCTGGAACCATGGGTTGATTAATTCTTCCGGAATCTCGAACGGACTCTTCATCCCTCATTTTACACGGAGCCCATTGGCTAATCCCCACATTCACTAATTCACTATATGTATTTCACCCGCTATGCGGGTTGAGCCTGATCGATTCTTTTGGTATGTACCCATGGACTAATTAATTTGTCCGGAATCTCGAATTGGACTCTTCATCCCTCATTTTACAGGTACCCCATTGGCTAATTCCCACATTCACCCATTCACTATATGTATGTCACCCGCTAGGCGGTTTGAGCTTGATCGATTCTTTTGGTATGTACCCATGGACTAATTAATTTGTCCGGAATCTCGAACGGATTCTTCATCCCTCATTTTACACGGAGCCCATTGGCTAATTCCCACATTCACTAATTCACTAATTCCCTCATTCCCACATTCCCTCATTCCCACATTCCCTCATTCCCACATTCCCCAATTCCCACATTCACCAATTCCCACATTCCCCAATTCACCAATTCCCCATTCAAAAAATTCTCCTCAAAAAAAAAGCCCCGAATTTCTCCGAGGCTTTTTTATTTTATGTCGTTTCAGATTTACGAATTTGTATTCGGTTCTTCTTTCTTAGCTACAAGATTTACGTACTCCTCGTGGTTGCCAACAATCATTTTCTGGAATCGACGTACGCCAGATCCAGCAGGTATTGGGTGACCAACAATTACGTTTTCTTTTAGACCATTCAATACGTCTGTCTTCGCCTGAATAGCCGCTTCATTCAACACTTTGGTAGTTTCCTGGAACGAGGCCGCAGAGATCCATGATTCTGTCTGCAACGAGGCTCTAGTAATACCCTGAAGCATTGGAATCGCAGTTGCCGTAATAGCAGGACGTGCCTCCATGGTCTCCGCATCTTTACGCTTCAACTGAGAATTTTCGTCTCTCAATTGGTGCATGCTGATGATCTGACCTTCTTTATAACGATCCGTGGCTCCTGCAATGGTTACAACCACTTTTCCAAACAGACGATCGTTGTCCTCCAAGAATTCAGCTTTGTCTACTGATGTTCCTTCAAGGAAACGTGTGTCGCCAGGATCACTGATTTGAACTTTACGCATCATCTGACGAACGATCACCTCAAAGTGCTTGTCATTGATCTTAACACCCTGCAAACGGTAAACTTCTTGTACTTCGTTTACAAGGTACTCCTGAACCGCTGTCGGACCTGAAATATCAAGGATGTCGCCCGGAGATACTGCTCCATCTGACAACTGCATTCCAGCTCTTACAAAGTCGCCGTCCTGCACTAGGATGTGCTTCGAAAGTGGAACGAGGTATTTCTTCTCTTCTCCAGTACGCGCACGCACCGTGATTTCACGATTACCACGCTTTACTTTTCCGTATTCTACTATTCCATCAATCTCACTTACTACAGCAGGATTCGATGGATTACGTGCTTCAAATAACTCTGTTACCCTTGGCAGACCACCAGTGATATCGCCGGTTTTTCCACTTTGACGTGGGATCTTCGCAACGATAGATCCTTTACCAATCTTATCTCCTTCTTTCACGATAATGTGCGACCCAACAGGAAGTGAATAAACTTTCACTACCTCTTTTTTGCGGGTGATTTCAATTGAAGGGTTTTTCTTCTTGTCTTTGGTTTCTATAATTACAAACTCGGTAAATCCGGTTTGCTCATCCACCTCAGCTTTGTATGTTATACCTTCTTCAATTGCATCAAACTTCACATCTCCATCTTCTTCCGAAATGATTACGGAGTTGTAAGGATCCCAGTCACAAACCAAATCACCTTTCTTCACATCAGTGCCCACTTTCGCATGCAATGTTGCTCCGTAAGGTATGTTTGATGTGGTAAGGGTAACGCCTGTTTTATCGTCGACAATTCTGAATTCAGAAGATCTTGATACAACAATGACTTTCATTTCACCGGTGTCAGACATTCTATCTACAGTACGAAGTTCTTCTACTTCTAACGTACCGCTGTATTTAGCGCGAATTTCTGCTTCCGATACACCACCACCTGCAGTACCACCTGTGTGGAAGGTACGCAGTGTAAGCTGTGTTCCCGGCTCACCGATAGACTGTGCTGCAATTACACCAACGGCTTGACCTTCTTGCACCATTCTGGCTGTAGAGAGGTCGCGACCATAGCATTTTCCGCATACACCACGTTTGCTTTCACATGTAAGCACCGAGCGAATTTCAACTTCTTCGATACCTCCCTCAGCTATAGCAATGGCATGTTCTTCTTTGATTTCTTCGCCCGAACTAACAATGATTTCCTCGGACTCTGGATGATAAACGTTGTGGACGCTCACCCTTCCTAAGATACGATCTTCAAGTGATTCAACTACTTCATCATTTTTCTTCAACGCCGATGCTACCAATCCACGCAGTGTTCCGCAGTCGGGTTCATTGATGATTACATCTTGCGCAACGTCTACAAGCCTACGGGTAAGGTAACCTGCGTCGGCCGTTTTCAAAGCCGTATCTGCAAGACCCTTGCGGGCACCGTGGGTTGAGATGAAGTACTCAAGGATGGAAAGTCCTTCCTTAAAGTTTGCAAGGATCGGGTTTTCAATAATGTCTTGTCCACCCGTTGCAGCGCTCTTCTGAGGTTTGGCCATAAGACCCCTCATTCCGGCGAGCTGACGAATCTGTTCTTTCGATCCACGTGCTCCGCTATCAAACATCATGAAGATGGAGTTAAATCCTTCTTGGTCCGTTTTGAGGCGGTCCATCAAAATGTTCGTGAGTTTGGAATTCGTGTTTGTCCAAATATCGATTACCTGATTGTATCTTTCATTGTTTGTGATGAGACCCATGTTGTAGTTCTCAAACACTTCTTTCACCCTTAAACTGGCATCATCTACCAATTTTTCCTTTTCTTTTGGAATCACTACGTCGCTCAGTTTGAAGGAAAGTCCTCCTTTGAAAGCCCAGTAGTAACCCATGTTTTTGATCTCATCGAGGAACTGAGCTGCGCGGGCAATACCCACTGTTTTCAAAATCAAACTAATGATATCACGAAGTGCCTTTTTGGTAAGAACTTGGTTCAAATAACCAACTTCTTTCGGTACTACATTATTGAAAATAACTCGTCCTGCTGTTGTATCAATGATAGAACTCGTTCCATCAACACCCAACCAACGCACTTTTATGTATGCGTGCAAATCAAGTTTGCCTTCGTTGAATGCTATGGTTACTTCTTCGGCAGAGTAGAAAATACCACCCTCACCTAGTGCGGGATGCTCAGGTGTTCCCTTGCGTCCTTTGGTGATGTAATAAAGTCCCAATACCATGTCCTGAGATGGTACCGTAATAGGCGCTCCATTGGCAGGGTTCAAGATATTGTGCGAAGCAAGCATCAGAAGTTGTGCTTCCAAAATTGCAGCATGTCCCAGTGGTACGTGCACGGCCATTTGGTCACCATCGAAGTCGGCGTTGAACGCAGTACATACGAGCGGGTGCAACTGGATAGCTTTTCCTTCAATTAATTTTGGTTGGAATGCTTGAATACCCAAACGGTGTAGGGTAGGGGCACGGTTCAGAAGAACCGGGTGACCTTTCAATACATTTTCCAAAATGTCCCAAACGACAGCTTCTTTTTTGTCAACTATTTTCTTGGCGCTCTTCACCGTTTTCACGATGCCACGCTCAATCATTTTGCGAATAATAAACGGTTTGAACAACTCCGCAGCCATTTCTTTTGGAAGACCGCATTCGTGGAGTTTTAATTCAGGACCTACAACAATTACCGAACGTGCAGAATAATCGACACGTTTTCCAAGAAGGTTCTGACGGAAACGTCCTTGCTTTCCTTTCAACGAATCGGAAAGTGATTTTAATGGACGATTGCTCTCCGTTTTAACTGCTGACGATTTTCGCGAGTTATCGAAAAGTGAATCCACAGCTTCCTGCAGCATTCTTTTTTCATTTCTCAAAATCACTTCAGGGGCCTTAATTTCCATCAACCTTTTCAGACGGTTGTTGCGGATAATTACACGGCGATAGAGATCATTCAAATCGGATGTAGCAAAACGTCCGCCATCTAGTGGCACAAGAGGACGAAGTTCGGGTGGTATCACGGGAACCACTTTCACGATCATCCATTCCGGATTGTTTTGTACACGGCCATTCGCATCGCGGAAAGCTTCCACAACTTGAAGACGCTTGAGTGCTTCGTTCTTACGTTGCTGTGAGGTCTCTGTAGACGCTTTATGACGAAGATCGAAAGACAGATCGTCGAGGTTTACACGGCTCAACATCTCATGCAAGGCATCTGCACCCATTTTGGCAAGGAACTTATTGGGGTCCTTGTCGTCTAAGTACTGGTTGTCCTTTGGAAGTTTATCCAAGATATCCAAATACTCGTCTTCAGTGATGAAGTCGTCTTTCTGCAATGCATTTCCCTCTGCGTTTACCGCTGGGCCAACATTAATTACAACATAACGTTCGTAGTAAATAATTTGATCCAACTTTTTGGTAGGAAGACCAAGAAGGTATCCTATTTTGTTGGGAAGTGAGCGGAAATACCAAATGTGTGCAACAGGCACAGTGAGGGCAATGTGGCCCATGCGCTCGCGACGTACTTTCTTTTCAGTTACTTCAACACCACAGCGGTCGCAAACAATACCCTTGTAACGGATACGCTTGTATTTTCCACAATGGCATTCATAGTCCTTTACCGGACCGAAAATTCTCTCGCAAAAAAGACCATCTCTTTCAGGCTTGTAGGTCCTGTAGTTGATGGTTTCCGGCTTCAAAACTTCACCGTGCGACCTTTCCAAAATGTGTTCTGGAGAGGCAAGACTTATGGTGATAGATCTGAAATCGCTGCTCGGACGCGTTATTTTTTTATTGGCTGATAACATATTTCTGTAGAGTGTGCTCGTTTATAAAATGTTCTTTAGCTATCTGCTCCCGGATCAGGAATGTAATCTTAGTTTTGATTTAAGGTTACATTCAGACCGAGTCCTCTCAATTCGTGCATCAATACGTTGAACGATTCTGGGATACCCGGAACAGGCATGTTTTCGCCTTTCACAATGCACTCGTATGCTTTCGCTCTACCGATTACATCATCAGACTTAACTGTCAGGATTTCTTGCAAAATGTTAGCTGCACCAAATGCTTCAAGAGCCCAAACTTCCATTTCTCCAAAACGCTGACCTCCAAACTGGGCTTTACCACCAAGAGGTTGCTGAGTAATGAGTGAGTATGGTCCGATGGAACGGGCGTGCATCTTATCATCTACCATGTGCGAAAGTTTAAGCATGTAGATCACACCCACCGTGGCGGTTTGATCGAAACGCTCTCCTGTTCCACCATCATATAAGTAAGAAACGCCGAATCTTGGAACACCTGCTTCGTCGGTAAGCTCGTTGATGTTGTCTATCGTGGCTCCATCGAAAATAGGTGTGGCAAATGTTCTACCCAACTTAATACCGGCCCAGCCTAAAACTGTTTCATAAATCTGTCCAAGGTTCATCCTCGAAGGTACACCCAGCGGATTGAGAACGATGTCTACTATTGTTCCGTCTTCCAAGAATGGCATATCCTCATCGCGAACGATTCTGGCCACAATACCTTTGTTTCCGTGACGACCTGCCATTTTATCTCCCACTTTCAGCTTGCGCTTTTGTGCAACATAAACTTTGGCTAGTTTCACTATACCCGCTGGAAGTTCGTCACCTACTGTAAGGTGGAATTTCTTGCGTTTGTATGAACCGAGAAGTTCGTTGAATTTCAAGTTGAAGTTGTGTACACAACGTTTCACCATGTCATTCACCACCGGCTCTTTTGTCCAGCCATCGGCATTCACTACACTGAAATCTATAGTAGAAAGAGCTTTGGCACTGAATTTAGTTCCCTTCTTAATTTGTTCTTCTTTAAAGAAGTTGTAAACTCCCTGACATGTGGCATCCTTAACAATACCAAGTAGTTTGTCGATTAGAACTTTTTTCAATTCTGAAACATCTTTGTCATGCTCTTTGTCGAGTGCTTCAACAATTGCTTTCTCATTCGACTTCACAGGTTTTTTATCCTTGATAGTTCTAGAGAAAAGTTTTTTCTCAATTACCACTCCTGTTACAGATGGTGGAACTTTGAGTGAAGCATCTTTTACATCGCCTGCTTTGTCACCAAAGATTGCGCGCAAAAGTTTTTCTTCCGGAGTTGGATCCGTTTCACCTTTCGGAGTGATTTTACCTACAAGGATGTCTCCTTCTTTAATCTCGGCTCCAATGCGGATGATACCGTTTTCGTCGAGATCTTTTGTAGCTTCTTCACTTACATTTGGAATATCGGCAGTGAGTTCTTCAATACCGCGTTTTGTATCGCGAACTTCAACAGTGTACTCATCTACGTGAATAGAAGTGAAAATGTCTTCACGTGCTACACGCTCAGATATTACAATCGCATCCTCGTAGTTGTATCCTTTCCATGGCATGAAGGCCACTTTCAAGTTTCTACCGATAGCAAGTTCACCATTGCGAGTTGAGTAACCTTCTACCATTATCTGGCCCTTGGTTACTTTTTCGCCTTTCACTACTAGCGGACGAAGATTGATAACAGTACTCTGGTTTGTTTTTGCAAACTTCGTAATGTCGTATGATTTTGTTGCGCTGTCGAAACTTACGAGTTCATCGTTTTCGCTGCGCTTATATCGAATGCGGATTTCTGTTGCATCCACGTATTCTACCACACCATCGCTTTCGGCGGTGAGCAATACCCGTGAGTCGCGTGCAACAAGTGCTTCAAGACCGGTCCCTACAACAGGAGCTTCAGGCACCATGAGAGGCACAGCCTGACGCATCATGTTTGAGCCCATGAGTGCACGGTTGGCGTCATCGTGCTCAAGGAACGGAATCAACGAAGCCGCAATAGATGCAATCTGATTTGGACCCACGTCCATCAAGTGAATTTGTTCTGGCTGCACAACAGGGAAGTCACCCTCAAGACGAGCCTTTACAATACCTGAGTCAAATTTACCCGAAGCATCGATCTGGGCATTAGCCTGAGCAATTACCTGAGCGTTTTCATCTTCTGCAGTGAAGTATGTTACATTTTTATTGTCCAAAGAAGCTTTGCCATTCTCCACCTTGCGGTAAGGAGTTTCGATAAATCCGAGACGGTTGATTTTCGCATAAACACAAAGCGAAGAAATTAGACCGATGTTCGGACCTTCCGGTGTTTCGATAGTACATAGACGACCATAGTGTGTATAGTGCACGTCACGTACCTCGAAACCTGCGCGTTCACGCGAGAGACCGCCTGGTCCGAGTGCGGACATTCTTCTCTTGTGCGTTACTTCACTCAGCGGATTGGTTTGATCCATGAACTGAGAAAGCTGGTTTGTGCCAAAGAATGAGTTAATTACCGAAGACAATGTCTTGGCGTTAATAAGGTCAATTGGAGTAAATACTTCATTGTCCCTTACGTTCATTCTTTCGCGAATTGTACGGGCCATACGGGCAAGACCAACGGCAAACTGATTGTACAACTGTTCACCTACAGTACGAACACGACGGTTCGACAAGTGGTCGATATCATCCACATCGGCTTTTGAGTTAACTAGCTCTATGAGATACTTGATGATAGAAATAATATCTTCTTTGGTCAACGTTCTCTGTGAATTAGGAACGTTGAGACCTAATTTGCGGTTGATACGGAAACGCCCAACTTCGCCGAGGTCATAACGTTGCTCAGAAAAGAAAAGTTTGTCAATTACACCGCGGGCAGTCTCCAAATCTGGTGGTTCTGCATTTCTCAATTGGCGGTAGATGTATTCTACTGCTTCTTTTTCGGAGTTGGAAGTATCTTTCTGAAGGGTGTTGTGAATAATAGCAAAATCGGCAGCATTGGTTTCTTCTTTGTGAAGAATGATGCTTTTTGCTCCACTTTCTACGATCATATCGATGTGGTGATCTTCGAGAATTGTCTCACGATCCATCACTACTTCATTACGCTCGATGGATACCACTTCTCCGGTATCTTCATCTACGAAGTCTTCTACCCATGTGCGAAGTACACGAGCAGCTAGTTTTCTTCCCAATACACGCTGAACTCCTGCTTTGCTCACTTTCACTTCTTCGGCTAGGTTGAAGATCTCAAGGATCTGACGATCACTTTCGTATCCGATAGCTCGGAGCAGAGTAGTTACAGGCAATTTTTTCTTACGATCGATGTACGCGTACATCACGTTGTTGATGTCTGTTGCGAATTCGATCCATGATCCCTTGAAAGGGATAATTCTCGCAGAGTACAATTTTGTACCATTCGCGTGACGGCTCTGCCCGAAGAATACTCCTGGTGAGCGGTGAAGTTGTGATACAATAACACGCTCGGCGCCATTGATCACAAACGAACCCTTTGGGGTCATATATGGGATAGTACCAAGGTACACGTCTTGTACAATGGTTTCGAAATCTTCGTGTTCAGGGTCTGTGCAGTACAGCTTCAATTTGGCCTTGAGGGGCACGCTGTATGTTAGACCACGTTCGATACATTCCGTAATGGTGTATCTCGGAGGGTCTATGAAATAATCCAAGAATTCCAGTACAAACTGGTTTCTAGTATCTGTAATCGGGAAATTTTCCGCGAATACTTTAAAAAGTCCTTCATTCGCCCTGTTTTCCGGATTTGTTTCCAATTGAAAAAACTCCCTGAAGGAAGCCAATTGGATTTCCAGGAAGTCGGGGTAGTCAAATGTGCTTTTCGTTAACGAAAAGCTCAGACGGTCTTCTGTTCTTTTAAGCGTAGCCACTGCTTGGTATTTAGAGTTATTGAGAATAGGGTAGGTCGCTGACTTTGTTTATGGTACCATATCCCATAAACAGATTGAGGCCTGCCCCGAAATTGCTTTCGGGGAGGCCTTCACTGTATGCTATTGTGAGAAAATTACTTGATCTCAACTTCCGCTCCTGCTTCTTCAAGTTGTGTTTTCAAAGCGTTTGCTTCGTCTTTGGTAACACCTACCTTGAGTGGGCCTGGAGCCTTGTCTACGACATCTTTTGCTTCTTTTAAGCCAAGACCTGTAAGGTCTTTCACGAGCTTAACAACTGCAAGTTTGTTTTGTCCACCAGCTTTCAAAATTACATCAAATGATGTTTTTTCTTCAACAGCAGCAGGTCCACCTGCACCTGGTCCGGCAATAGCTACTGCAGCAGCAGCAGGCTCAATGCCATACTCATCCTTAAGAATTTTGGCAAGTTCGTTAACCTCTTTAACCGTTAGGTTTACAAGGCTTTCTGCCATCGCTTTCAAATCAGCCATTATTTTATGATATTAAAAATTGTACTTAATTATTGTTTATGAATTGCGCTCTTCGAGCGTCTTTACTAAGCCGGCAATCGTATTTCCACCACTTTGAAGGGCAGAGATAACATTGCGTGCAGGTGATTGCAATAGAGCAACCAGATCGCCGAGCAATTCTTCCTTGCTCTTTATGGCTACTAGTGCTGGTAATTGATCGTCTCCTACATAACAATCCTCCATGATGAATGCTGCTTTGAGGGTCGGCATCTTGTGTTTTACACGGAAGTCCTTGATCAATCGGGCTGGTACATTTCCAACTTCAGCCAACATGAGGGCAGTATTGCCTTTCAATGCAGGGTAGAGTGGGCTATAGTCTTTGCCATCGATACCTTCAAGGGCCTTTAACAAAAGCTTGTTTTTTACAACTCGCATTTGAACACCCGCTTTGTAACACTCGCGACGAAGTGAACTCGTAGCTTCAGCATTCAGGCTTGATGTGTCAGTCAGGTAAAATACCGGACTGCCTGAAATCAACTCAGCGATTTCAATTATTTCCTGTTGTTTCTGTTCTTTGGTCATAAAAATCCTCCGTTACAGTTGCTGTAAGTTTTAGTGAGCTACTCCTCTTGTTTCAACATTCACGCCTGGGCTCATTGTTGAACTGACCGAAATGCTTTGGATATACGTTCCTTTCGCTGCAGAGGGCTTTAGTTTTACTAACGTCTGAATCAGTTCGCTAGCGTTTTCAGCCAATTTATCGGCATCAAATGACACTCTTCCAATAGAAGCGTGCACGATACCGGCTTTATCTACTTTGAAATCGATATTACCTGCTTTCTTTTCAGTTACCGCCTTTCCAACATCCATAGTTACTGTGCCGGTTTTTGGATTGGGCATTAGGCCACGTGGACCTAATATTCTTCCCAAAGCTCCAACCTGACCCATTACACTGGGTGTGGTAATAATCACATCAACGTCGGTCCATCCACCCTTAATTTTCTCGATGTAATCACTCAGTCCTACGTGATCCGCTCCGGCTGCCCTGGCTTCCGCTTCCTTGTCAGGAGTGCAGAGTACCAATACACGCACAGTTCTACCTGTACCGTGTGGCAATGAAACAGTGCCACGCACCATTTGGTTGGACTTCTTTGGATCCACTCCGAGGCGTACAGCGATGTCAACCGAAGCGTCGAACTTCGTGGTGGTGATTTTTTTCACCACAGTTACGGCTTCTCCGAGATTGAAAGATTTTTCACCTTCGTACTTGCTGAGGGCCGTTTTACGGTTTTTGCTGATTCTTCCCATTGTTTATCCTTCGAGATTAAAAAGGGCGTTCGCCTGTAATTGTAATTCCCATACTTCTTGCTGTTCCGGCGATCATGCTCATAGCACTATCGATGGTAAAGCAGTTGAGGTCGGGCATCTTGTCTTCTGCAATTGTTTTAACCTGATCCCAGGTTACGCTACCTACTTTCTGTCTGTTGGGTTCCGCAGCGCCTTTTTTGGCCTTCGAAACTTCGAGCAGTTGTACAGCAGCGGGCGGGGTTTTAATGATAAAGTCAAAAGACTTATCTGTGTAAACCGTAATGAGCACCGGTAAAACCTTGCCAGGTTTATCTTGGGTTCTAGCATTGAACTGCTTACAGAACTCCATGATATTCACACCTTTCGAACCTAAGGCAGGTCCAATCGGGGGCGCAGGGTTGGCGGCTCCGCCTTTCACTTGCAGCTTGACAAATCCAGCTACTTCTTTCGCCATTTTATTATTTATTTATTTGGTTTGCGTGACGTTCAACGGGAAGCTTGATGTAACACTCTCGATGTTAACATTGTCCGTCACACGCTTTTTATTCTTTTTCAACCTGCATGTAGCTCAACTCAACCGGAGTTTTACGTCCGAAGATCTTCACCATTACCTTCAACTTCTTCTTGTCCTCATTGATCTCTTCGATCACGCCACTAAAAGTGTTAAATGGTCCATCGATTACCTTCACGTTTTCTCCAACTACAAACGGTACATGCAATTCTTCTCCGCTCTCTGCCAATTCATCTACCTTTCCTAGGATGCGATTCACCTCTGCTAATCGAAGTGGAATCGGTTCTCCTCTTTTCTCTGCTCCTAAAAAACCAATAACATTGGTAATGTTTCGGATGATATGCGGTATTTCTCCAACTAGTGTCGCTTCGATAAGCACATAACCAGGGAGATAATTTCTTTCCTTACTCACTTTTTTTCCGTTCCTCATCTGAAAAACTTTTTCAGTAGGAATAAGCACCTGGGCAACGAAGTCCTGAAGACCTCGAGCTTTGATTTCGCTTTCTATATATTCCTTTACCTTCTTTTCTTTCCCACTAATGGCACGCACTACGTACCATTTTTTTTCGATGTCGCTCATGGATACTTATTTGAGGGTTTCGAAATATTTGTTAGGCCAGGAAGGCATATATAAATCCAACCATTCCCTTCCAAACAGAATCGTCGCCACCGGATTTCCCAAAAATAAAATCCATCAGAAACACTGCTACAGTTAGAAGAAGTGTAGTTATAAATACTAGCACCGTGCTCTCCTGAAGTTCTTTCCAGGTCGGCCAAGTAACCTTATCCATTAACTCGTGATAAGATTCTTCTAAAAATGTGATAAATCCTGCCATAATATTTTTTTTGCACGGGCACCTGGATTCGAACCAAGATCAACGGTTTTGGAGACCGCTATTCTACCATTGAACTATGCCCGTAGTTTTATTTTCAACTCTTTATCCAAGTGCGTTCTCCGATAATGGTCCGTCCTTTGACAAGACTATTCTACCATTGAACTTCGCCCGTAGTTTTAATAACCACTTAAAACGTGAAAGTGAAGGTGGGAACTTCTCTCGAAGAGACCCACCTTCACATATGTCGGTTCAAGTATGATTACTTGACAATCTCAGTCACCTGACCAGCACCTACGGTACGACCACCTTCGCGGATAGCGAAACGAAGTCCTTTGTCCATAGCGATTGGCGCGATCAACTTCACATTGATACTTACGTTGTCACCTGGCAGAACCATTTCGCGACCAGCCTCTAGGTTGATCTCTCCGGTTACGTCAGTTGTACGGAAGTAAAACTGTGGACGGTATTTGTTGTGGAATGGAGTGTGACGTCCACCTTCTTCTTTCTTAAGTACGTAGATCTCAGCTTTGAAATCTGTGTGAGGAGTGATAGAACCTGGCTTGGCGATTACCATACCTCTACGAATATCAGCTTTCTCAATACCACGGAGTAAAAGACCAACGTTGTCGCCTGCTTCACCACGGTTAAGAATCTTACGGAACATCTCAACTCCTGTGCATACAGACTTCAATTTCTCGTCGTTGAATCCAATGATATCTACCTCGTCTGCGGTATTGATAACACCACGCTCGATACGACCTGTAGCTACAGTACCACGACCCGTGATAGTGAAAACGTCTTCAACTGACATCAAGAATGGCTTTTCAGTCTCACGTGGAGGAATTGGTATCCAAGTGTCTACTGCTTCCATCAATGCTTTCACTGTGTCAACCCATTTTGCATCGCCGTTCAAAGCACCTAGGGCAGAACCACGAATCACGGGTGTATTGTCACCATCATATTCGTAGAAGCTCAAAAGTTCGCGAATTTCCATCTCAACGAGGTCGAGAAGCTCGATATCGTCTACCATGTCCACTTTGTTCATGAACACAACAATACGTGGAACACCTACCTGGCGTCCAAGAAGTATGTGCTCACGAGTTTGTGGCATTGGTCCGTCTGTTGCTGCTACTACTAATATAGCACCATCCATTTGGGCAGCACCCGTAACCATGTTCTTTACATAGTCAGCGTGACCAGGACAGTCAACGTGCGCATAGTGACGGTTTACAGTCTCATATTCTACGTGTGCGGTGTTAATTGTAATACCGCGCTCTCTTTCTTCAGGGGCATTGTCGATAGATGCAAAGTCCCTTACTGCAGCAAGACCATCCTTGGCAAGTACAGAGGTAATTGCAGCAGTGAGGGTAGTCTTACCATGGTCAACGTGACCAATAGTTCCAATGTTCACGTGAGGTTTGGAACGGTCAAATAATTCCTTAGCCATAGTTGATTGATTTTTGTGTGTTGTTTATCTCTGATAATTGAATGTGCCTATAAATCTCCTCTTCACTTATTCTCTCACTTTCTCTTCCCTTCCTCATTGTACTGTCAGAGCCGTTGTCGGGAATTGAACCCGAGACCTCTTCCTTACCAAGGAAGTGCTCTACCCCTGAGCTACAACGGCTTAAACAAAAAACTGCCTTTAAGCAGGAAAAACTTTCGTTTTTCTCACAGGTGTTCACATTTATGATGACTCCTGCGATTTCTATTAATGCCTCAGCTTCGTTCTTCTTGCGAAGCGCTTTAGCCTGCTTTGCTTTATAGTTAAGCCGTTTCGATCAATAAAATCTAAACGATTAACCCTTTCCTTTCCTTGTCTTTATCAGACTTCTTTTCTCTTCGAGCGGGAATCGATGTTCTTCGGACAAACCGAGACAACTTTTTCCTGCTTGGAATCTAGTCCTGCGGAAGATTCCAAACTTCCTGAGCGGGAGACGAGGCTCGAACTCGCGACATTTAGCTTGGAAGGCTAATGCTCTACCAACTGAGCTACTCCCGCTTATTTCAACTAGGTCCCCATGTTTTCAGTGGGAAACCCAAGCTGTGGTGGTGGGGAGAACAGGATTCGAACCTGTGAAGGTGTAAACCAACAGATTTACAGTCTGTCCTCGTTGGCCGCTTGAGTATCTCCCCTTGAATCCCTTTTGAGCCGGTGGAGGGATTCGAACCCCCGACCAGCTGATTACAAATCAGCTGCTCTGGCCAGCTGAGCTACACCGGCAAATGCACGTCTGTCAAGGAACTCGTGTATAAAAAAACACCCCCGCTTTTTCAAACAGGGGTGCAAATGTAGTTAAGGAAGTTGTCCGTGCAACATTCCGTAAAAAAAATATCTTATACGATCTTCGATTTCGTTCTGTGCTTTTCTATTTGACGGCGCAATGCATCTACTGCTTCGTCTGTTGCTTCCTCAAAACTCTTGCTCTGCTTTTTGGCAAATAAGTCTGTTCCTGGTATGGACAGCTTGATCTCAGCGATCTTGTTTTCATTTACATCCGATTTATCTATGCGAAGAAAAACTTCCCCGCGAATGATCCGGTCGTGAAAAATACTTAGTTTATTCAGTCTCTCTTCAACGAAACTAATCAGCTTGATGTCTGCATCAAAATGAATGCTTTGAACTTTTACTTGCATTGATTCAATTTTTAATGGTTAATGACTGTTGTTATTGTCGAGGATGCATTTTTTCATGTATCGCCCGCAGTTTTTCTATGGAATTGTGCGTGTAAATTTGTGTCGCAGCCAAAGACGAATGTCCCAATATTTCTTTTATAACATTCAAATCTGCACCATGGTTCAACATGTGGGTCGCAAAGGAATGTCTCATTATGTGCGGGCTGCGTTTCTTCATCGTGGTAATTCCCGAAAGATAGGTTTTTACTGCTTTGTAAACTGCTGAATCGCCGATTTTTTTACCACGGTCTCCCAAAAAAAGCAAATCGCCCGCTAGGCCTCTGTCAAGGGATGATCTAAGTTGAATCCATCGATCTATCATTGTCAACATCATATCTGAAATCGGAACGTATCTCATCTTGCTGCGTTTGCCCAATACTTTGATTTGCTTAAGGGATTTGTCGACATCTGCAATATGCAAATGGATCAACTCCGCTCGTCTTATACCTGTTTCATATAGCAGGGTTACAATAAGTCTATTGCGAAATATGAGAGGATCTCCTGTCTCCGGAGCTTCATACAAACCCATCATTTTGTTTTCTTCAATAAATACAGGTAAGCGCGAAGGCTTCTTGGGTTTGTGGATGTTTCGGGCCGGATTGCTAGTCAATAAGCCATTCTTCACCAAAAAGCGATAACAAGAGTGTATGGATGATAATTTTCGTTGTATGGAAGAGGGTGCCAGCTTCTCTTCCATCATTTGTGCTACCCAAGTGCGGATCATTGATGACCGCACGGATTCGAGATCCTCTAATTCGAAGGTCCGCTTGCAAAAAGATTCGAACTGCATAAGGTCATGGCTGTATGCCGTAAACGTATGCTTTGAGGATCTTTTTTCGCTTGAGAGATACTGGAGAAAGGGCTCAAAATTCACGTAATAAAAAAGGGTAGAATTTTGGACATAACCAAAATCCTACCCAGAATATTGTGAACACAGCTGTGTGTGCTTACTTCTCTTCCTCGCGCAAATGATTGATGAAGATCGCTTTTTTGATCTCCTCACGTCTGCGCACGCTTTTCTTTGTGTAAGCCTGACGAACACGAAGTGCCTTTACAACACCTGTCTTTTCAAACTTCTTCTTGAATTTCTTCAAAGCGCGGTCGATGCTTTCGCCTTCTTTAACCGGAATAATGAGCATTTTCTTTTATTTCTTTAATTGGGGCGCAAAAATAGGAAGGATTTCATTTCTGGCAACACCTATTTCAAAATTTCTCTTGAGATTACCAATTTCTGGATCTCAGAGGTTCCTTCTCCTATAGTACAAAGCTTGGAATCGCGATAGAATTTCTCTACCGGATAGTCCTTCGTATAGCCATATCCACCAAAAATCTGAACAGCCTCTGTGGCAACCCGAACTGAAACTTCTGATGCGTAATATTTCGCTATCGCAGACTCCTTGGTCATTTTCTGCTTATTGTTTTTCATATAAGCGGCCTTATGCAACAGTAATTCCGCCGCCTCAATCTCAGTGGCCATGTCGGCCAACTTAAAAGCAATAGCCTGAAAATTGGAAATAGGCTGACCGAACTGCTCGCGCTCCTTTGAGTATTTCACTGCCGCCTCCATGGCTCCTTTCGCAATACCTAAAGCCAAGGCACCAATTGAAATGCGGCCCCCATCGAGGATTTTCATTGCCTGACGGAATCCATCGCCAACCTGCCCCAGTACTTGATCATTGGAAACCCTGCAGTTGTCAAAAATCAATTCTGCTGTTTCTGATGCACGCATGCCTAACTTATTCTCTTTCTTCCCACCTGTGAATCCGGGTGTACCTCGCTCAACTACAAATGCTGTTATTCCGTTCGAGTCGAGCAAGTCTCCTGTTCTAGCCAACAAAACAACTGCATCGCCGGAAATCCCATGGGTTATCCAGTTTTTGGTTCCATTGATGATCCAGTCCTCACCATCCCGAACCGCAGTGCATTTCATGCGCATAGCATCACTTCCGGTATTCGCTTCAGTTAGTCCCCATGCTCCAATCCATTGACCGCTTGCCAATTTGGGAAGGTATTTTTTTCGCTGTTCTTCTGATCCGAATTCATAAATATGATTCGTGCAAAGTGAATTGTGAGCGGCAATGGATAAACCTATTGAACCGCAAACTTTCGATACCTCTTCGATTACAGTAATGTACTCATGATAACCAAGTCCGCTTCCTCCATAAGCTTCGGGAATTGTTACTCCCATAAGCCCCAGCTCTCCCATTTTATGAAAAAGTTCTTTGGGGAAATACTGCGACTCATCCCATTCCATGATTTTCGGACGGATCTCCCGTTCGCAAAAATCTCGAACGGTTTGGGCTATCATTTTTTGATTCTCAGTTGATGAAAAATCCATGTTTATTGATAGAATTAGATTAATTTTTTAACAGGGTGCAAAAATATGCAGAGGAGCACCTAATGGTTCAAGCTTTTTGGCTCCATACAAAATTTGAATACTTACAAGAAATGAAAATCCAACTACGCTCGATCCTGCCATCCGAACCAAACTTGCTGCTGCTTCAGCCGTACCTCCCGTAGCAAGAACATCATCGTGAATTACTATGCGCTTATATGGAGCAATATCATTCTTGTGTACTTCTATAACAGAAGAACCATATTCGAGTTCATAGGCAACCGAAAATGTCTCCCGTGGCAACTTGCCTTTTTTTCGAACCATCACAAAGGGTATTCCAAGTTCTATGGCGAGCGGCATTCCCAAAAGAAATCCTCTGCTCTCCAACCCTATGATACAATCAACGCCTATTTCGCGATAACGATATCCAAGTTGTTGAATAATTGCTTTGCACAAATCAGGATTGCTGAATATCGGAGTTACGTCCTTAAAAATGATTCCGGATTTCGGGAAATCAGGAACATCAATCAATACCTCTTTGATTTTTTCACCGGTCTTTTCTTCTTCTGCACTTAGTGTGGAAATCATTTGTACGATTCTATTTTGTGAGTCGCAATGTAATACCAATTCTGCTTATTAAATAGTCCAAATCATTAGTGAGAAATATCCTTAATTTTCAAGTAATCGAATCGAAATATTATTCTCCCAGTGAAATCGGAGAGGGTCTATAAACTCAGATAAGGCAGCAGCTTAGTGTATGTTGTTTCATCTATGAGCAGACTTTTTTTTATGTCCTCAATACTTTTAAAAGCGCCATGTTTTTCGCGATAAGAAATAAGTGCTTTCACTTGTTTGAAAGAAACGTAAGGATGCTTCGACAACTCTTCATAAGTGCAAATATTGATATTGATTTTTTTGACGAGTTCTGTGTTCAATGTGATTTCCGGAGTAATTTTTTCAATGGTCTCCGGTTTCATTTTCCATACTTCACCCAACTGCTGTATGCTAACATAGCCACCGAGTCTATTGCGATATTTGATAATTGCCCCTGCATAAAACGGCCCTATACCGGGCAAATTGAGCAGAGAAATACTGTCGGTAGAATTGATTTCTATAGCTTGATATATTTTTTTCGCTTCAAGTGCAACATCGTTTGAATAGTTCGTTCTAGGATTTGGTATTACGGGTGAAGTATCGGGTAAATCTATGTACGCGTATATCGATTCGTATTGATCCTTGCCTATCACATACATCTTAGACAAATCTTCTTTGCTTCTAAATTCTCTTCCTGAATCGAGATATTTTCTAATGGATTTAATCTGGCCTTCTCGAAATCCAAATTCTCTCCATTGATCGTCGTCTATCTCATTTGGATTGAAAAGAGAGTATTTAGGAATGATTTCTTCTGATTTTGGATATTGCGAAGTTTGAAACGCAGAGGTATCGGCCAATGACATTTGCATGGTCCACGATTTAATTTCCGGAAGATGTAATGCTAAATTCTCTCGCTTTGGAGTGAGTGCCGGAGGTAGAAAAAAACGCATAAATATGGTGAGGCCTATTAGACCAATCAGTACCCAAATACCGCGGCGACTCGACTGGTGAAAGTGAAACCAGTCTTTAAATAATTCTTTGTCCATTCAGTTTAACAGACACAAAAATATTCAAATCATGGTAAAAGCCTGTCAACTACTTATATTTTTTTATAACACCTGATTTTAAATCTGCGAAATATTGTTTCATGTCTCGGCGAACTTCAGGTGATAATAACAAGAGCCCGATGATATTCGGAAAGGCCATTCCTAAAATCATACTGTCGGAAAAATCCATTACCGAAGCTAGTCCTGCACTACTCCCGATTACGGTAAAACAGACGAAGATGACTTGAAAAATCAAATGGTTTCTTTTGCTCTCACCGAATAGATATCCCCAAGCTTTTAATCCATAATACGACCATGAGATCATAGTGCTATATGCGAAACAAAATATGGCAATCATAAGTACCCATTGAAACCAAGGGAAATGTGATGTGAAGGCTGCATTGGTTAATGCTGCTCCATCGAGTCCTGCGGGATTGGAGCCGAAGCCAGTAAAAATGATTACTAGAGCGGTAAAGGTGCAGATCACAACGGTATCTATAAATGGCTCTAGAAGTGATACCAAACCTTCGCTCACAGGATGCTCGGTTTTCGATGCAGAGTGCGCAATACTTGCAGAACCGACACCCGCTTCATTCGAAAATGCGGCTCTACGGAATCCCCAAATGAGCACTCCAAAAAATCCGCCTTTTGCTGCATCGGCACTGAAAGCCCCATCAATAATGGATGAAAAAGCAGAACCCACAAGATTGATATTGCTAATGATAATGATAAGTGCAAACCCAATGTACAAACCGATCATGATAGGTACGAGCTTATCCGTGACACGAGCAATTTTTTTGATTCCGCCAATGATGACGATTGCCACAAGAAATGCACTAACCAAACCGAAAATGAGACCCGAAGGATCAGCATCCGGATATACAGATTTAAGAACAGTTTTGAATTGAGAAAACGCCTGGTTGCTTTGATACATATTTCCACCACCAAGCGCACCACCAATACAGAGAATTGAAAAAACCACGGCTAGTACTTTGCCGAGTTTTTTGAGTCCTCGATTTTTGAGCCCTTCCGATAAATAGTACATCGGACCGCCTGACACTTCTCCTTGGGCATTGATGCGCCGATACTTCACCCCCAATGTGCACTCCACAAACTTACTCGACATCCCGATAAGTCCGGCAACGACCATCCAAAAGGTAGCTCCGGGCCCTCCCATAGCAATGGCTGTGGCTACTCCGGCTATGTTACCCAATCCAACGGTTCCACTGAGTGCTGTAGCCAGGGCTTGAAAATGAGTTACTTCTCCTCGGTCTTTCGGATTATCATATCTACCGCGTGCTAGAGAAATAGCATGAGCAAATCCACGAATATTTACAAATCGCATGTAAAAAGTAAAAAAGAGTGCCCCGAAAATGAGCCATACAACCACCAAAAAAACTGTTTGAGTTTTTATATCGCCATTTGGATGTAGTAAAAATTCGCCATCGCTATTTTTAAGTCGATTGTCATAAAGGCCAAAGGCAGCGAAAGGATCGTAGAGAATTATACTGTTGATACCCTCCACAGCAGGAATGAAAAAACTGTTGATTTTTTCCGACCCAGAAACTGCGGGAATTGTCATCACAGTATCCGCCGACTGCCCCGTTGAATCAGTTATTTTAACGGTTACCGCAGTGCCCTCATCGATTCCTTCTGAAAGTGAAGAAGTGGACGGTGTTGAAGTATTCGACCATTTATAAGTAATATCCCCAACAGCATTGAGCACCTCCAGTTGAATACTTCCATCTTTGATCTGCTCGCTGCCATGCGATGTAGTGGCCCTTATTACAAGTTGCGAATGAACTTTGGATGCTAAAATGTGCAGAAGTATGGAGAGCAAAACAATTCTTGGGAGCATATTGCTGGTTTTTGGCAAATAAACGGAAAAGATGGGGTTTTCATTCAAATCTGAATTCCGGGGACGAATGTTTCAAGGATCACGATGACCATAGAGGTGAGAACCAACTTCATGATTCTGATTTCTTGTATTCGACCTTGTTCAATAAAATGTCAGCACAATGTGAAAAAGTCATTTCGGTAAAGATGTATTTGTTCGCTCATCTTTGCCTTGATATGGCGGAACAGTTTATTGTAAGTGCAAGAAAGTACAGACCTGACTCGTGGAGCACGGTGGTGGGGCAAAAGCATATTACCACAACCCTTCAAAATGCGATCAGTACTGGTCAAATTGCTCAGGCCTACTTATTCACCGGTCCTCGGGGTGTAGGTAAAACTACATGCGCAAGAATTTTTGCCAAGGCTGTGAACCAAAAGCCATCAGGCGAAGAGACTGATATTTCATTCAATGTTTTTGAACTGGATGCTGCGAGCAACAATTCGGTAGATGATATTCGTTCCATTGTCGATTCTGTGCGCATCCCTCCACAAGTGGGTAAATACAAAGTATATATCATAGACGAGGTACATATGTTATCGCCCTCGGCTTTTAATGCTTTTCTCAAAACGCTTGAAGAACCTCCTGCACATGCCATTTTTATATTGGCCACTACAGAGAAACATAAAATTATTCCAACGATTCTCAGTCGTTGTCAAATATTTGATTTCAACCGAATTAAGGTAAAAGATATTTCTGAACATCTCGCCGAAATTTCGGTCAAAGAGGGAATCAATGCCGAGCCAGAAGCCTTGCACGTGATAGCACAGAAAGCAGATGGTGCAATGAGAGATGCTTTGTCCATTTTTGACCAGGTCGTTGCTTTTTGCGGTCGAAACCTCAGGTATCAAGATGTAATTCAAAATCTCAACGTACTCGACTATGATTATTACTTCAAAGTAGTGGACTTTGTTCTGGCGGAAGACATTCCCGGTATGCTTTTGCTGTACAATGAAGTACTCGACAAGGGTTTCGACGGACACCATTTCATCAGTGGCTTGGGTGGGCACATTAGAAATCTTTTGGTTTGCAAAGACGAACAAACTATTGCTCTAATGGAAGTGAGTGATGGGGTAGCTGAAAAATACAGATCTCAAGCTGCGGCAGCCGATCTTAGGTTGCTTATCACTTGCCTAGATTTTATCAATACGTGCGACGTGGAATATCGAACGAGTAAGAGTCCAAGGCTCTTGGTAGAACTTACCCTTATGCAACTTTGCAGCATCCTCTACAATCGCAGCGAGGGTGAAAAAAAAAAGTTCAGACTGAAGCCGTTTCGTAGTCAGCCTCCTGCTCAAGTTCCCGTGAAAAGGGCTGTTCCAAAGGCCACTCCGGAAGTAAAAAAAATAGAACCGGTTGCCGTAGAAGTAACTGCGGAGATTGCAACAAATGAGTCTGATTCAAGCGAAAATCCTTCGGTTTCTGTAGCTGCGCCAGTAAGAAAAACAACTTCTTCGGTAGTGGGAAAGTCTGCCATGAGCAAAATTCTTTCGAAAAGTTCCGACGGTTTATCTCTTGCGGCATTAATGGAGAAAAAGAAGGAAAAAGGCACCACAGATGCAGGAAGAGAGGAGATTGCCGATGATGCAGGTGTGAACGGAACTTTCGAGCATGCTCAATTTGAAATGGCCTGGCAAGAGTTTGCCAACTCAATGAAGGGAATCAACATGAGTTTGCATTCAACTCTTTCCAAACAGCCACATGAAATAGATCATAAAGGAAAAATCCAATTGTTTCTTGCCAATGGAGTGCAAGAAATGGAGGTTACCAATATTCGGAGCGAGCTAATTGGATTTATAAATCAGCGAATGGGCATCAAAGGCTTTTCGCTGAACACAATTGTTCTCAAACATGACGAAATCAAAAAGGTGTTTCTTTCTCAAAAGGAGAAATTTGAAGCCATGGTGCAAAAAAATCCGGCACTTCAAGAACTAAGGAAAAAGTTCAACTTGAATATTGATTTTTAAACCCAGAATCCGCATTGGGATTCGCTATGTAGTGCTCATACCGTTTATCCCGCATTACGCAATAGGGCAATTTTTGTAGAATGCGTGCGGGATTCTCAAATCTAAGCGATAGAATACTGCATTCATCGGCAAAATTAGGGTGCAATTTTTCTATCGCTTGATTTGGGTTTATGTATCTCTAATCT
>Ga0163144_10005663_pt1 | contig 27748 bp, 25 predicted proteins | sample OliLak19BULKMAT1_FD_123175 | JGI IMG/M metagenome (GOLD analysis project Ga0163144, IMG submission 123175) | Freshwater microbial mat bacterial communities from Lake Vanda, McMurdo Dry Valleys, Antarctica - Oligotrophic Lake LV.19.BULKMAT1 | ecosystem: Environmental > Aquatic > Freshwater >... | reverse complement strand
TGGATTTTTTGGGTGGCTGGCACCTAGAATTCTACACTAAAATATTGGGGACGGGACGAATGCTCCGTCCCCTTCGTATTATTCATTCTTTTCATTCCGTTTTACTTATGATACTATGATATCATATGTCTCTAATATCAAAATTTATCTTGAGAATTCCATTAGTTATCCATACGAGACTTAAGTTATTGGCATCTGAAAATAATTTATCACTGAATAGTCTTTGTCAAAAATTATTAGAGGAAGGAATTCGCAAAAAAACCTCGTTTGGCGTTAGTGCTGAAGGAGAATTTGAAATACTAGTGCAACAGGCGCGAAAAATATTTGAAGAAGATCTTCTAGGTATAGTAGCTTTTGGTTCATACATTCGCTCTCAGGCAAGTGAGTCGTCAGATATCGATCTGCTAATAATTTTGAAACCAAATAGAAAAATTGAGAAAGCTCTTTATACAGAATGGTATCGTCTTTCCGAACAAACAAAGATTCAAAGTTCTTTTCCTATATCAGTACATTTCGTTGTTCTTCCTGATGATACATTTAAATGTAGTAATCTCTGGCTCGAAATAGGATTGGAGGGAATAATAATTTGGGATCCTACTTGGACGGTTAATCGATTTTTGATTAAGGTAAGGAAATTTATTTCTGATGGTTTAGTAAGTTTTAGATTATCACATGGGCAGCGTTATTGGATTTGGTCAAAGGAGGCGGCATGAAGAATTCAACCTTAGGAAAAGAATATTTAAAAAGATCTGAAGTTCGCTTAAAAGCGTTACAAGTTTATCTTACTGAGAAATCCTGGCCGGATGTAGTTCGAGAGTCACAAGAAACGCTTGAATTAGCACTGAAAGGGTTTTTACGTTGTCATCATGTTGAATTTCCTCGATTACACGATGTTAGTAATGTAATTCGAGATAATCTGGAAAAATTTCCTAAAGAGTTACACGAAAAGTTGATCGTTTTCGGTCGCTATTCCCATGAGTTGCGACGCGATCGCGAACTAGCATTTTATGGCAGCGAAGATTTAACTCCATCAGAGTTTTATTCTGAAGAAGATGCACGAGAAGCTTTTCGCAAAGCTGAGGAGGTGGTTAAAAGTTTGATTAAGTATTCAAATACATAGGGGATGGCGCGAATGCTCCATCCCATGATTTTCGTCACATCATTTAGTTATCATACCTAATAGCGCTCGTTGATCAGACCGTGTAACAGACCATCCTTGGTTCCAGAGGGTTGCTTATCAACAAATGTGATCGCGTAAAGCAGACCAAGTAACAAAACCTAGCAGTAAGTGCTATTCTTTGCACATGACCGTAACAGCACACTTAATGCTCGGGCTTACGGCCTCAGGGAAATCAAGCTACTGCAGGAAAATTGCAGCTCAACTGAGAATTCCAAAGTTATCATTAGATGAGGAGTACTTTAAGATCGTACCGAACCATCAACAGGAGCAGCGTGATTTTGCCATCGAAACTGAAATAGAAAAAGATATTCTCGCGAGGCTGGTCGCTTTTTTTAACCTCCAACAATCGGTGGCACTTGATTTCTGCCCCTGGCTAAAGCATCAAAGAATCGAATTTTATAATTTTCTCCAGAGCAATGGTGCGACTCCAAGACTCTACTTCCTTGATGCGCCAAAATAAGAGTTAATCCGACGATTTACTCTTCGAAATAACTTGCAAAGAGGCGATTGTAAATTTATGACCCCTCCGATGCTTGAAGATTTTTATCTAACTTAAACACTATTTCTACTTGAAGTTAATAAGATATAATGAAGCATGACGTTTCCAAAACGAAGCCGTTTTTTTTATTTCCTATCATTTTTTTTTATATTCACCGGTGCGGCTACCGTTTTTGCATTAGTTTTTAATCTATTTGGCCCGCCTGAACTTTACGAAACAGGAAAGCATCCCTTGGATGTTGCGATTTACGATCTGAATTCAGATAGTAACTTGGATGTTGTTACTGCCAATCGTGATGGTCGAAGTATCTCAGTTTTTATGGGCAATGGTGATGGCACACTGGCGCCACTTAATGAGATCGCTACTGATGGAGGCGCTACTTCAATCGCGGTTGCTGACATGAATTCAGATGGCAAAGCGGATCTGGTTGTTAGTACTTGCGAAGAAATGTGCGACGCCAGTCATATTGCAATATTCACAGGCAAGGGCGATGGATTGTTTGAGCCATTTTCTGAGACCCGCATTGAAGGTGTGGCCTATAATATTTTGCTTGCAGATTTTAATAGTGACGCTCTGCCTGATGTCGCCGCCTCTGATTATCCAAATGCTCGGATAGATCTTTTATTGAGCACTTCAGAGCCTGGTAAATTTTAAGAGCAGTATTTAGCCGCCGGAAAGCAAACCATAGCGTTAGTATTTTCAGATTTAAATAATGACAAATTTCCAGATCTTATAACCTCGGATCAAGGTGATGGCACTAGCTCGGTATTTCTTGGTGACGGCACTGGGCATTTTAGTGATCTATGCTTTTAGCAAGAACCGATCAAGTACGGCCGATAGCTCTGACCTATCAATTGGTTTTGCGAGGTAGTCATCCATTCCGGCCTCAAGGCAGAGCTGTTTATCGCCTTCCATGGCGTTCGCAGTCATAGCAACGATGGTGAGGTGACGTGAGGATTTCTGCTCTCCAAGGCGGATCTCACGGGTAGCGTCGTAGCCGCTTAAGATAGGCATCTGACAATCCATCAGCACAAGATCAAAGTCATCCGGGAATTGCGCCACTTTCTCAACCGCCTCCTTGCCGTTTGAAGCAAACGAAACTTCACAACCCATTTTCTCAAGTACCCTTGCGGCGAGCCTTTGATTGACCAGGTTATCTTCAACAAGGAGTAGGCGGTGACGCTTCTGATTGGTAGTGATGCTCGGTTGAACTGATTCACGCTGCACTGCAGTCTCTGCTGCCGAACCGACTTGCAGGTGTAATGTAAAATGGAAGGTAGAACCAACGCCCTCTTGGCTTCTGACCCAAATTGTTCCGCCCATCATTTCGACGAGTTGGCGACTGATTGTGAGTCCGAGTCCTGTTCCTCCGTACTTACGGGTAGTGCTTGCATCGGCCTGAACAAAGGGATTAAAGATCCTGTCCGCCTTCTCCAACGGAATTCCGATTCCGGTATCAGACACTGAGAGTTCTAGTTCTACAGAACCTTCATTTACTTCCTTTACAGCTGCGCAAAGGACAATAGTACCTCCCAGAGGGGTAAATTTGAGGGCATTGCCGGTCAAGTTTATCAAGACCTGCCGGATTCGCATGTCATCACCGAAAAGATATAGCGGAAGATTTTCGGTGATATCAAAAACGAGCCTAATTCCTTTCTCAAGCGCAAGTATATTGAGGGTCCCCTCGACCTGACCGAGAAGCTCTCGCATGCTGAAGTTAACTGGACTTAGGGCTAGCTTTCCAGCCTCAATCTTTGAGAGGTCAAGTATATTGTTGATGATTTCGAGGAGGGAGTATGCTGAAGACTCAACATCTTGTAATAGGGAACGCTGACCTGGGTTAAGAGGTGTATCTAGAAGTAGTTGCGTCATTCCAATCACCCCATTCATTGGTGTTCGGATCTCGTGACTCATGTTGGCAAGAAATTCACTTTTCGCTGTGTTAGCCAATTCGGCGCGATGTTGTGCGGCACCTAGCTCCCGCTCGCGCTGGACGGTTTCAGTAACCTCAATAACGGTCCCGAAAATTGCGGCTACTTTTCCAATGGCATCAGAGCTGGTTTGCGCGTCAATTTTCATGAAACGCCCTGCGTGTCGTTCACGATGTAGCTCAAGGACGAGCGAAAATCCCTCGCCTGATACAATTGCTACTTTGAATACACGGTCAAGCTGTGCGGCGCTCTCCGGCTCGTAGTCGGCCAGCATTTCCTCGTAGCTGAGCGCAGCGTCAAGGTGCGAGCGCTGATAGAGGTGGTGGAGTTCCTTCGAGCAGGACACTGTTCCCTGAGCAATATCAAAGGACCAATGCCCCATCTTTGCAAACTCTTCGGCACGTTCAAGCAGCCTGGTTTTCTCGGCAACGATGGTCGCCTGTGCTTTCTGGTCGCTGATATCACGGAGTGTTCCCGAGATACGCTGAGCTCTGCCGGCAGGGTTTCGGACGAAGGCCTTGCCCTCACCGATAACCCATAGCCAACTGCCATCTTTCATTCGCAGCCGATGTTCGGCTTTATACGCTTCACTTTCTCCGCACACCAAGGTGGTAAGTTTTTGATTGACTCCTGGCTTATCTTCGGGATGAACAAGCTCCTCCCAGGTTGAAACATGAGGTCGTAGTTCGGTGAGCTTATACCCAAGCATCGTTGCAAATCTTTCGTTATAGATATTCTCTCCGCTTTCCACATTCCAATCCCATAGCCCCAGCTCTCCTCCGCGGAGCGCAAGTTCTAGCCGTTGCCGCTCGGTGAGTAATGCCGCCTCCGCCTGCTTCCTTTCGGTAATATCTTGGAAGACACCGCTGAGAGACACGACTAGATCCTGTTCATTTTTCATTCCTGAACCCCTTGCTGAGAGGTGCCGGATGGCGCCGTTTGGAAGTAGTATTCGGAACTCCATCTGATAGGGGGTTCCGGTAGCCATGCAGGTTTCGATTGTATTGCGCCAATGATTGAGATCTTCGGGATGGATCTGTTTCTGGTGCGCTTCGAATGAAGGGATCCCATCACTTTTATCTATGCTAAAAAGGGAAAAGGCCTCGTCTGACCAACAGATCTCTTTATTTGTTATGTCAAACGACCAGCTTCCAATTTTGCCGACCGACTGAGCTTCTATGAGCCGTTCATGCTCTGTTTTGAGGGCTTCGGCCTGTCTGGTAAGGGCCCTTGAAATCTGCTCTGCGTTTTCTTTTGCGCACTTGAGATCGACAGTCAGCTCAGCGGCGATCTTCTGGGCACTTGTTCGACTCCTTGCTTGTGAAAATATGAGAAGTGCAAGCAGAATCGTAAGCAGCATGCCACTCCCCGCAATCGCGATTGGGAACCTATAATCAAGAGCACTCTCAAATTGGACCGTTGTACTGATAGCTGCTGTCCAGCTCATTCCTCCAAGTACTATCGGATCAAGTCTGTAGAACATCCTGCCGCCGAATTTCGGTCCCTTGCCAGCTGCACGCGGGGCAACGAGGATGTTATCGGCGTCAAAAAGTAGATTTGCTGAGGTTAGTTCGGAGCCATCAAATAGTTCTACATCAAGCTTTCCGTCTACTATCTCGGTTGTCTGTGCCAGAGCTTCTTCAACTACAATGGGCGCGTAAACAAAGCCGATGATTTTTGCCTTTCGTTGTTCGGGGGTCTCGTAGGGACCGCCCTTCGCAAACATTGGAATAAGGTGAAGAAGTTCATGTCGGCCAAGCTTGTCATGAAAAATAGCCTTACTGGAGTAGGCTGGCTCAGCCGTTATAATAGCCCGTTCGAGAGCTTCTCGCAGGAGTGGGTCTGAATTAATATCAAAACCCCAAGCTGGCCGATTTGCTTCGAGAGGATCGATAAATTTTATGACGTAAAGATCCGGTGCAGCGCCGCTTGTTGTTACCTTAAAATCTGGAGCATCGTCAGCTCGCTCCGCCGCGATAAAAGAGTCAAGATCTTCGCGCTGAACATGCTGAATGAATCCAAAACCGCGTACGCCAGGAAACTCTTTTGCAAAATTGCGTGATTCAACGTAGGCACGAAACTCTGCTCGTTCGACCGATTTGCTGGCAGCATATACCCCAATAGCTCCGCGGATGCCGTATTCCGGAAGTGTGAGTCGACGGGTCACCTCACTGTTGAGTCGATCGGCCAGCCCCTCAAATTTAGTGCGCGCATTCTCTCGCACGGTTTCAACTGAATGAAGTGTAAGAAGTGCCGTGCAGGACAGTCCAAGGAAGATCACGAGAGTTGCAAGGAAGAGATCTCTCCCCTTGCGCTGCGCCGGTTCAGCGTTAGGCAGTATCGCGCCCCCCTTCTGGAAGGAGTTTTGTTCGGTTGGGCCTCTTTGGTCGAGTTCGGTATCGCTCATGTGAGTGTGTTTTCTCTGTGACATATGTAATTTCCTATGTACGAAGGCTCTGGACTATTGGCTTCGGCTAACTTAAGCCATTTACTCAACATGATTGCTCCTATGCCAATTTCTGAGGCAGCTCGATTTACGTTTAATCCGCCTCCTATACCAGTTTTATTCCTTAGTTTTTAAACTCTTCGGTGTAATTGTCTGGTCATAATTTAATCTCCCTTTCCTTTTAATTTTCATAATTTCTCTCTCAAATTCGTGTCCACTAAATCGAGGGAATAAATATCACAGGCAAACTCTTAAGAACGCCGTGACATTACCTCATTCCAAAAGTCCATGAAGCTCGACAATTAGAGACTCCCCCTCACAGCCGTAGCAAAGCGAGATGACCCTCGTGAACTCATTTGCAAGATTGGATCTCTTGTTTAACTCAAAAAACCCAGGTGTAGCGAGACCGGTTTGACCTGGAAGTGCCGATTTTAAATTACCAGCAATCATATTGGTAAGCTCCTTTACGGCGTCTTCTATCTGCTCATGTTTAATAGTTTCCAATCTTTCGTTGAGTTGTGCTGAGGTAATACGCAAGCCGAGGCGCGTCGGCATCGCGAGTGCTATACTACCGGTCCAGGAACCTCCCATCCAAACTACCCCCGCGATCCATCTAGTTGACATGTCGAGCTGTTTACTCGGATCTTCGCTATTGAGCTTATAGCCCACACTCGTGTCCCACACGCGAAGAAAAGCGCTCGTAAATTCTTTCCGCAAAACTTCGTCTGAAATAGTGATAGTCATAAACGATACCTTAGAAGCTACTTGATTTGTCTAACCTATGTTTTTTTCTTGTAACAGCTGGTCTTTTGAAAAGTAACACGCTCAAAGTTTTCATCGACATTCATTGTTGTTTCCGCAGTTCCCAAGAAAAGATATCCAGAGGGTTTCATAATCGACCTTATCTTGCCTAGAATCTGCCGTTTAGTTTCTAAATCAAAGTAAATGAGCACATTACGGAGCATCACTAAATCGACAGACGGAATACGTACAAAGGAATGAAGAAGATTGAATTCAAAATACTCTACCATGCTTCTAACTTCCGGTTTAATAATCCATTCCTGACCGATCTTTTCAAAATATTTGACCAGCAATCGCACAGGAAGACCACGGTTCACTTCAAGTTGTGAAAAAACTCCAGAGCGTGCCCGATTGAGAATGGGACGGGAAACATCACTGGCTATAATTTTCAACCGCCACCCACAAAGCTCCGGAAAATGCTCGCGGATGAGCATACATAATGAATACGGCTCTTGACCCGAAGAGGAAGCACCGCACCATATCGTAAGCTCTTTTGAATCGCGATGAGATGCTATCAGCTCAGGAAGGACCGATGTACGCAAAGCTTCAAAGGGTTCAATGTCTCGAAAGAAACTAGTCTCATGAGTAGTCAGGGATTCTACAACTTTTCGAATTAATTCGAAGTCTTTTTTGGCACGTAGACAGCGCACAAGCGCGCTAATGTCTGCAAGTCCAAGAGTTTTCGCAAGTGGCTCCAAACGCGATTGCACTAAATACTCTTTGCCTTTATCGAGAGAGATCGCTGCTTCAACCTTGACAAGTTGGGTAATAAATTCAAAGTCCAAGGTGGCTAACTCTGTCATTTGGAGCCTCCAATGCTTATTAATGACGACGAGAGTAGCGATCCGGATCGACACAAATTTTTTCGGCGTACTATTTCCAGTGGAATAGTTTCAAGTGGTAAAACCAGATCAGCAAGTCCAGCTTCGGCTACATATCCGGGCATTCCCCATACCACGCTGGTTGCCTTATCTTGAGCCAAGACAACTCCTCCTTTATCTTTGATCAATTCGCAACCACGAAGTCCATCGTGTCCCATACCGGTTAGTATAACTCCCAAAATATTCGCACCATAAACAGAGACGACAGAACGAAATAGTACATCAACAGCCGGACGACATGAGTTCTCAGGTGGGCTTTGCTGCAACTTTGTGTGCACACCTTTTGATGATTGAAATACTTCTAAGTGATAGTCGCCCGGAGCAATGTAGACGGTGCCGGGTGTTACAATCATTCCGTCGGATGCTTCAACGACTTTCAGTTTCGATTGAGAGTTTAATCGCTCGGCAAGAAGACGAGTAAACATTGGTGGCATGTGCTGTACAATAAAAACGGGAATGCCTAGGTCTTCAGGAAGTTTCGGGATTAGAAATGCCAGGGCATTAGGGCCACCGGTTGATACTCCTATAGCTAAAACATCAATCTGGTTTTGAGTGCTTGCTGGACGTGATACCGGTTTAATGTTTTGAGGTAAAGCCTCGAGAGAGGGTTGTACAGAGTTTCGTTTTGGTGCATCAAGAGGTTTTACCTTCGATGTTAGCTCTTTGATCTTTCGTATTAATTCCTTTTCTACCGCTTCGCGTGCGTTCGTAACACTTCCTACATTTGCTGGTTTCGTCACATAGTCGGTTGCCCCAAGCGCCAGGGCTTCGAACGTGGCATTTGCACCTCTTTCGGTAAGGGTGCTGAACATTATAACTGGAAGCTTAGGATAATCCTTTCTGATTTGCCGAAGCGTCTCAAGTCCATTCATTTCGGGCATTTCAACGTCGAGGGTTATCACATCGGGATTTACTTGAGCAATTTTTTGTAAGCCGATTCTGCCATTGGCAGCGGTACCAACTACCTCCAGGTCGGGGTCAGCTGAGATCGTGTCGGAAAGAATTTTTCGAATTACCACCGCATCGTCGATTACTAAAACTCTTATTCGTGACACAGAGATCTCCAGCAAAAATCTTTCAACATGGATGGTCCAAAATGCCTAGTAGTTCGAGCTTTTCCCGAAATATCTCCTTGGTAAAAGGCTTCATAATGTATTCATCTACTCCGGCTTCAAGAGCAGTAGTAACCTGCTGCATCTCGGTCTCAGTCGTAACCATAACAATTTTCATTGTTTGAAATTTTGCGTCAGCTCTAACCATTCGGACCAACTGAATGCCGCTCATGACAGGCATATTCCAATCTACAAAAGCTATCGTCACACCGAGAGTCTTTTCGAGGGTGTTGTAAGCTTCCTGCCCATTCCCGGCTTGAACATTATCAATACCAAAAGAGGTTAGCATTTTGGCAATAATGGAACGTACTGTTGATGAGTCATCAACGATCAGTGCTTTACTCATTCGGTCCTCCTCCTCTAATATCTAAAAGAGCCAGCTTCTCTCGAAGAATCTCTTTGCTCACTGGTTTCATTATGTATTCATCGACGCCGATTTCAAGTGCGTGGTTGACGTCTAACATCTCCACCCGACCAGTGATCATGACTATCTTTGTGGACTGAAATTTTTGCTGCAAGCGAATATTCTGAGCAAGCTCAACGCCACTCATCTTAGGCATGTTCCAGTCTACCAACACAAAGGTAATTTCTGGATCAGCTTCGAGTACTGTCATCGCTGTTACCCCATTATCTGCCTGAACACTTTCAATTCCAATTCCTGCTAACATTTTGACATAGATAAGGCGATCAATGTTGGAGTCATCTACGATAAGGGCTTTGTTTACACGATCATCAGTTCTATTCTCGGACATGATTTCCCTATGACATATGTCTTCAATTCTGATTCATAAGAACTGGCAGGAGATCTCCTCCTGCCAATCTCTCAAGAGGCGCAGGGCTTATTGATTAACCTGTTCGACAAGTTTCTGAAGTCGTGCCGCCATCTTTGCTAATTCCTCAGAAGCAACCTTGGAATTTTTTGCTCCCTGAGTTGTTTCCTGTGCTCCCTTAGCAACACTTGCGATGTTTTCAGCGATTTCACTGCTGCCGCGAGAAGCTTCGGCGACGTTGCGACTCATCTCATTTGTGGTGGCAGTTTGCTCCTCAACAGCACTCGCAATGGTGTTGGAGATATCATTCACCTTATTGATAATCTCTCCAATCTCTGCGATCGCCTTTGTAACTCCGCCGGTATCATTTTGAATGGCGGTGATCTTTTGGCCGATCTCTTCTGTGGCGCGCGCTGTTTCCTTGGCAAGCTCCTTAACTTCATTCGCAACGACGGCGAATCCTTTGCCTGCCTCTCCTGCTCGCGCTGCCTCAATGGTGGCGTTTAACGCAAGTAGGTTAGTCTGTTCGGCGATTGAATTAATCACTTTTACGACCTTGCCGATTTCAGTTGAGCTAATACCCAACTTCATAACGATCTCATTTGTGCTCTTAGCAACACCAACCGCATGACTTGCAATCTTAGCTGCTTCGCCTGCATTCGAAGCGATCTCTTTGATGCTAGCACTCATCTCTTCTGTTCCAGTCGCAACCGTTTGAACGTTTTTGCTCACCTGCTCCGATGCGGCAGAAACAACACTAGCTTGTTGGGCCGTTTCTTCTGCAGTAGCGGTCATTTGTGTACTTGTTGCAGTGAGTTCCTCAGAAGCGCTTCCTAAAGTCTGCGAAGTTTCGGCGACACTGTCCATTGTCTCCTTAAGGATATTCTTCATCTTTGTTTGCGCAGTAATATCTGTGGCGTACTTTACAACCTTAAATGGCTTTCCGTTGAGATCCATGATTGGGTTATATGAACCCTGAATCCAGATCTCCCTGCCACCTTTACCGAAGCGCTTGTATTCAGCGGTCTGATACTCGCCTCTATTAAGTTTTGCCCAAAACTCTTTATAGTCAGGGCTATTCTTGTAGGACTCTTCAACAAACATTCTGTGATGTTTGCCCTGTACTTCAGATAGGGAATAACCAACAGTATTAAGGAAGTTGTCATTGGCGTTAAGTATCGTTCCGTCTAGATTAAATTCAATAACTGCCTGAGACTTACTAATGGCCTCAATCTGACCCTTAAAATCAGACTTCTCTAACTCTTGTTTTGTAACATCGGTGGCGATTTTGATGACTTTCATCACTGTGCCAATTTCATCTTTAACGGCTGCATATACAGCCTGAATCCAGACTTCATGTCCATCTTTTGAGATGCGTTTGAATATTGCAGCTTGGTTCTTACCTTCATTTAGGTCGGCCCAAAACTTTGTATAGGCAGTTGAGTTTGCAAATGATGACTCAACAAACATGCGGTGATGTTTGCCAGTGATCTCTTCAAGCTTGTAACCTACTACATCTAGAAAGTTCTTATTAGCCTTAAGAATGTTGCCCTTGGTGTCAAACTCGATGTATGCATATGCACTATCAATTGCATCGATAACACCCTTCATGTTTTGACGCTCGATTTCGGCGGCAGTGATATCGTAACGCACGCCGACGTATTTGCGTGGCTTGCCGTTTTTTCCTAATACCGGAGCGATAACTGCATCTACGTAATAAGGCGTGCCATCTTTCTTTTGGTTCTTTATGATTCCTCTGAACAATTTGCCACGTCCAATAGTAGCCCAAAGCTGCTTGAAGGTCTCCTTGGGCATATCTGGATGGCGAGTGGTGCTATGTGGAGCTCCAATTAATTCTTCGCGGCTGTATTGGGAAATTTCAATAAATTTCTCATTTATATTGAGAATGTCACCTTTAAGATCTGCCTCTGACACAATGCTTGTTGTGTTGGTAATTTGCGCCATGACTCTTAGCTGTTCGAGTTCCTCGATCAATTTTTGCTGCTCACTGATATCGAGTTGTTGTTCCAAATTATCGCTTGAGTTGTCACGAACACCCTGTGACTTGTCCCGACCGTTTCCATTGTCAACTCGCCCTGTAGTATCTTTTTCTTGATGTTGCATCTTTCGTTCCTCTTTTATTAATTTTTTACTGCTATTTCTGTTTCCAGTTCTGTAAGCGCCAACATCCCCATTGGTTTCGGCAGATGCGATGCTCATGAGTAACCCCATGAGTGGACGCACTACGGTCATTAGCTGAGCGGTCAGAGATTCCTGGACACTTAATTCGCGTAGCGTGTCACAAAAAAGTGTACGCGCTCGTTCTAGCTCTTCATCACTCCCAAGGATTGCTGAGCGTCTCGATCTTGTTTGACGCTTTGCTACCTCCATCCTACCTTCGCCAATGGTATCGACGAGAAGTTCAAATTGAGATGTCTTCAAGCTAGAAATTTCATCATCTGATAGCGAAAGTCTAAGGGTACTATCAGCAAGAATATTTTTGCAGAATGCATTCACGAGCTGCTGAACAAAAGTATCCTCTCCTAGTCGGCTATACAAAGATTCGTCTGTTTCAATTATTGACGTCATATTTTTCTCTCTTCAAGGTGGACCCCGTCAATGCACGCAGATCCATCAAGCACTAACAAAAGCTCTTTCTTTAGTTTAAAAACTCCTTTGAGAAGAGCACGAACATGGGGAGCGATAGTTTCAGGTGTAGGTTCAAACCATCCCTGCTCGACGTCAATAACATCTCCAACTCGATCAACGAGGAGACTAACCACCTCTTCTCGAGTTTGTACTACGACGTTCATTGGTCGCAAGTCAGAGGACAATTCTTCCAATTGAAGAAGTGAACGTAAATCTATCGCGGTTATAATCTGACCACGAAGATTAATTAGCCCTCTAACAAAAGTCGGTGCCAGCGGTACGGGAGTCATCGCTTGGTACCGAATGATCTCTTTGGCCTGAGCAACGTCTATACCAAAAAACAGATTGCAGACTCTAAAGGTTACATACTGACTTGGAAGCCCGGAATTTGTCGAAACTTGAGGTTTTGATTTATGTTCCATTAAATACTCTTTGCCTCCTCTGAAGCGTCAGAATATTGAAGATCTGAACTTTTAATAATAGATCCAATATCGACAATATCTGTGACTTTTTCCTGTATAATTGCTGACCCAACGAGCCCGTTGCGCTTGTACGGCGTGGAAAGGTTAACTTCTTGTTCTATAATATCTACAATGCGCCGTACGATAAACCCAATCAGATGTTGACCGCTTTGGTACACAAATGCTCGCACCGAGCCGGTATGCTCGGGGGCTAAACCGCTCAGTGCCTGGTTTAGATCAATAAGAGGTAGAATTCCATCGCGATACTGCACCACAGTAAAACCACCAGATTGCTCAAGTTTGTCAACCGAGAACTCTTCAAGTCTATTTACCTGTTCAAGCGGGATTGCTGCACGCTGCTTATCATTTACCTCAAAGAGTAGGAGTTTTACTTTGTTGATGTTGTTCGTATTAGCGTGCTGCTGTTTCTCTTGGGTGTCATTTTTGCCTTTGTTAATCTTAGCTCGGCGAGCAATTCCTACGATATCGAGAATCAGTGCTACTTGACCATCTCCCATGATGGTTGTGCCTGCAAAAGAGGTAATTCCTTTTAGAAGCCTGCCAAGAGGTTTTACTACGATCTCTTCAGTATCATGAATTGCATCAACTACTAGACCAAATTGATGATCATCCGCACGCACCACGACAACATTGAGAGCAGCTATTGAAACTGAATCTTGCTTAGAGGCAGATGCAATGCCAAGCTCTCTAGAAAGAAAAACTACCGGAAGTAAACGTCCACGTAATCGATAGAACAGCGACCCGTGAATTTCTTCGATCACCGTTTTTACTTCCTCGCCGTCGATTCTGACAAGCTCAAGTAAATTTACCTGCGGAATCGCATACCGATTTTCTGAAGCTGACACCACAAGCGCAGGAATGATTGCAAGGGTAAGTGGTATCTTGATTGTAAATGTAGTCTTTTGTCCAAAGGTACTGCTCACATCCACTGTTCCACCAATGCGCTCTATGTTTGAGCGTACTACGTCCATTCCAACTCCGCGGCCTGAGACATTTGTCACCTTCTCAGCAGTAGATAATCCGGGGAGAAACACTAGGCGTTGTAGCTCTTGTTCAGACATATTTGCGGCTTTATCTGCAGCAAGCAGTCCCTTTTCAATCGCCTTGTTTCGAATCTTGTTAACGTTGAGACCGGCTCCGTCGTCAGTGATTTCTATAATGACCTGACCGCCTTCGTGAAAAGCTTTCATCGAAAGCACACCTTCAGGATTCTTCCCGGTTTGTTTCCTTTGCTCTGGAGTTTCCACACCATGGTCGACAGAATTTCTAATGATGTGTGTTAACGGATCTTTAATGGCTTCAATAATTGTTTTATCAAGCTCGGTCTCCTTTCCATGCATTTCAAGGCGCACTTGCTTTCCGCACGAATGAGCAACATCGCGCACTATTCTGGGGAGCTTGTTCCACACATTTGCAATTGGCTGCATACGTGTTCGCATGACACCTTCTTGCAGTTCAGAAGTAATAAGATTAAGGCGTTGGCTTGTACTTACTAATCCACCATCGGAGTGACTTTTTGTAAATTGTAGGATCTGGTTGCGTGCGAGCACAAGCTCACCTACCAAATTCATAAGTTTGTCGAGCAAGTGCACATCAACTCGCAGCGCTGTTTCACTGAGCTCACTTTTTTTGGTCTCCTCCGGCAGGGGTTGGGGGGCAGCGCTTGAGTTCTTAATTGACTGCTTTTGTAATACTTTCGTTTCTTCTTTTTGTTTCGAAGCGTCCCATTTCTGCTTTTCCACCGCAAAGAGTTTCTCTAGGTCATCCTCAGGCGTTTGCAAAACATCAGATGACGTATCTGTCGTTGCAGTGTCTGTTTCTTGCTTCTCAGGTTGATCGAGAACCTCGTCAACAAGTTCTACGATGGTAGAGTCAGTGACTTTCTTAATTCCAGTTTGAGTAGAGGCATCTTGACCTAAGGAGAAAGTATTATTTAGTTCAGTTAAATGACTTTTCAATTCATTATAGTTTTCCTCCCCGTCTTTACCTGTCTGCTCTACACACAATAGAAGTGCTCGGAGTGCGTCACTAAGGCTTAACAAAGCACTTACTATCTCTTCACTTACCGCAATTTTACCGCTGCGAAGATTATCGAGAAGGTTCTCCCCAACATGACTTACACCTTCTAGCTTTCCAAAAGCGAAGAATCCACAGGTCCCTTTGATCGTATGTACAATTCGGAAAATACGGTTGATAATTTCAGGATTGCCAGAATTGGTTTCTAGATCAACAAGATCTCTGTCGAGTTGATCTAGGTTCTCTAAACTTTCAACAAGAAAGTCTCTTATCGTTTCATCTAGCTCTGACATTGCTGCATCTCCGGTGCTCGCGTCCTCGATTCTGTTTTAATAAAAATCAGTGCGCCTTATTAGAGATGCAGTCGTCATCTTCGAAGTTGCACTATAGTGCATTCTTACCTTCCAGACTAAGATTTCTAAAAAAAAATTATGATGTGTTAGATTAATCTAACACTCACTTATGAAGATTTTATTCGTATCAAGGGCCTGTTGCAAAACTATCTCCGTAACGAGAAAAGTGAGATTTGTGACGAGACAAGAAAGTCGAGAGAGAAAACCGCAAGCATATCCTCTGGATATGTTGAGGCTTTTCTCTCGAAGAATGACGATGTCGCAGGACAAAGATCGCTTTTCGCAGGAGGAGAGAGTTTTGCAACAGGCCCATAAGGTATTGGTGAATCTGGTTAATGTTTATATAGCCTTTAGAGGGCAACACTGCTATTGCAACCTTAGCGTATCTCGGTATTGTTGAGCTTAGCATATGTATCCAAGTATCGAATTTGAAGACATGCGGCTGGCCTACAGGGCTGCCCTATTTAGTCACGATAGGGCCGGCGTAAATAGTATTGTCAAGGGTGCTCTTTCTGCTGGAGTCAGTGTTAGAAAAGTCTATGGGGACCTTTTGATTAGTGTCTTAGCAGAAAATATTATTGTCAATGAAGAATCTGATATTAACTCTGCCCTTCATCCTGCAGTTGAAGAAATAACACTCGAACAGATGGAGACAGTGCGTCTTTTCTGGCCAGGAAAAAAAAATGAAAAAAATGTTTTGGGTCTGAAGGCTTTAGTTGTCCCAATTCCAGGAGATACCCGCTTTCTTTGTACTCAAGCGATCTCTGATTTATTGTATATGGATGGGTGGGACGTTACTAAGATAACTCGCTCAGTAAAGGTCGAGGAGATTTTCGATCTTCTGGGTCAAGAAGACCACCTCCCAGATCTCTTAGCGCTTTCAGTGATGGATGGGCGCCTCAACGCTACCTTGCCACTGATCGCTGATACTTTTCTCGAGCGGCAGCCCAAATTAAAGATTTACGTAGCAGGGCTAGGTGCCAGGCTGTCACCTTCTCTCTATGAAAATATGAACGTGGTGTATTGGGGAGGCGATTCCAAAAGCGCTGCCGCAAAACTTCACAACCTGTTTGCTAAGAACTTCAATATTACTTTGGGAGAAGCCTCTCTCAAGAGTATTGGCGCCACCATTAAAACTCTTAGAAATAATCGGCGATTGAGTCAGGCTGAGATCGCTGAGTTGACAGGCATTGATCGTACCTATCTAAGTCAGATTGAAAACGGAAAGCAGAATATTACTTTAACTGCTTTGGCCAGAATTGCTGAGGCTCTTGAAGTATCGACTCGTGAACTCATAGGTTAGTCTTGATCTCTTTTTGAACCTGAGAGGCAGTCTTTTATTTTGAGAAGATTTCTTCCAGCTTCTGTTGCATTCTATCCTCCGTGAAAGGTTTAATAATGTAATTGGAAACGCCAGCTTTTGTAGCTTCAATAGTTATCCCAACAAGTAATTTCCGAATACTTTTCTGTTGAAAACCTTCGGTTTACTTAATGGGTCTGTTCCTTTTGCGCTCAAGGAATAAAGAAAACTTTTGGTAAGAAGGAAAATATAAAAAGCATTGAAGTCGACCTCGATAAAAACTGGTTTAGATTAAAACTTCTGATGTCCAACCTTTAAGTGATGAGGAAATTATTGGTTACGTGCAAATTCTTATCTCACCATTATCGGGAATACTTTTTGACTATCTTAAAACTGACATCAGCGCGCTCAACGGCAACGGGCCCACTATACCAAGTGAAAGAATAAGTGAGCGAAATACCGAGGATTGAGGCGTTATGCCCCGTTTCTATCCTATATCGTCTAAAGGCTATTTTCACTAAGTATCATTTGGTATTTGTTGTTTGGCCTTCCTTCGGTCGGCGATATAGAGAGTGACTCGAACGATAAGGTTATTTCGCTACGTATTTATGTCACTCGCTATAACTAAGTCTCTGATTCTTTTCCTTCATCCTGTAACACTTCTTCAATAAAAAACTTTGTCTTAGTCGGAATTTTATCCTGTGGATAGTAACTTTCAATAATTTTAAAAACCTCGTTTGGTAGTATTATCTTAAGGTGGCGTATCAGAAATATGACGTCGTCGCGGTCTGAGTTATCCCATCTTGCGCTAATGCACTTCATAGCGAGCATGTAGCGGGGCTCAGGTGCCCAAACTCGAAGATTAGAGAGAGATATAACTTCTTGTTTTGCGAACCCCGAAAGGATGTAATCTTTTGCAGCATCATTGAGCCAATCTGGGGGGAGGGATTCGCGCTCTGCAATCTGTCCCGCGAGTTCACGCAAAATAGTAGCCGGCTCGAAAATTGCGTCAACATTTTTAGTTGCCACGCGAGCGTTGTAAACAACACACATAACAGCACCACCTACCAGACCGATCTCGCCGATCTCGCCGCGATCATTTAATGCCAAATTTAGCTGTTCAAGGAGATTTAGAATTCGATCTTTGGAAAGCATTATGCCCTTGAAAGAAAGTTGTTATGAACGAATATATTATTTGCGCGGTAGGCAAGGGGCGATTCAACGAGAGCACTGGCTTTAAGTGAATTCATCTCTGATACGAACCAGGGCTTTTCGAGAAAATATTTTCGAGTAGCCCATGCAGGTGTAGACATTCCGCTTTGCATAGTAAGATCTCTTACTATAGAAGCTAAGAGTGCACGCAGCCTTGGATTTAGTTTTTCGTGTGGTGGTAGCAGAATAAGGCGTGGGTCGAGTGTCCGGCGAAATTCATCTACAAGATCTAAGAAGTGAATTTTCCACGACGGAAAACCATCTCTTTCAACTTTGAGCGCGCTAGCAATTGTCGAGAATTCGGCAAGAATGCTCTGTGGAGTTAGAAGGACCTCAATTTCGCGATCAAAAAAGGTTGCGAGCTCGTCCAGCGAGCGTAGGGTCGTATTGCCGGCATCAGAGATCATAAGTTGTCGAATGGCCCCGCGCGACATACCAACACCGCGCACTAGCGCGCGCTCGGAGAGTTTGCGTGCTCGGCGAAGTAAAGCGAAGGGTAAGTATTTATGGAGCATAAAATTGTACCAATATGGTATATTATATAATACCATATTGATTTTAGGCTTGCAAGGGATAGGCTCAGACCTGTGGTCCTTACAAAAAGATGAGTAGACGGGCTGAGTAGGAGGATGGATCGATCCTACAATAATCCACAATTGAGTTTAATGGAGATAAAACGCATGACTTCTAAAGAGTAGATTGATATAAGGTGCATCCGGTGCCACCATCACCTAGTGCTCTTTTGTAGTAACTCCCCCCTCTCCTTGACCTATTAAGTTGTAAAAGTTGTAAGGCATGTCAGGTCCTGAATTTTCACATGATGGCAACCGTAATGTTGCCCCTTCTAATCCGTTAGGATCTTATGAAGTCCTGCCATTAAATTTACAAGAACTTGGCCCACAAGAAACACATTCACCACAAATCAAAGATCCGGAAGTGGATCTTAGTCAGGAAAGTATTTCTGCTCGCGAGGAACTTTCAAAAACTAAGTTAGTAGCTGCCATTTGGAAAGACCTTCAAGCCGCTGGAATTACCAAGGCAAAACTTGGGCTTGAATCAGTTCGTTCAATTGGCTCAGAAGTATTGTCTTGGGGGGCCGAATTTGCATTATTAGGGCTTGGACTTCAGGCAGCGGCCGATCACTCACCGCTGGCTTTGGTCTATTTCGGCGTATGGGCCGTAGCTTCAAGTGCTGGGAACTGGTGCGATAGAACTGGGCGTGTCGCCCTTAACGAATTGGATCGGAAGTATTCAAGACGACTCTATAGCAAACTTATTGAATCTAATGGCCGTTCAAGTTTCAAAGAATTAGATGATGAGGATAGGAAAGCTCAATTAAATTCTCATTGGAATCGTGCAGAGATGATCTCAAATCTGACGGAGCATTCTATTGAACTCCCTGGGCTAGTGATCAAAATTGCCCTTAGTACCTCGGTTCTCTTAGTAGCAGATTGGAAGGTGGCAGTATTTTTAGCTGCAGCTCTCACTCCACTATTTATCCTTAAAAGTAAACAAACCAGAGAGGATATTGAATTAGATGAAAGGCAACGAAAACCGGGGAAAGTAGCCGATGCTATTAGTGACGAGGCTTTTTCTACCAACGGCAGTACCCGCCTGGTGCTTAGTCGCTTATCTAATAAGGTTCAGAGATTATTTGAAGCCGTTCAAAAAGGTCTTGATGAGGAGAAGGACTCTCACGAAAGGAAGCAAAATACAAAATTAGCACTCACTGAGATTGGATATTTTGCTGCCCTAACTGGCGGCATAACTATGCTGTTCATGCAGTATCAAGCTGGTGCTTTTGGAATTGGCGTTTTTAGTTTTCTATGTGCTCAGTTAACGGATCTGGCTGGTGAACTAGATAGTCAATCTGATAAAACCCAAGAGTACCTTGATTTAACACGAAAGCTTAAATTATTTTATGGATTTACTGAGCACCGATCTAGTTTTGCTGACAAAGCATTTCCAAGCGATCACACTATTAATCTTAGTGGAGTTAGATTTTGTCGCGGTCACGGAGAAGACATATTCGAGGTAACCTTGCCGGAGGTTACATTAGCTACCGGAGATTTTCTTGTAGTTCATGGTGCAAGTGGTGCAGGCAAGACAACTTTATTACAACACCTTGCCTTTGCGGCAAAACCAGAATCAGGACAATTTAAAATTGGCGGAACTAACGCCGAAGAAATTGATTTTGATGCCTGGAGAGAAAACATAACTTATTGTGGCGCAGTACCTGCTCTCCTTGAGGGCCTGACCATAGAGCAGGCCCTCTCACTCGATCCTGAGGGGGAAAGATATTTAGATGAGCGATTAAAGCATCCTTTAGTCAGCGACCTTATAGCAGATCTAGCACCATCTCGTGGAATCAAAACTCGAATTGGTCCGGTTGAAAATGGTCGAAATTTTTCAACTGGTGAATTAAAACGGCTTATGTTGGTGCCTGCCCTTATTGGGAATATGAAAATAATAATCCTTGATGAAGCTACTGCTAACCTTAATGACGCATTGATTAATACTGCCATAGCAGAAATCGAGCGACTCCGTTCCAAGGGGGTGACTGTAATTTTTGCAACCCATAGTAAACGATTTGATGATCGAGCAAGTCAGATTCTAAACGTTTCAAAGGGTGAGGCAAATCTGGTTACGAACACAAGAGAGTCTTTAGTTATTGATAAAGATAAAGAAGAAGACCGTCTAAGAGCTTAATGAATCTTATGGATATGTATGATCGAACCTGAAGAGAAACCTGAAGAAAAACGTGAAAAGAAGAACATAACTCCTGAGGTAGCACCACCAGGATTACTCTTTGATAACACTCCTCTTGATGGCACTGCTCCTAAGAGAATCAAAACTTCGTGTGTTAGATCGAACAGACGCAAATTACCTGATAATTCTCCATCCTTATTTGATTTCACTCCAGATCCATTACGTCAAGCTGATGTGATTTTAGGATCGACTCTTTCTCAGGCTCAATTACCGACAATATCAACTGCACCCCAACTACTAGGGGTAAAGGAAGACATTGTGGTCCATGGGTTAAGTGGGATTCTTAATGCCGCAGCTTTTGAAAGTCGGGATTATCAGATCGATGAGTTGGCAGCTTTCCGATCTCATACCGGCCCACATGTCACAGTTATCGATACCGGCAAGGGAAAAACTCCCTTGGTTATATGGGCCTCAGGTGAATATTTACGAGAGAATAAAACCGTTCTTATTTTATGCCACTCTAAAGATATGGTTACACAGTGGCACGATGAGTATAAGCGCTTTACCTTCCTAGATGAGAATGAAATCGGAACCGTCTGCGGTGATAATTTATCGGAAAGATGCCGGGAGCTTTATCGTAACGATTCTTTAAGAGTACTAATTGGCACAGGTCACTCGATCTGGCAGGATCACTTCAAGAGCCGCGTTGATCTAAAGTCTTTCGGTCTAATTGTCTGGGATGAAGGACAACTAATAACTGGAGATCATCCATATGCCAAAATTGCAGAGGTGGTAAGAGAATCCACCATTAGAAAATTAATCGTCTCGGCTACACCCTCGGGCGTTAAGGAAGATGAAAACTTATCCGCAGCAATAAAGAATAAATTTGAATGCTTATTCCCCCGGAGTAGTGCCTAGTATTCCTCAATCTCCTGAGCATCAAAAATCATTCAAGCCAATAATTGTTCAGCTAACCCCAAGAATTTGTCAGCGTGCCCACCAACTTGAAACTATGATGGGATGGTGTTTGCACTCACTCATTCAGACTGTCGATCCCCAATCTCCTATTCAAAATCGGCTCTCCATTGCTATACAAGATCTAGATGAACGCGGCTTTCCCCCGACCAAAGAAACAATGGACTTACTAAATGATTACAGAAAAACTCTCGATAAAAAATCCATTGCTTCTAATAGAATCTATAATAATTCTTACCTTTTGGATTTCTTAAAACGGCAACATAGTTACGTCTATAACTTTGGCGAGTTTATGCTTCTTGATAGCTCAGGCCGAAGAATGGTGGCTGCATTCCTTGAAAAATTTCCTGTGGTTAAAAATGACGCGGTATTTCCGTTTGGTCAGAAAGAGGATCCGGCAAAGCCATTCCGAATACTTCGTGGCTGCTCCTACCTTGAACCTTTAAAGATAATGTTCGAGGATATGTATAGGGAAGCTTCTGCTGATACTCCTTATGAATATATTCTTAAGTCTCGATCCCGCTCCGCGCATTTCAACTTTGATTCATTTGCTTGGAATGCTGCTTCAATTAATCCGCATGAAACAAAATTAACTTCGCTTAATTTTAAAAAGCTTTCAAAAAATTCTGTCACTGATCAAGCCAAATTAGACAATGCTGAGCCAGAAGATCCTGTAAATTTCCCAGGATTGGGACCAAATGAAGTCGCCATTTATCCCACATTCCAGAGTGCCATTGAGCCCATCTTTACAGAGATGCGCTCCCACTTAGCAAGGAGTGGGTTCATAAGTCATCCAGCCGATCTAGCTATAATCGACACTCTTTTTAAGTACTGTGGTGACAACAGTAATCAAAGGGCAATTATCGACAGTCGTTGGGGAGAACAAGCGCTTTACGACGCGGAATTACTATCGCATCGAACTGGGATCGTGGTTAGGCCTTACGCAGGATCCAGCTTTGTAAAAGCTAAAGATCGTCAATCGAATCTTGCCGGATTTGAAGCTGGTACGGTACGGGTTATGACCGGAACCTCTGCTCTATACAAAGGGTTAAATACTAAAGCTCAGATTCTTATTAAACGAATGCGACCAGATTCCGTTGAGGACGAACGACAACTTGAAGGTCGCATAGGTCGTGGTAATAATTCAACTGAACTTGGCATTGTCTTTAACATCTACATTAAAGATCCCAATCACTCATTTAATACCAACTCCTTGAAACATAGCATCGCCCAATACCGTCACGGGCGGTGGGATAGAGCAAAGCTGAAGTCGACAAGGTTGCGGGAAGATACAGAGGACAATTTACCGTTCTAGGAATAAAGTCCCTCGACTATCATAGCAAGACCGCATGACTCCTGCTCATACACCGATTGATGAAACAAATAGAGACCCATTGAGAATTGTTAGCGATGAAAAAAGTTTTCTGACGTTTGTTGACTAGTAATTGAAATGGGCCTAAATATCAATTTATTCCATAGCTCTCTAAAGCAATTAGTGAGGGTAGATTTTATTTCTTGGCTTAATGACTCTAGATGGGTTTCATCTAAAAGATGGAATCCGCCGTGGAGTCTTGTTAGGTTTAATTACTTACACATGCACTCTCTTTCCCCACTCTGATCTACCTCCTACTGAGGTTCCTGTTGTGAATCACAAAACCATTCTCGTTCTGGCAGTGGCCTTCATCTTGGGCGCTCTGTTCTTCATACCTGCGCGAACCGAAGCCTCCTCGGCCATCGGTTTCATCGGTACGAACGCGACTTCGCCTCAACAGCAGTCCCTCGAGCTCGAAGGTACGACTGAAGCAACTCGCAACGTCGTTACTGCAAACATCGCAGAGACGGTGGTAATGGGCTCTGTTTCGGAAGCCATCGCTGCTTATCGCGCTTGGCTCAACGCGCCTGGTATTGATCAGGCGACATTTGAACGTCGAGCTCAACTTACGGCAGCAGAGATCAACGAGATGGATCCAAGCACGCTCAGCCGAGTTTGCTTGAACCATCCCGAACTCTTTTCAGTGACGGAAACTAGCCCTCTGGTATTTTGGTTGCTTGAAAGAGTCTGGATCCCGAACGCCAAGGAGAATCTCTCTTCGGAAGTAGTCGATCCGATTCTTGCTTGGTTCTGGGACGCGCAACATGGCGATCCCCTCATCGCCAATCAAATTGTCGCTAAGCTTTTGCCCGATCTCGTAACTCGAGATGCTCGAGTGCTCAGCGCAGTGCGGCAGTACTTGGATCGATGTAGTACAGGGGAGCTGACAGCTCTCCATCCGAAGAATCTTCTGCATACGCTATTTGTCGCAACCACGGCACCAAAGGAGGTGATTGGGTGTGAACCCAGTTCCATCCTTGATGATTTGCTCGGGACCCGAGTCTACCAATCCCAATGGGCAGATAGAGGTCAGCAAGTTATGGTGATGGTGCTGATCGGCGCCAACACGACAGCCTTCACACCTGAACTCGTAGTAGGCAGGATTCTGACTCTCATGGTTGACTTTGCCGCCAATGGCGACACGAAACGCCTATGGGGATTGCAGGAAGGATTACGACAGTATCTGGCTGGGAACAAAGTTCCTTTTGAGAAGATTCAACAGGCTTTCGAATCCTTGCCGGATGGCTTTCTCGACAAACTCGACGGGACCACCGTCGCTTCATGGTTTGAGATGTTTTCCACCTTTGGTGGAGAATCAGGTCGGGCTCTGCTGCTTGGGATTGCTTCATCGCAAAGCAAGTACCGAGCACTGGCCTACGAATTCATGGGCGTTAATGGACTGACAAATCCAGCAGAAGCCCTTTCGTTTCTCAGAGATCCTGAGGATCGCATGAAGCTCGGGGCAGCGAGAGTGCTTTACAGTCTCTCTTTGCATGACAACGTGGATGCCATCAGACTCTCGGAAAACGCTGTCGAAGACAGCTCACTTCCGGAAGATACCCTAGGGGTATTGTTGCGAACCGTCGCGGAGAAATCGAGTGAAAAAACCCGCAAGGGAATTCTCGAACGCGCACTGGACAACAAGTCGGAGGCGGTTGCACTCGCAGCCACCATCGGAATCGGATCCACTCCGGAAGGAGAGAAGAAGATCCGCGAGATCGCATCGAGCAATCACCCTTCGGCGGTGGTCTGCCAGATGGCCGTGATGGAAACACTCATTGATGTCAACTCGAAAGAGGAGGCAACGGTTTTTCTCCAAGATGTCCTCAGTAAAACCGGTCACGAGCCGGTTAGAAAGGAGTGTCAAGCTCTCCTGACCTATCTTGGTATCTCCACTCCAGGCGCCCCTGAAATCCCGAACTGGGACTCAGTGTTTGCTTGGACTGGTCAATACCCTGGAGTCCACGACTGGATCAAATTCGGACGCGGCCCAGCCTTTCAGATCTCTCTAAAGCGTTTCAACACGCCGTAAGTAGATCTGCTAGGAAGATTGTTACGTGGAGACAGGAGAACTAGTTTTCTCAAGTCTCCACGTAACATAATTATTTATTGGTTTACGCTGTAGAAGATTTTTGATCTTTTACAGCGTGGATCAGCCAAGGGTTTTCAACCTGCTCCCAAAGCTGGTTCGGTTTTTTCTCTCATGCAGGTCAACAACAGAAAAATGCAACACTTCAACCTCACGCGAGGGATCTCCATGATCCTCCTCGCAACCTGTCTCATCGGTGGACCCGTGCTGGCTCAGTCCGTCACGGTCGGCGGTTCCGCTTGGGTGCATAGCCCGGCGGGCAGCGGTGGTACCTCCGGTGTGCTGCAGGTCTCCGCGACCGGAACCCCTCCACTGCCGACCATTCCTCCCACTCCGGGCGGTGGCGGTGGTGGCGGTCCGAGCGGTGGCGATGCCGTCAACATGTTCGTGGCACTGGAAAATAGCATCACCGCAACGAGCAACGCGCTCACGGCGGCGATTGCTGGTGGGCACGCATCTCAAGGCCAGATCGACCAGATGCTGGCCTTGATTCAACGTCTGACGACGATGAAGGAGCGCCTCATGGACGGTCCCCAACCCCCGGTGGGCGGCACGCCCAGCGGCGGCGGCCCTCCTCCCTCGGGCGGAACTCCGCCCCGCACGGGTGGTGGAACGACTGGCGGCTGAAGCCAGTGGGCTCATCTTCGGATGAGACATCAGAAACGCCCGGAATCGTTCCGAGCGTTTCTTTCAAATGTGGATGATGATTATTAGGTAAAACAAAGAAGGAGGAGAACCTAAACTAGTTTACGTAAGTGAGCTAGTTCATCATCCGAAACCGTATCCAATTCCTTCAACAACTGAGGACACATGAAGCATATCCTGCTGGTTGCTCTGGCTCTCGTCGGCATGACTCTCCCCTGCGCTTCGGCTTCGGCCGGAGGAGGTGGTGGTATCTCCGTCTCGATCGATCTCGGATTCGTCGGGGCTGGAGTGTTCGTGAAGTACGATCCGCCGTTCGAAGCGGGGGCCTTCTGCAAACTCGAAGAGGCTCTGCGCGACGCTGGCGATTGTCTCGCAGCTGTGTACAAGCACTGGGGAGAACCGCCGACCGACACCATGTTCGGTGGCGCTCCGGGTGCCGGCACAGCGGACATCCTGATCGGTCAAATGGCCGAACTCGTCAAGCTCAAGGCGGGGATCTTCGACTGAACTGATCCGCATACTCCGATTTTACCTTGGCTTGTAGATGAGCTGAGATGAGATAGCTAAGTGGAATCGGATGGACCGCTTCATGGTAGCAGCAGAGTAGCTCTGAATGCCTTCCGTGAATGCGTTGCAGATGGGACAGGGTGATATTGGACGATATGTTCTCTGTCACCCCTCATGTTTACTGCCAAAGGTTACCTATCAAGGTTTTCCATTGCCAGTAGCTTGAGCCCAGAATTGCTGAATAAGGCTATTCTGGAATCAAGCTACTGGCTGCAAAAGGTTTTATTTCTAGTTCAGAAAGGTGACGGTACTGCTCTGTAGAAAATGATATGTATCCGTCAGTTAAAAGGAGGGATCCTTAAGTTAGGCCGTAAGTTAGCTTTTCTAATAACGATTATAAGGCCTTTTCACCGGTGAAAAAGATTTTTCATTTATTTCTGAATCAATCAATCCTTAATTTTGCGAGTTTTGTAAACTCAGATTAGAAAAAACAGAAATAAATACTTAGTTCCTCTGCCAAGCTCCAAATGTAATTTCACAAATATGCTTATTATGACCAGAGCAAAGAAGCCGTAAATTATTCTTGGTGGTTTTGCCACCAATTCCGAAAAGTATAATATGATCGAATTCCAAGTGATGCTTCTCTGTGCAGCGCACTGCATCATCCGAAACAAAGCTACATTGAGCATTGTCTCTTTTAAAGATCTCTCGTTTTAAAGAAACAGGGACGGCCCTAGCATTTTTCATTAAAGGATCTAGCCTTTCGGTCCTATCAGGATTCGGATCTATCAAGGAGCGCATTAAAAGTATTTTCAAGCGTTAAAACTTTTCCTGCTTTATTTGTTTCCTGAATTATTTCATAGCTCAGTCTTAAGAGCTCTAAATTTTTCATAGACACTTTCTGAACGTTCTTTTTTGGACTTTCTATAATACTTCTAGATTCATAACCCCTTCCAAGATTTTATTTTTACCTTTATAACACAGGTTTTTTCGGGCTCTAAAAATACCGCCTCCTTACGAGATCACGCACTTTTCGATCGAAACAAGGCGGCTTTTTATGATCAATTTTTTAGTTGGTATTTTTGGGCTTTTAATTAGTACTAGAGGCGGTTTTCCTTACGCTTGGAAACGATCGCGTTTTTCGCTGTCAATAGTTTTTGAAAACAATCTGCTTTTAATTACATTTTTATTTAAAGGATGGTGGCAGTTTTTTAATTATTATTAATTATAAAAATCTCAGGAAATTTCTTAAAGAATTTCAGTTCACCGGTGAAAAGGTCTTATAATGGTTATCAGCGAAGCTTACTTACAATCTTAACCACTTTAAGAAAGGAAGAATTTTATTGGAATCATTTATATTCATTAAATCAGAAAATATGCCCTCATTTGTTTGGGATTCGGTGCCTTTTATACTGAGCAGGACGGTATCTTCTGTCCCCTTTTTGATAAGCAGATCATGATTTCAAATATTATTCGGCCGTCCTGAAGAACACGGCAAAATAAATCTTCCAAGTCTATCTTCTAGTGCTGAGTCTTTTTTGAAGAAGTTGCTAGGTAAATTAGGGACAAGTCTCCGTCCCCATTTATTACTCATATATGAGAGCCTATTTTGACGTATAGTAGCTTACGTTCCCTAATAGAACTCAGGTTGTCTTCAACTTTCATCTATATTCTAGATTTATGCCGCTTTAATAGTTTTTTAGTGTTACACTGAAGCCATACTTAATATAAAGGCCAATGTTACATAAATTTTTGCTGGATAATCGTGCAGCGATTCTTGCGTTATGTGTCGAAAAGACCTTGTCCGGAGAAGGACATA
>Ga0163144_10005662_pt1 | contig 27750 bp, 28 predicted proteins | sample OliLak19BULKMAT1_FD_123175 | JGI IMG/M metagenome (GOLD analysis project Ga0163144, IMG submission 123175) | Freshwater microbial mat bacterial communities from Lake Vanda, McMurdo Dry Valleys, Antarctica - Oligotrophic Lake LV.19.BULKMAT1 | ecosystem: Environmental > Aquatic > Freshwater >... | reverse complement strand
GTATTGCGGCCTGGGAAGCGGCAAACAAAAAACGACTAATAAGCAATACAAATATAGAAGACAAAATAGCAGGGGCACGATATGCCAACCTTATCAGTTGCGATACCTTAGTGCTAGTAAGCATAAATGCCAAACGGTGACCTCCATGCCAAAAAATGAAACCTGCAGTACAGGCATTGCAGCGCTTTAACAAATTGGTTTCTGTGCACATCATGGAGGCTACTGAAAATCCTAAACTGACATATAATATCAATGTAGCAGCGTTTCAAACAGTTATAATTTATAAATTTGGAATTGAAGTGGCCCGAAGCACTGGCTACCTCACAAGCAAAGAACTGAACGATAAACTCTCAATTTTCAAATAGACGAGAAATGGCTAATATGGAAACTTCTAAAACTCAATTTCAGGCATTTTTAGCTCAAAAATGCCCCAAATGTAGGCAGGGCGATATGTTCAAATCTTCCACCTACAACTTGCTCAGCTTTGGTGCAGTACATACAAATTGTACAGTTTGTAATTTGCATTTCGAACGCGAACCTGGTTTTTTTACTGGAGCCATGTATTTCAGCTATGGAATAAATGTGGCAATAATAGCCATAGTCGGTATATGCACACAGTTTTTTTTCCAACCTGATATTTTTGTTTTGGTGGGCGTAGTAACATTTGCCACCATTGCATTTATACCGTTCACTTTCCGTTACTCGCGCATGATGATGATGTATTTGTTTTCAGGGGCTACATTCGACAGTACCTTTGCCGATCGCAGCCCAAAAGCTTAAAACTTTTCTTGAGGTTTGCAGATTATAAGGTAAAAAGCAACAATGGCAATCAAAAATTCTGCATACCCAGGCGATCCGCAGTGGATAGAGAAATTGAGAAGAATGCACCCTTTCAAACTATTCATATATGTATCAATAATAGGTATTGTTGTGCTTTTTGCATTTTTAGCACTCGGGTTTGCACTCACCAATGATCTAAAAAAATACTACCTACCTTCCTATTTTACTATCAGTACGCTATTTATGCTCATATCTAGCCTCACGATGTCAAAAAGTATAGCCTTTTACAAAACCGATAATCCAAAGCTTTTAAATCGCTATTTGGCGGCCACATTTCTGCTGGGATTGCTCTTTATAGGTTCACAAATGTGCGGATGGAAAGAGCTGATGGACAAGGGCATATACTTTAGTGGAGCAGTGAATGGCTCTTACCTCTACCTATTGTCGGGTCTGCATTTGGTTCACTTTTTTGGAGGAATTTTCTTTTTCCTTTTTGTGTATTTCCGAGCCTTTGCGGCTTACCGAGATCCAGTTAAAAATTTGGTTTATGTAACCGATCCTTATGAATACATGCTTTTAGACCTGCTGAATATCTACTGGCATTTTATGGATTTCCTTTGGCTGGGGCTCTACTTGCTGTTTCTCGCATTTACTTTTTGAGTAAAACGGAAGCGCTTAAAAATAATTCTTGAATGTAGCCTTGCTCATCAATAATTTAAATCGATACTTTTGAGGCGTAAAGATACAGACCTCTGACCCGGCCTCGAAAGTGGCTATTTTTTTGCAATAACACCGAGTCTCCAAATTTTCAAACCGTCAAACGTCAAACTTTTTAAAGTCGATTTGTCTATTTTTAGTACATTATATACCAAAGGTTTAATCATTATCGGCTTATTCAAATCTGTAGTTATTTTGTGATCTGGGTTGATTTATACTTGCAAAGAAGTAGTACTATCAAAATAGACCACATCCGCATTTGATGTCATCACCAACTTTCCAACGAAGAAAAAATAATTAGAATACCTAATGCGCTGTCAACATTTGCAAGCAAAGCACCTTTGGGGATTTTGTATTTTCTGTAAATATCATCTTTAGCCTCTTTCACCTCGCAGCAGGGATTCTTTCTCTACGGCTACACTACTTTACAGATGTATCCCAGTTGCTCCAATAGTAGTTTAATTTTATCTCGCAGATCGCCCTGAATTACAATTTCACGGTCTTTGACCGAACCGCCTACACTGCATTTGGTTTTTATTGTTTTCGAAAGCGTCTCAAGGTCTGTAGTTTTTCCGCTATAGCCCGATACAATGGTCACCCTTTTACCTGCTCGTGCCTTTTTATCAAGCGCTATTTTCAAAACTTGTTTAGCAGGTGGCAGAGTATGGTCTGGCGATATGTCTGCGGCACTAAATTCGAAATCTGGGTTGGTTGAATAAACAATCCCTGTTCTGTGCTGATGCTTAGCCATAACCTACAAGTATTAAAAAAAGCCTGTAATTTCATTAAATTACAGGCTTTTGTATTTTTATAAAGTGATCCCGCTGGGATTCGAACCCAGGACCCCATCATTAAAAGTGATGTGCTCTACCAGCTGAGCTACGGAATCTTATTTTTATTATCGCAATTACTTGGCTGTTAAATCAGCCCCCTTTAAATTTGGGACTGCAAAACTAATGGTCTGTTCCCAATATGCAAAAGAATACTACGAAAATCTTTACTTATTTTTATGCCCTAATCGTCTTCTTGTTTTTTGTCTCTCTGGCAATTGCTCAAAACAGTGCAGAAAATAGATTGAGTCAAGCTGATCAGTTGTTTGCAAACAAAAAGTATACAGAATCGTTTAAAATTTACGAAGATTTATACATCAACGCTAAAAAATACACACCCCAAAGCCTGCTTAAAATGGCTTTCATCAAGGATGCATTGACCGAAAATGCAGATGCACTATACTATCTAAATGCGTTCTATGAAAGCTATCCTGATAAAAAGGTATTTAATAAAATGCGTGAAATAGCTGAAAAGGAGAAACTCGAGGGCTACGATTACTCTGATCTTGAGTTTTTTGCCAATCTGTACCGCAATTATCACGATGAAATTCTGTTTGGTGTACTGGGGTTCATTTTTATTTATTTTCTGGCCGTAGTTACCAACAAAATATTTATCAAGGGAATTTCAAATTCTAGCCCACTCATTTATATTTTTTTCCTCTTAATCATGTTTTACGTTTTGAATTTTGGCGAAAACTACATCAATCCGCCAAAGAATGTATGTATCGCTAACACAGCCTTAATAATGACTCACCCTTCAGCTGGTTCGAAATGGATTGGCTACTTACCTAAAGGCACCCGGGTTTCGGTGCTAGGAAAAGAGGATATTTGGGTCAAAATCAGAATTGGAGAAAAACAAGGCTATGTGCGCAAGGCCGTACTTAGTAAAAGCTAAAATGAGCTGGCAAACCAAAATGGAGGTCAGTTGATGTTTTTTATAGCTTCCCGGAGGCTGAGGCTGTCCACTACTTGACCATATATTTTCTCCATAAGCGATGGTTTTTTCAGGTAGTACTGATAGCTTTCTTCAAATACTTTTTTGTCAATTTGGTTTCTAGTGAAGATTGTATCTTCCAGGCTTTGGTAAAAAATTCTTAAAGTGTCAGCATTTAAAAATGAGTTATTAGCTTTGGCTTCTGCAATATGGATGTTGATCAATACAGAAACCATCCGTTTCTTGTCCAATATGCCACTGGGAGGTGCATCGCCACAGGCAAAGAGTAGCGTAGCTGCAATAAGTGCGAAGTAGAGCCTATGTTTCAAACTTTGATTTTATTTGAAGCAAAATTAGGCATATAGCTGATTATTTTTTTAAGAATACATGCAGAATATTTTTACGCAGTAGGGCAATTAAATCTACTGTTGCCTTTTTATACTTTGGCGACTAACGTTCGAATCTGCCGAATTACGCTGGTGAACACCAGTGTCCAATCCCTTTGTTTTGGTACTCGAACCACTTACCGCACCCATATTTGTTTTAGTTTTTGTATAGTCGTTCACACCTACTTCTATGTAAACCTTGGTTGTTTTTGTAGAAGAACAAGAAAACAACAACGTTGTAATGCAAAACAACAGGACTTGAAGAGTTTTCTTCATTGCGTCTGTTAGGAAAATTGATATTTGATTTCTCCCTTCATAATAGAACTAAAACGTATTTTTGTCAAAGCTGTTGGGAATTAAAATATACCACAGTGTAATAAAAAAAAATGCTTGGTATTTTTCTTTGTTTTTGAAAATGGAAAATACCTGATTGTCTGTCGTTTACAACATTTTTACAGCATGTTTTTATATAATACAGGGATACTATTCTATCGTTTATTCATTGCTTTTTCAAGTACAATCAACAAAAAAGCCCGCATGTGGGTAGAGGGAAGGAGGCAATTGTTTGATAGAATGGAAGCTGCATTCAAACCCAATGAAGAAAACACCATTTGGGTGCATTGTGCTTCTTTGGGCGAGTTTGAGCAAGGCCGCCCACTGATTGAAAGTATAAAGGCAATGGATGCCAGCAGCAAGATATTGCTCACCTTCTTTTCCCCATCGGGCTATGAAGTCAGAAAAAACTATGATTTGGCTGATTATGTATTTTACCTCCCTTTAGATACCGCTGCCAATGCAAAGCGGTTTGTTGCTATTGCAAAACCCAAAATGGCCATTTTTGTCAAATATGAGTTTTGGCACCACCACTTTGTAGCCTTGAAAGCCAATCAAATTCCTATTTATTCCATTTCCGCAATTTTTAGACCTCATCAAATTTACTTCAAAAGCTATGGTGGTTTTTATAGAGGCACGTTAAAACTTGTCGATAATTTTTACGTGCAAAATACTGATTCTTTCCTACTGTTGAAAAGCATAGGAATCGGCTCGGAAATAGTTGGTGACACACGCTTCGATAGAGTAAAGACCATCACCGAGGCCAAAAAAGATCTGATTTACATAAAAAGATTCAAATCTGGAAACAAATTATTTGTGGTCGGAAGCAGCTGGGAGGCCGATATTGCTGTGGTCATAGCAAGTATCAACCAGTTTTATTTAGAGAAAAGCTATATTGGGAACATCAAAACTGTGATCGCCCCACATGAAATCACGCCAAAATCTATTACCAATATTCAAAATCAACTGCAAAGACCAAGTGTGCTTTACTCGCAGGTTGCCAACAAAGATTTATCGGTTTTTGATGTGCTGATAATCGACAATATTGGCATGCTTTCTTCCATATATGCCTATGCAGACTTTGCCTACATTGGGGGTGCATTCGGCAAAGGGCTGCACAATATTTTAGAGGCAGCTACTTTTGGAATGCCTATTTTTTTCGGCCCTAAATATGCTAAATTCCAAGAAGCTGTCGATTTGATAAATGAAGGCGGTGCATTTTGCGTACGTTCACCCAAGGAATTTGATGCTGCATTCAAGCAGGTTGCCAGCGATGAAGCTCAAGCTACACGATGCAGTGCGATCACAAAAAAATATGTAGATGGCAATACTGGGGCTACGGACAAAATATGGAGGCATCTGAATCTTTAATAATTGCTACTTTAGGTTGTACGACAGCCTCAAAATGGCTCATAATTGAATATAATGAAAGGATTGGTGTTAAAATCGGTGGGCTCTTGGTATAGCATACTCGGTGCAGATGAGATAACTTATAAAGGGCGACTCAAGGGCAAGTTCAAACTTGACAATAAAAAACTCACCAACCCAATCGCAGTGGGCGACAATGTCACTTTTGAGATAGAGCAAAACCAGCAAACGGTAATTATTGATAAGATTGGCGACCGGTTCAATTATATTATCCGAAAATCTGCCCACAAAACAGAGCATTCGCACATTATCGCTTCAAATATAGATGAAGCTTTTTTGGTGGTTACCTTAGCTTCTCCGCATACCTCCACCGGATTTATCGACCGTTTTTTAGTTTCGGCAGAGAGTTTCAGAATCCCGGTGAGCCTCATATTCAACAAGATCGATCTGCTTGATGCCCAATCAACCGCTTTGCTTCAACAGTTGGTGGGCATTTATCAATCGATTGGTTATATCTGTTTTCAAACTTCTGCCGAGCAAAATACTGGCATTGAGCCCTTACTCAAATATATTGAAGGCAAAAAAATTGTGATTTCAGGGCATTCTGGCGTAGGCAAATCTACTTTGATGAATAGAATTAGCCCTCTGCTAAAGCTAAAAACATTGCCAATTTCCAATTTTGCAAATAAGGGTGTGCACACCACTACTTTTGCAGAAATGTTTGCCTTGGGCGACAATACTTTTTTGATCGACACCCCAGGTATTAAGGAGTTTGGCTTGGTAGAAATGGAAAAATACGAGATTTCACATTTTTTTCCCGAAATGAGAGCCTTGATTGGCACTTGCAAATTCAACACCTGTTTGCATATCAACGAACCAGATTGCACAGTTCAAAACGCAGTTTCAGAAGGTAAAATTGCCAGCAGTCGGTATCGCAGCTACCTGAGTATGTTGGAAAATGATGACAACAGGAGATAGCTGGCAAATCAGCTCCGATTTCCATTATTTTTCACTGCATCGACCAACGAATAGAATGTTTAAATTTCCACTCTAAAGTCAATTATGCAGGCTCAAATCTCAAAAAATACTTGCAGAGAAGCATTTTTTGATATATGCAAAAACTAAGAATGCTTATCTAAGTAGCCAGAGATCTAACTTTCCTAGCCATTTACTACTCATTGGGCTTACGGCAACAAAAAACCAAGCTAAGGGTACAAAGTTGAATAAGCCTCGTTTATATGACGCATTCAAATAGGCCTCGATCGACCCTGCAAAGCCATAATCAATCTGGTAAAACAAAAAAGTATAAAGCAGCCAGGTAGAGACTGTGAAAACGACCAAAAGATCGATCTTTCGCACTATATCTACAATGTTCAAAGCCAGAAATATGACAAACACATAGAAAGTGATGCCATAAAGTGTGCCGCTTCCAAGCATCAAATCAAAAGCTTTAGAGAATATTTGACCAAACTTGACACCATCCCAAAACAAGTATTTGACAAAGAAATCTGATGAATTGGCTCCTACATTGATCTTGATAAATAGATTCCAAATCATAAAAACAAAAAAACAGCTAACTACATAAATTAGGGGCTTTAGCCATTCCTTAGTTTTGAAATAATCAAATAAGAAAACAAGACCATAACCAGCCACAAATACAATACTATCACTTCTAGACCACATACTTGCAGCCATTAATAGCAGTGATGCTATATAGTAGCTATTTGATCTGCTTTCAAGCCAGTAGAACAGACATATAAACGATAAAGATGTATAGATAGCATTGGGTAAATTGGTGAGCCCAAGTGAAACGTGAGAAAACATTTCGGGCGTTACCAACATCAATAAAGTGATGAAAATAGAAACTGTATCGGAAGTTTTTTTCCGCAGCAACCCATAGAATGCCAAAACAAAGCTAACAAATAAGCAAAGGGTATAAATTTTAGCATTCAAAGCCCCAAATAGGTAAAAATAAGCAAACCCAGATGCTACCAAAGGAGGGTATATAAATCGAGCTATTTCATAGGCATTTGAAAATGGATATTGAAAAATGCTGGTGTTAAAGCTACCTTCTTTGGCTATCATTTTAGCCATTAAGTCATAGCCGGTCATGCTGTCATATTCTGCAATAGGCCAAAAAAGGCATTTTGTAGCTGCCCCATATATCAAATACGTAGCTACACCTACCATTAAAAACCAGCCAAAAGTTGTTTTTACCTTATCCTGCTCTTGAAAACTGAACTGGTATGCTTTTTTGTCGGCACGAAAATTCAAAAACAGGAAAACTGCAATTAGCAGTGTCGATATTATAATACTTGAACTTAGAGATACTGGAATTCCAACTAGACTGATGAGAAACAGTAAAAATGATTGATAAAATATGCCTAGGATAAAACTAAAACCTATTTTTTCGTAGATGTTAAACGCCTTTGCAAAAAACTGGATAGACAAAAAACCTACGGTAAGACTTAAAAACAGGGCTAAAATTGTCATCGATGGGTTTATTTATTGTAATTAGAATTGAGATTCTCAATTTTTTATTGCTAATACGTCAAAATTATTTCTCGTTTCAGGTTTATAATTCAGGTATTCAAATCCCCATCCGTCCATTACCACCACATGAGAAATACTACCAGCATATTTGTTTTTTTCTTTTTCATCAAAATAAACCAGCTTTCTTGGATACAAAATATCCAAAGCCCAATTGCGTACTTTTATCCCACCCAAGTCTTTTTTAAATTGAAATGAAGCAGAATCGGCCATTAAAATCGCTGTCGGTGGCATTAAAATCACCGCATTTTCCGGAGTGTTTTGTTTGACGTAATCTAAAGCAGCTGCATCAATGCCAAACTTGGCTTGGTATTTCTGCGATTCATTCAAATGGCTACTTCTGGCTACAAACTTTAGGTTTTCACCAATCAAGCTTTGCCATACCCAATTGTAACCCGAGTTTTCCCTGAAAACCGTAAAAATGAACACACCCAAAACTGCCGCCACAAGCAAGTTTTTTACAACAGGAATGCCTTTTTTTACTGAAACTTGGTCTTGCGCCTTTTGTTTTTTACCCATCTGAAATTCGAACTTAATCTATTTATCTGCATAAATAGCTAAAAATAAATTTCTGAAAAATTCTTTTTTTGTAGTTTTACTGCCTCAATCATAAAAGAAACTTAAAACAAACAAGATGTCAACAATTTCAGCAGCTGATGTAAACAAATTAAGGCAAATGACGGGAGCAGGAATGATGGACTGTAAAAAAGCCCTCACGGAAGCCGATGGAGATTTTGATGCCGCAATAGATTTACTTCGTAAAAAAGGGCAAAAAGTGTCTGCAGCCCGTGCCGATAAAGATGCCAATGAAGGTGCTGTTTTCGTAAAAACCAACGGAAGTGAAGGTGTAGTAGTAACATTAAGCAGCGAAACAGATTTTGTAGCCAAAAATGCAGATTTTATGAAATTGGGTGCAGCGATTGCCGATGCAGCCTTGACTAATAAACCAGGCACTCTTGAAGATTTGAAGGCTTTGTCAATTGAGGGAAAGTCTGTTTCTGATCATCTTATCGACATAATAGGCAAAATTGCTGAGCGAATAGATTTAACATCCTACGCGCTAGTAAGTGGAGAGAAAGTAATTCCTTACGTGCACTCTAACTCAAAAGTGGGCGTATTGGTGGCTTTGAAAAATGTGGGTAATTCAGATGTAAATGAAGTAGGCAAGGATGTGGCAATGCAAATTGCAGCCATGAAACCAGTGGCAGTTGATAAGCAAGACGTGGATCCAACTACTATACAAAGAGAGATTGAAATAGGGAAGGAGCAGGCAAGAGCTGAAGGCAAACCAGAGGAAATGCTTGAAAAAATTGCGCAAGGTAAATTGAATAAATTTTATAAAGATTCTACTTTATTGAACCAAGAGTTCGTAAAAGACCCTTCAAAGACCATTGCTCAATTGTTAGATGGTGTTTACAAAGGGCTTACGGTCACCTCTTTTAAAAGAGTTGAAATTGGGGCTTAAAATAATGAAAGTGATAAATAAAAAAGGGCTTCATTTGAAGCCCTTTTTTATTTGGTTGTTGTATGATAGGTCAGTTATTTTTAAAAGCTTTATGTATAGAAGCAGTTTTTGGTTTATGATTTTCTAAAGAATCGTTCCATTTATACGATTTGCTCACGAAACCGAGCATTACAACGGATATCAACACGACTACCTTCCAAAAGAAGCTGTCTTTCAACGTTTTAAATTTATTTTTCATTTGATTTGGGTATGGTTGAGTTACGCTATTTTGAAATTTATACATCAAATCTAACTGAAGTAACCGAATGAAATAGGCTTTTTCTTTACTATGTTTTAGTTACAAAAATTTCATATCAACTAATCAAGATATTATGTTCCTTAAAGAAGAATTTAGCATTTTTTTTGAAAAAGCAAAGTGTCTTAATGTTGAAGACGAGCTATCTCTATTGAGAGATCGATACCATATTCCTGCAAATAATGCAAAGGAGAAAATCTATTTATGTGGCAATTCACTAGGTTTACAGCCCAAGACAGCCGAAGATTACATTTTAAAAGAGATAAAACAATGGGCCACGCTTGGAGTAGAGGGGCATTTCGAAGGCCAAACCAATTGGTTTAATTTTCACGCCCAATTTGACAAAAGTATTGCTGAGCTAATTGGTAGTAAGGGAAGTGAAATAGTGGTTGCCAATGCACTTACTGTAAATCTCCATTTGCTTTTTTCCACCTTTTACAAGCCGACAAACAAAAGGAAAAAGATATTGGTGGAAAGTCCTTTATTTTCAAGCGATTACTATGCGTTGTGCTCTCAAGTCGAGCACCTGGGCTTGTGCCCTGAAGATACTTTAATAGAGTTGAGGCCCAGAGATGAGGAGAATTGTTTATTAATAGAAGATATTCTCACTACAATTGAAAGTTTGGGAGATGAATTAGCCTTGGTTTGGTTTGGAGCCGTCAATTTTTATACGGGGCAGTTTTTTGATGTAGAATCAATCACTGCAAAAGCCCATCAAGTAGGTGCGTTGGCCGGATTTGATTTAGCTCATGCCATTGGCAACGTACCATTGGCTTTGCATAATCACAAGGTAGATTTTGCCACGTGGTGTTCTTACAAATATCTGAATTCTGGCCCTGGGGGTATTTCTGGGCTCTTTGTCCACGAAAACCACGCAGACATTTCTCCTGCTTTTAAAGGCTGGTGGGGAGTAGATGAGGCAGAGCGATTTAAAATGAACAAAAAATTTGCCCCAATGCCAGGTGCAAAAGCATGGCAACTGAGCAACCCCCCTATATTGTGTATGGCGGCACACAAAGCGGCACTTGATGAGTTTGAAAAGGTTGATTTTGCCGATTTGAGGCTAAAAAGCATTGCGTTAACATCACTGCTAATAGAAGGCATCGATTTAATTAGTGCTCATTTTCCAGCTAGCCAATTAAAAATTATCACGCCAAGAAATGCGAATGAAAGAGGAAGTCAAGTTTCTATTTTCACTGGCAATGAAGGGGAAACATTATTCAAATACTTGCATTTACATGATATTGTAGCTGATTGGAGAGAACCAAATGTGATTCGGATTTCGCCCGTACCGATGTACAATAGTTTTGATGAAATTGGCAAAGTGATACATGCACTTTATGAGTTTTACAATGGGTGAGTAAAGGTTGGAATGCATTTGGTGCCGTATTATTATTACAACTTACCAAGTTTTTTTAGTGGAATTACTTTCTCACATCGACAAACTTCAAGATCTGGTAGGCATTTATTATATCGCTATTTCTTGCGATGTTGTCGACAAATTGGGCGGCATTTCCCTATCAATCATTCTATAGCGTTTCAATGCGGCCCAGCCTCGCTTGGTGAAGGCCGAGCTTAAAGTTAATCTGGGTAGAACGCTAATAGGCAAGATGGGGCGCAAAAATGGCTCAGAAGTGCATGTTTCTATTGAGAAAGATGGCAGAGAACACGGAATGAAAGTGCCCGAAGAAGTAACGGAACTACTCATGCAAGATGGGGAGGCAAAAGCAAAGTTCGACTTGCACACACTTGGTAAACACAGACATATTATTGATGATGTGGCAAGTGTGAAAAGCCCTCAACTTCGAATTGACAGAGCCGTTTTGCTGTTACAAAATATGAAACGACTGCCTAGGGCAATGAGAGAGAGAGATGTTACGATTGGGAAAGAATTAGTTTTTGACATCTTGGCACCAAAAGGCGATCAAGATATGTTAGTACATTTGTTGTACATACATTTATGTTAGCAACTAAAAAATTGACAGTCATGAAAACCATTATTCATAAATCAGAAACAAGAGGCGGTGCCGATCACGGTTGGTTGAAAGCCAAACACAGTTTTAGCTTTGCTAAATATTACGACCCTACTCGCCTGCAATTTGGTGCATTGCGAGTGTTTAATGATGATTTTGTAGCACCGCAAATGGGCTTTGGTATGCATCCGCACAATAATATGGAGATCGTGACTATCGTATTGGATGGCACAATCAACCACAAAGACAGCATAGGAAATTCGGCAGAAATCAAAAAAAATGAAGTGCAAATTATGTCAGCAGGCACGGGTGTACAGCATTCGGAATTCAATGCAGACAAAACTGAAACTTTAAATTTGCTTCAAATATGGGTGATGCCTAAAGAACACGACATAAAACCGCGATACGATCAAGTGGCTTTGAATCCGGACGATAGAAATGACAAAATTCAAACCATAATAACACCCGACAAAGCCGGAGTAATGTGGATAAACCAAGATGCCTATTTTTCTCGGGCTAGTTTCAGCAAGGGCTTTCAAACCAACTACACCATTCTTAAATCAGAAAATGGTGTTTACATTTTTTTGATAGATGGCAACGCAACCATTGCTGGACATTCGCTCTCAAAAAGGGATGCGATAGGTATTTGGGAGGCCGACACTATTGAAATACAGGCAAATGAAAATACGGAATTGCTTTTTGTTGAAGTGCCAATGCGATAAAAAGTGAGGGGTTGAAAGCGCTAAATGATGACACGTTCAACCTCTTTTGAATTGAGGATAAACAGTAATCAACCGAAATTGCCTTTTACGTAATTGGAAGTCCGTTCATGTACCGGATGCTCAAATATTGTAGAGGTAGCATCGTATTCCACCATTTCGCCCATATAGAAAAATGCAGTTTTATGGCTTATCCGTTTGGCTTGCTGCATATTGTGGGTTACGATTACTATTGTAAATTCTTTCACCAACTCTTTGATCAATTCTTCCACTTTTCCTGTAGAAATAGGATCAAGGGCTGATGTAGGTTCATCCATCAATATAATTTCGGGGTTTATGGCAATGGTGCGTGCTATGCAAAGCCTTTGTTGTTGGCCGCCAGAAAGAGATGTGGCAGGTTTTTTCAGGTTGTCTTTCACTTCATCCCAGAGTGCCGATTTCTGCAAAGATTCTTCTACTTTTTGGGTTATTGTTTTACTGTCGGAGATGCCATTTACCCGCAAGCCATAGGCAATATTATCAAAAATAGACTTTTGAAAAGGTGTAGGCTTTTGAAATACCATCCCTACGCGCTTCCTTAAGGCATTTACATCTACACCACTGGCATAAATATCTTTATCCTCTATCAACGCAGTGCCAGTTATTTTTACGCCAGCAATTAAATCGTTCATTCTGTTTAAAGTTCGTAGAAAAGTAGATTTTCCGCATCCAGAAGGCCCAATAAATGCTGTAATAGTATTTTTCTGTATCTGTAAATTGATGTTTTTCAGTGCTTGTGAACTGCCGTAGTAAAGGTTTAAATCTTTGGTTTCTATGAACATGGTATTGCTTTTGATTCTTAGTTTTTGGTGCTCGTTGATAATAGTAGAAAACTGGCTTTTAAACCGCCCACCCATTTTAAATTATTTTTTTTGACTAAACGAATTTATACTGTTCTCTAAAATCAATCATCTTTAACTTCTATTTTGCTTAAAATACAATTTCATGCCCCCGGCAGCAAAGTTTAACAGCAGAACAATGGCCATCAAAACCAAAGCGGTACCAAAGGCCAACTCACGCGATTTATCCAAATCAATACCACTTGTAGCCATTACATATAGATGATAAGGCAAGGCCATTACTGGAGAACCTAAAGAGAGCACCAACTGGGGCAAATAATAAGCCGCTGCAGTGAAAATAATGGGTGCAGTTTCACCCGCAACTCGGCCAATACTCAGTATCAATCCGGTGATGATATTGGGGAAAGCCATGGGCAACACCACCCGAAATACGGTTTCAAATTTTGATGCTCCAAGTGCATAACTTGACAATCGATACGTGTCTTCTACTAATTTCAATGACTCTTCCGTGGTTCGGATAATGACAGGAACTATCAGAATAGCTAAAGTAAGGCAGCCCGACAAAATACTGACGCCAAATTGGAAGAAATTTACAAACATAGCCAAGCCAAAAAGCCCAAACACAATCGAGGGAATTCCTGCAAGGTTATTGGTCATCATCCCTATGAATTTTTTGAATATATTTTTGGGTGCATATTCATTCATATAAACACCAGACAAAATACCAATGGGAAAGGCCAAAAGGCAACTCCCCAATATCAATGCTAGTGTACCCAGTATAGCAGGTAATATGCCGCCCTCCATCATTCCGTTAATAGGTGGCTGGGAAATAAAATTCCAACTGATAATGCCTACGCCTCTGTATATGATGTAACCCAAAATAAGAGCTACAACCGCTACTACAAACCAAGTGACGATTCCAAAAAACTGAAATACTATTTTTTCGACTATATTTTTGTGCATTTTCTATCTCTTTTGGGCAAAAAATTCGGCAATTAGGTTTACAGCAAAGGTGAATACAAATAAGAAAGTGCCTAGAATAAATAAAGCTTCATAATGAATTCCTCCTGTGGGTGCCTCACCAAGTTCGGCAGCAATGGTGGCTGTAATAGTTCTGACAGGCTCCAACAACGATTTGGGCATTATAGCGGCATTGCCAGTTACCATCAGCACTGCCATTGTTTCTCCAAAAGCCCTACCAATACCCAAAATCGATGCCGATATAATGCCAGAAGAAGCAAATGGAATGGTTACCCCAAAGATGGTTTGCAATCGATTTGCTCCCAAAGCCAAACTCGCATTTTTCAATTCTTGGGGTGTAGCGCTTATCGCATCTTCTGAAAGTGAAATAATGGTAGGCAAAGAAATGAGTGCTAACAAAATGCTGCCAGAAAGTGCCGTTTCACCGACTGGTATATCGAACAGTTGCTGCACAAAAGGCACCAAAACCACCAACCCGAAAAAACCATATACTACCGAAGGAATTCCAGCAAGAAGTTCAATCACAGTTTTTATGACGTTTTTCAAAGTTTCACCTGCTATTTCAGCCAAAAATATGGCAACGATCACTCCTAGAGGCAGAGCAATTATAATAGCGCCTAGGCTCACCATTATGCTTCCCAGCACAATGGGCAGCGCACCTAATTGTGGGGCTGGATTGGCAGTCGGATACCAATCTTTACCTTTTAGTATCGAGGCCAATGTTATTTTATCAACATCTATCTTTGCGAGCGAAGCATCAACGTATTTTGATGGGAAAAATGCCAAAACGCCAGTATTAGATTCTACATACGCTGTGATTTTTTCTTTCAAATGCTCAAACTCTGCACCTAATTCTTCTTGTGTAAATTTGGATTCTATATCCGAGAGTGTAAAGATGTATACCGAATCGTAATTGCCACCCAGCTGATGCCAATTATGAATATCGCCTTCTATAATGCTTTTTATTTGCTCAGGGCTGAGTTTAGAAACTGGATTATATCTGTTTACTGCCAGCGAATAACCTTCTTCCAAGGCGGTTTTTTGAAATATCCCCGAGCCCTCTTTAAAAAGAAACACAATAATAAACAACACAGCAAGTGTGGTGAATGTACCACAGCTGTAAATGATACTTTCTACAAACTTTTCCTTAATTTTTTTGATTGTCACAGGTAAAAAAGCTAAAAGAAGAAAAGAGATAGGTTAATTTTAATTATTTTAAAGGAATATAGCCTTTGTGCGTTACTAATTTTTGGCCATAGACAGTAAATAGAAAATCGATAAACGGCTTCACCAGTTTTTCCTTTTCAAGCGGATATAAAATAAAAAGTGGTCTTGTGATCGGATATGTTTTGTTGAAGGCATTGTTGAAAGTAGGAGCTATATACTTTTGCCCACCATCATAAGAAACCGAAATCGCTTTCACAATTGGTTCCACATAAGCAATTCCCACGTAGCCGATAGCTCCTTTGGTCTGGCTTGTGGCATACACTATGGCAGCTGTAGCTGATGATGAAATAGCCGTTTTTGTAAATTCCTTTTTGTTCATCACGTGGTCTTTCATAAATTCGTAAGTGCCTGAGCTCGATTCACGGGTGTAAACTACAACCCTCAAATCGTCTCCGCCTACCTCTTTCCAATTGGTGATTTTACCTGTAAATAGATCTTCCAGTTGCTCTCTGGTGAGCTGTTTGATAGGATTTTGAGGATTCAATATTACCGAAAGAGCATCATTGGCTACTGCCATCACAATTAGTTTTTTGCCTTTTTCTTCAAATTTTAGTTTTTCAGCCATTTTCAACTCTCTTGACGACATAGCAATATCTACAGTACCTTCCAAAAGCGAAGTAATACCTACGCCAGAGCCACCACCGGTTACGTTCAGCTGTGCCGGATTTCTTTTCATATAGGCTTCAATTTCAAGCTGCATCAATGGAAGCATAGTGTCACTGCCCTTGATTTTGATAGCTTGGGCAAATGAAGAAAAAGCGACAAGAAATGATGCGAAATAAACTAATAATTGGTGTCTCATTGTGCTGCGGGGTTTTAGATTGGTTTTGAAAAATTAATCTGCAAGATAGAAGTTAAACAAAATTAAGATCAACATTATGTTCATCACAATCATAAAAATAAGTAATTCATCTTTAAATTCGCTGGTGGCAAAATTTGGCAACGATGATCGCCATTTAGTAAAAGCTTTTTTGATTGGATTGATTGCTACTAAGTTGTTCATCTGTTTGTCGGGGTAAAAACGAAAGCAAATTTATAAGCAAATAATTCAATTATGTACTGCCCAATAATCAATTAACCATTTCTTAATATTGCATTAACTTTCTGGTAATAACACTGACTAAGATCTCCACCATTTTCCAATATAGCATTCTCAACTAATGATAAGAAGAGAGTTTCTGGGGTTTTTTTTGCTCGCACCTCCCTTTTCGAAGGCTTTGATAGGCGAAAATCGTGTCCATCCTCACTTACCTAGTGCAAATGTATACACTGATAGCGAAATACTGGGATTGGCCTCTCCTCAATTGTGCGGAACCTATTTTTGTTTGCGAAATGAACCTATGGAGGCTTATGAAGAAATGCGCTACGAAGCCAAACGGTCAGGCGTTTTGCTTTGGTGCACTTCGGCCCACCGCGATTTTTACTACCAAAAAAACATTTGGAATGCCAAATACAAGGCATTGGCCAAAAAAGGAACCAACCCCAACGAAGCATTGCAAAACATTATGCAGTATTCTGCGCTGCCTGGCACATCGAGGCATCATTGGGGCACCGATATTGATATTGTAGATGCTGTTGGCTACCAGATATCAAATATATTAGACGAGCAAAACTTCACACCAGAAGGAGAGTATCAATATTTGCAGTATTGGCTCAATCAAAACGCGCACCGATTTGGATTTGAAGAGGTTTACACCGCTGATCCAAACAGGACGGGGTTTCGGCCCGAACCTTGGCACTACTCGTATGCTCCGATTGCTAAACAGATTATCAAACAGGTACTAGCTATCGATTTTTCCACTGTTGCAGCACTGCAACAGTGTAAAGGCTATGAGCTAATGACCAAATCATTTTTTGAGACTTATAAAAAAGATTATATTTTGGGTATCAACGAGAAATTGAAGTGATTTTATTTCTCGTACATCACACTCTTAAAAACCGCACTGGGCGTGATTAATTCAAGCACATTACTTCGGCTTTTTATCCAAAATCACACCTTTAATAGTTAGGTGCGATATGGCAGGCGTGGTATTGGAGGTAATCGTGAGTGCTTTGTTGAATGTACCCACTTTTCCTTTGTATTTGTACCCAGCTTTCACAATACCCGTTTGGCCTGGCATGATTGGTTTTTTTACCCAATCGGCCAAAGTGCATTCGCAAGCCGTTTTTATATCTGAGATAATTAGTGGGTCAGATCCAGTGTTTTTATACTTAAATGCATACCACAATGTATCGTCCTTCTCCTCATAAGTACCAAAGTCAATTTCGTACTTTTCAAAGGTAATGTCGGCCTGCGCGATCATAGGGCTCGAAAATAAAACTAGCATTACGCTTACGATGATTTTTTTCATATTAATAATTACCCTAGCAGAAGGGTGTTTTTGGTTTTATTAAGCTGGCAGATGCTCAATTGCAACTGTTTTGACAATGAATCTATATTTTGAAACACATTGAAACTACAATTGTAACGAAAGACCCTCAATTTATGTTCACTCGCACTTTAAATTCATAAAATTTTGCACTGAATTCTTCTGTTCAACTTTCTATTAATTTCTACATCGTTTGGGGCTATAGGCAGGCTGTCGCCATACCCTTTTCCTTTTATTCTTTCGGCCGCTATCCCGTTTTCTGCCAAGTAATCTACTACCGATTCTGCTCGTTTGCTAGAAAGAATGAGGTTTTGCTGTTTTTGGCCTACGTTATCGGTGTGCCCGCTTATCTCTACTTTCAAGTTTTGGTTTTGCTTTAAGAAATTCACCAAACGGTCAAGCTCTGAATATGATTTTTTCTCTAAATTAAATTTCCCAGTTTCAAAAAATATATTGTTTAAGGTAATTAATGCTCCTTTTTTAATAGGTTCTAGATAAACATCAAGATTCACTGGGTCAAAATCGGTTTCGTTTTCAAAATTAAATGTATGGCTTTTGTACATATATCCTTCTTTGATTACGAAGAGAGCATAGTGTGAATTTTCGTTCAAAACTACCAGATATTCTCCATTGACTTTATCTGATTTTACTATGCTTTCAATTTTTCCAGATTTTAAATTAATCAATTCAACGGTTGCATCTATAGGTTGGTTGGTAGCCTGATCGAAAATTGAGCCTTTGGCATAAGTGCTTTTTTCTTGAATCGCAGCCTCTTTGGGCAAATCAAATTCATATAATAAGTACCTATCTTGATTAGATTGGTTTTTGGCTTCAGCTGAAAAATAGGCTTTCTTGCCATTGGAAGTGATGAAAATAGACGATTCTTCGAGAAAAGTATTGATGGGATAGCCCAAGTTTTTAGGCATTGTCCAGTTTGCCATGCTATCCAAATAGCATACAAACAAATCGAAGCTGCCAAATCCTGGGTGAAAGTCAGATGAAAAATAGAGGGTACTCATGCTAGGGTGGATAAATGGTGCAACCTCCCTTCCAGCCGTATTTATTAGGTCGCCTACATTGATGGCGCGATTCCAGACGAAATTTTCATCAGCCTTCGCCATCCAAATATCTTCCTCGCCATAGCCTCCGGGCCGTCTAGACGAAAAATATATGGTTTTTCCATCAGGCGAAAGTGTAGGTTGAGAATCCCAGAACAACGAATTGATGGCACCTCCCATGTTTTTAGGTTTTGACCAGTCATTTCCTTCCTTGTATGATATAAACAAATCGCAGTTGTTGGCATTACCGCTTTGTGTGCAAATGGTGTAAACCAATGTTTTGCCATCGGCAGATATGCTACAAGTTCCTTCGTTGATATAAGGAGAATTGATGCGGTCGGAGATGGATTCGGCAAAGCCCCACTCGCCATTTATTTTTTTTGAGACGTAAATATCTTCGAATTCCTGTACCCCGATTCGCTCGCGCACGGTGAAAATAAGTGTTTTCTCATCGGCAGTGACGGCTGGAAAATACTGTTTGGAATGTTTATTTATGTTGCCATTTAGTGGCTTGGGATTTATTAATACTGGTTTTGATTTGTTTTCAATGGCATAATCGCAACTGACGATGTAGCGTTCGGTTTTTTCGCGAAATACCTTTGGCTCATTTTTATGAGTTAGGTATTTTCTAAAAAGTTTTTTAGCCTCCACATAGTTGCCTTCATGCAGGTAAATTTCACCCAATATGCGCACAATGGATGGGTTTTTGAAATTGGAATCGAGTGCCAGTATAGTGCCAAAATGTAGCTTTACACCTTGCATATCTCGGTCATAAGCTTTGTGCAATATGCCCAATTGGTAATGTGCATCTATAAACTCTGGCGACTTTTCTACTGCTTTTTTGAAATAAACAATGGCATTGTCCAAACTGCGATTTTTTAATGCTTCTATACCTTGGTTGTATAATTTTCGTGCTTTTTTCGATTGCCCTCGAAGAACTGCTGTTGAAAAAAGTATAGAAAAGATAACAATAGGTAAAATCCTAAGCATTTTGTTTTTTTGCGGGTATAATTGCTTGAGCGCTTGTCTGATGCATTTGCCAAACAGCACCTATATTACGGAGGCAATTCGACATTTGATTAGATTGTTTTATAAATATTTCAAAAACCTATTGGCACGGTCTAGAGGCGTTTTTTTCAATTATACTACCTAATAAAAAGCAAAAGTGAAAATATTAAAATTTGGACAATCTACCTTAAAGGACACCCTCAGTATAGCTACTGTGCTTGAAATAATAGTGGGTAATCCAAGGGCTGTGGTGGTGGTTTCCCCACTTTTTAGGGTTTCGATTAGGCTTGAACAAATCGGAAAGCTAGCCACGGTGGGCGACAATTCATACAAACCGATACTGCAAGAGATTGAAGATGAGCACTTTGCCATTGCCAAACAGTTTGTTGACATTAAGCACCAAGCCAAAGTAATTGCAGGGTTGAAGGTAATGCTCAACGACTTGGAAGAAATTTTGTATGGAGTGTATTTGTTATGGGAACTTTCGCCTCGAACAAAAGATCACCTATCTACTTACGGGGTGAAATTAAGTGCCTACCTGATTACAGAGTGTTTGAAATCGCAAGGAGTAGATGCACATTATTACGATATACAAAAAAACATCATAACTAACGATGTGTACGGCAGCGCTGAGGTGAACAAAGAAGCTTCCTTGGCCAATATCAGGGAGAGCTTTTCTGGTGCCGTTGGCATTTCGGTCGTTACTGGTAGCATTGGATCTACCGACAAAGGTGAATCTTCAAATATGGGCAAATCAGGCTCTAGTTACACCTCTTCGCTTTTTGCCAATGCACTTAATGCCAGTTCGATAGAAATTTACACCGATAGAGACGGGATACTAAATACAGATCCAAAGCTGGTTCCAAATGCATTTAGCCTTCGTGAAATCAGCTATTCTGAAGTAATGGAGATGAGTAATTTTGGGAATAGTTTTGTATATCCGCCTGCTATTCAACCTGCAATTGTGAAGAATATCCCGATTGTGGTCAAAAATTTGTATAATCCATCGTTTGCCGGCACGACCATAAAAAATGCGGCTTCCGACACACGTTCCATTGTGAAAGCCAACTCTTCGGTTCAAAATGTGTCGCTTATCAATGTGCAGGGAAGTGGCATGATAGGGATACCAGGGGTAGCTGGCAGGGTATTTGGCACTTTGGCTAATGAAAATATTAGTGTGGTTCTCATTACACAGGCATCATCAGAGCACTCAATTTGCCTTGCCGTAAGGCCTGAAAATGGTACAAAAGCCCAATTAGCGTTGCAGAAGGAATTTATGGAGGAAATTAGAGAAAAGAAAATGGATAATATTTCGCTATCAAAAGAGCTTTCTATCGTAGCAATTATTGGAGAAAACATGAAGCAAACCCCTGGAATAGCAGGGAAAATATTTACTGCTATGGGTCAAATTGGAATAAATGTGGTGGCCATTGCCCAAGGATCGTCAGAATACAATATTTCAGTAGTAGTGGAGATGAAAGATTTAGATAAAACATTGAATGTTTTGCACAGAAGTTTGTTTTAAATCATTTTACAGTATGGTGTGGTATTAATGTGAACCATATAGTGAACTCTGCCATCAACAAAAGGGTGTTGGCAGGCATTGAGTACTTCTACCTAATATTTTCGTTTTAATAAACTACTTAAAATACAAAGCATTCCGCTAATTTTGCATGCTTTTATTCATATAATGCAATCAACCTCCAATTCAAGCCACTCACATTCAGAGCTCACACTTTCCATGTCGCCCGATGATTTTACGATTCGAGTGGCTACTATGGAAGATGAAAAGTTTGCCACCACCATTACCCAAGAGATGGAAGAAAGTGCCAAAGCGCGAGGTACAGGCATTGCCAAGCGTTCTGCTGAATACATTGCTAACAAAATGAAGGAAGGGAAGGCTATGATAGCCTTTCACAACGATGGCTTGTGGGCGGGTTTTTGCTATATCGAAACATGGGGTCACGGCAAGTTTGTGGCCAACTCTGGCTTGATTGTAAATCCTATTTTTAGAAAAGCAGGTCTAGCCAAGGCCATCAAATATAAAGTTTTTGAGCTTTCCAGAACCACATTTCCTGGCTCCAAAATATTTGGACTCACCACTGGGCTTGCCGTAATGAAAATAAACTCAGAGCTCGGCTACGAGCCCGTGACGTACTCAGAGCTAACCGATGATGAGGATTTTTGGAAAGGATGCCAAAGCTGCATCAACTACCCAATCTTGATGATGAAGGAACGAAAAAACTGCCTTTGCACAGCTATGTTGTACAATCCAGAAGAAAAAGAATAGGCACTGACAAACGCCAATTTAATCTTTCGTAAGCTTTGTCAAAAATTTAATCACTACACGCCTGTTCATTGCCTTGCCAGCGGGCGTAGCGTTGCTCGCAATAGGCTGCTCTGCGCCATAGCCTTTGCAGGCAATTCTTCGAGCTGCTATGCTTTTAGATTCCAAATATTTGCCCACACTTTGGGCTCGCTGCAATGAGAGTGTTTTGTTGTCTACAAATGCCATTCCTGCAGGTTTCTTGGCCGGTTTCTTGCCTTTTGCCCCAGGTTTTGTAAGGTCTCCAATATTATCTGTGTGTCCGCCAATCTCAATAATGGCATCAGGCTGTTGGTTTAGTTTATCTACCAATGAATCAAGCACAAAACCTGTGGTAGAGGAAAGTTTGGCACTGCTTTTATCAAATAATAAATTTCTTATTACTATCGATTGTCCAGAATCTAAGTATGCTCCCATTCTAAAATTCTTGAAAATTTCAATACCTGCCAATGAATCAGTAAGTAACAAATTTTCTTCGATCTTGAAATAATTGATCGCATCTACCCTCAAATTGTACGCCATTCCGAATGGAACCGATAAAGTGTATTTGCCATTTCTAGGATTGGAATTGCAGTAGGAAATCAGATCTCCTTTCTTGTCTTTTATTCTTACCGTGCCTCTGATGGGTAATTTTGTTACATTATCTACAATGGCACCAGACAACAGCACTTGCGGATTTTGCTTCAGAACTCTTGGTAAATCAATTTTGTAGATATCCATGTGTCGTAAAGTATCAGTTTCGGAGCTTACGGAGTTAAAATAGGCTTGGTCGCCTCTGGCGGCAATCAAAAAGCCTTTATCATCGGTTTTGGAGTTTACCAAAGGGCCTAAATTTACCGGTTTGCTCCATTTGGTATAGCTATCATCTAGCCTTGTAGACATATAAATATCATGGCCGCCAAATCCCAAATAGCCTTTTGAACTGAAATACAATGTTTTGCCATCTACGGCCAAAAAAGGGTAGTCTTCTTGGTAAGGGGTGTTGATGACCGCTCCTAAATTAATTGGAGACCCCCAAGTTTGAGCGTATTTGTTGTATTTGCAGAAATATAGATCTAGGTCACCCACGCTTTTTTCATCTTGAATGGCCATAAGCAAAACCGATTCATCGGCACTCATAAAAAAATTGGCATTATTGTTCTTGTTTGTAAAGCCAGGGATTTTAATCGGTTTTGGCACTTCCCAGCCACCCAATTCTTTACGATGCGATATAGAAACTCCATCAGCAGCTTCCGAACCATCGTCATTGTAAGTATTGCCAAGAATCAAAAAACGGCCATCTAGGCTTATGGAAGCCACAAAATTATGGCCTTTATTATTTAATGGATAACTAGCATTTTTGGCTTCACTCCATTCCCCTTGCTCGTTTACTTCCGAAAGCCATATTTCTTGATTGTCTACCGCATTTTTGCAGTCTTTCACAAAATATAGTGTTTTTCCATCTGGCGATACTTTGGGGTTAAAGGCCATGCAAGCAGTATCGCTGGTGATTTTGCTGGCTATTTTTTCCTTGCCCTTGAAGCCATCGTTGGTCACAAGTGCATTGGGTTTTAAATCTGCTGGCTGGTCAGAATTGGATAAACCTATACCTTTGAGTATGTTCCAGTCATTGATTTTGCTAGGGTCAATGACAATTTTTACTGCCGTTACTTTTGAAGCACTGAAAAATGTAGAAAAACTGTTGAATTTTGTCTTCGAAGCTTTTATGCTTGGTTTGTATACTTCCTTTTCCTTATTGTTTTCATCATATACGCTTATTGAGCTAATAGACCCGACATTAAATATACCACCTACCACTACTTGCCTAGCCATAGTGGCAGCAGGGAAACCCACCACGATAGTATTTTTTTTTAGCGTGTTTTCATTGTAGATTATGTAGCCTTCGCTGTAGTTGTCTATTTTTGATTCTTCCAGTTTGCCCGGATACACAGTGGGAACGCCTAAAAGATATTCGGCTCCATTGTTCTCAAACTGGAATCTGTTGGTGATCTCCAGCAACTTGTTTGCCCATGTAATCTCTTGAGCAGATGAAACACTGCAAATAAGTGCACAAATGACTGTGGTGGCGGTAAATCTGATATTTTTCATTGGCTTGGTTTAAAATTCACTAACTGCAATTGTCAAAATATTATCAAAGATCTGCCAAAATAAACAATTTTTATCTTGTTAGGGGTTAAATAAAAATCAACATCTACGAGATAGCCAATTTGAAAAACTGCTCATAGGCCAATCATTATCATTAGCTCAGCAAGTGCTTGATCTTAAGGTTAAATCTCTTCACTGAACATGAAGTACTGGATGGTTTGAAATTAAGTTTATTGATTTTAGTCCTTCAACTAAAGGTCTGTTTCATTTACTCGATGGAATATCATGGTTTGGTTACCAAATATTTTAGCAAAGCCTTTCACATCATCGCCCGACCAAGCATTGTTCATTTCGCCATATTTGCCAAATTTGGCCGACATTAAATCATGGTCAGATTTTATGCCGTGCAATACAAAGTGATAAGGTTCGAGTTGTATGTACACTTCGCCACTCACCGTTATTTGTGTATTTTCCAAGAAAGACTCAATATTTCGCATTACAGGATCTAAAAACTGGCCTTCATGCACCATCATGCCATACCAAGTGGCCATTTGGTCTTTCCAATACTGTTGCCATTTCACCAGCGTGTGTTTTTCAAGCAAATGATGTGCCTTGATAATAATTAATGGGGCTGCGGCTTCAAAACCTACGCGCCCTTTGATGCCAATAATGGTGTCTCCCACATGAATGTCCCTGCCTATAGCGTAAGGAGCTGCAAGGTTGTTCAGGGCATTTACAGCATCTATCGGGTTTGGAAATTCTTCCTCATTCACTGCTTTCAATTCCCCTTTTTCAAACTTGAGCGTAACAGTTTCTTGTCCTGATTTGGTTTTTTGGGTCGGAAATGCTTCCTCAGGCAGACTTTTGTCAGATGTGAGCGTTTCTTTTCCGCCAACAGAAGTGCCCCATATCCCTTTGTTTATAGAATAGGCAGCTTTGCTCCAGTCTCTGACCACCCCTTTGCTTTTCAAATATTCAATTTCTTCTTCACGTGATAGCTTGAGGTCACGAATGGGGGTTACAATCTTTACATCAGGGCATACAATGTTGAAAATCATGTCGAACCGCACTTGGTCGTTTCCTGCTCCCGTGCTGCCGTGGGCCACGAATTCAGCCTTCATTACATCTGCATATTTTGCTATTGCAAGTGCTTGAAAAACGCGCTCTGCACTTACCGAAAGTGGATAAGTATTGTTGCGGAGTATATTGCCATAAATCAAATATTTGAGGCATTTGTGATAATATTCTTGAATAATATCGAGTGTTTTGTGCGATTTAGAGCCCAATTCAAATGACTTCTGCTCAATGTCTACCAATTCAGCTTTGGTAAACCCGCCAGTATCTACTATGGCTGTGTGTACTTCATAGCCTTGTTCTATCAAATATTTTACACAAAAGGAGGTGTCGAGCCCTCCGCTGAACGCAAGAAGAAGTTTCATTAGTTTGCAGGCAATGGGTTTAAAAATAAATTTGATCAGAAACCAAATGGGTAGGTTGCAAAAACGCTACAAATATATTTAATAAGGGCAATAGCGAAAGGGATAATTTTAATAGATATTATTTTTGTGCAACAGCCTGTCATGAGGTTTTTTGTAAAAAACTTTGTAAAACTCGACAAAAGCGATTCACATGATTCTGCGGGCATTGGGTTTTCGGAAGGCTTTGAATAGGCTAGTCAGGGCACCTAGTTATGTCGTGCAAAACCTGTATTTTGCCAGTTGATTATAATGCTCCAAAACAAGGTAAAAAAAATTTAGGCTCGCTCGTCTCATTGCACCAACAACAATGAAAATTATGAAATTAATGTCTGTTTTTGAATCCATGAAATTGTGCTATCAAATTTAGCAGCTCAGTTGCGATTGTTTTGAAATTTAGCCAAACCCCATTTTTTTTAACAGCAAAGTTGCTATTTCGAATTGCAAGACAAATTTCTATGTAATCGTGGGGTAGGTATGAAATAAAACTTGCAAAAAAATGCTAAACTAGGCCTTTCTAAATTTATTTTAATAATTAAGTTCGAATCCCTAATTTTGATAAAAATCTAATGATATGCGTTTCTCCCTACAATTAAGTGCTGTTTTATTTGTTGCAATGCTTTCTGCTTGCGGCAGCCAATACAATAAGTTTTCAAAAGACAAAAACGAGGCCAGCAAATATGTGTATGGCGACATTGAAGGGCCGGCCAAACAGCTGAAAAACACATACCCGAACGCCTCACCTGAATCTGTAGAAAAAGCTGCGAAATTTCGTGCTTTGGTAGAGAGCGAATTGGTGAGTGCCTCAGGAGCTAACTAAATTACCATGCAAAAACAGGAAGCATACCTGGGCTTAGGATCCAACCTAGGAGATAAAAAACGAAACATTGAAAAAGCCTGCGATTTGATATCCAATGAAATTGGACAGATCATAGGCTCCTCGTCATTTTATGTTACTGAGCCTTGGGGGGTAAACAATCAAGATGAATATCTGAACTGTGTAGTCCGCATTTTCACCGATTTGGAGCCAGGATTTTTGCTTGCCAAATTACACAGTGTTGAAGACAAAATCGGACGGGTAAGAGATGAAAAGTGGGGTCCCAGAACAATAGATATTGATTTGCTGTACTACGGCAAGTACGTGATCGACAGAGACGATCTCATTATTCCGCATCCTGAACTCACAGAGCGTAATTTTGTATTGACTCCGCTGGCCGAAATAGCTCCTGATTATCAGCATCCGGTTTTCAAGCTCACCAACAAAGAATTGCTAGATTTTTGTGCCGATAAATCGAAAGTGGTCAAATTCGCATAGTGTGCATTTGTGCCCATACTATTTGAATCGCAATGACACATCTTAACAGCTCAAAGTTGAAATATGTTAGCAGCCTTTCAAACCTTTATAGAGGAACAAAAACTTTTTGATCAATCCCAAAAAATACTCTTAGCTGTAAGTGGCGGCATTGATTCTGTGGTGATGGCGCATCTTTTCTGCCTTGGGAAATGCGATTTTGCTATTGCCCATTGCAATTTTTCTCTTCGAGGCAATGAATCAGACCAAGATGCCTTGCTTGTCGAAAATATAGCCAAATCCTATAAAGTCGCCTTCCATGGCACTCGGTTCGATACGAACGCGGAAGCTAACCGAAGAAAAGTTTCGATTCAAATGGCCGCCAGAGAGCTTCGTTACGAATGGTTTTCAAGCCTCATTCAGTTACATCATTATAATTATTTGGCAACCGCACACCATGCAAACGATGTCGTGGAAACGGTATTGATAAACTTGGTAAGAGGCACAGGCATTGCAGGTTTGCATGGAATTTTACCTAGAAATGGTGTAGTTATTCGCCCCTTATTATTTGCAACAAGAGATGAAATAGAAGCATTTGCCAGTGAGCAGAAGCTGGCTTGGCGTGAAGACAGTTCGAACAACACTGATAAATACGCCCGCAATCTCATTCGCCACAAAGTTGTGCCCGTCTTGAAATTGCTCAATTCTAATTTGGAACAAACAATGCTTCGAAACACGGCT
>Ga0163144_10005659_pt1 | contig 27761 bp, 24 predicted proteins | sample OliLak19BULKMAT1_FD_123175 | JGI IMG/M metagenome (GOLD analysis project Ga0163144, IMG submission 123175) | Freshwater microbial mat bacterial communities from Lake Vanda, McMurdo Dry Valleys, Antarctica - Oligotrophic Lake LV.19.BULKMAT1 | ecosystem: Environmental > Aquatic > Freshwater >... | reverse complement strand
TGATGGCATAGGTCCAATTTTTAGCGCCATGTTTATTTCAGAAGTTGGTGATCCGCGGCGTTTTAGAACCCGCTCACAGTTCTGGTCATACGCTGGCCTGGCAATAATGACCGATGACACAGCTGTCTATTCTCAGCAGTTCGGCACCCTATTCGCAAAAGGTTCGGCACCTATTTGCTAGTTAACCGATGGAGTCAGCACCCCGACTTTGTAAAAAAGGATCGGTAAAAAAGGATCGGTAACATCGCGCAAATTGACGTGCGTTGGGTTTGCACAATCATCAATTAAAACAACATCATATCTAAATACGCCATATGCCAAACTTCGAAAAGTTAACTTCGAAAAGTTGGGGTGGAGAAATCCGTCCAGGAGAAATCCGTCCAGAAATCCGTCCAGGGAAATCCGTCCAGCTGCTCCGCCTCACTATATGCCACTCGTAATGATCATTCAGTGGTGAAAACGTAAAACTCAATCACGAGTGGCATATCTGCCGCGACCTTCCTGCTGTTATCTTTTTTTCTACCCCAACCTACTCAGCAACCTAACCGGTGCTCCAGTTAGTGCTGAAACAACCGGTACGGGACCTGGGCCGAAGGTTCGATCAATAAGTGTCGCCCAACACAATACCGGGACACCACGAAGAGTTGCTTTAGTATGGGCCTCCAAGCTGGAGCGCGCCGTTGTGATAACATCGGTTAACATTACAGCATAGGAGCCACGAAATTTATCGCCGAAGCCGTTTGATAATTTACTCTCTGAAAATTGCTCAAGAGGGATCTCTGCGCGGCGCACTAATCCCTTTCCGCTGGCACTCTTCTCGCTCTCAGCCGCCTGAGCTCGCGCATCAATTGCCGCCAGACGTTCAATCGGGGCATATTTCTCGTTGTAAACAGCGCAGAGCCGCTCGGCAAAGAAGCTATAGCCTCCGGGAAGTTTAAGGAACAGCTGTGGTGCGAGCGGTGCAACTACATTCTTAATGCGTCGGGCAACGTATTCAGCGCAGGTATTTAGATCCTCGTCGGTGAGGTCCTCTACGCGGTAGAAAACAGTGCTTTCGCAGCGCCCACCGATCGGCACAGGATCCTGATAATGCTCAGTTATCTTTTCGAAGATCTCGTTTACCTCTTCCTCTGAGCTCATAGTGGCATTCCGTAATTTAATGAAACTTTTTCAGTGTGATTCTTGGAACTCTAGCACTTCTTGGGACGAGTATTAAAGCCGATAATGGGGAGTCCTATTTAATCTGGTTTCTGGCATTGCTGACGGCAAGTGATAATGTGGCGTCGCGATTCTCGGGTTCATTATAGAACCGGTCGATCTCACGGACCATCTGATCGGGCTTTAAATTCGAGAGATCATACAGGGCACGGAGCCGTTCCAGGCTTGTTACAGCCTGATTCGGGTTATCGCGAACAAAATCGATGGCGATATCGATCACCCGCGAGGCATCGTGCCAGCCCTGCAGGTATCCCGCCATAAAATCGATCCGCTGCTGAGGGGCTAACAATTTCCAGGTGGCTAGGAAGCCGTGTTGGGAGGGGGCATCCGGTGGTGCCGATTCGGCCCTAACCGGGCTAGCTATAGTGACCCCAAAAATTAAGAGAAAAGCTAAGACCTGGAACATGCACCATCTTTGAGTAGTCAATGAGCCCATTTTCACTCCTCACTGCGTTTATGATATCTTCGGACGACCAGTTACCAACAACTTAGGGGGGAGCGCAAGGGGCCGCCAGCCAGACTTGGCCATGGTTATAGGCAATTTTAATCTAGTAACTATATGACCGATAAATTGAATCCTCAAAGCAACAGTTCTCAAAGCAAGATAGTCCGACGCAAGACCCGCCCGGTGGCGGTTCGCGATCTTATAATCGGGGCGGATGCCCCGATATCCATCCAGTCAATGTGCGCCACGCCGACACGCGACATTGAGGCGACCCTGTCGCAGATTGAGCTACTAACGCAACATGGCGCAGATATTATTCGCATTGCGGTTGATAGTAAGCGTGATGTTGAAGCGCTGTCAGTCCTGCGATCAAAGTCCACGGCACGCTTAGTTGTGGACCTGCAGGAGAACTATCGTTTGGCAGAGCAGGTGGCACCATTCGTTGATAAGATTCGCTATAATCCAGGTCATCTGCACCATCATGAACGTGAGACAGCAGTTCGAGAGAAGGTGGCATTTATCGTTCGGCATGCCAAGGCGCATCGATGTGCAGTGCGGATTGGCGTTAATTTTGGATCGCTTGATCCACAACAGAAGAGTGCTGCTGGCGGTGATCACCTGGAGGCCGCGTTAAGTTCAGTCGGAGAACATATCTCCATCATGGAGGATCTAAAATTTGAGAATTTTGTTGTTTCGCTAAAAAGCTCCGATCCAAACGATGTGATCGATATAAATAGACGCTTTGCTGAGTCCTTCCCTCTCATCCCGATTCATCTCGGAGTTACGGAGGCGGGAATGTTGCCGATGGGTGAGATTAAGACCCGCATAGCCTTTGAAAACCTATTGGCTCAGGGAATTGGTGATACCATGCGGGTCTCGCTAACCCTCCCGTTTGATCGCAAGTTTGAAGAGATCGAGGTTGGTCGCAAAATTGTAGAAGATGTAGCTGCGGGGCGCTTCCGTTCGGTACCACGTTTTATTCAGCAGGGGCTAAATATAATCTCTTGCCCATCCTGCTCGCGAGTTGAGAACCTGGCGTTCGTAGAGCTTGCTCAACAGGTGCGCACGATGAGTGAATTTGCTGCCAAAGAGAATCTAACGATCGCCGTAATGGGTTGTCGAGTAAATGGCCCGGGCGAAACCGACGATGCCGACCTGGGACTTTGGTGCGCACCGAACCATGTTAATTTGAAGCGCCGCGGTGAGCTTCTTGGAGCTTTCACCTACGAAGAGATTCTGCCGCGCCTGCGTACTGAACTTGAAGGGCTAATCTCTAGTCGAGTAGTGGGAGTTTGATGTTAAGTATTGAGGAGCTCTCCTCTAAGGAGCTTCAGCAGGCCCAAAGCATCTTGGCGTTAGTCGCTGCTGAGAAGGGGGATTGGGGTGCGCTTGCTGGAGTACAGCGCGGATATGGTCCCTGGGATATCCGCCCAGCAACGCTGTCGAAGGGTGAATTGAGTGTGGTTCGGGTTGTGCCGTGTCCGCCCAATCTGCACGAAGATTTAAAGGCGCTACTTACGGTTGCCCGCAGACAACATGCCCTTAGTACATCGTCGTGGGGAGTTGGCGAGCTGGATTCCGGTTTGCAAGTGCTCTGGTATCGGCGGACCCATTTTCAGCATCTATTATCTCAGCCATTTAGCAGCACGCCGGCGCTTCGCGAATTGAGTGATCCGACAGCTGCCCTGCGTTGTTTGCGAAGCCTGGTCGATCACCTGCGCGCGCTGCATGCCCAAGGGCTGGCGCATGGACACCTTGTTGCAGAGAATGTTGCGTTTGATCGCGGAAAGGCTGTGCTTCTGGATCATGGATTAGCGCTCGCCATAATGCGCCAACAACGCGAAGCGGCATTACGTGAGCGGATCGGTTTTGCCCCTGAGCTTGCGCGGCAGCGCTCACTGGAGGGGTTGGATCTGCAACGCTGTGATTCCTATGGACTGGGGCTTTTGGCCCAGGTACTACTGCCGACTGAAGCTGCGCGCGAGAATCTAAACCGCGCACAACGTAGTCTGCTTGAGGGACTTCTAGAGATCGATCCTGGAGCGCGCCCATCAATTGAGGAGGTGGCGCAGACACTATTGCTAAGTTTGCCGTCTCCGGTTCATGGCGCTACTGCACAGGTGTCACCTACGCAAGGTTCCTCAGCTAATTATTCTTCTGCAATTCCCGTAGTAACGGTGAGGCGTGAAACGGTTGCTAGACAGTCAGGCGCGGGGTCCGTACCGCAGCCGGTGTTTGTGGCCCCTGTCAGCTCGAAGCACTTCAGTGTGATTGCACTTTGTGTTGTTGGTGTGCTGGTTATACTCGGTGCTCGGGCAGTTTGGAGTTGGTATTCGGCAGAGCCCGTTGTTCAGGTCTCGTCCGATGACTATGCAGGTCTGTGGAGCAGCGCTCAGCCCTCGAGCATGGAGCCTGTTGCTAGAGCAGCGCTTGATGGAGACATGCTTGCGCGTTCGATAATCATCGGCGATGCAATGAGTGGTCAAGATCGACCAGCGGTGCGCAGCCGCCTGTTGCGATTGGCATTTGACCAGGCATGGGAGCAGCACCTTACCGAGCAGGACCGTCATGCCGCACTTATGTTAGCGTTATCAGGTTTGGTGCAGAGTTATGATAGCGATCTTCCTGAGATCGCTGAACTTCACCCAGGGATTATCTTTTCGATCGCAGCTGACCTGCCCTTGGAAGGTAGTGGACAGGTGCTTGCTGGGGTTCCGGTCACAACGCTCTCGGGACTACCAGCTCCACTCGGGACGACGTTCACGGGCCTGGCGGCAATTCACGAACGCGATGCTGATTTTGATATGAGTAGTATCGATGCGCGCACTTTGGCGCACCTGATTACTGGAGACAGCGCACCGGAAGTTATGGAGCGTTGGTGTGGTACGGAGATCGATGCCAACGTTGTTACCGCGAACATGTTGTTACTTACCCGCCTAGCATCGTTGCCCGAGTCAATTTGGGAGCGCGCCTTTGCGACTCTCGCGACGCGAGGCGATAAGATCGCTGATCGCGCAATCTGGTTTACCGAAGAACCGATCGCAAAATGGGAGGAGATCTCAGGGCGTACGCGGGTTGAATTAATGTTGGGGCTTCAGCCGGGTGTCGCACTTGAGTTTGAACCGAGCCTAGACCTTCTCAAGTTCCCGCTTACCGTAGTGCGTCGGGATGCTATTGAGCGACTCTTTGCGGGGCCACTTTCTGCCTATGCGAAGGACCCTCAATGGCGCGCAGTTATCGAGCTGTTAGCTTCGAATGATAGTCAACTTACCCGTGGTCAGGTCTTGGCTTTGGTAGCGTTTCTAATGCTGAAGGGTGAGGCCGGTACTCCGTATGTTAACAAGTGGTTCAGCACAGAGCCGGACCCCTCAAGTGTTGCAGCACTGTTGTCTGAGCGTGGAGCAGTCACAGCCAAGCTCGATCCATTCACTGCCCGTGCGGTGAATTACCTAAAGGATCGCAAATGGACGATTAGCGATGCGCGCTTGGCTAAGATGGCTCAGAATCAGGAGCCGCTAGTTCGTGTGTTGGCGTATAGCAGCTTGGATCCAGCGATTCCTGCGCAGCGCGAGATTCTGGCGAAGCGTTTAACGGTTGAACCAGTAGCGCGGCTAAAGGGTGAGATCAGCCATAAGTTGGCAGCGCTTGAGGAGTAGGGGGATTGAAACCGTTCTCTTTGGTGCAAAAATAATCACCAATTCACAGGCTGAGACCTCCGGGAAGGGTCTCCCGGAGATCTCATAGTGGTAACGCCAATGTGAAACGTTGATGAAAGCACAAAACTAGAAGTGCTTGCGTGCATCTTCGGACGATTCCAGCAGAACCATCCCGTATTTAGCATTGATGGTACCCGCTACTTTATAGCTTGGGTTTGGGCGTTGCCAGTAGTCTGCCATCTCGGAGAAATAACGCTCGCTACCACCTGGAGTAAGTGAGAGAAACAATCGATTGTCGCCATCGCCCGTTGCGCGGAACTTATGGGGGGTTTCGCGATTGGCGATGCAAGATTGACCTTTTGTAAGGTGGAAGCGCTCATCACCTAGACGAAACTCAAAGCTGCCCTCCATCACCTGAAATCTTTCATCTTCGAAGCGATGGTAATGCAATGGAGGCCCGTCCTCTTTCTTATACGAAATATCCACGAACCCGATCTCTGGTCGATTGCGCTCCACATCGTAGGACCTTCCATAACCGAGTTCCGTACTTTGTATAGTTGCTGGCAGGAGCTCGGAAACTCCGCGCATGAAATACACGGCATCTAGCTGTTTGATATTCATGCATGCATCAACGATATCTCGATCGTGTTGCTGTGGCAGATCACTTTTCTTTTCGATTTTGATTAGAATGTCTGGCACCACTCCCGGTTCGGTTCCAGCAATGCAAGCCGGATATATCATAATCCCACCGACACGAAGCTGCTCGAACAGAGATCGGGGAAATGCACCTACAGCACAAGAGATTGTAATACGATCAAAAGGGGCATGGGCAGGAGCGCCTAAAAATCCGTCTCCCTCTATTACCGTAACACTGGACTTCTCAGCAGATAAAAGATTACTTCGCGCAAACTCAACACCATGAGATAACCGCTCTATTGAAAATACCTCTGCGCCAAGCTCAGCCAGTCGCGCGGCATGATAACCAGTCCCCGCGCCCACCTCGCAGACTCGCATCCCGGGTTTTACGTCTAAAGCTTTCAACATGAGATCGACGGTTTTCGTTTGCGAAATGGAATAATCCGCGCTCGGCATGGCAAGAGCTGTGTTGACATCTGGGACGTTGCGTAAGCTCTCAGGCAAGAAAAGGTTGCGATCAATCATCAAGAAATCCTCCTAGGAAAGTTATTGCGCTTAAATGCGCAAGTACGAAAGTTCGCTAGGATAAGGAGGAAAACGGAGCTACGCAAATTGGGAAATAGCGTAGACTGTAAGGAACTTATATTTTAATTGTTCGTCGCTCGGTTGTCAAAAGGCACGTTTTTTAGGCCTAATTAATGGGCTTCCAAAAACCATCGGAACATTCAGAATGATCAGTTCATTTGAGAATGGCGCATGAAAGTACTTTATGTTCCTCTTAATTTGCGAGTCGCGCGGCGACTTCCTCTCGCTACGATTCAGCTGCGGAGCTTAGGATGATCGTGCTATAGCGGTTTGCAAAAGTCGCGAGCGATATAATAGCTTTTGCAAACCGCTATAGATTCGCTGGAAGCGAATCAAATCAACAACCTATAACGATTAATATCAAAAGGCTTGCCAATTTTATTGGCGCCGACTTTTGATAATCGCTATAGTATCCAATCACCAAAGTGAACGGCTACAGGAGATAACAAAAGGGGATCAAGATGATTAAATTTGAGGGCGTTTACACAGCGATTGTCACGCCATTTAAAGCTGATGCAACGATCGACTGGTCCGCGTTTGATAACCTTATTGATCTGCAGTTGGCAGCTGGAGTTAATGGCATCGTCCCGTGCGGAACGACGGGGGAATCACCAACCTTAAAGGAAGATGAGCAGTTAGCTTTAATCCGTCGAACGGTGGAGCGTTGTGATGGCCGATGTATTGTGCTCGCTGGTACTGGATCGAATAGCACAGCGCACGCTGTTCATCTTAGTCACGCAGCAGAGGAGTTGGGTGCGGATGGCTGCTTAGTGGTGAACCCGTATTACAATAAACCAACCCAAGAGGGGCTATTTCGGCATTTCCAAGCAGTAGCTCAGGCGGTCCAGATTCCGGTTATGGTTTATAATATAAAGGGTCGTACGGGGGTGAACCTTGAGACCGACACGTTGCTACGCTTGCTAGCGGCGTGTTCGAATATTCTCGCCGTAAAGGAGGCATCGGGTGATCTGGCCCAGATGCGTGATGTGATCGAGCGCGCACCGAAAGATTTTGTCGTTTTGAGTGGAGACGACAATTTAACACTGGAGATGATGCGCTTCGGTGGTCGTGGCGTCGTCTCGGTTGCTTCGAACATTGTGCCCAAGGAGATGGTGCAGATGGTAGCGGCCGCGAGTTCGAGTAACTGGGAGCTTGCGACACAGATTAGCGTTCGTCTAACTGAGTTATTTAGTGCGATTTTTATCGAGACCAATCCAATTCCGGTTAAGGCGATCCTGGCGTCGGAGGGCTTGTGTCAGGAGACCTATCGACTGCCCCTTTGTGAGATGAGCGCAGCGAATCGCGAGCAGTTGATTCAAGTTTGGCAGAAGTTTCAAGCTCGTTAAAAAAACCACTGCCCAGTTTCCCGGGCAGTGGTTCTGTTTGTCTGTAATACCTCTAGGCGATTAAGCCTTGATGTTCACATCATTGAAGAATGTTCCAAGGAACGAGCGTAGGATGAATGCTCCAATCGCTACGACCAAGCAACCCAATGCTGCCTTGTATTGACCAAACGCAGCACTCAAGATAGCGCCGATTCCAGCCGCCACCATGATTAAGGCACCAAAGCTACCCTCTAGGTAGGTCAGCACCATGTTCACAGAGTTCGAGATACGGGTATCATTATAGGTTGCTACCAATCCCGAACCGGTGTCATCAGCGGCCATTGCACCGGTCGCCAATCCAGCAGCTAAGATAACAACTCCAAGTGTAAACAGGGCAACCTGCGCCTGAGTTTCACTATGAGAGTTCACCGCTGCAGAGGCCTTCTGGCACACTGCAACATACCCGTTCTTAATTTTTGTAATTAAATTCTTGTTCATGATTTATAGCTCCAAAAGATCATTAATAATCTGTATCCGTTAGCTCTTGCTGCGTTACCGGCAGCGTCCAGTTTAGTTTCCGGCCCGTAAGATTGCAGGTTAGTGAGATCTTGCGTGCCCCAGTTTATATATAGGTTATGGTGCCCGGAGCACGAGGTGTTGCACAGCTATTCATTGTGGTTCTGCACTGTGATAACTAGCTGATATTCGACGGGAAAAACGTGGGCCTGTTTGATGGATCGCCATCTGCTCTATAGCGGTTTGCAAAAGTCGCGAGCGATATAATAGCTTTTGCAATCCGCTATAGATTCGCTGAAAGCGAATCAAAACAACAACCTATAGCGATTAATATCAAAAGGCTTGCCAATTTTATTGGCACCGACTTTTGATAATCGCTCTAGGCTTCCGATTACAACGTTGGCTACTATTTCGCTCTCCCTTGTCTCTCCTTAACGTAAGTGTTTGTATCGCTTAACTATGAGTACCATTAATCACCACCGCCTCATCATCCTGGGTTCCGGCCCAGCCGGATTAACTGCTGCGATCTATACCGGTCGGGCGAACCTGCAGCCGCTACTAATTCACGGCCCATTGCCGGGCGGACAGCTCACCACGACAACCGAGGTTGAGAACTTCCCGGGGTTTCCCGAGGGGATTATGGGACCGGATCTCATGACCGCTATGGAGAAGCAGGCTGTGCGCTTTGGCACAACCGTAGTTGTTGATACGGTGACCAGTGCGGATCTATCAAAGCGACCGTTTCTACTAAAGACCGGCTCTAGCGAGCTCACCTGCGATGCGCTGATCATTTCTACTGGCGCGACCTCAAAGCTGATCGGATTGGCCGAAGAGAAGGAGTTGATGGGCTACGGAGTTTCAACCTGTGCTACGTGTGATGGGGCTTTTTTCCGTAATAAGATTATTACCGTGGTTGGTGGTGGCGATTCTGCTTGTGAAGAGGCCAATTTTCTTTCGCGCTTTGGCAGTAAGGTTTATCTGATCCACCGCCGTGACCAGCTGCGTGCCTCAAAGATCATGGCCGAGCGGGCGCTCAATAATCCTAAGGTCGAAGTGATCTGGAATTCTGAAGTGACTAAGATCGTCGGTACTAAACAGGGTGGCGTGACCGCGTTGCGGCTGCGCGACACTGTTAACGGTACTGAGCGTGATTTCCCCGCAGATGCGATCTTTGTGGCGATCGGGCATGTGCCCAATACTGCACTATTTAAGGGCCAACTGCCGTTGGATGAAAATGGTTATATAGTGCCGCAACCGAACTCTACAAAAACTAAGATTGCCGGTGTTTTTGCCTGCGGCGATGTACAGGATCACGTCTACCGTCAGGCGGTTACGGCGGCAGGATCGGGATGTATGGCGGCGATTGATTGCGAGAGATGGTTGGAAGCGCAGCATTTGGGGTAAAAGCCGCCATTCGTTAACCAATCGAATATCTCCTGGGTGCACATCGGTAAGCAATACAGCCTCTCAGGGGTCGATTTGCCCGCCTTCGCCAAGGCTTCGGCGAGGCAAACCGCTATAGATGTTTACGCCTTTTTCCACTTTCAGATCTTTCTTGTCAGCCCCTGATCGGGGCAGTCTTTTTTGACCAGTTACTTGTTATCCCTCCGGCGGAAGAACTTTTAAAAACTATGCTGACTAGTTACACGATTTTTAGTTAAATATAGCATTATATTAGCATAATAATTCCTAGTTCTGCTGAAAGTATGTTACTATAATATCATGGAATGTACTTTAGAGATATATTTTGATAATAAATGGCATCAGGCCGCTATTTTTAAAGTAGAAGACCAAGAATTATCGCGCGGTTATAGGGGTCGGTCAGAGCTCTATTATACTGACGATTTTGCTTTGACATACAGTGGTGAGCGTGGAAATAAGGCCCTCTCATGCAACCTACCGGTAATACTTCTACCAGAGATCCTGAGTTCATGGCCGCCGTTCATCCTCGACCTACTACCAAGTGGTGCTGCGCGAAGCTATTGGACTGCGGAATTAGGGCTTGTCGATGGACCAGGGGCTGACTGGAAACTACTACTTCGAGGAGCGGGAAATCCGCCTGGCAATATACGCGTGGCCGAGGCTGCCCCACCACCAGACACCCAGGGCCATCCGGGTTTTGCGCGAAGTGAGATTGTTGATCGCAAGGAGAATTTTATTGAGTACGCGCGCAGTCATGGTGCACCTATTGTAGGTTCGAGTGGCGCGCAAGGTGATGCGCCAAAGTTCCTGCTGACAACCGATCGTAGTGGAAACTGGCATGCAGATGGAGTGTTGCCTGACAAGGACGCTCAGCAACATTGGTTAGTAAAATTTCCGCGGGGACGCACACAACGAGATCGACAGGTTATTCAGAATGAGGCAGCCTATATGCGAGTTGCTAAAGGTTTCGGCATACGTGTTGAGCAGCTTCCTGAGTACGAGTCTGATTGTCTGTTTGTCCCGCGCTTTGACCGTGTTGCAAAGCAGTCTACAGTTCGACGTCTAGGGCTTGAAAGTATAATCTCGTTGGCAGGAATTGCTGACTTTGGGGTTTTTATCAAGCACGAGATCTTCTGTCGGGCTATTACCAAGCACTGCACGGCTCCAGTCACCGAGCTGAGAGAGTATCTGTTTCGCGATGTGCTCAACTACACCCTTGGAAATGTAGACAATCATGGGAGAAACACTGCATTACTAAAAAAGGAAGATGGCACTGTTGCGCTATCACCTCTCTATGATTTTGCGCCGATGTTTCTCGACCCGAGTGGAATGGTGCGAGTCTCGCGATGGCAAGATGAGGCCAGTGATTCACCTCCGCCTTGGCATCAAGCGGTCGCAAACTTTAATTTGGATGATGGCCTTACCTTTGAACTAGCTCGGGAACTAAGAGGTCTAGCGCCTAAAGTCAGAAAGCTACCAGAACTTATGAAGAAAGCTGGCGTTGATCAGGAAATAATCGCGGCTCGCAAGCCCTACATTGAAACCAGCGCAAAGGTGCTAGAGAAATGAAGAAGCCCATTGACCTGTATGTCGCGCGCAAGGAGCTCTATCGGGCGATTCAGTCTGGAGAGCTTTCGTTGTCAGATAGTGTGCAACGCCTGCGTAGGCTTGTCGGGAAAACTCAGCCACAGTTTGCGGAACTTGTTGGTGTCGCGCACCGTACACTTCTCGATCTTGAACGCGAAAAAGGTAATCCCACGCTAGAGACGTTAGTTAAGATTGGGCGGCCCTTTGGACTTTCAATTGGGTTTCGAATTGCAGGGCGTGAAACTAAAGACGAATAGATCTCGCTATAGCACTTGAGGTTGAACAGCTGGTGCCGACAACAGAACAGTGAAACCTAAATTGTTTCCGCCAACACTCGACAAGCATCAGTCGTGGTAAAGATCCCGACTAGCTTCTCGCCAGCAACAATCAGGGCACAGCCGATCTTATCTTGACCCATGCGTTGGGCTACCTCCTTCAAACTTGTCTCAGGCGCAACCACATATGGCTCAACAGTAAAGATATCGTCAATCTTCAGAGTCGAGTCGTCCGACTCGGAATAGGCTAAGGCAAACTGAATGTCACGCTCGGAAACTACTCCGACTAACTTACCGCCTGATTGAACCGGCAGGTGGCGAAATCCCTGATTACGCATCATCTCGATTGCAACCTTTGCCGGTTGATCGACGCCGACAGAATGAGGGCAGATCGTCATGTAGTTTTGAATTTCGATTGATTTGGTCATAGTACTCGCTCCGAATTTCTACTCGATTCTCAGCCTAGCAAACGGGCGCTCGGCAAGCAAAGTGCTGACTAATGCCTGCAAGGTGCTTCCTCATGCACCTTTTGGCGGCTAATAGCTTATGCAATACTCTGGCCCTACGTAATGCAGCTTTTGTCTATAATGGTTTGGAGCAGGTAACGTGCAATTCCAAGACTACTATAAAACTTTAGGCCTCAGTCGCGACGCCACGGTGGCTGATATAAAGCGTGCCTATCGTAAGCTTGCGCGCACTTCGCACCCGGATTTGAACAAGGAGAAGGGTGCGGCTGATCGTTTTAAGGCGATCAACGAAGCCAACGAGGTGCTCAGTGATCCCGAGACTCGCAAACGTTATGATGAGCTTGGGGAGAATTGGCGTACCGGCCAGGAGTTTCAGCCACCACCAAATTGGCATGAACAGTTTGCAGAGCGCGCTGGAGGATCAGGTGCACATTCGTCGCGGCGCTCGCGCGCTGGACAGTCTACCGAGATGGGTGGTGCAGAGTTTAGTGATTTCTTTGAGTCATTATTCGGGCGTGGCGCTTTTGGCCAGAGTGCTGGTGGCGGATTCACTCACGCGGCGTCGCAACGCCCCGCCTCTCTGGATACCGAACTGGAGATTACAGTTGAAGAGGCCTTTTCGGGGAGCACTCGTACGCTGGCGTTTTCCTATATTGACTATGATTCATCCGGACAGGATCCTTCCGGTAGGGCAACGCAGCGTCAACGCACGGTAAAGGTTAAAATTCCAGCGGGCACAAAGCAGGGGACGGTAATTCGCATCGCTGGGGAGAAGGGCAGCGGTGATAATCCTGGGGGTCCAGATATTCTTTTGCATCTGAGTATTGCATCAAGTAATCGCTACGTTGTCTCGGGAAGTGATATCACGATGATCGTCGAGATCTCTCCGGCGCAGGCAGCCCTCGGTGCAAAGATTGCGGCACAGTTGCCGAGCGGTTCTGTGTTACTAACAGTTGCTCCTGGTGCCAAGTCTGGTCAGCGGTTGAGGTTAAAGGGCAAGGGATTGCCGATTAGTGCGACGGCCGCTGGCGATTTCTATGCTGAGTTGCGAATTGTTGCGCCAGCAGATCTCTCACAACGCGAAAGAGAGCTATACCAAGAGCTCGTACAAATTGAGCAGGCCAGATCCTCGCAAACAACACGGAGTGCCGCATGAAAACAGAAACACTTCTGACGGTCTATGAGTTGAGTAATGTGGTGACGATCCCCTGCACTGTTGTGAAACGCTTAGTGGTACTAGGAGTAATTGAACCGGCGCAACATGAGCCGGAGCTGCTCTTTACGCCAGATTCCGCTTTGGCGCTACGTCGCATGGCGCGATTGCGCCGTGATCTGGGAGTTAACTACCATGGCGGGCAGCTCGTTTTAGAATTAATGGATCGGATCGCACAGCTGGAGCGGGAGTTGGCGCTTAGGGTTCTGTCGGAGTAGCGCGCCTTTTGCCTCCAAACACATGATGGCGTGGGTTCGGAGGCAAAAAGAGCCTAAGGGCAGTTAAGAATCCTTGCAGCGGATAATCAGGTTATTCACGTAACCAACTTTCAAGGATCGAACTTGTCGGCTCGAAACTTGCCCGCTCGAAACTTGCCCGCTCGAAACTTGCCCGCTCGAAACTTGCCCGCTCCATGGCACTAGCCGAGTTCAGAAATGGGGGATGGGATATATATCCAAATGAGAATCCCTGAGCCCCAGCGATAGTGAATAGGATCAGGCGCTTACATGCTTTCATAGTACAACCTCCGTGTTATCTGAAAAAACCTCTTTAACCGTAAAACCTTTTTGATCCTGAATAGGACAACCCTTATGGGTTGCCTATTTGATAATAATGCACGAGTTGTGCCAGATATCTGTGGAGGAGAGGTATTACGGTGTACCCACTATCCTAGATTCGCTTGAGGATTCGAGTTCTACAAGCTTGGATCCTTATCTTCGCAGGTCACAAAAGTTTCGATAGGTGCACAACTTTGAACTGAACTTGTATCCCAGGGGCGTGCTTTGAACTGGTAAGTAACCCGTTTACTAATGTATTCCTCTCCATAGCTACAGTCATCGGGCATGGGGAATACCTCTTCAATATAAGGCTCACAGCTCGTCTCGGTGCCGACGCAACAATCATATCCAGGATTCCACTGACCTTCGAATTTTTTGTAGGTACCGGAGCACTGGTCAGAGGGAAGTCCGGGTTCGCCAACTTTGGAACCATCAGGGTTGACACACGTACCGAAAAAACATGTTGATTTGCCAAAATTAGCATAACACTTGCACCCGTTCTGAATTGGTGTGATTACACCGCTACTGGGATCTTGACTCCATTCGATATATGGCATGCAGCAGCTATTTGCTGGCTTTACTGGAAGACGTACTTCGAAAGTGCTCCCTCCCTGGGGAAATGCGCCAAGGGTGTATTCATAAGGTGGCAGAAGGTTTGGCTCGGTCTTCTGGCCCCAGAGCCAGAAGTCTGGAGCGCCAGCATTGCCGACTAGTGCAATCCCATTTGGGGCCTGTGCATTGATCTTCGTTTGAATATACCACGGCCAGTCACTCTGATCGCGATCATAGAAATCGCGCAGTTCCTGCGGGTCCTTATTCCAGTCCGTAAGACCCATTAGGGCATTAGTCGGATTGAATATAGCCGTGGCGATCTGTTCCAAGCATTGCTTATTTGCGACGATTGAATCGGTGCTCAATTTAGGGGAAGTACCAACGAGTAAGAGATCGAATGCACAAGATGCAAAATCGATCTTTGAAGTAAAGTTTACCTCAAGCCATGTGGTTCCAAAAAGAGTCACCTGTGCGGCCCCAAGAACTGTCGGGTAAAGCTCAATTGCGGCGGCACCACCACCACCCAGCCCAGCCGTTTGATACTGCTTCCAGCCTGTCGGTACATAAGTTGTCTGACACGTTGACTGTTCATGACTTGGCGACCAAGATAATCTTGTTCCAATACTACCTTGGATGGTGCGCAAAAATGAGGGTGGAGAAGATTCTAAGATATCGGTAGTACCAGTACACCGTGGGCTCGGTGCCCCGCTCCAGGGCTCTTGGTTCACAGAGGTAGCGGGATCTTTACAGTAAACACTTTGGCCGGAAAGATCGGCTACAAGCTGTGCGTCATCACACTTTTCAGTTGCTGGATAATTACTAAATGATGATTGAGTAATAAAATCCGCAAGATTGGCGGGAGCATTAACGCATTGACCACCGAAACATTGAGATGTCGCAACTGCGGCCCGCGTTCCTAGCGAGTTAAACAGGCTTAGGGTAGAGAAGATCTGGCAAGGATTTGGATTCGACAGTTCGCAGGGACAATCCGGTAAGCTACCAGAGCCACATGGGCATAGCGGTTGACCGGGCAGTCCACACCCAGTTCCAACCCTTCGCAAATCAGAAATTAAAAGCGAACCTGTCGTATCGCTAGTAGGGCGGCGATTGGGATGTGCAGCACTACAGTCCATGGCTGAAGCATTATCAAGCCCCATTGCGACAGCAGAATCTTTAAGTAAATTGCAGCACGCTTCAGAAGGACCGCTTATCTGTTGTCCCTGATAGAGAGCGTCCTGCCATCCCACTACCGAGTCGTAACACTGAAGTACACCCACGCCACCAAATCCGCCGTGCATATTGAGAATGATTGTTTGGGCATCGGCAAGTGCGCTGAGGGCGCTTTCATCGCCAGCAACTACGGGAGGTCCCTGTGAATCCAGATCAACCTGCGTGACTCCATACCCAAGTGACGTCAGTAGGGTCTGAAATCCATTAAAACCATCTACGCCTGGAGAGAAAGCGCTGGTGCCGGGATCGTGGCCCCATACAACGGCAACCTTGGCATTACATGGGGTAGAGGTTCCAGCACCATATGTACACAGACCTAATGTGGGACCAGCCTGAAGCATGGCTGCTTTAGGAAAGCTCCCAACGGTCGATAAACTGGATACCTGTAAAAATAGCGATTGACGCTCGATCGCCTCAGAGCTGTTAGAAGCCTTCAATGCACTGAGTCCAAGTTCGATCCCTGAACGTGCATAGCTGCTTAACGTTTCGTCATTAAGATAGAATACTTCACCAAGCGCCCCGTCGCTGATTGGGCTCAGATATCCCTTGGTTAAAGCTTTAAGAAACGGCTTGGCATCCATCTGGCCAAGATCAGCATCCCGACGAGTTAGCCAACTCCTAACCAATGGGTCGCTTTTTATCGTTTCTATTTCGATGAAGGAATATGCACCGTGCTTAGTAACGAGGATGTCGCCGCGCTCCCCAGCAAGTGCCGACAGGCCATACAGTATGGAGTTCGGATTAAGTGACGTCCACAGTTTCTGCTCAGGCCCAATTGGTGATTCGTCGATTAGGTCCCCGCGCGCTAGGCCGCCCTGAAGATTGCGTAGCATCTCCTCAATGCTCGGTTCAGGATCCGCTGCCTGGGCTATGCCCAACCAACTAAAAAACAAGAGAGATAGAATTAAATTGAAGAGAGCAAGGGACGAGCGCTGAGGACCTGCCAAAGTAGGCCTCGAAATATCATAGCAGTTCATAAACCCCCCAAAATCTGGTTGTTAGACAGATGTCATTGATGGGGCAGGCTGTTTAGGGGTTGTTGTAGCACAACCCTCGAACTGCTTTAACAGCTCACCCCAAGTATTAATTTTTAAATCTTTTTTCGGACCCGGACCATCTCCAATATCTTTCCAGGTGAAGGAAGGAACCATCTGCTCGGTCCCAGCAGCGCCTGACGCAAAGGTTGTGAAGAAACCGCGAACGGCCAGCAACTCTTTGCCAGATTCAACTCCAATTGGACGATCTGCCAACAAGAAGGCTGCCGCCCCAGTCGCAAAGAACCAGGCCCCGGTCTCTGGCGATATCCTAAGATCTTGAAGTTCGTCAACCGCAGTTGTGGCGGTCATAATTGAATGCATCGCAGACATGCTTGCAGCATTAATCTTTGACTGATCTCCACTGTGCTGCGATTTAACCGCTAGGGCCCAACCCTCTGAGGCTTGAATCAATCGTAACCCCAGCGCTCCATCGCCAAAGATGCAAATCATTAGATCCCTGACCATGGTATGTGATTGTTCGGGTGATTGATCGCCTGTCATTGCGTAACGAGCATATTCTACAACAAACGGATCGCGGCCCTTAAGGCCGTATTCAGGATCGTTATACAGAATTGCTACTACTATCCGCTCCTGAGTGCTTAATTCCGCCAACAGAGTTGGAGCGTTTGCAAGATCGTCCGCAAGGCCCCTAATCAGCGCGTCCAGATTACGTCCTTCGAGGAGCATCTGTGCGTGGCCCTTAGCGATCAGATCATCAGTGGTTGCAATAAATTCGCGTACCGGAGCGAGTGCCACTTGGTGCCTTGCAATAGTTTGCGGCGAAAGCTTCGAGGTGATGTTAATTATTTGATCGACAGCGTTACTTCTTGACATTCCATTGGGGCGACCTAGACTCTCTACAGATCCAGGAATAGATAACAATATAGCTATATCATGATTATTAGTACTTGGGTGAGTGGAAGGATTAGATTTGGATGTGGCCGATGTTCCGGAAGTAGCTACTTCATCGGGTGACATCCAAAAAGCACCCGCCGGCCCACGTGCCCCCCCAAGAACTAACCCCATATTTTCGTTCGGATAGCCGGCCACTGATCGGGTGTCAAGCGATCCAGTATCGAGACTCTTAAGGGTTTTAGTAGGCGCTGTGCCTGAAGGAGGCGCTGTGCCTGAAGGAGGCGCTGTGCCTGAAGAATTAGTTTTATCGCGAACTTGGCAACCAGTGCCGATTACAATTGATGCAACAACTGCGCCAACTGCGCCAACTGAGCGAGCGCTGGCTCTGGGATCTTTCATCATGACTCTACCGCCAAATAAAGTAGGGGAAAATTGACAGATTTAAGGGGAATTATGAAATTGAAAGAGCCAAGATTATGCTCTTAAGTACTCCTTTGAGAATTCCGAGTCAAGCCTTTTTAGATTGTTTCTAAACTTTCTAATTCTATCGCCCAGTGTGATTATCTCAGTTTCCTTTTGAGCCCCAGCGGCGCTATCTGCAAGCATTATAGTAGCTTTCACAAATAGCTATAACTGAAGCAGTTGCGTTGCGATCTGCCGCTCCTCATCCGCATGAATAACCCAAACCGAAACTTTATCGCTTGGGTTGTTGATCCTTGATTCGCGCTCCCCGGACGCCTCGGCGTTCACTTTCGGATCAAGGCGCACTCCCAGAGCTCCCAGTCGACGACAGATTCGCGATCGCATATCAGCAGAGTTCTCGCCGATTCCGCCACTGAAGGCGATCGCATCGATCCCTTCTAGGGTAACGTAGTACGCCCCGATATACTTCACAGCCCTGTAGGCAAAACATTCGAGAGCCAATTCTGCACCCTGATCACCGCTACTAGCCGCTATTTCAACCTCGCGCATATCCGCACTGATTCCTGAGATTCCGAGTAACCCGCCCTGGTGATTTAGAATTGAATGAACTTCAGCTACTGAAATGCCTAGGTTCTGAATTAGGTGCAGAACTAATCCCGGATCGATATCGCCAGAGCGGGTTCCCATGACGAGTCCCTCCATCGGAGTAAAACCCATACTAGTATCGATACTGATCCCGTCCTTAATGGCGCAGATGCTGGTACCGCTTCCGAGATGACAGGTAATCAGGCGTGAGGCAGCAGCCGGAAGACCAAGACGGTGCAACATGCGCGCAGAGACATATTGATGGGCGATACCGTGAAATCCAAAACGGTGTAGGTTATGTGAGCGCGCGAGCTCTCTCGGAATCGCATAGGTGTGGGCAACTTGCGGCAGGGTGCTATGAAAAGCCGTATCAAAAACGGCGATGACCGGAATGCCAACAAAATGAGCCAGACATACCTCGATAAGATTCGCAGCTGCTGGATTATGTAACGGCGCAAGGTCAGAAAGCGAACGAATAGTTGCTAGAACCTCAGGTGTTACGATTGTAGGGTAACTAAAAGTTGCACCGCCGTGCACTACGCGGCAGCCGATCCCCTGAAGCTGTGCGGCCTGCAAGAGGGGACTAAGTGCTAGCTCGTGCAGCGCAGAAGCAGAGCTGCCGTCCCATCTCTCGATCTTTCCCGCCTCGAGAAGTGCTAACGAGGCGCTGTCAAATAGAGAGTACTTTAGGGTTGAGCTGCCGGGATTGAGAACTAAGTAGCTCACCGCTAAATCGTCCACTTCCAATTAAGTATCTCTGGCATATCTTGACCCTCGGCGCGGGTATAGCGTTGATGCTGAGCCAATTTCTCAAGCATCTTATCCTTGAGCGCCTGAGCCTGTTCGCTAAGTCCCGGTACGCGCCGAATAACATCAATTACAAGATGAAAGCGATCCAGGTCGTTCATAACAACCATATCAAAAGGTGTGGTTGTGGTGCCCTCCTCCTTGTATCCGCGTACATGCAGATTAATGTGATTCGTTCTGCGATAAGTTAAGCGATGAATTAGATATGGATAGCCGTGATAGGCAAAGAGGATCGGTCGGTCGCGAGTGAATATGGCATCAAATTCGGTGTCTGTTAATCCATGTGGATGTTCAGATTCCGGTTGCAGCTTCATTAAGTCAACAACATTAACGACGCGAACTTTTAGTTTCGGCAGCTCTGCTCTAAGGATCGATACAGCGGCCAAAACTTCAAGAGTTGGTACATCTCCGGCGCAAGCCAAAACAACATCAGGCTCAGCCCCATTATCATTACTAGCCCAACGCCAAACCCCGATTCCAGCAGCGCAGTGCTTTTCGGCCTCATCCATCGGGAGCCACTGCAACGATGGTTGCTTGCCACACACGATTACGTTCACGTAGTTGCGGCTGCGTAAGCAGTGATTAGTCACGCTCAACAAGGTATTGGCATCCGGCGGCAGGTAGACCCGGATTACGTCAGCTTTCTTATTGATTACAAAATCGATAAACCCGGGGTCCTGATGACTCAAGCCGTTATGATCCTGGCGCCAAACGTGCGAAGAGAGCAGGTAGTTTAGCGATGCTATCGGAGCGCGCCACGGAATACCTAGGCATGTGTTTAACCACTTAGCGTGTTGATTGAACATTGAGCCGACGATATGGATGAAGGCTTCGTAGCAGCTAAACACACCGTGACGGCCGGTCATCAGGTAGCCTTCAAGCCATCCCTGACACTGGTGCTCACTTAACATCTCAAGCACTCGTCCATCTGGGGATACCTTATCATCATTGGCATAGATCTCTGCCGTGGACATGCGCGTAGTCACCTCGAATACCGCCCCAATTCGATTCGAGTTGGTCTCATCAGGACTAAAAACCCGGAAATTTTTCTGAGCATTGTTAGCAGTTAGAATATCCCGCAAGAACTGCCCCTGGACCCTAGTGGCTTCACCCGTTACGATACCTGGGGTTGGCACCGACACTGCATAGGAGCGAAAATCTGGCATCTCAAGATTCTGCAGTAACTTACCACCGTTTGCATTTGGATTGGCGCTCATTCTGCGATCGCCACTTGGGGCAAGCTCAGCAAGCTCTGGTCGCAACCGTCCTGTGGTGTCGAACAGCTCCGCTGGTCGATAACTTTGCAGCCACTGCTCCAGGAGCTTTACATGTTCTGGAATCTCGAATAACTCAGACAATGGCACCTGATGTGAGCGAAAGGAGCCCTCAATCTGTTTGCCGTCAACGAATTTGGGGCATGTCCAGCCCTTAGGCGAACGCAACACGATCATCGGCCAGCGTGGTCGCTCAGTGTAACCGTTCTGGCGTGCAGCTTGTTGATGAGATCGGATCTCACTAACTACGCGGTCTAATGTCTCGGCCATTAGAGCATGCATCGTCATTGGGTCGTCGCCTTCGACGTAGTATGGGGTGTGACCGTAACCACGTAGTAGTTGATCAAGCTCTTCATGACTAATGCGGGCCAATACCGTTGGCCCAGCGATCTTGTAGCCGTTAAGGTGCAGTATCGGCAGAACCGCGCCATCGTGGACTGGATTCAGAAACTTATTCGAGTGCCAACTTGTGGCGAGCGCGCCGGTCTCAGCCTCGCCATCACCGATTACGCAGGCAACCAGCAGATCTGGATTATCAAAAGCGGCTCCGTAGGCATGAGATAGTGCATACCCCAGTTCGCCGCCCTCATGAATAGATCCCGGCGTTTCGGGTGCGGCGTGACTTGGAATTCCACCGGGGAAGGAGAACTGCTTAAATAATTTCTGTAATCCCGCTTCATCCTGTGAAATTTCCGGATAAAATTCGCTATAAGCTCCCTCAAGATAGGAGTTCGCCACCATCCCGGGTCCACCGTGCCCGGGACCACATATATAGATTGCATTCAGGTCGCTTTCCTTAATTGCGCGATTCAAATGCGCGTAAATAAAGTTTAGCCCAGGAGTCGTGCCAAAATGCCCCAAAAGGCGCGGCTTAATATGATCTAGCGACAGCGGCTCTTTGAGCAACGGATTGGACATTAAGTAGATCTGTCCAACCGAGAGATAGTTCGCAGCGCGCCAGTAAGCATCGATCTTCTGGAGAAGGGCGTTAGAGATGGATGAGGGCATATGGCACTGTAGCTTTTAAACGTTAGGAGCTGTGTGCGGCTGGAGGAGGCTAGCATTTGCGAGCCTGGATTGTCGAAGTGGGAGGGTAATATAACCGAAGTTCGCAGAAATGTGAGAACTTACACCTCATAATCCGTCAGCACCTTCGGCTGATACGCCGCCCGTAGGGCATTCAATACTGCCAATAGATCAATGACCTCCTGGGTGATCGCTCCTGCGGTTGGGGGTAGGAGCCCAGCAAAAGCGAATCCCATTCCGACTAAGCTAAACGCCATCCCGCCAACGGCAGATTCCAGGGTGATCCGTTTCATGCGCCTTGCGATGTGAAACAGTTCGTCTACCTTAGTCAGCGACGGCTCCAGAATGACAGCTCCGGCGGCTTCGGATGTAACAGCGCTACCACCACCAAAGGCGATTCCAACCGTGGCGGCGAGTAGCGCTGGAGCATCATTAATTCCGTCGCCTATATATATAGTCTCTGCCAGGGCAGTTTGCTCGCGTACGATCGCAACCTTCTCTTCGGGAGTCTTGGAGGCATGTATCTCTTCAATGCCAACTTGGCCCGCAAGGTAGCGCACTTCACTTTCGCGATCACCGGAGACGATCATAGCGCGAACTAAATTATGGCGTGGTGCGAGGTGCGAGATAAAGGATCTGCCCTCCTGACGTGGGGTGTCGCGAAACTGATAGATCGCCGCAAGTTGCTGATCAATCAAAATGATACACTCTAGTCCGCCGCGAGTTTCAGGCAATTCTTTAGTGATCGGATTAGCCTGCCTCTCCAACTGTTTACGACTAGTCAACCGAATCACATGTCCGTCGACTACCCCGAGCATGCCAGTTCCAGGTGGTTCCTCGATTTTCTCAGCGATTCCTAACTCAATATTGCGATCCTTGGCTGCTTTCAGAATTGCTTTGGCTAAGGGATGCTTGGAGTATTGTTCGATAGTAGCCGTATATCGCAGTACCAGCGATTGATCGAACTGATTGAAGTATTGCTCTCCACTTAGAGATGGGGTGCCATATGTAAGCGTCCCGGTCTTGTCCAGTATTATTGTGCGACAGCGGTCCAGGCGTTCAAGAATCGCCGGATCTCGTATAATAATCGATAATTTGGCTGCTAGTGATACTGAACCGATCACGGCTACGGGAATTGCAAGCAGCAACGGACACGGCGTGGCGACAACCAGTACAGCCAGAAAGCGTACACTATCACCACTTACGATCCAGGCCGCTACGGCGATCGCAACGGCAAGGGGGGTATACCAAGCGCCCAACATATCCCCAAGGCGACGCAGGGGTACTCGCGCAAGTTGGGTCTCCCTCATAACCGACGAGATCTTTGCATAGCGCGAGTCAGCGGTAGTGCGGGTTGCGCGAATAGTAATGGCGTTCTCGCCGTTGACGGCACCCGAAATCACCTCGGAGCCGGGAGCTTTTGATATTTGAAACGGCTCACCAGTTAGAAAAGCCTCGTCCATCGAACCGTTGCCTTCGACAACGACGCCGTCGCAGGGGGCGATTTCATGGGGCGGGATCACCATCAGGTCGCCAATAGCGATCTGGGCGATATCGATCTCTTCAATGCGATCATTTTGTTTGCGGTGTGCCAAATTCGGCATGCGATTAGCTAGCGCATTGAGTGCGCTCGAGGCTTTACTGACCGCAAAGCTTTCAAGTGCTGCGCCGCCAGAGAGCATGAATACAACTATTGTTCCGGCCAGATACTCGCCCAGGAGTATTGCGGTAACGATTGAGATCCCAGCTAGCAGATCTGCTCCGAATTCGCGATTTAAGATCTTACGAGCCAACTGGAATACGAGAATACCGCCGCCCAGTATAAGAACGACTAGCAGGGGGGAGTTTTGTAAGAAGGAAATGGTAGAGGTTATTCGTAGGACGAGATGGAGCGCGATGCCTGTCAGAGCAAGCAACGCGATCCGGCCCTCGTTAGAGGCAAGAATCTTTCGCAATACGGACGGGTTTGCTGAGCTCATGACCTGTTAGCCTACACGGATAGGCGATGCATTGTAAGCATGCCAAAATGGGGATTATGCTGGATTAGAATCCCAGTTTTGAGCATTTCTTAATTCGCATGACCAATCCTCGTGGCCTCGCAATTTTTCTAGCGATTCTCTCCTCAGTTGTTTCGAGCATCGCCTGGATATATCAGGGTGCCGCAGTCGCAGCACTAACACCATTGGCAGTGGCCTCAGTGCAGGAGATTCTGACGGGATTTGTCTATCTAGTACATCTTGGCCCTCGAGCTCTAGCGCGCATTCCCTGGAAAGCTATACGACGCCATCAGCGCGAGCTGGCGATCTTTATTTTTCTGCGGTGTATACTTCGGAGCGATACTTGTAAATCTGGCGCTTGAACTGAGTGGCAGTATTAAGGTGATGTTTTTCACCAAGCTGGAGCCGTATTTCGTAATCTTCTGGTTTTGGCTGTTACGCGGCCAGTTTGTCGGGCGCTATCACCTGGCTCTGCTACTTGTTCACGTGGTCGGGGCGATACTGCTATCTGTTGGCGGAGGTTTCGTAGTTGGCGAGGGACACCTTGGCGACCTACTGATCGTTTGTGCGATCGGAGTCATGTCATTTTCACAGTTATATGTAGGCAAACTCTCGCAGGAGATCGGTCCAGCCCATCTGAACGGATTAGCCTCATTTATCTCCGGGTTTCTGCTGTTGCCGCTGGCACTCTGGTTTTCACCAGCGGAGACCTGGAACTTTGCTTCGATCGGCTGGTTGCAGGTTGTGATAGTTGTGCTGCTATTTAACGTTTTCTCGATGACGATGTGGTATGCAGCCATGCGCGATCTTGAAGCCTGGTTAGTTTCAGCGCTGCGAGCTGTCGGGCCGGTATTTGCTGCACCGATCGCTTGGGTCTTCTTCAATCAAACATTGGGACCCATTCAGATCTTCGGAGCGCTGGTGGTATTGGCTACTTCGGCGTTGCTGGCGAGGGATCAGAAGAGGGGCGAGAAAAAAACGCCGGTAGCGGAACCGTAGATTGAGAATTGAGCCTCGGAGACGAATCTGGTAGATTTATAGGGTAGATCGAATGTTTCATGATCACTAATACGCATTCAACTGACACAACTCGCGCAACCCCCCTAGATATCCACATCCATATCATAGGTAACGGCTCAAGCAACTCCGGCTGCTGGTTACGTGTCTCCGGATATCACCGGCTACTGGCTCATATTATTTTGCGCCAACTTAAAATTCCGTGCTCAGCGCTGAACGGCGAGCTAGACCAGATCTACATTGCGAAATTACTTGCAATGATACGGGGATCTGAACTCACACACGGAGTAATTCTTGCGCATGAGAATGTGTATGACGATTGTGGCAAGATCGTCGAAGGATTTGGATCCTTCTATGTACCGAATGATTATGTCCTAAGGCTTGCCCGCGAACACAGTGAATTTCTGCCCGGCGTATCTATTCACCCCGGTCGTCCGGATGCGATCGATGAGTTAGAGCGCTGTCTGGAGGCAGGGGCGGTGCTAATGAAATGCCTACCGAACTGTCAGAATATTGATTGCAGTGACCCACGTTATACGCGTTTTTGGCAACGCATGGCTGACGCGAAGTTGCCGCTCCTTGCACATACTGGGGGCGAGCTCAGTGTTCCGGTCTATAATAGGAGATTCGCTGACCCCAGTTTTCTGCGTTTACCACTGGAATGTGGGGTTAACGTAATCGCTGCGCACTGCGGCACAAATAGTCTGGTTTTTGATCGCAACTACTTTGGGGTTTTCTGTGAAATGATCGAGCGTTATCCGAATCTGTACGGCGATAACAGTGGAATGCAGACACCGTTTCGTTCACGGCATTTTCCGCGGCTACTTGCGCCCGAGATTATGCGTCGAATTGTGCATGGTAGCGACTTTCCAATTCCGATCTCTGGCTTATGGGCCCGGCTGCGTGGACTAATCAATTGTGAGGCGGCACGTGCAGCAAGTAGGAGCGACAATTTGCTAGAAAGGGATCTCGATCTCAAGCGCGCAATGGGTTTTGATGGGGCAACGTTTACGAGGGCCTGGTCGTTGTTGCGGCTTGGCTCGGAACCGGCTGTTTATAGCTGTTTGCAAAAGTCGTGAGCGATATAATAGCTTTTGCAAACCGCTATAACTGTTCGGATCGGTAGTAATTGGATCGTTTGAGAGAGTTTTTAGTCTCCCGGGGTGGGTGTCCAGGGAGTTCCCGCAACGGCAATGGTGTTATGTGGGGCTGTTAACCTTCAAAGCATCTCTGGCCGTATGTCGTACGTGAATAACATGAACTGAAGCCTTCTCTATCACAAAAAGTATTCGATGTGATTTAAAAAGGAGTTGCCGAACCGCGCGGTCAAATACATGCGATTCGGGAGCGACTGAACACCGCTCGGGAATATAGCTGAGTGAATTGATCGTATCTTTTATCTAATTGACCCAAGTCGTAGCGTTCTTAGGCGATCCCTGGTCAGTAATCCACTCTCCGTACGCAAAGATATCGTCTATGGCCAGTGGTTCGATAATCACTCGAAACTTCATGACTATCTTTTAGCTGGCAGTTTTAATCGCTGCCTCAGATCAAGAAAGAACTCATCTGCTGGCTGGACCTTACCGAGCTTCATGGAATCCAATCCCTTGCGAATGCCTTCAATAGTTTCGGCTCGCTCTAACGCATCAAGCATTAATTGGTAGGCATCTGCGTCTTGAACTACTAATTCGGCCCGCCCCTCAACAGTCAGTACGGTTGGTAGGCCCGATTTTTTAAGCCGTTTGCGAAACTCGCCCGTATTTCGTTTAAAGTCTGTTAGGGGATGAATGTTGTTAAGCTGGATCATTAAGTCTCCTAGTCGCATAGTTAAAGCATCTTAAGAGATGCTAGCATGGTAGGTGCGTATTGTCGAGGAGTGATTGGGGCAATAGGGGCAGAGCCTCGATGCTGTTATTTCGAAATGTTGGGGTAGAGAAATTCTCTGAGCCCCAGTGGATTAGGTCATGGGTTGAGCATAGGATGAGGCGGTGACTGGCCCGCATCTTCATTTGTATAATGTAAAACCAACAAGATCATATGATTAAGATTCACGTGCTCAGCGCCGGTGGACAGCTCGATAGATACTCGACACGTTTGGGCGATATCACTGAGAGCGTAACCGCTGAAATTGCAAAACACCTACCGCTCAGCGGAGTCGACGTGACGTTTCAATACAACCCAGCGGCCACAATTCCAGAGGTGGGAATGTGCGGCTACGCCCCAACAGGACATCTCGTACAGATTTCACTCGATCCTTTTAACGCCAGATTCGATGCAGAATTGGAGGTCGAGCTAAGAGGCACGCTTGCCCACGAACTTCATCACTGCATGCGTTGGCGCGGGCCGGGCTATGGGTCGTCTCTCGGCGCGGCCCTTGTATCGGAGGGACTAGCGCGAGATTTTGAAACCAAATTTAGGCCTAATCTTACACTGCCCGCCTATCATCGGAGGCTCTCGAATCCACAGACCGATCACCTCCTTCAGATTGCTAAAATTGCTCGAACCAACACTCCCTACAACCATAGCGAGTGGTTTTATGCAGGGTCGGAAGAAAGCGGCATTCCGCCATTTGCCGGGTACGATTTGGGGTTAACGATTGTAAGGAAGTTCATTGAACGCTCAGGCCGTGATTCAGGTCAACTTTGGAACGAACCAGCGGAATCTTTTTATGAGCAGTTATAATCGGTGGCAGCCGGGGAAGCTATGTAGTCACCCACCTTTAGCTCTGTAAATAACTGTTCGGAACCGCTGTTAATGGACCGCTTGCGATATTTTTTAGTCTTGTGAAGTGGATATCCAGCGAGTTTCCTGAACTACGCCCATCAACACGCGCCCCCTGATGATCTAAACTGATTGAGATTGTCCGAGCTCAACTGTTTGTTTGAGTGCGATAAATTGCTATGCTACGCGCCGTACATACTGCGTATAGTGGCTTGCAAAAGTCGCGAGCGATATAATAGCTTTTGCAAACCGCTATAGATTCGCGAAAGCGAATCAAAACAACAACCTATAGCGATTAGATTCAAAAGGCTTGCCAATTTTATTGGCACCGACTT
>Ga0163144_10005658_pt1 | contig 27764 bp, 24 predicted proteins | sample OliLak19BULKMAT1_FD_123175 | JGI IMG/M metagenome (GOLD analysis project Ga0163144, IMG submission 123175) | Freshwater microbial mat bacterial communities from Lake Vanda, McMurdo Dry Valleys, Antarctica - Oligotrophic Lake LV.19.BULKMAT1 | ecosystem: Environmental > Aquatic > Freshwater >... | reverse complement strand
GAGGTCCGAGCGTGTCGGTTCATGCCTCCAGTATCGGTACGTGCAGAGATCTTGATCTCTCGAATCGAAAATCATGAATCACCACGATCACTTGGCTGCTTTGGATGAGGGGATCTCTCAGCCTTTGAACAGCTCCATCTGCAGGTCCCGCACCCGGCGGGACATGTGGAACATATCAATGGCGTTGGTGAGCGCGGCCAGCATCTCCTCATGGCGCCACGGCTTCACAATAAAGCGGGAGATGTTGCCGTCATTCACCGCGCTGGTGACCGCGCCCATATCCGCGTACGCCGTCACCATCATCCGGACCAGCTCCGGGCGGACCTTGCGCACTTCCGTGAGGAGCTGCGCGCCGGTGAGACCCGGCATACGCTGATCTACCAGCAGCACGGAGATGTCCGCGCCGGCTCGGATCATGGCCAGCGCTTCTTCCGGGCTGCTGCACGTGCGGACGTTGAGGTCCTCACCAAAGGCCAGCCGGAATGCGCTGAGCACCTGGGGGTCATCATCCACGTAGAGGATGGGGTAGGTCTTGTAATCAAGCTGCATGGACGGGCTCCACTTTGGGTTGCGTCATGGGCAGCCACAGCGTTGCGGTGGTCCCGGAACCGGGCTGGGACTGTAGGCTCAAAGAACCACCATGGGCTTCCGCAATCTGCCGTGACAGGGACAGACCCAGACCGGTGCCCTGACCCGCCTCACGCGTGGTGAAAAAAGGGTCAAACACCCGCTGCAGCGTCTCCGGCGTCATGCCAGGGCCGCTGTCCTGCACACTCACCAGCACGCCATTCTTCTCTGCGCGGGTGCCCACCTGGATCACTCCCTCCGGGCCCACCGCGCGCACCGCATTGTCCAGCAGGTTCATCAGCAGCTGGTTGACCAGCGCGGCCTGGCAGCGGACGGGCTCTTGAAAAGTGTAAGCGCGCTCCACCTTGACGGCGGGAGGCAGCCGGCTGGCCAGCAGGCGCAGACAGCGGTCCACGCCGTCAGACAGCTCATGGGACTCCAGCTGGTTGCGGTCCACCTGAGAAAAATCCAGCACATCCCGCACCAGCGCCGTGATGCGCCGCGCGGACTCCTCAATGACGTCAATACACTCCAGAAGCTGCGGTGTGGGATTGGCCAGCTGGCGCTTCACGCTGCGCCGCAGCGGCTCCACACACGCCTGGACGGCGGCGGCCGGATTGCGCACCTCATGCGCCAGGCCCGCTGCAAATGTCCCCAGCATGGCCTGTTTCTCCTGCTGGATGAGCCGGCGGGTCAGGTCCTGCAGCGCCACCTGCGTCTCCACGCGCGCCAGAAGCTCCGCCGGTGAGAAAGGCTTGCGGACATAGTCATGCGCGCCGCTCCCCAGCCCCTCCACTGCGTGCTGCGAATCTGACAACGCCGTGGCCAGGATGATGCGCACGTTCTGCAAGGATGCCTGTTTCCGGATCTGCCGGGCCAGCTCAAAGCCGCTCATCCCCGGAAGCATGACGTCACTGACCACCACCGCCGGGTGCACACTCTCCAGGACCTTGAGGCACGGCGGCGCGGCGGGGAACGCGCGGACGGTGAAACGGCGGGACAGGATCTCCGTCATGAACGTGCGCAACTCATCATGATCTTCCACCAGGAACACCAGGGGGCCCTGGCCAACGGGCGCCTCGGTGGCGGAGGTAACACACATTTCACCGGCGCCCTCCGCGTGCAGCAGCAACGAGGGTTGTGCACGCGGCCCACGCACCGGCACAGCCGTGGCACCGTTGCCCAGCGGCAGGCGCAGCGTGAAGGTGGTGCCAACCCCCGGCGTGCTCTTCACCTCCACGTCACCCTGGTGCAGCCGCGCCAGCTCCCGCACCAGGCTCAATCCAATGCCCGTGCCTTCCGTCCGGTTGGCGCCTTCTACACGCACAAACCGGTCAAACAGCGACGGAAGATCCTGCTCCGGAATACCAATGCCCGTGTCCGCCACCGCCACCAGCACCTGGCCTGCTTCCACGCGGGCCCGCAGGTCCACGCGGCCGCCGCGGGGAGTGAATTTCATGGCGTTGCCCAGCAGGTTGAGCAACATCTCCTCCACGCGGTCACCGTCCGCCACCAGCTCCACCGGTCCCGCGCAGTCCACGTTCAACGTGAGCCCGCGTTGAACCGCCGTGGCCTGACATTGCGCCACCAACTCGGACAGGAGGGTTTGAAGGTTGAGCTGTTCGTACGTGAGCTTCAGCTGGCCAGCGTCAGCGCGCGCCAGGTCCAACAGCTGGTTGATGAGACGCTGCAGCCGGTGGCCGGAGCGGAGCATACGCTCCACGGTGGTCTGCTGTTCGTGCTCAGAGAGGCCGCCGGCTGCCAGCATTTCCAGCGGAGCCAGCACCAGCGTCAACGGTGTGCGCAGCTCATGGCTGATGTTCTCAAAGAAGCGGTCCTTCTGCTCACCCAGCCGTGTCACCTGCCGCAGCGACGCCTCCAGCGCCGTCCCCGCCTCCCGCAACGCCTGGGTCCGCTCGGCCACCTTCTCATCCACAGCCTGCTTGGCGGCCAACAGCTCTGCGTACTTGCGGTCCACGGCGCGCGCGGAATTGGCCACGGACTCAGCGCGCTCATTGGAGAGCTGCTTGAGGTCATTGTGACGGCGGCGCATGTCCACGTAGAGGCCAACAGCCAGCAGCAGTGCGCCGGTGCTCACCGCCACCGCGCCGGCCAACGGGACAAGGCCCAGGCCAAGCAACAGCGCCACGCCACCGCTGATGGCGCCCCACTGGCGGCGGTTGGATTGCCACTGCACGTCATACGTGCAGCACGCGTCACCGCGGACGTGGCACGTGGATTCAGACACGGTGGCGGTGGGAAGGCCCAGCAGGAAGGGCACCGCGGAAAGCTGCGCGCGGCGCATCATGCAGTTGTAGGGTGAGTGCTCACGTGTGGCGCCGTCCACGGGTGTGTACGTCAGCCGCAACGAGCGCGGCGTGGAGCGCAGCACATCAAAGCGGCCGGCCTTGTTGAAGAGCGCCGCCACACCCAGCGCCTGCTGGTAGTTGGGACCCGGGTCCGCGGTCCGGAAGATGGCGCCCAGAAAGCCAAAGTTGCTGCCGGCAAACGTGGCCTCACCCGCCAGGCGGATGATGTCATCACTGCCCCAGAGTGTGACCAGCCGCTCCAGGAACAGATCCAGAAACTCCACGCTGACCCAACCCGTGGGATCCGCCAGGTCCGCCAGCGTCAGCCCACTTCCTTCCACCAGGGATTCAAGCTGGGTTGCCGAGAGCCGCGTGGCACCCAGTTTCAGCAGCGCTCCAAAAACTCCCCGGCTGATTTCCTGGCAGTCTGCATTCATTGTGTAACACTCTTTCTGCCCCAGGCCAGCACACCCACCATCAGGCCAAACGCACCCGGCGTATCCTGCCAGCGGTCCAGCTCGGCACAGAAGCGCGCTCGGTCTGTCTCCAAGGGTACATCCCGGAGCAGGGGATCCAGGAAGAGGGTTCTGAATGTACCCGCGCCCAGCTCACCGGACGTTGCCACCACGGGCCGGGCCGTCACCGCACCCACGCCGGCGCTGGCCAGGTGGGTGGGCAGCTTCCGTCCAATGCTCCGGTCACCACCGCGCCGCGTGTGCTCCGCATCCGAGAGCGCGAGCAGCGCGTCCAGACACGCCGGCCGCGGAAACATCACCATGGCCAGGTTGTCCCCATCCAACGCCGCCACCAGGCCACCGGGCTGCACCACGCGCAGGGCTTCTTTCAACGCCGCCACCGGGTTTGGGACGTGCTGCAGCACAAAGCGCAGGTACGCGGCATCAAACTGTCCGTCTTCCATGGGCAAAGCCTGCACATCCGCGCAGACGGTGACCGAGCGCGTGCCCAGCACATCCCGCCGGTGCTGGCTCTGCGTCAGCGTGTCCGAGTCATAGTCCACCGATGTGATCACCGCGTCCGGCGCCCACGCCGCCAGCAGGCCCGTGGCCATGGACGGGCCGCAGCCCAGCTCCGCAAGACGGCGGGCCTGGGTGAGCCCGGCTTCCTGCAGCGCCATCAGCTCTGCGGTTCCGGTGGCCTTGAGCTGGGTGCCCAGGCGCGCCTGCTCACCCTGCGCATCCTGCATCTCTCCCAGGTGATAAGCGTTGGGTGTGGTCATGGTTCACCTGCGCGTGATGCGGCGCCCATGGAGGCCGCCACGTCATGTTGGTAGGCCTGAAATCCATTGCGGTGCACCACCAGCGAGACAAAATCATCCGTCTTCACCATGCCCGCTGCTTCCACACACGCGCGCTCCCGGGCGGAGGCGCACAGCCACCAGGCCCAGGGCTCGCCCTTTTCCCGGTACCAGCCCAGCGCCTTCATCATCAGCGCCTGCACCAGCACGTCTGATGCATCCGAGTGCAGCAGGTACAGTCTTCCGACGTGGAGTGACTGCCCAAAGGAAATTCCCGGCGTTGCGCGCTGCACACTGACAGCGGTGAGGATGCGGCGTCCGGCGCGCGCCACAAACCAGTCACGCTCCCGCAGCAGTCCGCGCCGGGCATACGCCTTGCGCGTTTCCGGAAGCCGGAGCTGGCCCGGATGTACCGCGTCCGCATCTGCCCACGCGTCACCGTCATGGGCGTGCACCATGCGGGAGAGCAGCGCTTCCTCGGCGTCCGGCAGGCGTTCAATCGTGGTGCCATAGGGAGCTTCTACGTGGGGAAGACCTTCAAGATTGTAGTGTGCGTAGAGACCAACATCCCGGCGGGCGTACCAGCGGGTTGCAGTGTGTCCGCCGGGGAGGAACAGCGCCTGTGCGCCGGCGTTCACCTTGTTCATCATGGACATCTGCCAGCGCATCCCCGTCCAGTCGAACAGGTCAAACTGCGCGCTCACAAAGCGCCGCACCGGAACGCGCGCACCGCGTTTGTCTGCCACCGCGTGCTGACCCACCAGCGTCTGTTCATAGGCCTGCACATAGGAGCTGGTCATGGTGGGCTCGCCGTTTTCCCGCATCACCAGGGTGCGGTACATGGGGCCCGGCTCCGCAAAGAGCTTGGACCACAGCGCAATGACGTCTTTGCGCATGCCCACAATGTACTCGCCGCGCACGCCGCGGAAGAGGCCACGGGCCTTGCAGAATTCAAAGAGTGACTCCGCTTCTTCCGGGCGGGGGTGGTCCAGGTCCGGGTAGGCCAGGCGCATCAGCGCGGTGATGAGGCGGGCGCGGTTCTTCTGGGTGAGCTCACCAAACTCCACACCCACGCGGGTTCCCTCCACGGTGCGGACATACGCGGTAGGCACCAGGACCTTTTCACCGGCCACTTTGATGCTCAGGTGCTGCAGCAGCATGCCGGGTTGCAGCAGCTCACTGCGGTCTGCCGGCGCGTCCAGGCCCAGCCCTTCAAACGTCACATCCCGCAGGGAGTAGCGGCGCGCGCCAAACACCGGATGGGTGAGGCGGATTTCACCAGCTTCACGTTGGGTGAGACGGCGCTGGCGCCTTCGGACCACGCGCTGCAGCACGGACGGAAGACACAGCTCCAGCCAGCCTTCATGCGTGCGGAGGATGCGTGAGGTTCCCAGCACCGTGGTGGCGTAGAGATCAAACTCCAGCTGCAGGTCCCCCGGGCTCACCACCGGCGAGCTCCACGGGATGAACCACAGCGACGCAGCGTCACCCTCTCCGGCTACCATCAGCGTACCTTCAATATCACCGCCGGATCCGCGCAGCCGCGCCGCCGTCTGCGAGCGCTCCGCCGCGCGCAACATACGCAGAACAGATGCGGGCTCTGCCACCGCGTCCGTGAACGCCTGCCAGCCCAGCGGTGCAGCGGTGCGGCGCGGCACCTGGCCCTTGGTGCGCAGCAACTTCACGCCCATGCGCCAGCAGCGCTCGCCGTTGGCGCGGACCACGGCAATGCGGTGGCTGATGCGGCCGTTGACGGTGAGCACTGCGCGCCCCTCGGAGAGCAGCAGGCCCTGCAGCGCATCCCCCGGACGCGCCGCCACGGAGGAGAACGGCAGCTCCAGCAGCAGTCCGCTGGAGGAGACATCCAGCACCGGGAACTGCGCGGTCTCCGCCCCGTCCATGGAAGCCACAAACGTCAGGTCCTGCGCATGGGTGTTCTTGCGCGGCTGGCTGCGGTTGAGGCGCGTGGTGAGCTGCGGCGGAACCCGCAGCAGGAGCGTGTCTGTGCCGGGGCGGCGCAGCAGCTCACACATCCCGGTCTGGTAGCCCACGGTGCCCACCGTGAAGTTGAGGCTGGCCATGGAATCCACGCCCTCCAGCGCCAGCGGAGCCACCCATTGCAGCTCCACCCACAGGCTGTCCTCACGCTCCACCAGGGCGCCCAGTGTGCAGTCAAAATTCCACGCTGACCGGGCAAGCTTCAGCAGCGCCGGATGAGCGCGGTCACACGCCCGGGTCAGGATCTGCAGAGGCTCGGATGGGGCATTTGGCCGCACTTCTGCAGCGCCAGGCCGGGGAAGGGATGGCACCGGGTGGCTTGGTAGAGGGGCGGGCAGGTCCAGAATTGACGTCGTCATGGGGGACCGTGGGCGCCGCCGGGGGGTGCGGTGCCGGAGAGTGTTGACGAGGCAGTGAGAGCGCGCCCATGGCCCAAGGCGCTGCTTCACTGGGCTGTGCGCATGGGTACGGCACACACCTTTCCTTTCTTGACGCGGGATCTGTGGACCGCACCGGCGCCGGGGCAGTGTGCCTGTGGCCTGTGGGCGGCGCCTGCTGGCCAGCAGGCGCGCCGGACCTCGGCTCTATGTGAATGACCATTATACGGGGTAAGTGTAACTCATCATTTCCCGCGGCCCATGCGCAGTCAGCGCGCCGCGTACGTGATTGCAGCGGTTCTCGGTGAAATTGACCGGGAGAGCGGCAGACAAATCCGGCGTGTCCTCCGGGACGGGAGGGTCACCACAGCACCGGCCCTACGCGCCTGCTGCTGGCGCGCCGGAAACGAAAAAATAAGGCATACTTTTTATGGGCGGCGCCGGCCCGTCAGGTGGGCCAGTCCAAGAATCACCAGGTAGCCAAACGTCACGCGCAGCGCATTCACGGTCCAGAAATACAGGGGATCCTCCAGGGCCGCGCTCTTGAGGTGCCCCGGCGCGCCAACAAATCCCAACACCAGTTTCACCACCTGCGTGATCAAACCCATCAGCGCGGCGTGCACGGTGACGTCAGCAAAGGACCGGCTCTGCCACCCCGCCACCAGGCATGCGCCCAGCACCGGCACGTACATTCCGGCCCACCACCACAAAGGCGCGCTGCTGCGTCCCACCAGCGCGGGAACAATGAGCAGGCCGTAGAGGACCAGTTCGCTGATCAGGAGCGCTGCGGTGAAGAGGCCAAGATGAATGAGGAGCGCCCGCCGCACCCGGGGGATAGTGCTGACACCGGCGTTCCGCCGCAAGCGCTGATTCGGCAACGGATTTTGTCGTCGGAGAAGCGGGCCCCGCACGGTATGGTCCCCGGCATGGCCCGTGCCCTTGCTCCGTACCTCCACCATGTCAGCCTGTTCTCCAAAGACCCGCCCTCCGCTGCGCGGTTCTACAAAAAGCTCATGCGTGTGCCGCTGGTCCGCAAGGGGTCCAGCTGGATGTCCAGCAATGAAGCGCTCCCCACCACGGGTATTGAGCCCTTTGCTGAGGAGACCAGCCTTCACCTTGGCTGGGTTCCGTCCATTGACGCCAAGATTGCAGAGGCGCGCAAGAAGGCGCTGGAGCACGGAGCGCAGGCGGAAGGCGAGGTGGAGCATGCATCCGGCGTCTCCACGGCATTCATGCGCATGCCGGGCGGCGCGCTGTTTGCGCTGACGCATGGCGCGGTCAGTGATGAGCTCCCGGATGAGAAGCTGTTCCATGATTTTGGTGAGCCGCCGCCGTTCACCGGACTGCTGCTGTTGACCGAGGATCCTGCGCAGGCGCGCGCGTTCTTCATCTCTGTGCTGGGCTGGACTGAACACCCGCTGTCACCGGAGCTGATGACGCTGCGGACCGGTGGAGGCGCGCGGTTGGTGATTGCGGCCAGGCAGGGTGCGGAGCTGGGTTTTGTTCCGTTGGTGCTGGACCCGCACCGGGATTTTGCCAAGGACGTGGATGCTCTGGGTGGGCGGCGCATGAGCACGTTCTGCGGCGTCACACTGTATGCGGACCCGGCGGGCGGACGTGTGGCCACGCTGACTCCGGAGCTGGCCAAGGCGCTGCTGGCCTAGTGTGCGCTAGACTGCGTCCATGACCGGACCCGTCCTGGACGCGCAGGAAGCCGCCGCTCTTGAACAACACCTGCGTGATGAGACCAACCGCGCGTTGGCCATTGGCGGCCTGTGCGCGTGTGCGCTGGGTGCGCTGGGCGCGGCAGGGATCATGGTGTTTGTCCTGGTCACCGGAAACCGGACATTGCTGGGTCCGTGCCTCTTTTCGCTGATGGGCGGCGCGGCCAGCCTGGCGGTGTGGCTCAGTGCCACCAGCGGACGCCTGCACGGGCAGACCAGCTACCTGGTGATGTTGCCGTTTGTGAGTCTGCCCACGGTCATCTTCCTCTCCTCGCAGGTGATGTACCCGGTGGGTGCGGCCACGTGGATCACCGGACCATTCTCCTATTTGTATGGATTTCTCGTCGTGGTGACCGGGTTTCTCATGGACCCCAGGTTGACCCTGGTGTGCACCGCGGCCGCGTGTGCGCAGTACATGGGTGTGCAGTTGTTGGCGCGTCCCACGCTGCTGCTCATTCAAGCGCCGGACCCGCTGCTCTACGCGGACCTGACCCAGCCCTTCATCTACGCCAACAAAGTGATGATGCTGATGGCCACGGGCGGCGCGGCGGCGGGGATTGCGCATGTGGCTCGGCGCCTGTTGGTGACGGTGCTGCATGAACAGCGTGAGAAGGAGCTTATTGGCCGCCTCTTTGGTGAATACGTCAGCCCGGAAGTGAAGCAGCACATTGTGAAGCAGAAGGGCAAGGTGGTGGGTGAGCGGCGGGATGTAGTCATACTCTTCAGTGATCTCCGCGGGTTCACCACCTTCAGTGAGAGCCATGATCCCGCGGAAGTGATGCTGCGGCTCAACCAGTATTTTGAGCGGATGGTCCGCGCGGTTGAGTCTCAGGGTGGCGTCGTTGACAAGTTCATTGGGGACGCGGTGATGGCGGTGTTTGGCGGGTTGCTGGAGCTGGAAAATCCCTGTGATGCGGCTGTGCGCGCGGCGGCGTTGATGCGCATCTCGCTCACGGACCTCAACCGCGAGTGGGCCGCCAAAGGCATCCCACCGTTTGATCACGGCATTGGCATCCACGTGGGCCCGGTCATTCAGGGACCGCTGGGCAGCAGCAACCGCAAGGAGTTCACGGTGGTTGGTGACGCCGTCAACACGGCCGCCCGCGTGGAATCCATCACCAAGGAGAAGGGCAAGCGCATCCTCATCACGGGTGAGGTGCTGGGGCTGCTCTCCGCTGCGGAACGGACACCGTTCTCGTTGGTGGGAGAGACTTCAGTGAAGGGGAAAAAGGAGACGCTGGTGCTGTTTGGGTCGGATGGCTGACCGCTCGACAGCGGTGGCCGCGGGCGCCATAAGCCGGGCCCAAGGAGCCCACCATGACCGCAGACGCACCCCCGCCAGAAGGCCGAGTGACGACGGAACTTGTGGACCACGTCCTGCGCATTGGCGTTGACCGCCAGAACAAACGCAATGCGTACGGACCGGAGCTGTTGGAGGCGCTGAGCAACGCGTACGCGCGGCTGGAGTCAGATGATGAGGCCCGGTGCGCGCTGTTGTTTGCGCACGGCCCCCACTTCACGGCCGGTTTGGACCTGGTTGCCGTGGGACCCATGGTTGCGCAGGGGGAGTCCTTCATTCCGCCCGGCGCGTATGACCCCTGGGGCCTCTATGGCCAGGTGCGCACCAAGCCGGTGGTGGTGGCGGTGCAGGGTATGTGTCTGACACTTGGGATTGAATTGATCCTGGCCAGTGACGTGGCCGTGGCGGCGCGGGATGCGCGGTTTGGCCAGATTGAAATCAAGCGCGGCATCTTTCCGTTTGGCGGGGCCACGCTACGGTTTCCGCAGCGCAGCGGGTGGGGGAACGCCATGCGCTACCTGCTGACCGGGGATGAGTTTGACGCGGCAGAAGCGCTGCGCATTGGGCTGGTGCAGGAGGTGGTGGAGACAGGGCAGCACGTGGAGCGCGCCATGGAGATTGCGGTGCGGGTTGCCCGGCAGGCGCCGCTGGCGGTGCGCGCCACGTTGCGCAATGCCAAGGAAGCGCTGGTGGACGGACCGGAAGTGGCGGCGGGGAAACTGCTGCCGGAGCTGCAGGCGCTCATCCAGACTGAGGACGCACAGGAAGGCATGATGTCCTTTGTGGAACGCCGGGACGCGCAGTTCAAAGGACGTTGACGCCAAACCGCAGAGGGTAGCGCATGGAATACACGGATGATGAGGCGGCACTGAAGTCCGCGCAAGAGCACTCCGGTGCGGGCCGGTTTGCGGAGGCGTTGGAAATCTACCAGCAGGTGGTTGCCCGCAAGCCGCGGGACCTGGTGATCCGCCAGAAGGCCGCGGACATGCTGGCTCGCCTGGGACGTGTGGATGACGCCGTCACTGAGTTGCAGGTGATTGCGGACCGCTTCTCCCGGGACGGCATGTTGCTCTTGGCCATGGCGGTGCTGCAGGCCATTCTGGAATTGCAGCCGGGTCATGCGCAGACACAGAAGACGCTGGCAGAATTGTATGCGCGCAAACACGGACGGCCCCTTGCGGAGGGTGCGCGAGCGGTCCCGCGGGCAAGTGCGCCGGGCGTGGCGCATGACAGCGGTGAGTTCAAGCGCATCAAGGGCATGCACGGGTTGATGGAGGCCTGCGCAGAAGTAGTGAAAGACACTTTGGACCGGACGCGCGCGGCGCTGCAGGGTGAGTCTGACGCACCGGATGTCCAGTTGAGTGCCGCGGATCTTCCGGAGACACCGCTGTTTGCGGACCTCTCACCGGAGGCGTTTCTCTCCGTCACGGGGCGCCTTCAGCTGGTGCGCGCGCGTGCGGGTGAGATCATCATCAAAGAGGGGGACATTGCCACCTCCATGTTCATTGTGATCCGCGGCAGTGTGTCCGTGACCCGGCAGGTGGATGAGGGTGAGCTGCAGGTTGCGGAGCTGACGGCCGGCGCGTTCTTTGGTGAGATGGGACTGCTGACCAATGCGCCGCGGCTGGCCACGGTGACGGCGGTGGAGGACACGCTGCTCTTTGAGCTCACGCAGCAGCGCGTGGATGAGATCCTGGAGGAGCATCCGGGTGTGCAGACCGTGTTGGAGCAGTTCCACCGCAAGCGCCTGGTACTGAACCTGGTGGCCACCAATGCGTTGTTCCGCGCGCTCACCTCGGACGAGCGCCGGGAGATGACGGGGCGTTTTGAGCACCGCGTGGTGGAAGCGGGTGAGACGCTGCTGAAGGAAGGTGAAGCAGGGGACGGCCTGTACATGCTGGTGCGCGGCCGCTGCCAGGTTCACGTGGCGGGCAAGGGTGACGTTGCCACGCTGCGTGAAGGGGATGTGTTTGGAGAGATGTCCCTGGTGTTTGATTCACCATGTTCCGCCACGGTGACCACGTTGGCGCAGAGTGCGGTGTTGCGTCTGGAGCCCAAGGCGTTCCGTGAGCTGGTGCCACCCAAGTCCAAGGCGGCCCAGATGCTCCAGAAGCTGGCCAGCGAACGCCGTCAACAGGTGTTGGACTGCGGCTGAGTTCTATTCACACGGCGCGTTCAGCGCGCCGCCCACGGGGACACTGGGACTTCCGCGCGCCAGGCCTTCCAGGAAACAGCGGTATTGGTGCTTGGGGGTCTCTGTCTGGAAGACCGCTTCATGCCCGTCCTCAATGCCATCCTCAGCGTATTGCAACACCACCGCCGTTGAAGTCATACCATTCACCGTGACGTTGGCGCTGGCCGGCAGCGCAATCTGGCCGCGGCCCACCATTCCCAGGGTGAGCGCGGCGGGCGTCTGCGTGGTGAGCTCCGGATGGGTTGCATCCAGCACGCTGCCTGCCAGGTCCAATCCCAGTGACGCGCTCAGGGCATTGGCAATGTTGGGCAGGATGTAGTGATCCACAATCCCCTGCATCATCAGCACGTGACGGGGCTGTTCGCCTGCCACCGGCTCATGCACAATGTTGCGCGCATACACTTGTGCGTCGGCGTCCTCGGCCGCCCACTGCACAATGGTCAGGGTGGGATCCGTGGGCGTCAGTGTGATGCCTTCAGAAGTGTAGCCAAAGAGCAGCTCCAGCATGGGTTTCACCACCAGCGGCTGCTCTTTGTACAACACGTTCTCAATCCAGCTTGCGCCGGCGCCACTGAGCAACATGGCGCGGTACCGGGGCTCCAACGCCACCACCAGCGGCGCAATGCTGGCGCCCATGGAATGGCCCATGGTGGCCAGGATTCCCTCGTCAAGGTGGACCGTGGTGCCACCGGTGGAGGTGCGTGCGCCCTCACAATCCGTCACGTCCAGCATCCAGTCACCGGCCATATGCGCCAGCAGGATGATCTCCAGTGCGGACTGCCGGATGTTGTCCCGCAGCGCCGGTGGATTGAACACGTTGAACGTCAAAAACTGCTCATCCCCGTTGGAGACGTTGCGCAGTCCACCATGCGGCCCGTCCACACTGATGCCCGCAAATCCCGCCCGGGCAAAGTGCAGTGCCGGTCCTTCACCCGGCGCCGTGTTTTCACCGTGCGCAACCGCGTGCACCCCGCGGTCAACCAGTGGCCGCAAACCACCACCGCCGGTGCGGATGAACACCGTGGCCGGATACCCCGCCGCCGGCATTTCTCGACGAGGAATGGTCACCACCAGGCTGGCCTGTTCAAGTTGCTGCAGCACCAGGTGGCCTGACGCATCCCTGGCCCAGGCGCCACCGTACGACGAGAAGGGCGGCTCACCATGTTGGTAGGACGGCATCCGCACCGTGCTGGCGTAGACGCAGTAGTCATCAAACGTATCCGTCTTGCGGAACGCAGTTTCCGGCGTGGGCAGCGCCACCGCCAGCGCATCCGTCACCGCCGTGCGCATGCGGGCCACCGGGTCCCCGGTGGTGAACGCGGTGAACGCAGCAATCTCAGACCCAGCAACACCGGCCGCCTTGAGTGCATTCAACGCGTCCCGGTGGGTGGCCAAAGCAACCGCAGACATGCCGTCCACGGATTCACCCGAGTCAATCCGGTCCACCGCAGGTGACCGCTGCAGCCGTTTTCCGACGCCATCCCGCGTGGAGCGCAGCACCACCGCCGCGTAGCGCGTGGCCGGACGCAGCGGAATGCCCTGCACCGGCAACAACGCCAGCATGTTGCGCGCGCCCATGGGGCCGCCGTCTTCCTGGAACGTGATGTGGACCGGGTGCCGCTTCTGGAAGTCCGGTGACAACGGATTCAGGTCCATGAGGAACACACCCGCCTCCACCGCGCTGCTCTGCTGCAGGGTAGGAAGGTGGGTAGGATCCAGCGTGCCGTTGAGCGCAAAGAAGGTCCCACCCGTCAGCGCAAATCCGCGCGCATCCCGGGCCAGCGTCTCCAGCCCAAGGCGCAGCATGTCCACGTCATACGGGTTGGGAAACCCGTCCAGCGCAATGCTCCCATCCGCCTGCAACAGCGAATCACTGGGAAACGGCGCCGCATAGAAATTTCCCGCGCGGGTGTAGTCCATCTGCACGGCAACCACGCCGGTGTCGTCGGGCGGTGGCTTGGTGGTGGGCGGAGTGCATGCCAGAAGGCAACCCAGCAATAAGGTATGACTGAATCTGCGCATCACCCGCCCCCACCGCGCAGGTGTTCCAGTGCGCGCAAGAAGTTCTGCCCCAGCACTTTCTTGATGGACGTCTCAGACCACCGGCGGTCCAGCATGATCTGCACCAGCCGAGGCAACTCCAGGCAGGTAGGCATGTCCCGTGGTGGCATGATCATTCCGTCCCAGTCACTGCCCAGTGCTGCATGGTCTTCCCCCGCCACGTGGATGATGTGCTCCAGGTGCCGCACCACGGAGGTGGCACTTCCGCCCAGCCAGCCATCACCCAGGAATGAGGATTGATACATCACGCCAACCACGCCGCCCGTTGCTGCCACTGCTTTGATCTGGGCATCATCCAGGTTGCGCCAATGCGGATGAACGCCGGAGACACCGGTATGGCTGACCATCAGCGGCTGGGTAGGATCATGCGCTTCCACGGCGTCAAAGAACCCATCCCGGTTGATGTGCGCCAGGTCCACAAAGATGCGTTTGCGGTTGAGCGTGCGCACGTACGCCTTGCCAAACGCGGTCAACCCCATCCGTCCCCTGCTCTTTCCCAGAGGTGAGCTGGTGGTCCCAATCGACGACGTGGACAGGTGCACCAGGGTGACTCGGATGATGCGGTCATCATCCAGCAGCGCCTCCGGACTTTCATCCAGTGCGTTGCCTCCCTGAATGCCAAGGAACGCTGCGTGTTTTCCGGCGGAAATGGCGCGGCGGTACCCCGCGGCGGTCTGGACCAGTTCAACGTTGGGGTCTGACTGGAGGATGCGGGTGATCCGCCGCAGGTTCCGTTTGAACATGGCGCTGCGAATCAGCGACGGCCAGAACGGATTGGTGGTGATGGACCAGACGCCGCCCGTGACATGCGCTTCCCGGATGCGCGGAAGATCCACCTGGCTGTAGCCGCGTGCGCCCAGCAGACCGCGTCCGTGACGCCGTTGAAGGTCATACCCAACCAGCCGCGTCCAGATGAATGAATCAATGTGCAGGTCAATCACCGGACTCTGCAGATAGAGCTCCGTGGCCTGGGCACTGATGCCCAGCGAACGTGCCCACGTCTCCGCCGTTGCCTGCATTGGAATCCTTTTGCCGCTCAGCCCAGGAAACACTTTCCCATACCGCGGTACGTGGGTGCGCGCGCTTCAATCTTCTCGCCGCGCAGCAGCAGGTACTCATTGAAATGTTCTGCAAGCTCACCGGCCTTGGCATGGCGGAAGAAAACTGCATCTCCCAACGCAAGCTGCACATCTGGCGGGACTTTCAGCGGTGTCTGCACTTCACCCGCGCCCTCCATGGCCAGCATCTTCAATCCCTGCGGCATCCACACGGCAGGCAGGCGGTCCGGCCCCGCTTCACCGGACGCCACATACCCTCCGCCATGGCACGTGAAGACGTCCGGCGCAGGCCTTCGGACCACTTGCAGGGCAAAGCCCGCCGCGGGTTTCAGTTTGAAGTCCTGGTAATAATCAAACAGGTGGCTGGCCAAAAACCCTGAGCCCGCGGTCACTTCCGTCAGTGCATTTTCCTGCGTGCACCAATGCAGGCTGCCCGTGCCGCCGCCGTTGAAGACGGTGGGCGCAAAGCCCGCATCCGTCAGCACCTTGGCCAGGTCTTGACGGACGTCCGCCACGTTGGACTTGCTGAGCAGCTTCATCCACCGCTTGCCCACGTTCATCCACGGGGAGAAAGGGCTCTGATCCGTCAGCCCCGCAATCTGCGCTTCATATCCCATGACGCCGTGGAACTTCAGGTGCGGGTGGTTGGAAAAGGACTTCACCAGCGCCAGCACATCCGCTGCACTGCGTAGCGGACTGCGGCGCACGCCCATGTGCACACTCTTTCCAACCGGGCGGTAGGACATGTCCACATCAATGGCCACGGGAATCACCGCGTCTGCACGCGCCCCCGCCGCCTCCAGCGCCGGCAGATGCTCCGAGCAGTCCACCATGGCGCACACCACCACGCCGGGACGCTTGTTGGCAGCGGCCAGCAGCTCCGCATCTGAGGGCAGCAGCGTTGGGTACGCCAGCATGATGTTGGTGAAGCCGTGCTCTAAAAGAAATACACTTTCTGACGCCGTGTAGGTCATCACGCCGGAGACAATGTCTCCCGCGCGTTGCACCACGTGCTTGAGAAGCGCCACACAGCGGATGGACTTGGATGCCACGCGCAGCTTCTTCCCTCGGTCACGCACGGGTCTGGCAATGGCATCAATGTTGGCGTCCAGCGCGTCCAGGTCCACAACGGCGGCGGGCAGCGGCTCGCCGTGGAGGGCGCGCGTGAAGGGCTGCCAGGCGGTGAGGGCGGGAGGCATGGCGCAACTGCATGGCACCGTGCGGTCAAGTGCAGCAAGCGTCCAAGGTGAAGCGGAAGACGTGCAAGCCGGCCCGGTCAGAGGCGCTGACTGGACCGGCTTGTCGTCGGGTATTCATTGCTGCTTTTGTGCGGGGGCATTCATGCCCCTGTGCTCAGCGGTCTTGGCGTTGCCTTGCCCCCTGCTCAGCGGCCTTGCCCAGACCCCAGTGTCCCCCTCGTCACTCCGCCGGAACACCGGACGGCGCCGTCTCAACACCCACCGAAAACTCCACCGTATGTGACACGCCAGCCACCGTGAACACCGCGGTGCCCGTCAGTGACGTCCCGTCGTTGGGCGCCACGGTGAGCTGGCCCTCCGTCACCTCCCACGGGTTGTCACAGCCTTCCGCAAACCAGATGCCAATGGGCAGCGGGCGGCCACCAATGTCCGCGGGCGCCAGCGAGATCTCAATCCCATCCTCCACCACGTCATCCTGCTGCAGCAGCACGGCCAGGCCGTGGGTGCTGTCCGCGTCCAGCAACCAGAGAATCCGGCCGTACGGCGGGGGCAGACCGTCCTGCGCTTCCTCAATGGCGGCGCCGGCGGGTGCAAAGGACTGGGCCGCAGCGGCGTCAAATTCGCAGGTGTTCACCACCGGGTCATCCGGCTCACCGCAGGATCCTTCACCGCAGCGGAACACGTAGCCGTTGCCGGAAAGTGTGACGCTGCCGGAGATTTCCCCGCCTTCCGTCAGTGACGCGGCCGTTACATTCAGCACGCCCGCCGCCACGGCAACCTGCGTCCCGTCCTCTTCAAAGATCCACGCGCCCGCCTCCAAGGAACCCAGCGTGATCTGCGCGCCGGCCGTCAATGACGCCGTGGGAACGGCAATCACCAGGCCGCGCTGAGCGCCCGCCGGATCCTGCAGCAGGATGGCCGTGATGGGCTGGTTGTCATCCATGGGGAACGCTGAGGCCACGCTGGTGGCAACAGAGGGAAGGCCCACAATGTCCACCGTCACCGTGGAGGTCCCGCCCGGCGCGTCCGGCCGGCCCGTGGTGTAGATGGCGGTGAAACTGCCCTGGCCGGTGACCACGGCGCGTTCGGCCGGGGTGCCGTCTTCCGTCAGCGGCAGGAGGTTTTCCGGCCAGGCATCCAACGTGACGTCCACCAGGTCCGTGCTGAGGCTGGCTTCCAACGTTCCGCCCGCCTGCAGATCCGCGTGCACCACGGTGAGCGTGCCACCCTGTGAGAGCTGCCCGGAGCCGCCGGTCTCATCCACAACAATGGCCGTGGCGCCTTCATTGTTCAGCGGCAGCACCGCGCCGTCCGTCAGGTCTGCAGCGTGTGCGGCAATGACCACGTAGAAATCCGGTGCGTTGGCGTCATACAGGACCACGTAGGTGAGGTCCGTGGCGTCATACGCGTGCAGGATGGCCTGGCTGCTGAGGGAGCGTTCCACCCCGCCCACGGTGACCTGCGCGGTGCCCGCCGTTTCTGCGGCGCTGGCGTTGTCCGTGACGGGTGCGGTGAATGTGGCGGTGAGTGCGCCGGTGACCGGTGCATCCAGCGGGGCCTGGACCTCAAAACCCATCTTGCCCAGCAGTTTGGTGCTGTCCCGCAGGTTGCTGGGTGGTTGCTGCTGGTTCTGCTGTGCCGCCGCCTTCTTCTGGGGCGCCTGCAACCCGCAACCCATGGCACTGCAAAGCAACCACACCGCTGGAAGAGCCCACTTGCGCATGAGAGACCTCGTACGTCCGACGACGGGAAATGGCGGTCCACGCGCAGGACAATCCTGCGCCCGTGAAGAGCCGGTTGATGTTGGGAATCCTGATGGCGCGCAGCCAACAGCCGCGGCATCCAATCGGGCGGTCTGTGGCCAGGGACACACCCGCTGTTCAAGCGGAAGCGTGGACCGGGCATCCGTCAAAGGGCTGAGAAGCAGGTCAGCCCGCTGCGGTCACCAACGCCGTTTCTAGACTTTGCTCCACAGCACCGTGGGAACGCCTTCTTTGACGGAGATTGCCGCAATGGTGCCCGGCTGCACGGAGCCGTGGTGCAGCCCGGCGCACATCAGCGCGCCCGCCACTTCCGGGTTGTGCCCCACCAGCATGGTGCCGTCCGGCTGGGCCAGCACGTGACGGAGCAGCTCCACGCCGTCAAAAGAGCCGCTGCTGAGCGCTGAATCCACGTCATGCGGAACCCCCAGCATGGTGGCAATGAGCTCCGCGGTCTGGCGCGTGCGCACAAACGGGCTGGCCAGCACCTTGGTCACGGTGAGCTGCGGGCGCAGCGCGGTCACCGTGGCCGTCAGTTTGTCCCGGCCGGCAGCCGTCAGCGGACGTCCCGCATCTCCAACAGAACCCGTGGATTCAGCTTCCCCGTGGCGCACCAGATAGATTGGCATCCCTGCGGCCTAGCACAGCCAGGGCATTCTCCGCCGCCATGACGCGGCGGCCCCAGCGCAAAGAACGGCCGGACGGGACACCCCGGGGTGGATGCGGCTAGGTTACCCGCCATGGAGCTGCCTGAGATCCGCATTGCCTATCCCGCCTGGGTGACGTCACAGATTGATTTCACCCGGACCTATCCGTCAGATGAAGACCGCATGCGCCTGGCCATTGAGGTCTCCCGCCTCAACGTGACGCACGGCAGCGGCGGTCCTTTTGGCGCGGCCATCTTTGAAGCGCAGAGCGGCAAGCTGGTGGCCGTGGGCATGAACAGCGTGGTGCGCCTCAACAACTGCACGCTGCACGGTGAGATGGTGGCGTTCATGATGGCGCAGGCGCGGCTGAAGTCCTTCACGCTCCGTTCAGACGCCGGGCCCGCCCATGAGCTGTTCACGTCCTGTGACCCGTGCGCCATGTGCCTGGGCGCCACGTTGTGGAGCGGGGTGCGGCGCATGGTTTGCGGTGCGTCCCGGGATGACGCGTTCCGCCTGAACTTTGAAGAGGGCCCGGTGTTTCCTGCGTCCCTCAAATACCTGGAAGACCGGGGCATTGGGATTGTCACCAACTTCCTGCGGGATGACGCCAACGCCGTCCTGGAACTCTACCGGCGCAACAAGGGAGTCATCTACAACGGCTGATCCACCGTCGTGGGGCCCCGCGCTTTGGCCAGGGGAAGGGTGGACGGAGGCGTGTGGTTGATGCGCTGGGGGAGGCTGATGTCCCCAAGGGTCCGCGCATGCGCTGGTCATCCGTGGTGTTGCTGGTGCTGCTTGCTGGGTGTGTGCTGAACACGCGCAGCCAGCGTTCCGCGCCGCCCGCTGCTCCGTTGGCGCAATGTCAGAACATTGTTGTCACCCGGGAGGGCACCAGCGCGGAGCCGGTGTGGGATCTGCTGGACACTGAACCACCCTCCAACGTTGCGCGCTTCATGGGCGGTGAGATCACGCTGCCCGCCGGGTGGACCAACGTGTGCACCCGCGGGCGGGACAGCCAGACGGGGTACTTTGCGGGGCCCGGCGGACTGCGCATTGATTATGACGTGGGCGGCTCCAATCCCGTCCTCACCCAGGAGCCCGGTGAGACGGCGCTGCGCCAGGTCCGCACCCAGCGTGTGGGCGGCGTGCCGCTGCAATACGGCTGGCGAGGCACCCAGCTCCTGGCCACGTTCCTGATGGTGCGCCCCGCCAACTTCACGGCGGACGTCATGGATGACGGTGAGAGCGAGCAGGTTTTGGAGGTGATCACCAGCTTCAAGCCCACGCCTTGTGCGCTGCGCACCTGCCGCGCCAGCACCAGCCAGCTTGCCCGGGCCATGGCCGCGCAGCGCGGGCCCATCCAGGCTGCGCGCTGAACCTGCAACGTCCGGGTCCGCCACGGTGTTGACGGGGTCAACCATGTGTTCCCCAAGCTGTGCTTGCTCATCTACGCTGCCGCCTTCCCGGGGGATGGAGCGCCCAGTGAGCCAAGCCGTTGCAGCACCAATCCGTGACATGCCCGGACCCAGGGGCCTTCCTGTCATCGGGAATCTGGCCCAGCTCTCACGGCTGGGACCGTTGGGATATTTTCAGCAGCTCTGGAAACCGCACGGGGACACGTTTGCGGTGAAGGTGGGCAACCGCCGGCTGGTGGCGGTGATCCATCCGCGTGACGTGGAGAAAGTGCTGGTCAACGGGCGGGACAACTACGTCAAGGGCCGCACCTATGACGGCATGCGCATGCTCACCGGTGAAGGCCTGCTGACCCTGGAAGGTGACGCGTGGAAGCAGCGCCGCCGGCTGCAGCAGCCATCCTTCCACCGCGCCAACATCCAGACGCTGGTGGACGCCATGGCCCAGGTGACGCAGGCAAGCCTGGCCCGGCTGCGTGCGCGCCTTCCGCAGGGCGGCACCATTGAAGCGCACCATGAGATGATGCGGCTGACGCTGGAAGTGGTTGGTGAAACACTCTTTGGCCAGTCGCTGGGCGTGGACCGCGCGGATGCTTCCGGTGCCGCCTTTGGTGACGCCCTGGAACTGGTGAGTGAACGCGGCAACGCCCTGGTCCAGCTCCCGCTCTTTGTTCCCACGCCGGGGAACCAGCGCTTCAAGCGAGCGCTCCGCCTGCTGGATGCGGAGACCCACACCATCATTGAGAAGGCCCGGAACCTGCCGCCGTCCACGGGCAAGGTCACGCTGCTCTCCATGCTGCTGGCCGCCCGGGATGAGGACACCGGCCAGGCGCTGGAGAACGTGGACGTCCGCAATGAGGTGATCACGCTGTTCCTGGCCGGCCATGAGACCACCGCGCTGCTGCTCACCTGGGGCTTCACGCTCCTGGGCAAGGCGCCGGACGTGGTGGCGCGGATGCGTGAGGAGATCCAACGTGTGGTTGGGGACCGCGTTCCCACCATGGATGACTGCTACAACCTGACCTACGTGCGGCAGGTGGTGGATGAGATCCTTCGGCTGCGCTCACCGGTGTGGACGGTGGCCCGGGATGCCGTGGGTGAGGATGACCTGGGCGGGTTCAAGGTGCTCAAGGATGACGTGGTCATGCCGGTCTCCTTCCTGACACACCGGCACCCGGAGTTCTGGCCCAACCCGGACAAGTTTGATCCGGAGAATTTCTCCCCGGAGCGCTCCAAAGGCCGTCCCCGCGGCGCGTATTACCCTTTCAGCATTGGCCCGCGCATCTGCATTGGGAAGGAATTCTCCCTGGTGGAAGCGGTGGTGGTGCTGGTGCTGCTGTTCCAGCGCGCGGAGTTCTCCTTGGCGTCCCAGGAAGAAGTGGGCCTGGTGCCTATGGTCACACTCCGCCCCGCGGGTCCGGTGCACGTCAATCTCAAGTGGAAGAATTAAAGAATTACTTTTTTATGGCCGCTCCGCGGATGCCCGCCGCTGGTAATGTATGACGGCGGGACGGGGGCAGGACCGGTCCGCGGGTGATGCGCGGAAATGCGCGGTTTCCGCCGTCACCCTGCGGTTCTCCCCGGCTGAACTGGTCCAAATGCGCCGCCCGCAGCCCCACCCCATCCGGTGGTGACGTGTCCGGCAGGATGCCTGGTGGCAACGGTGCATCCGCCAGTTCCCAGCCATCCCGGATGGCGTCCAGCCTCGCCTGGCCTGCGGGATGGGACTTGTTGGCGCGCCAGGCACCCATCAACCGCATGGCCGCCTGCGCCTCATCCAATGAGGCACCCAGCCGGGCCAGCACAAAACCGCTGAACTGGTCTGCTTCCAGCTCTGTGTGGGGACGGCTGCTGCGGTCATCCAGCGTGTGCCCGCCCAGGTGATGACCAATTTCATGGGCCAGCACGCTGATGGCTGCCCAGGGTGTCCCGGCGCGCCGGCTCACGTCATCCAGGAAGCGCGGGTTGTAGAGCACGTACCGCTCATCTCCGTGCAGCAGCGCTGCTGCATTGGCAATGGACGCGGCGCGCACCTCCACCCCGGTTACCAATCCCGCCGTTGAGAGAATGGCCCGGGTGATGCGCTGCACGCGGTCCGCGGGGGCGGCGGCGCTGACTCTGCCGGACAGCGCCGGACCGTCCCAGGTGCACGCGTGGTGCACGGTCAGCGTCTCAGCGGCCGCGGGGGTCACCATCAACGTGGTCAGCAGAAGCAGGCGAAGATGCATGGTTGGGGCGCCGTCCAACCCAGCGGCACGTGGTGTCATCCACCCAAGCTGGAGCAGTTGTGCACGGAAGGCGGAATGGTGTGACAGCCGCGCTCCTTGCGCCGCCAGGGTGAACCGATGCCCGGGTCAGGAGACCACCATGTGGAAGATTCCATTGGCCAGCGTGCCAATCCTGGTGACGTTGATGATGACGGCACCCGTGAGCGCGCAGGAGCTGGAAGGGGGCACGTGGCGAGGGCCGGACGGAGTCCCGCCCATGATCATGGTGGTGCTGTTGGGGGTGGCGGTCTTCGCTGCGGCGCTGGTGGTGCTCTACACGCTGACGTTGGGGCGCTCACCGCGGCATGAGGATCCGCGCTCCCGCTGAGGCCTGGCTCTGGTCTGTGGGCTGGTGGATGATGACCGCATGGACACCTCCTTGTTTGAACGCACCTGGAATCCTGGCCGGGTGGTGGTGAAGGAATCCCGCGTGCGCGCGCCGCTCAGTGACGTGTGGAATGCCTGGGCCACGTCTGCGGGATGGCGCCGGATGATGGACCTGGAAGCGCGTGTGGAGCTGCGGATTGGCGGTCCGTATGAGGTCATGTTTGACACGGACCAGGCTCCGGGGCTGCGCGGCTCGGAAGGCTGTGAGGTGCTGGCGTTCATTCCGCAGCGCCTGTTGTCCTTCAGCTGGAATGCGCCGCCGGAGTTTCCCATTGAGCGCGCGCGGCGCACGTGGGTGGTCCTGGAGTTCACCCATGACGAGGGGAAAACCCACATCCGGCTCACCCACCTGGGTTTTGCAGACCACGGGCAGTGGCCGGAAGTGCAGGCCTATTTTGAGCGGGTGTGGAGCCGGGTCACGGACGCCATGGAGGCAACGCTGGGGCTGGGCAAGGCGTGACGCTCACCCTCCCTGCACGTGCACTTCAAAGCCCAGGCCTTCTGCTTCAATGGCTTTGCCCAGCTTGTCCAGCACGCCGGTGGTGCGGGCGTCTGGTGGTGCGTAGAGATCCAGGCGGATGATCACCCGTTTCCCTGCGCTCTCCGGGTAGCGTTCCTCCAGGCCTCCGTCGACGGCAAACGCCACGTAGGTGTTGAGCTTCTGCTGGAGTTTGAGGAGTTGTGCCTGGCTGCCATCCCAGGTGCCTGCTTCAATGAGCACCAGGCGCCACACGTCCTCACCCGGGGCGTGCATGACCAGGTCCACGGTGTTGGGATGGTTGATGCCCACGTGTTCAGCGGCTGGCCGGTTCAGCATGCGCGTGAGCTAGCAACAGTTCTGCGCGGCGTCAGCTGGTTGTGTTGCTGGCGGGGGTTGCGTGACCTAGAGCCTCCGCATGGGGAGAAAGGCCGCCACCACTGCCAGGGGACCTCGGACGCGGCTGGACGTGGATGAGCGGCGCGCCCAGCTTGTGCAGCTTGGCGCCGTCCTCTTCTCCACGCAGGCGTTTGACCAGGTCTCCATTGATGACGTGGCCAAGGCAGCGGGGATCAGCAAGGGCCTGCTCTTCCACTACTTCCCCACCAAGCGTGATTTTTACGTCGCCACGGTGGAGCACACGGCGCGGCGGTTGTTGGAGACCACACGGTCACCGGATGCGTCCAGTGGGATGGAGCGGGTGCAGCACGGCCTGGATGCGTACCTGCAGTACGTGCATGACCATGCCGGCGCGTTTGCGGGGTTGTTGCGCAGCGGCATTGGCGCGGACCCTGCGGTGGCGCGCATTGTGGAGGAAACCCGCACACGGTTCCTGCGCCGTCTGCTTGCTGACGTTGGTGTGGAGGAGCCCAAGCCCAGGTTGCGTTCAGCCTTGCGGGGCTGGCTGGGTTTTGTGGAGGCCATGGCGCTGGACTGGATTGACCACAAGGATGTGGAGCCGGTGGCGTTGCGGGACATGATGGTGGATGCGTTGCAGCAGGCTGTGCAGAGCGCCATCAACCGCCGTCTGACGTTGGGTCCCAGTGTGGTGCGGTCACCGTAGGGTGGTGGTGCGCAGTTCATCACGCACGCGCATCAGGATTTTCCCCAGCATGTTCTTACCGGTCCCATCTCCGCCATCAGCCCAGTAGGCGTCGTTTGTGGTGTGTTCCACCAGCTCTGCATCTTTGGTGTCCAGGAGGAGGGTGCGCAGGGCTTCATGCTGGGTGAACTTGGCTTTCACCGCGCGGTACATGACGTCATCCTTCACAGATTCCCAGTCCTTGCGCAGTGGCCGTGAGCGGTCCCGTCCCATGCGAGCCGCTTCCATAGGCCGCCTTGTCCTCCGGATCTGCTCCACATCCGGCGCCCCCTTGAACTTCTGCGCCTGGAAATAGTGTTCACTTGTTGGCCACTTCTTGCCTTCCACCGTGATGGGATGCGGTGAGAAATTGGAAAACTCCCCGTACTCACTTCCCACGCCGTAAAACAGAATGCGTTCCATGGTTTTCCACAATCCGTGAACTGAAGTGTATGACCAAAGCCGGCTGCGTTCCGCGCCCTCAGCGCGCCGGCTTCCCCCCGCGTCCATCCCCGGCCCCTATGCCGACGCGTTCACGCGTTGGTGCCCATGGGTGCAGCGCCCTACACGCACCCTGCCTGCCCCAGGTGGCCGTCCACCTTCACGCCCTGGCCCCATGTTTCTTGGGCCGTCCATGGCTCTTCCCCTGCTTGGTGGGCGGCCGCCAGCCCATGCGCTGGTATTCCTCCACCAGCGTCTGTTTCCCCGTCCCCACCAGGTCATCCCGGCCCACTTCCCGCAGTGCTTCCTTCACCAGCTGCTGGTTCTCCGGGCGCCAGTACTGCATCAGCGCCTTCTGCTGCTTCTTACGCTGCATGTCCTTCTCCACGTACACCGGCTTCATGGTGACGGGGTCAATCCCGGTCAGGAACATACATGTGGCGGGTGTCATGGGCGTGGGAATAAAGTCTTGCACTTGTTCCGGACGGAAGTTCCCGGCCTTCAGAAACTCCGCCAGACGGACGGCGCCATTGGTGTCACACCCCGGGTGGCTGCTGACAAAATAGGGAACCAGGTATTGCTCTTTCCCGGCGCTCTTGCTGGCCTTGTCAAACGTCTCCTTGAACTTCACAAACACGTCCACACCCGGCTTCTTCATCCGCGCCAGGGTCTCCGGGTCCACGTGTTCCGGCGCCACTTTGAGATGTCCGCCCACGTGGTGCGTGGCCAGCTCCTGGATGTACTTCTCATCCGCAAGGTCCATACGGACGCCGCTGGCAATGAGGACCTTTTTGACGCCGGGAACCTGCCGGGCCTTCTGCATCAACGTTGTCACCGGAGCCTGGTCCGTGCGCAGGTTGGTGCAGATGGTGGGGTGCACGCAGCTGTGACGGCGGCACACCTTCTCTGCTTCCGGCTCGCCGCAGGCCAGCATCCACATGTTGGCGGTGGGTCCGCCCAGGTCACTCACCACGCCGGTGAAACCGGGAACGCGGTTGAGGTCCGCCACTTCACGCAACACGCTGTCCTCAGAGCGGGACTGGATGGCGCGGCCCTGGTGCTCCGTGATTGCGCAGAACGTGCAACCGCCAAAACATCCGCGCATCACGTTCACGGAGAACTTCACCATCTCATACGCAGGAATCCGGGACTCCCCGTAACGCGGGTGCGGCACCTTGTTGAACGGGAGGCTGAAGACGGAATCAATTTCTTCCGTTGTCAGCGGGTGCTGCGGCGGGTTCTGCACCACGCCCTGATCACCGTGACGCTGGATGAGCACACGCGCGTTGCCCGGCGTCTGCTCCCTGTGAAAATCATGCTGGCACCAGGTGAACGCCTGCGTGTCTGAGCGAATAAGATCAAACGCCGGCAACTCCAGCGCCCCGTCAAAACCTTCCCAGCCGCCGGTCAGCTTGCGCGCGCGGTCCTTGGGAGAGAGTGCCTTGTCACCCAGCCGCTCGGCCGTCTCTTTGGCGCCCAGTGCGTACGCCGTCCCGCGCACATCCCGGATGGATGAAATCTGCTCACCCGCCTGCAACCGGCGCAGGATGTTCATCAACGGCTTTTCACCGTTGCCGTAGACCAGCAGGTCCGCTTTGGAATCCAGCAGGATGGAGCGCTTCACGTTGTCGCTCCAGTAGTCATAATGGGCCAGGCGCCGCATGGACGCTTCAATCCCACCCACCAGAACCGGCACATCTGCGTACGCCTGCTTGCAACGCTGCGTGTAGATGATGGTGGGTTTGTCCGGCCGCAGTCCGGCTTTTCCGTCAGCGGAGTAGGCGTCATCCCGCCGTGGACGCTTGTGCGCCGTGTAGTGGTTGAGCATGGAGTCCAGGTTGCCCGCGCTCACGCAGAAGCAGATCCGGGGCTTGCCAAACTCCTTCCACTCATTGGGGTTGCGCCAGTTGGGCTGGGCCAGGATGCCCACGCGCAGGCCGTTGGACTCCATCACCCGCCCCAGCACCGCCATGGCAAAGCTGCTGTGGTCCACGTAGGCGTCACCGGTCACAAACACCACGTCCAGCTCTTCCCAGCCACGCTCACGCGCTTCTTTCATGGACGTGGGCAGGAACGGTGCAATCTGCTGGTACCCGCGCTTACCATTTCCAAATGTGGAGGGGTCTGGCGCCGGCATGCTCTGAAGCGGACGCTGACCAATGATGTTGAACCCCATGAAAACTCCTCCGACGACACCCAGCCTGACGCGGGCCGGACAACCTGACGGAGTGGATGCGGGTTGGCAAGCAGGCCGCAAGGTCCGCGGCGCCCCCAAAGGTCAAGACCGCAGGCTGGGGCGGTGTCCGGTTGTTGACCGCGGGAAAGAATGCCCGCCGGGGGTGGGTGCTTGCTTGGGGGGTACCTCGATAATCGTAGGGATCCCTACGATTATCGAGGCCATGGCTCAGCGGGCCACGGCCTTCATCTCCGGCATCTTCATCACCGGCGCACCCGGCACGGCCGGCATCCTCACCAAGGGAGTTCCCGTTGTCACCGGGGACTGCGGCACCGAAACCACCGGCGCAAACCCCGCAAACGGCCAGAGCGCAGGAGGCCCGTTGTGCAACGCAACCACGCCGTCAATGTCCGCACCTGCGGTGTTGCCCGTGCCGCCACCCTGCTCGGCGTCATCCACCAGCTGCACAGCGTTGAACCGCAGCTCACCCGCGCGGAAGCCGGGGAAGAGCGCGTCAAGGTCCAATGAGGCTGTCCCACCCTTGGCGCGCCCAAGCTCGCAGTATCCGTCCGTGAGCGGCTTGAGCTGATCCTGGCAGAGGTGCGCAATGGCGCGGGACGTCTGCTCATCCGCCGGCATCACCGCCACCAGCGTGTCCTCTTTGTCCCGGCCCACTTCCACAATCTGCAGATCCGGCCGGTCATCCCCGCTGTTCATCAGCACGGACGTCACAAACGCCACCTCCAACAACCCGCCGCTCCCCAGCGAGACGTCATTGTTGCGCAGCTGCGGCTTGCCCAGGGCACGCGTGGCGTCCCGGTTGCGGGGAAGTTTTCCGCCGCCAAAAGTGGGATCATACTGGATGACGTCATCCGCGTAGTGCGCCTGGGGACCGCCGGCAGCGGCCACGGCGGTGGCCAGGGAAAGGGAGGCAGCAACGGCAAGTCTGGAAGAGCGCAGCATCAGGGCCCCGGAGCGTGGATGGACGCCGGCATCCTAACCCTGTGCGCGGGTGGCGCCACAGCTCAGGCGGCCTGCCCTTCAGGGAAGGTGTGGGCCGGGTTCTCCTCGGT
>Ga0163144_10005657_pt1 | contig 27764 bp, 23 predicted proteins | sample OliLak19BULKMAT1_FD_123175 | JGI IMG/M metagenome (GOLD analysis project Ga0163144, IMG submission 123175) | Freshwater microbial mat bacterial communities from Lake Vanda, McMurdo Dry Valleys, Antarctica - Oligotrophic Lake LV.19.BULKMAT1 | ecosystem: Environmental > Aquatic > Freshwater >... | reverse complement strand
TCTCCGCCCGACTTGCGAAGGCCCTGCGCCGCGTGGAACCCAGGCCCGCCGCCAACACTCGGTTCTTCTTCGCCACCTTGCCACCGTTCGCCGGCTTCCAGATGGGCAACGGCGCCGCGATCCGCAGCCTGTATCGCGACCGCTCCCTGGAGTCCTTCTTCTATTCGGAGTTCTCCGAGACCACTGCTGCGCAGCACCCCTGTGTGTTCCTGTTCTGGGACGGCGTCGACTTCACCCGGCTCTATGCGAGGAACCGCGATCCGTTCTTCCAAGTCGGCACCGACCTGCTGCTGCTCCAGCGACCCGCCGGTGCAATGCACGCGTTCCGCCGAGGACTCGATGCGGGCGAGGATCCGCGCGACCACCTGTACTGGCTCGGCTGGGCGTCGCTCGCCAACGGCGATCGCGCCGCCGCCGAACAATCGTGGTCGCAGTGGGGCGCCAAAGATGACACCACGATGTACGTGACGAAGCTACGCGCGGCGCGCACGGCGCTCGATCGAGCAGACACCTTGATGACTCGTCGTCACCTTTTGGAAGCGGTGCGCGCTGGCATCGGCAGACCCGAGGCGCATGCGGCGTTGGGCGAATTGTTGAAGACGCGCAACAACAAGTACGCGCTGCTCGAAACGCAGGTGACCACGCGTCTGAACCCGCTCGACTGGCTCGCCCGACGCGATCTGGTCGAGGGTTTGATCGCCGCTCGCCTCGACGGCCCCGCACAGGCCGAACTCGCAGCGCTCCACAACATCCATCCCGATTTTGCAGCCGACACCGTGGCCGCACGGCTCGAGCGCGTCCTCGTGGGACGCTCGCCCGATGCTCGCGCCGTCATCGACTTCCGCGCACAGCACTGAAACCAGGAGAAGCGGCATGCAGAACGGACGTGTGCAGTGGGAGCGATTCCAAAGCGCAGTGCTCGCGGACAATCCACTCGGGGATCCGCCCACCCGCCGCATTCCGGTGTACCTGCCACCGTCTTACGACACGCATCCTGAACGCCGCTATCCGGTGCTGTTCCTGCTCTCGGGATTCACCGGCCGCGGCTCCATGATGCTCAATGATCAGGCATGGAGCCCACCGATCGATGAACGTATGGACCGATTGATCGAGGCAGGGCGGGCCAACGAGATGATTCTGGTGATGCCCGACTGCTTCACCCGCTTCGGCGGTTCGCAGTACCTCGACTCCAGTGCGACGGGCCGTTACGAGACGCACCTGATCGAGGAACTCGTGCCGTGGGTGGACCACACGTTTCGAACGCTCGGCTCGCGCGAGCATCGCGGCGTGGCCGGCAAATCCTCAGGCGGCTACGGCGCACTGGTGATGGGCATGAAGCACCCCGACGTGTTCAGCGCGGTCGCCTGTCAGAGCGGCGATCTGTACTTCGAGTACTGCTATCGAGTCGACTTCCCGCTGGCGCTCACCACGTTGCAGCGCGCCAGTGGCGTGAGAGCGTTTCTCGAGCGCTTCGAGGCCGCGCCGCAGAAGAGCAAAGCAGAGTTCGCAACGCTCAACATCCTCGGCATGGCGGCCTGTTACTCGCCGGACCCCGCAGCGGAGATGGGCGTGGCGTTGCCGTTCGATCTGGCGAGCGGCGCGATCCGCGAGGACGTCTGGCAGAGGTGGCTGGAGCACGACCCGCTCGTGATGCTCGGTGCGCGCGCCGAAGCGCTCAGGTCGTTGAAGTTGCTCTACCTCGATTGCGGTGACCGCGATGAGTTCCACCTGCACCATGGCCTGCGACTGTTCGTCGCAGCGCTCAAGGCACGCGGCATCGCGCATGTGAGCGAGGAGTTCCCCGACGGACACATGAACGTGACCTACCGCTACGACACCACGCTGCCATTGTTGTCGCGTGCGCTCAGCGCAGGTCAACCGTGAATCATCCGCTCATACTGGAGGGAATCACCCGTCGCTTCGGCGCCTTCACGGCCGTGGACGGAGTGTCACTCGAAGTGCGTGCGGGGGAGATCGTCGGATTCCTCGGCGCCAATGGTGCTGGCAAGACCACGACACTGCGTTGTGCGTGCGGACTGCTCACACCCGATGCCGGGCGCGTCACCATCTCCGGCCATGATCTGGGCAGCGATCCCCTCGAGGCACGGCGGGCCATGGGGTTCGTCCCCGATCGGCCATTCCTGTACGAGCGACTGACCTCGCGCGAGTGTCTCGCGTTCGTCGCGGCACTGTATACCGTGCCGCCCGCCCAGGCCGAAGCGCGCGTCGAGACGCTCTCCGCGCGGCTGCAGCTTGGCGATGCTCTCGACCAACCCATCGAGAGCCACTCGCTCGGCACGCGGCAGAAAGTCGCGCTGATCGCCGCACTCGTGCACGCGCCTGCACTCCTGATGCTCGATGAACCATTGGGCGGGCTCGATCCCGCTTCGGCCCGCGCGCTGCGTGATGTGCTGCGCGAGCATGCCGACGCAGGTGGCGGCGTGTTGGTGTCCACCCATCTCCTCGATGTCGCCGAGCGCACCTGTGACCGTGTGGTGATGCTGCAACGGGGACGAGTGATCGCCGCGGGCACGCTCGCCGAACTGCGCGGCAACCGCGGCGACGCCACACTCGAACAGGTGTTCCTTGAACTGACGCGCCTACCCGAGAATCCAGCGTGAATCGCGCAGGCGTACTACGTTCGCGCCTCACACTCGCCCGCGCTGAGATGTTCACGCGCGAACGCGGCCGCTGGCGTGCCCGCGCCGGACTGGGTGCCGTGGTGCTCGCCGTGGCCATCTCGGCGCTGCTCACCTACTCGCTCACTCGATTGTTCGCGGCCTTCGCCGCCGACGGCGTCACTGCGCTCGAAGCCGCGCGCGTGCTCGCCGCCGTGTTCGCGACGACCGCGCTCGGCACGCTACTGTTCGACCTGCACGCCACCATGGCCACACTGCTGCTCGCGCCCGACCTCGAATTGCTGCGACGCGCACCGTTGCCCGCGCGCACCGTCCTCGCGCTCAAGTTGCTCGATGCGCTGCCGCTCTCGAGCACGATGATCCTTGCGCTGGCGATTCCCACGACCATCGCGTTCGCACTCGCATACCCGGGCGCGCTGCACGTGGGTCTCGCACCGTTCGTCCTGGCCGCACTCTGGGCGATCCCGCTCGGACTTGGCGTCGCGGCTGCAGCGGCGCTCGTGCGCATCGCACCCGCCGCACTCGTTCGGGAGACCATCGGTCTGCTCACCACGCTCGCGCTCACGCTCACATGGCTGACGAATACTTTCCTGCTGCCACGCCTGTTGAGCGAGGGCCGCATGCTCGACGGCACGTTGCGCAGCCTGCTCGCCCAGATCCCCGCGCCGCTGGCCGCCTCACCCGCGACATGGGCGGTGGATGCGCTCCTCGCACCGTGGCCGCACGCGCTCGTTGCGCTGGGACTGTTGGGTGTAGGCGCCGCACTCTCGCTCACGCTCGCGGCGATGATCGGTGCACGCGCATTACAACGCGGCAGTGAAGTGATCCACGCGACGCCCGCCGGCCGCCGCGCGAGCCGCGTCGCATTCACCGTGAGTCGCGCCAGCGCATTCCTGCAGCGCGACCTCGCGCTCTATCTGCGCGATTGGACCGTGATGAGTGACATTGTGGTGGCGGCCTTGTTGTGGACGCTCTTGCCGCTCGCGTTCCTCCCGGTGCTTCCCATGCCGCCCGTGGTGCTCGCGCACACCATGCTGGTCGCGCTCACCGTGGGACTGGGCCACGAAGTCGCCTCGCGTGCGCTGCCGTTCGAGCGCGATGCGATCCAGTGGTTGCGCATCGCCCCGATCCGTCCGGCACGCTGGGTGGCGTTGCGAGTGCCGGGCGTGCTCGTGATCGCACTGCCACTCTTCCTGTTGGGTTGGGTCGCGGTCGCCGTGACGTTGCGACTCGGGCCGAGCGAAGCCTCCGACGTACTCCTTCAGAGCGGAGCCGCACTGGCGACCTCGATCGCGATCGGCTTCTGGGTGGGGGCCGCGTTCGGCGATCCCGCCTGGCGCCACCCGCGTGCGATGCTCAAGGGGACGGGGAGGCTCGTGGCCGTACTTCTGCTGGTCGGCCAGGCCGCGATGTGGCTCGCCCTGCGGCCCATGCTCGCTGGCTGGCCCGGGTTTCCGGCCACGTTGGCTGCCCTAGTGGTCGCCGCGGGCGTCATTCTCGCCTCACTTTCAGGGACCACTCGTGTACTCAGCCGAGCCCCTGGTCAGCGGGACCGAACAGCCGCCCGATCCAACAGGTAACCCGTGGTAGAACACAGAATCAGGTTGCCCTGCCCGGCAAGCGGCCGGGATACTGCCGCCGTGCAGAATGCCCGCGGTGACGGGTTCGATCAGTTGTGTGGGCGTCACAGGGGTGCACGCTTCGCCCCCCCCCCGCGGAGCGTTGTCCTGACCGGACGCGAGCGTTCGCTCGTGCCCGGGTTGGAAGGAGCCGGATCGCGATCCGACTCCACCTGGACGACGATTTTTCACATGCTCCGTTTAGTGGGATCCCTCTGGAGGTGCTCGATGAAGCGCAATGCAGTGCTACTCATCCCGCCCCCGGCTTGATGAACGGTCTGTGGTTCCCGGTCAACCCGCCCGCGGGCTACTCGGCGCACCACAATGGCAAGTACGACGCTCCGGATTGCGCCACCCCGACCCAGAACACCTCGTGGGGCCGCATCAAGACGATGTACCGCTAGTTCACATCGCGATTCGCTCACCGAAGCGCCCCGCGTCCACACGATGCGGGGCGCTTCGGGCATCCGTGGCCCGTGGTTGACGCATGCGCCCTGAGCGCGGACATTGCGAGGGTGACCCAGCGCGCACCCTTCAAGGGTCCGCCCGCATCCACTCAGGAGCCATGTCCGCTACCGAAATCGATTCCGCGCCTCCCGCGCCGCCGCCCTCTCGGCAGCCCGGACGGAGTGCGACTGGAGCCGAGGCCCGCGACCCCGCGGCGGTGAAGCGCGATGTGAGACTGGGAGTGATCAACGGCGCGCTCTATCAGGGCGGCGAAGGTTTCATCGACTCGAACACGGTGATCCCCGTGTTCCTCTCCACCCTCACCACCTCGAATGCCGCGATCGGGTTGGCGACCGCGATGGGCGATCTGGGCTGGCTGCTGCCGCAGTTCCTCGTGGCGCCCGGCATGGCGCGCGAGAAGCACCAACTGTGGCTCTACCGTCGCGCTGCGACCGCGCGTGCCATCGGGCTCGGCGCACTGGCGCTACTCGTGCCGTTCCTGGCGAGTCGACATCCCGGTTGGCTACTCGCCGCATTCTTCATGGGCTACGGAGCCTACTGCTTCGGCGGTGGCGTGGGTTCGGTACCGTTCATGGAAGTGGTGGGCAAGACCATTCCCGCACGGCGCCTCGGCGCATTCTGGTCGCAACGATTGTTCTGGGGCGGCTCGTTCGCCGCCGGTGTGGCGTTGATCGTGCGCGAGGTGATGCGCTGGAACGACCCCGGCCTGCGCTTCGGTATCCTGTTTGGCCTCGCCGCGGTACTCGTGTCGATCGGTTACGCGTTGTTTCTACGGATCGACGAACCCGCTGGTACGCCCGACCCCGAGCCATACACGCCGCTCGAGTTACTCGCGCATGGCTGGAGGTTGCTGCGCGAAGACCGGCCGTTCCGGCAGATCTTCCTCGGGCGTGCGTTGCTCAGCGTTTGGTTCGCGGCGAGCCCGTTTGTGGTGCTCTTCGCGGTCGACACATTGAAGGGCGGCGTTCGCGCGACCGGCACGTTCCTGTTCGCGCGCATCACCGGGTTCGTGCTCTCGACGATTCTATGGCAGCGCATCTCGCGTCGCCGAGGCGACAGCACGGTGCTGCGTATCTCGGCCATCGCTGCGGGTGTCGCGGCGCTGCTCGCGTCCGCCATCGCGTTCGCTTCGCCGTGGTCACTCGGCTGGATCCCCGCCTCCACCGCCGTTCTGGCACTCGAAGCCGTCGCGTTCATCGGCGGCGGCGCGCAGGCCGGCATTCTGGTGGCCTTCGGCAGCCTGCTGATCGCGCTGGCCCCACACGGACGGCGACAGATGTTCGTGAGCGTGATGCTCACTTTCCTTGGTGTCACCACACTGCTCCCCATGCTGGGCGGTGCGTTCGTGGATGCGTTCGGAGCGCCGCTGCTGTTCGCGCTCTGCGGCGTCACCACGCTCGCCGGCGCCTCCCGTCTCGCGCGGCTGCCGGATTCGCGCGGCCATGACGATGGCGCCCTCGCCGCCAGCTCCGACCGCCTCAACACCGGCGGTGGGCAGTGAACCCCCATCCCCCGAAGGACACTCCATGACTCGTCGCATCATCGCCGTGGTCCCCGACTTGTTCTTCTCGACCCGCATCCTCGCCACCGCGAGGACGGTCGCAGTCCCAGTCGACCTCCTGCCGCTGCCGCGCGCGTTCGCGGCCATCTGCGAGAAGCCACCGGCGCTCGTGATCATCGACCTGCACGCCACGGGCGACCCGCTCGCGCTGATCCGCGCACTCAAGGCCGACGAGCGCACCAAGGACATCCTGCTCGTGGGCTTCTACTCGCATGTGGAAACCGCCCTGCGCCGCTCGGCGCTCGAAGCGGGCATCGACGAAGCGCTCCCGCGCTCGGCGTTCACGCAGCGGTTGCCTGAGTTGCTCGCGGGCCACGCCATCGCCGACGTGCCCGAGGAATCCGCCGAAGAGGAGTGAGCATGGGCCGCATCATCGCAACCGAGCCCGACCTGGCCGCCGTGGTCCGCGGGATGCACACCGTGGCAGTCGTCGGCATCAAGGACGGGCAGCGCGATCCGTACGAGCCGGCCTACAGCATCCCGCACCTGCTGGCTGAAAGCGGGCGCACGGTGATCGGGATCAACCCGCGATATCCCGAGGCGCTGGGTCAGCCCAATCTGGCCTCGGTCGCCGAACTCACGGAAGCGGTCGACGTGCTCGACGTGTTCCGACGGATCGACGCGCTGCCCGAGCTGGCCAACCAACTCCTCGCACTGCCACCCGAGAAGCGACCAAGAGTGGTGTGGTTCCAGAGCGGGATCCTCGATGACGAGGTGGCCGCACGGCTCGCCGCAGCAGGGATGGACGTGGTGCAGGACCGCTGCCTGGGCGTCTATGCCCAGCGCTACCGCTGACTCGCCGCGCGCGTCTATACTGCCCCGTCGCAATCCCACCTGCCGTGTTCCCAAAGGACCGAGGGACCCCATGAGCCAGAATCCCACCTCCACGCCGGGCGCCACGCCGCGTGTGCGCATCTCCTGTCCCGGCTGCGGCCGCAGCGATCATGTGAGCTGGCCCGCCGAGGCGGCGACGTACCACTGGAAGTGCTTCAACTGCGGCAAGGAGTTCGATCTCGAAAAGGGCGGCAAGCACTGATGTACCGCGCGCTGCTGGCCCTGGCGCTGCTGCTCAGCGCAACGAGTCTTGCAATGGCCGCACCCGCGCGCATCGACGCGCGCGCCGAAAACGTGCTCGCCAAGTCCGACAAGAGCATCGGCGCTGCGGCGTGGAACGCATTGCCTGGCGTGCGCTGGACGTTCGTGTTCTCGCAGCACGACACCATGGGCGTGCCCCGCCGGCATGCGTGGGACAAGCACTCGGGCTGGCATCGCGTCGAAGGCAGGAACCGACGCGGTCAGTCGTATGTGATCGTGCACAAGCTCGGCACCAACGAAGGCCGCGCCTGGGTGGATGGCGTGGCGATCGAAGGCGACTCGCTCGGCAAGTTGGTGACACAGGGCGAGCGACTGTGGGGCCACGACGGCTATTGGCTGTTCATGCCCTTCAAGCTGCGGGACGACACGGTCGTGCTGGCCTTCGATCAGGCGCGCGCCGACAAAGGCGCCGAGCAGGACAGGCTGCACCTGGCGTTCGAGCCCGAGGGCGATCGCTTCTGGATCGACTTCGACCGTAATACCGGCAGGCCGGCCTACTGGGAGTTCTTCCACAAGGGCGCGAGCGAGAAGGAAGCCGCCACGTGGGACGGCTGGGAGCAGCATGGCGGACTGTGGTTCTCGACCAAGCATGTCTGGGATGAGGCCACGACGTTGTGGACCAAGGACATCGAGACCGTCACGAAGTTCGACCCGCGCGTCTTCCAGGAGCTCTGAGCCATGAAGCCTGTGCTCGCGCTGTGCCTCGCACTGATGCTGTCGACTGCCGCATCGTCCGCCCGCGCCGCGCAAGCCGACTCCGATCCCAAAGCGGTGAAGGTGGCCGAGCAGGTGCTCGAGTCCCTCGGCGGCAAGCTGCGCTGGGACAAGCTGCGCGGGCTGCGTTGGTCGTTCGGCTCGTCGGTGGGCGACACCGTGCGCAGCACGCGCGTGCATGCATGGGACAAGTACACCGGAGCGCATCGCGTCGAAGGCATGACGCGAACAGGTCAGAAGTTCGTGTTCATCCACACCCTGGGCGACACCACGCAAGGCAAGGCCTGGTACGACGGCGTGGCGGTGGAGCCCGACTCGGCGCGCAAGCTCGCTCAACGCGCGAATGCCATGTGGGTGAATGACGCGTACTGGTTCCTCATGCCCTACAAGATGCTGGACCCCGGCGTGCATCTGCACGAAGCCGGCGAGGCAATCGAGGACGGCACGAAGTACCAGAAGGTCGCCATGACCTTCGGCGCCGTGGGCCTGACGCCTGGGGATCGCTACTGGGTGTTCGTGAACGCGAAGACCCATCGCGTGGAACGCTGGGAGTTCATCCTGCAGGGCCAGCAGCCGCCCGCGAATCGTTGGACGTGGGAAGGCTGGGAGCAGCACGACGCCCTGTGGTTCCCGACCGCGCACCGCATGGACCGCACCAACGTGTTCACGAACGCCGTCGAGACCGTGCGCGAGTTCCCCGCCAGCACTTTCGCCGCGCCATGAGTCGAGCACTTCGCCCGTGCTGATCCGCGTCTCCGAACTGTTCCACTCGCTCCAGGGCGAGGGGCCATCGCTCGGCATGCCGGCGCACTTCCTGCGGCTTCAGGGTTGCGACGTGGGCTGCCACTGGTGCGACACCAAGTACACCTGGGACGCGGCCGGAGGCCGCGAACTCGAGTTGCAGGACGCCTTTGAGGAACTCGAAGCCAAGGGCGATGCACCGTTGATCGTGGTCACGGGCGGCGAGCCGCTCACGCATCCCGGCATCCGTGCCGTGCTCGAGGCTGCCGTGGAACGCTGGGAACGCGTCGAGGTCGAGACCAGTGGGCTCGGGCCTCCGCCACTGGCGCACCCGGCGCTGTTCTACAACTGGAGTCCCAAGCTCCCGAGCGTGACCGCGCGCTGGGCCGACACCTGGCGTCACAGTGCACTGTTCGTGGAGGACACGCGCACCACGATCAAACTGGTGGTGGGCGATGATCGCGATGAGGCCGACGCGCTGAGATTGATCGGCGAGCACGGCCTGCCGCGCGCAAGTGTGACGCTGATGCCCGAGGGGCTCACCGACGCGCAGCTGCACGCGAACGCCGCGCACCTGGCCGACGTGTGCAAACGCGAGAACCTGCGCTTCTCCCCGCGGCTGCATGTCTGGCTGTGGGGCGCCAAACGAGGGGTGTGATGACGGCCAAGCGCGCCGTGGTACTGCTTTCGGGTGGGCTCGATTCCGCCACCTGCCTCGCCTGGGCGGTGGCCGAGGGGTTCGAGTGCGCCACGCTGGCGTTCGACTACGGCCAACGCCACGCGGTCGAACTGCTGGCGGCCGAGCGAGTGGCGCAAGCGCTTGGCAGCATCGACCATCGCGTGGTGCGCGTGGACCTGCGCGTCATCGGCGGCTCGGCCCTGACCGCCGACGTGGCCGTGCCCAAGGGTCGCGACGAAGCGGCCATGGGCGCGAGCATCCCGGTCACCTACGTGCCCGCGCGCAACACCGTGTTCCTCGCCATCGCGTTGGGACTGGCCGAAACACTCGGCGCGAACGACTTGGTGGCCGGCATGAACGCGATTGACTACTCCGGCTATCCCGACTGCCGCCCCGAGTTCGTGCGCGCATTCGAATCGCTCGCCGATCTGGCCACCAAGGCCGGCGTCGAGGGCGCGCGGCACCGCGTGCACACGCCGCTCATGGCGCTCGACAAGGCTGGCATCATCCGATTGGGCGTCTCGCTCGGAGTGGACTATGGTCTCACCCATTCCTGCTACGACCCCTCGCCGGACGGCCTCGCCTGCGGCGCCTGCGATTCCTGCCGGCTGCGCGCCCGGGGCTTCCGCGAGGCGGGCGTGCCCGATCCCACGCGCTACGCGACATCCCCCGAGGTTTGAACATCGTGCGTGTCGAACTGGTGAAAGAGTTCCGTTTCGAATCCGCGCACTGGTTGCCCATGGTGCCGGACGACCACAAGTGCCGCCGCATGCACGGCCACTCGTATCACATCGATATCTGCGTGGCGGGTGAGATCGATCCCAAGCTTGGCTGGCTTGTGGATTTCGGCGAGATCACCGCGTTGGTCGAACCGATCCTCAAGGCCGAGTTGGACCATCGCGTTCTCAACGACATTCCCGGGCTGGAGAATCCCACCTCCGAGCTCCTGAGTGGTTGGCTATGGCAACGCTTGCAGTCGATCGTCCCGCATCTGGCGGCGATCACGGTGCACGAGACGTGTACTTCGCGTTGCACGTATCGCGGCGAGTAGCCGACACCGCCATCCCGCAAGCCATCCGCTACAACCCATCCTCCAGCTCAAGTCAGCGGCGTCCGCCGAGGATTGTCCTGAACATGACGCTCCGATTGGAATAGTCGGGGCATCTTGAGCGTTGAAGGCACAGCAGAAGGCCGACCCCCCACATCCCTGGTCAAGGCACCGTCCGACGTGCCGATGATAGGGATGGACCTGAAGGCCTTTAAGGAGCCCACATGAGCCAGCGCATCTTCGTCACCGGAGCCACGGGATACCTCGGTAGTGCGGTCGCTGCCCGCCTGAGCCGCGCGGGGCATGAAGTGTTCGGCCTGACGCGCAGCCGCGAGCGCGCACGGACGCTGACTGCTCTGGGCGTGAAGCCGGTGTTCGGCGATCTGTCCGAGCCCACCGATTGGACCGGCGTGCTGCAGAACTGCGATTGGGCCGTGCACACGGCGTTCGATGCCGAGCAGGGCGCCTCCGAGCAGGACGAGAACGCGCTCGACGCGTTCCGCATTGCCGCGCTCGATGGCCGACTGCGCAAGCTCGTCTACACGAGTGGCATCTGGGTGAATGGCGCGAGCCATGAGGTCGTCGATGAATCCGCGCCGCTTCGGCCGCTCGAGATCTCGCAGTGGCGCCCGGCGCACGAGGAAATCGCGCTCGACTTATCGACGCACGAAGTCACCACAATCGTCATGCGGCCGGCGATGGTCTACGGCGAGCATCGCGGCATTCTGGGTGAATGGTTCGCCGAGGCGCAGGCCAAGAAGACCGTGACCTATCCGGGCGATGGTTCACAGCACTGGCCGATGGTCCATCGCGACGACGTCGCCGAGGCCTACGCGCTGGCGCTCGAGGACGGCGATACTTCGGGCCGGTATCTGTTGGCCGACGAGTCGCGTCACACGGTGAAGGAGATGGCGGAGGCCGCGGCTTCCGCGGCGCAGGCCAAGGCCGTGTCGTGGCCAGCGGCTGAGGTGGTCGAGACGCTGAACCTGTACGGCAAGGCGCTGCTCAATGATCTGCAAGTCACCTCGGCCAAGGCTCGGCGTGAGCTGGGCTGGGTGCCACGGCACACCTCGTTCGTGACCGAAGCGCCCGAGCTGTGGCGGGAGTGGCAGGAAGCCCGCCAGACCCCAGTCGCCTGATCTTTCGCACCGTTGTCGTTCACGAAGGCCCGGCATGAACGCCGGGCCTTCGTGCTGGTTGCCAGTGGCGCCTTCCGCAGTGCGTGAGTAGGCTTTCGCCACCATGCGCCTGAACCTCGTCGCCCGTGTCTTCCTGGTCCTGCTCGCACTCGCCGTGATTGGCGCCGTGAGCGCGCCCCTGTGGCTCACGCCGCTGGTCGCCGGGCGCGTGCGCTCGGCCGCCTCCTCGCGCTCGCTGGAAGCCACCTGGTCGGAACTGCGCGTGGCGTGGCCCGCCACGATCCGCGCGCGCGATCTGGTGCTGCTGGCCCGCTCGGGCGACACCGTGCTGGTGGCGCACCGTTTCGAAGCGAAGCCCAGACTGTGGTCGCTGCTGCAACTGCACCCGACGATCGCCTCGGCGAGCCTCGATGGCGTGCGCATCCGATTGGGAAGTGGCGGAAGTGAAGAGGACACGCTGTCAGTCGAAGACACCGCGCCCGAGGACCCCAAGGCTGGCGCCGATGTCGCTCCACGCATCCAGCATCTCGCCGAGCAACTCACGCACAGCCTGTTGCTGCCCGCGCGTCGTCTGCCGCAGCTGCAACTGACCGACGTGGTCGTGCAGCGCGGCGACTCCTCGGGCGTTGCCCTCGATGCACTCAACCTGAGCCATCGCACCGGCGCGGTGGAGCTGGCGGTCACTGGGCTGCTGCTTCGTGATCAGGGCATCCCCTTCGACGCACAGCTGCGCTGGGCGCACGACGATCGCCTCACCGGGCGCGCCGAGTTCCGCATTCCCGAGGATGGCCGCACCGAGCCCGTGCCCATCGTCTTCACGGTGGATGGACAGGTGCATCAGGACCGCGCCGGCGGGCAGCTGCGGATCGGCCCCGAGACGCGCGTCACGGTGGGCGAGATGGCCATGCGGCTGGACGGCCACACCGATACGCATGGCCCGGCGTTCCACCTCAACATCGCAATGGATTCGTTGACCGCAGGCAGCGTGCAGCGCTCGTTACCACGCGCCATGCTCGGGCCGCTCACGGATCTGTCCGTGAACGGTTCGTGGGACTGGCGCGCGTCGTTCGATGTCGATCTGGCCAAGCCCGACAGTGTGCGCTATCAAGCAGACGTGATCCCGCACGGGCTCACGCTCGACGCCGCGGGTTCGGGCCTGCGACTCGGGACACTGCATGGCCCGTTCCTGGCCGCGATCCACCTACCTCGCGACCGGGTCGTGTACCGCGACCTCTCGAACACGAATCCACACTTTCGCACGCTCGACGACATCAGTGAGTACCTGCGCTTCGCGGTCGTCACCAACGAAGACGGCGGATTCTTCTGGCACCGCGGCTTCAACACGGGCGCCATCCAACTGGCGATCGCGGCCAACCTGCGTGCGGGTTCGTACAAGCGCGGCGCGGGCACCATCACCATGCAGCTCGCGCGTAATCTGTATCTGGGCCACCGCCGCACGCTGTCGCGCAAAGGACAGGAAGTGGTGCTCGCGTGGGTGCTCGAACACTTGGTGGGCGTGCCCAAGGAGCGACTGCTCGAGATCTACCTGAACATCATCGAGTGGGGACCCGAGTTGCACGGCGCCGACGAGGCCGCGCACTTCTACTTCGACAAAGACGCCAGCGACCTGACGCTGCCCGAAGCGTTGTTCCTCACCATCATCATCCCCTCGCCGACCAAATGGCGCTGGCGATTGGATGCCAACGGCGAACTGCGGCCCTCGGCGCGCGCGCAGATGCATTTCATCGGGCGGAAGATGCAGGCCAAGGGCTGGTTGGGGCCCACCGAACTGGTGGGTGCCGACTCGCTCACCATTCAGCTGCGTGGCCCCGCACGCGCGCTGTTCGCACCACGCGACAGCTTGGCAGCAGGGATCACCGCCCAACGGGTCGCCCCCTGAAACGCCCGGCCTCTGGCGCTGCGCCTTCGAGTGGAGCGCCAGCTATCGCGAGCATCGTGCTGGCAATCGCGGCACTGTTGTTCTCGGTACGTGGCGCACTGCTCGGCGCCCCTGTCGCGGATGACTGGGCATTCCTGCACCACATGCGCTTCACGCCGTTCTCGTGGCTCGATTCATTCGGCGGCGCGTACTACTGGCGGCCCGTATCGCGCCAGATCGCGATGAGCGTGGAGTCGCTCTGGATGGAACGCGCGCCATGGCTCGGCGCACTCGTCCATCTGGTGCTGCTCGTGGCTTTGGTCGGCGTGCTCTACCGCGTGTTGCGTCGCGTGCTGCCCGCGGCAGCCGCTGCTGCGGTCGCGAGTGCGCCTCTGGTGACCGAGGCGAGTCGCGCCCTGCTCACGTGGCCGAGCGGCATACAGCACCTGTTGGCGATGCTCGCGGCGGCGCTCGCCGTGCATGAGGCGCAGGCCAGACGGCTGCCGACCGCGCTACTGGCGATGGCCGTTGCGCTGGGGAGTCATGAGAGCAGCGTGATCGTGATTCCGGTGTTGATGTGGGTGGCGAGGGACCCCGCGCTGACACCACGCCAGCGCCTCGCATGGGGACTCGCCCCGCTGGCGCTGCTGGCCCTGTGGTGGTTCGGGTATTCCGTGGCGCGCGCGCACGGAGTGCTGATGCCTTTGCAGGCGGCGACCCCGACCCAAGCGCTCGCGAATCTGCCGCAGCTGGCGAACCATCTGTTCGAGTCGCTGTTCGGACTCGAGGACCTCGCGCGGCCGACCGCGTTGCTGCTTGGCGGAATGCAAACCGTGGTCATGGGAATCGGGCTCGTCGCCCTCGCACGGCAGCCTCATGCGCCGCACCGGCGAGCATTCGCATTCACCGCTCTCGTGGGGATCGTCGCCGCATTACCGCTCGCCGTACTGCTGCCGGACTGGAATGCCTGGCGCGCATCGTTGCCGCTGCTGACCATCGCCATCGGACTTGGTGGACTGTTGGCGTGCATCGATACGCGCCTTGCGCAGGTCTTCGTGACCTTGCGATTGATCGCGCTCCTTGTGGCACCCGCGGCGCCGAGCACCACGCAGGAAGTCCCACTCACGCGCTCCGATCTCTCGTTCGTACGACTCACGCGGTTGCAGCAGCTCGTCACCGCCACGCGCACCGAGTTGCTCGTCACGCACCCGCGCCTTCCCGCCGGCGCGCACATCGCCTACTGGACGATGCCCGGGCTGGCTGAGGTGGGATTCCAAGGAGAAAGAGCCGCGCAGGTCTGGTACGAAGATCCGGTGCTTCGCTTCACGGGATTCGGCGGATTGGCCGGGCTCGAAGAACTCCCCGATGCCGTGATCGGGCTGGACGGCACGGAGCCGGATCATCCCGCCGTGGTGATCACCCCGCGTGCGCTGCAATTCTTTGCGAAGGGGTACACAGCCGCGCGCAACAACGACGCAGTCGCGGTGGACTCACTCCTCGCGCTCGCCCTGCTCGCCCAGCCACGCGAGGTCCGCGCGTTCAATGGCCAGATGCTCTTCACCCGCGCGAGCGCCCGGGCGGCGCTTGGCGATGACCACGTCGCCGATTCGTTGCTCACTCTTGCGATCCAACGGCTCCCCGACCACGCCGGGACGTACTCGCTCGCGGCTGTGCTCGCGGCGCGGCGAGGCGCGAACGACGAGTCGCACCGACTGGCCACGCGGGCTTTGGAGTTGAATCCGAACGAAGCGCAGGCGCGGGAAGTCTTGCAGCAGATCATGGGCTCGCCCGTCACCCGCTGAACAAGAGGCAGACATCGCGTTGGGCTGCTATCCTATCGGCCCTCGTCCCACCGCGGCGGGGCCCCATCCCATGAATCCACGCCCCGATCCCATTGCGTTCCTGATCTCGCGCGCCGCGAGCGACCACCACGGACTGTCCGCGTCCGACGGGCGACTCGGCGTGCCGACTCCGGCCGCTGCTCGCACGCTCGCCGCCAAGATCGGCCGGCTTGGCGAACGCACGGCGAGCGCCGCGGATCTCTACGCGCTGGGCCTGATCGAGACCACGGCACGATTGGCGCTCAGCGCCTACACCGAGCAACGCGATCCGCGCGCATTCGAGGACGCGGGCGAATGGTTCGCAGCCCGCATGGGCGCCGAACCGCTCGCGCGCATGTGGGAAGAGGCAGCTCTTCGCTTCCCGGCACTCGGCGCACCGCCGGCCGACGCACTCGAATCCCTGCTCCTGCTGTGGCTCGCGAACGAGAATCTTGCCGCCACGCCTTACCGCCCGCTGTTCGATGACCGTCCGCTCGCCAGCGAGACCGCGTATCCGCGACTCACCGCGCTGTTGTTCGAGTACTTCGAGACGCGCCCGCGCTTCGGCCCCGACCGCAGCAACCTCGTGGCGTTCCTGCGCGCACCGGCACTCGCCGCGCCGCACTCGCTGCAGGCGCAGCTCGCGTACATCCGCGAGCACTGGAGCTGGTTGCTCGGCTCGCTGCTCGAACAGTTGCTCATCGCGCTCGACTTGAAGCGCGAGGAAGACCGCTACCTGGCGGGGATCGAGGCGGCGCGGCGCGGAGAGCGAGGGTTCGGCACCGGTGACTCGAGCGAACGCGCCGTCCCGCGCTATGGCTCGCGCCCGGGCGACCATGAGTACGAGGCGTTCAGCCGCGACGAAGTCTGGATGCCGCGCACGGTGCTGATTGCCAAGAGCACGTATGTGTGGCTCGATCAGTTGGCGCGCGACTTCCGCCGTCCGGTGAGCCGTCTGGACGAGATCCCCGACGAGGAGCTTGATCGGCTGGCCTCATTCGGAATCAATGCGCTCTGGCTGATCGGCCTGTGGGAGCGCAGCCGCGCATCGCAGCGCATCAAGCAGCTCTGCGGCAACCCCGACGCTGCCGCCTCGGCGTACTCGCTGCATGACTACTCCATCGCCGCCGATCTGGGTGGCGAGGAGGCGTGGCAGCGCCTGCGCGACCGCGCCATGGCGCGCGGCATCCGGCTGGCCAGCGACATGGTGCCGAACCACATGGGCATCGATTCACGCTGGGTGATCGAGCATCCCGAGTGGTTCCTGCAGCTGCCGTACAGCCCGTACCCCTCGTACTCGTTCAACGGGGCCGATCTCTCGAGCGATCCGAACGTGGCGCTGCACATCGAGGATCACTACTTCGATCAGAGCGACGCGGCCGTGGTGTTCCGCCACACGCACCGGCACACGGGCGAGCAACGCTTCATCTACCACGGCAACGACGGCACCAGCTTCCCGTGGAACGACACGGCGCAGCTCGACTATCTCGACCGCCGCGTGCGCGAGCAGGTGATCCAGACCATCCTCGCCGTGGCGCGCCGGTTCCCCATCATCCGCTTCGATGCCGCCATGACGCTGGCCAAGAAACACGTGCAGCGCCTGTGGTTCCCCGAGCCCGGCAGCGGCGAGGGCATCCCGTCCCGCGCGGGCCTTGGCATGAGCAAGGAGCGCTTCGACGAGCTGATGCCGCAGGAGTTCTGGCGCGAAGTGGTCGACCGCGTGGCGGTCGAGGCGCCCGGCACGCTCCTGCTGGCCGAAGCGTTCTGGATGATGGAGGGCTACTTCGTCCGCACGCTGGGGATGCACCGTGTGTACAACAGCGCGTTCATGAACATGCTGCGTGACGAACAGAACGCCAACTACCGCAAGGTCATCAAGAACACGCTCGAGTTCGACCCCGAAGTGCTGCAGCGCTACGTGAACTTCCTGAACAACCCCGACGAGAAGACCTCGGTGGAACAGTTCGGGCGCGGCGAGAAGTACTTTGGGGTTTGCACGCTCATGGCCACGCTGCCGGGGCTGCCGATGTTCGGGCATGGCCAGCTCGAAGGCTTCGAGGAGAAGTACGGCATGGAGTTCCGTCGCGCTCAGCGCGTGGAGCCCATTGACCAAGGGTTGCTCGACGAACACTGGCGCCGCGTCTCGCCGCTGCTGCATCGCCGTGCGTTGTTCGCCGGAGCCGCCGAGTTCCTGCTCTACGACTGCTTCGATGGCGGTGGGCATGTGAACGAGGACGTTTACGCCTACAGCAATCGCATGGGCGACGAAGCCGCGCTCGTGTTGTTCCACAATCGCTATGCCGACGCGCACGGCTGGATCCGCTGGAGCGCCGCATACGCCGAGAAGCGCGCCGATGGCACGCGGCCGCTTCGTCAGCGCACGCTCGCCGATGGACTGGGACTCCCGGGCGGCGATCATCTGGTGCGCTGCCGCGAGTTGGTGACCGGGCAGGAGTTCCTGCTGCGCACCACGGCGCTGCGCGATTCGGGCATGCCCGTGGCGCTCGGCGGCTACGGCTCGCGTGTGTTCATCGACTGGCGCGTGGTCCAAGAAGATGGGCGGCCGTGGCGCGAGCTGGAACAGCGACTGGCCGGCGCCGGCTGCGCCGATCTCGAGGACACGCTCTGGCGCATGCGATTGGTGCCGGTGCACGAAGCGCTCGCCGCATTGCTCTCCACGCCACCGCGCCAGCGCGCAGCGCTGCTCAGTACGCATGCGGTGCTGGCCAGTGCCGCGACGCGTGCGCTCAGCCTGCCGCTCGAGGCCGAGGCGGTGGCGCAGGGCTTCGGCGCGCGACTGGATGGGCTCGAACTTCTGCGCGGCAAGCTGCGCACGGCGAAGGGTCCGAGCGTCGCGTTGCTCCCGCATGCCGTGGCGATGACCGATTCCGTGGGCGAGCGGCTGAGGTTGGCATGGGCGGCGCTCGATTCGATCACCGGGCCGCAGAGTGCACAGCGTCTGTTCGATGAGCTTCGCCTGCGCGATGTCATCGCCGCCGCGTTGCACACCGCTGGCGCGACCGACGAAGACGGCTGGCGCGGTGCGGCGAGGCTACGGGTTGGCTTCGCTCATCCGGGCATGGCGCCGGTGAATGGCGACGCGCCCGAGCCGGCGGTGCTCGAAGCCTATCTGGCTGACCCGGAAGTCCGCTGGTTGCTCGGAGCGAATGACGATGCAGCGGCGACCCAGTTCGATGCCGACGCACTCCTTCGCGAGACCGGCTGGCTGCGGCTGCCGCAACTGCTCGCGCGCATCCAGGCCGCCCTCGCGCTCGATGCGACGGTCGCCGTGAAGCGTGCGGCAGGACCCGGCACGTTGGCGGCGCTCGCGGCGAAGCCGATCGAGCCCGTGGTCGCCGCGAAGGTGCCGACCAGGCGGGGCCCCGTGCGTAAGCCAAGCGTGGCTACGGTCGCGGCAGCGGACACGATTGCGCCCGCGAAACCGACAGCGACCCGACGCACCAAGTAGCGCCGGGCCGCCGTTCGATCAAGCGTTCAGGACGATCTCGCCGTCGTCGGTCAGATCGTAGCGCGCAGCGAGCGGTTCCTTGGGCAGGCCCGGCATGCGCAGGATCTCCCCCGTGATGGGCACGATGAAACCCGCGCCCGCCGCCAACTGGATCTCGCGCACCGTGATGGTGAAGTCGGTGGGCCGCCCGAGACGCGTGGCATCGTCGCTCAGCGAGTACTGCGTCTTCGCCATGCAGATCGGCAGCTTGTCGTAGCCCAACTTCTCCAACTGCTTGCGGTCGCGCACGCCCTTGACCGTGTACTCCACGCCCTTGGCGCCATAGATCTCGCGGGCGATGGTGGCGATCTTGGTCTCGATGCTGGCGTTCCAGTCGTAGAGCGGCGTGTACTTGGGCTCGCTCACCTTCGCCAACTCGGCCTTCACGATCTCGGCCAACTCGGTGACGCCCTCACCGCCCACGCTGAATGACTTGGCCACCGCGACCGGCACCCCGAGAGCCGCGCAGTGCTTACGCAGCGCCGCGATCTCCTCTTCGGTGTCCGTGGGGAAGTGATTGATCGCCACCACCACCTGCGGTCCGAACTTACGCGCGCTCTCCAGGTGCCGCTCCAGATTGGCGAGCCCCTTCACCATCGAGTCCACGTTCGGCTTGCTCACTTCTGCCAGCGGCGTGCCGCCATGCATCTTGAGCGCGCGGATTGTCGCAACCAACACGATGCAGGCAGGCGAGAACCCGCCGTAGCCACAGTTGATATCGAAGAACTTCTCGGCGCCCAGATCGAACGCGAAGCCGCCCTCGGTCACCACCACATCGGCGTGCACCAGCGCGGCCTTGGTCGCGGCCACGGAGTTGGTGCCGTGGGCGATGTTCGCAAAGGGCCCGCCATGCACGAACGCCGGCACGCCTTCGGTGGTCTGCACCAGATTCGGTTTCACCGCGTCGCGCAACAGGGCCGCCATCGCGCCCACCGCGCCCATGTCAGCAGCCGTCACCGGCGACTGGTCGTTGCGATAACCCACGACAATGCGGCCCAGACGGGCTTTCAGGTCGGCAATGCCATCGGCCAGACACAGGATCGCCATCACTTCGCTCGCCGCCGTGATGTCGAACCCGCTCTGACGCGGCACGCCTTCGGTACGGCCGCCGAGCCCCACGATGATCTCGCGCAGCGCGCGCTCGTTCATGTCCATCACGCGCTTCCACGTGACCCGGCGCGGATCCAGCCCCGAGGGGCTGCCGAAATGCAGATGATTGTCGACCAACGCCGAGAGCAGATTGTGCGCGCTCGAGATGGCGTGGAAGTCGCCATTGAAGTGCATGTTGATGTCGGTCATCGGGACGATCTCCGACGCACCGCCGCCCGCGCCGCCACCCTTCATGCCGAACACCGGGCCCAGGCTGGGCTCGCGAAGCGCCACGGCGCTGCGGACCCCGATTCTGGCCAGCCCCTGCGCGAGCCCCACGCTGGTGGTGGTCTTGCCCTCACCCGCAGGCGTCGGGGTGATCGCCGACACCAGCACGAGCTTGCCCCGGCGAGGCTTGTCCGTGAACGACTTGAGGGACAGTTTCGCCTTCCACTGACCGTACGGCTCCAGATGCGCCGGATCGATGTCCAGAGCGCGCGCGACTTCCATGATAGGTCTCATGGTTTCGCACTATAGAAGGAGTGCGGCCGCGAGGGGAATCCCGGTTTGGGGGAAGGGCCGCTCGGCGACCTTCAGCCCGGCCGCGGATCGGCCGAAAACCCGGTCGGCAGACTCTTCAGCTTTTCGTCCCAGCCTGCACCCCTCGGCAAGCACGGACGGAGCGACTCCGCTTTGCCAGCGGGGTCACTCCGCGCGCGCGCCACGCAGCGGAGGACCCGTCATGGATGCACGGGCCACTCAGGGCCCCTGGATGGAGCATGGCCGCGAGGCCGCTCTGGTGCTCGCCGCACGTCGCGGCGAGCTGCCGGCGTTGTTCGAGTTGCTCCGCGCCTTCCAGTTGCCACTGTGGCGGGTGTGCTTCGCGCTCACGCGTCATCGCGGCGAGTGCGAGTTGCTCGTGCAGGAGACCGCGCGTCGAGCGCAGAAGAACATCAAGCAGCTCCCCGAAGGGCAATCGTTCCTGCCCTGGGTGCTGCGCCTGGCGCGGATTCTCGCGCTCACCGAGGCGCGTCGCCGTGCGGGCGAGCCGCGCACTGCCGTTGCCGCGCTGCGTCCCGATGGCACGCGCTGGGAGGACGGCACGCGCGGCGTGATCGACTTGGCGTTCGAGCAGCGACTGCTGACCGCATTCGCCGCACTGTCGGTGGACGAACAACTGTTGCTGGCGCTGCGGTTGTTCGAGCGCATGCCCTACGCCGAGATTGCCAACGCGCTGGAGCAACCGTTGACCGCCACGATGCATCGCATCGCAATGGTGCGAGAACGCCTCGAGCAGCCGACGCCGGGCGAGGCGGCGGCGTGAGACACCTGACCGTGCAGCAGATCTCGGCTTCGCTTGATGGGGCGCTGGTGGGCGTGTCGCTCGAACTGGTGGTGCGCCATCTGGCGACCTGCCGCGAGTGCCGCGCACGTCATGCGCGTCTGTCCAAGCAGGACGACACGCTGCGGCACCTGCTCGCTTGGGATCCCGGGGCCGAGTACTTCGAGGACGCGAGCATCCGACTCGAGACCATCCTCGACGCGCAATCCCGCGGCGTGGCGCCGCCTCGGATCGCGGAGCTCGAGGCGCACCTGCCGCGCGTGACGCTCGACGAGGTGTTGCGTGCCGCGCAGGCGGCGACCGTGACGCCCTGCCCCGCGCCAAGCGCCGAGGCGGCCTCGAGCGAGAAGCCCACGATGCAGTTCCCTTCGTGGATGCAGCCCGAGACGAACCGACCGGTCACGCCGCGCCCACTGCCGCGGGAGCCGCGCAAGCCAACGACGCCGATCGAACCCGTGGTGCTCGGGCGCAAGGAGCCACCGGTGATGACTCCGGTGATCATCCCGGAGCCCGAGCCGGTGGCGCAGGTGGCGCCGGTGGCGCCGGTGATCGTCCCTGTGATCGTCCCCGAGCCGGAGCCGATTGCCTTGGTCATGCCCGTGCCTGCGCCGATTGCCGCGCGCACGCCCGAGCCTGTGCCAACGACAGAAGCGCCGCCCATCGTGGCACGTCGACGCGCCCTTCCACGATGGGTGCCTCCGATGGCTTTCACCGCCGCAGGCATCACCGCACTGCTGGCAGCACTTTCCGCGCTACCGCCGGTGATCCGCATCCCGGAGCCCGAACTGCCGCGGTTCCCGCGCATCGAACTGGTCAAGCGCCAGCCCACGCCGGCGCCCGAGACGTCACTCAAGGTGGCGGCGACCGAGCAGGCCACTTCCAGGCTCACGGCGAATGCGGTGCCGCCCGTGGCCGTGGCCACGCCCCCGACACTGGTCGAGCCTGCGGGGAGCGAACCCGAGCCGTTTGAAGCAGTCGTGCATGAACCGTCACACACCGGCGGCAAGCCTCCGACTCCGATGGCTATGCCCGCGGCGCGACAGACGACTCCCGCCCGCCCGACATCCGCCCCAGTCCTACCGGTCGCCCCGGTCGTGCCCGCGGCCACGTCCCCTGTGGAGCCGACCACGACCACCAGCGACGTGGACCCCGCCGCCGACTGGCCGTTGCTGTGCGGCGAAGTCCTCGATGACACCGGCGCGCCGGTGGCTGGCGCCCGTGTGCTGCTCGCGGATCTCGACCTTGGCGCGCGTACCGACAAGCGCGGTCGCTTCTGCCTCGCGGCGCCGCCGGGTGATCGCACGTTGTCCGTCGTCGCGCTGGGCTTCGCTGCCGCGCGGCAGGTGGTCAGTCTCGGCACCCAGACACTGGAGGTCCGCATCGCGTTGCACCCGGCACCCTGACGCAGCAATCAAGTCCCTGAAGTGAGCAGGCAACACCGGAGGCTGGCTGGCTCGGCCGGACTTCGCGAGCGCGATCCCTTTGGATCCACCTCGACCCCTCGAGAGCCTGGAGCATCATCGCGGTGAGTGAACTGGACGACAGCATCGTTGACGAATTCCTCGTCGATAGCCGGGAAGGCTTGGACCGACTCGACCACGATCTCGTGGGACTCGAGCAGGATCCGGCGTCGTCCGCATTGCTCAAAAGCGCGTTCCGTACGCTGCACACCATCAAAGGCACCTGCTCCTTCTTCGGGTTCCGCCGACTCGAGAAGCTCACCCATGCCGGTGAACACCTGCTCGCGCGACTCCGCAGTGGCGAGCTGGCATTCACGCCGGCCATGGCCAGCACCGTGCTCGCGGTGGGCGACCAGGTGCGCACAATCCTCTCGCACATCAAAGCGCATCGTTGCGAGCCTGAGGGCGAGGATCTCGCGTTGATCGCGCGGGTGGAGCAGGCCGCTTCCGGTGAGCCCGATGTCACTTCCGGCCCCGCAACCCCCGCTGAAGACATCCCAGCCGAATCGACGACACAAGCCACCGTGCGCGTCGATGTGCGCGTGCTCGATGGGCTCATGAACCACGTGGGAGAGCTGGTGCTCGCGCGCAATCAGCTTCTACAACTGGTGGCGATTGCCGATTGGGCGGCGCTGCCCGCCGCCTCCCAGCGCATGGATCACGTCACATCGCGACTGCAGGAAGCCATCATGCGCACACGGATGCAACCGATTTCCACGTTGTGGACCCGCGTGCCGCGCTTGGTCCGCGATGTGGCCTCGGCCTGCGGCAAGCAGGTGGCGCTCGAGATGGAAGGCACCGACACCGAGTTGGACCGCTCGCTGGTCGAAGCGCTCAAGGATCCGCTCACGCACCTGATCCGCAACGCCGTGGATCATGGCATCGAAGCGCCTGCCGCACGAAAAGCCGCCGGCAAGAAGACCGAGGGTCAGCTGCGGCTGCGCGCCTTCCACGAGGCCGGCCAGGTCGTGCTCGAACTATCGGACGACGGCGCTGGACTCGATGTGCCTCGCATCCGCGAAAAGGCGCTCCAGCGCGCGGTGGTCAGCTCCGAAGAAGCCGCGCGCTACACGGACGCCGACTGGATGCGCTGTATCTTCCTGCCCGGGTTCTCCACCGCGGCGAGCGTCACCGCCATCTCCGGTCGCGGTGTCGGCATGGATGTGGTGCGCACGAGCATCCACCGGGTCGGCGGCACGGTCGATGTGCACTCCGAGCGAGGCCGAGGCACCACATTGCGCCTGCGCCTGCCTCTCACGTTGGCGATCATACCCGCGCTCATCGTCGACGCGGCGGGAGATCGATATGCGATTCCGCAGATCAATCTCGTGGAACTGGTTCGCGTGAGCGCCGCGGATCTGCCCGCGCGCATCGAGTCGGTGCAGGGCGCGCCGGTCTATCGGCTGCGCGGGCAACTGCTGCCACTTCTCTCCCTCGCGCGTGAACTGCACGGGCCGGCATCCGCGGGGTCGACTCCACGCACCCTGGTCGTGCTCCAAGTCGATAACCGCACGTTCGGCCTGCTCACCGAAGGGGTCCACGACACCGAGGAGATCGTCGTCAAGCCCCTGAGCGAGCGGCTGCGCACTCGCACCCTGTTCGCCGGCGCGACCATCCGCGGGGATGGGCGAGTGGCATTGATCCTGGATGTCTCCGCTCTGGCTGCACGCGCGGGGCTCTCGACCTCGCCCGGAGAACACTCGGTCGCAATGCCTGTGGCGCCTGCGCCCGGGGTGCACCGCGCACTGTTGGTGCACACACTGGCCGGACATGCGCTCGCGGTGGCGCTGCCCGGCGTCACGCGCATCGAAGAGTTCGGTGCCGCCGCATTCGAACAACTCGCCGATGGACCCGTGGTGCAATACCGCGATGCGGTGATGCCGATCGTCGTGCTCGAGTCCGGCGCCCGGATGCCGGCTCCATGGCCGCTACAGGCCGGGCGCACCTATCCGGTCATCATTCACGATCACAAACGCGAACGCTGCGGCTATCTGGTGGATCGCATCGACGACGTGATCGAACAGACCGGTCCCGCGCCGCAGGGTCGCGTGGTGCACCACGGGACCATCATCGAGTTCGTCGATCTGCTTGCTCGCGCCAAGGAGGCCGCATGAGCCACGTCGCCGCGAGCGGTGCCTGGTGCACGTTCCGCCTGGCCGGCAACTCCTACGCCTTGCCAGTCGAGCACGTGCAGGAAGTCCTGCGCCCCGCACTGATCACCCGTGTCCCCATGGCGGCACCCGCGGTGCGTGGTCTGCTGCATCTGCGCGGGGAGATCATCACCGTGCTGGATCTGGCGCAGGTGCTGGGCTTGCCCGCCTGCGACGAGCGAGTACGCCCGCACATCATCGTCCGCGACGGGGAGCGTTCGGTGAGCCTGCTGGTCGACGCCATCGGCGACGTTCAGCGTCACGCGATCGAGAACATCCAGCCCAGCCCCGGCACGCTGTCCGCAGCCATCCGCGAACTGGTCATCGGTGCGATCCCTCAACCGAATGAACTATTGCTCGTGCTCCAACTCGAACCACTCTTACAGCGAGCATTCGAACCCCAAGGAGGCCCGGAGCGTCGTGAAGACGCGCGGGAATGCGCATGATCTGGACGATCCGCAAACGACTCATCGGGCTTGGTGCCCTCGGCGCGGCGCTGATCCTGCTCACCGGCCTTGCGGGCTGGTGGGGCGTGACCGCGAACTCGAACGCCAGCCGCGAATCCGAGCGCATGGTCCGGGCCACGCGAGCACACCTCGAGACCGACATGATGCATGACGCGCTCTACGCCGACGTCCTGGCATCCACGCGCATGACCGCCGCCGCCGAACGCATGGCAGCCGTCGCCGCACTGCACCAGCACGTCGAGCGTTATCGTCACCACGTCGACGCCATGGCCACACTCGACCTGCCCTCGGCCCCGGCCAAGGCGCTGGCCGAGCTCCGGCCCGCACTCGATCGGTATGTGGCGGACGCCGAGGACATCGCCACATTGGTCGAACGGGGTGAGCAGGACGCCGCGATGGTGCGCGCGCAACAGTTCGGCGCTCGCTTCCGTGAACTGGAATCGCGCAACGAGGCCGCGAGCGACGCCATCTCGCTCGCCTCCACTCAGGTGCAACAGCGCGCGGGGACGCTTGCCCGTGTGGCACTCGCCATGGTGTTGTTGGTCACGCTGTTCGCCGCGCTGGCGCTGCTGTTCATCGCCCGCGCCATCGTTGGCGGGATCGTCCAGCCCCTGGAACATGCCGTGAAGGTCATGGATGCCATCGGCGATGGCGACCTCGACGCACGGCTCACGCATGTGGGCAACGACGAACTCGGCCGCATGAGCCAGTCCATCAATCGCGCGGTCGAGAGCCTGTCGCTGACGCTCACCGGCATCACGCGTAACGCCGAGACCGTGGGCGCGGCCTCCGAAGAGCTCGCCACCGTGAGCGAACAGATGTTCGCGAACGCGAACGAGACCAGTACGCAGACGGCAGTCGTCTCGAGCGCCGCCGAGCAGGTGAATGCGAACGTCCGCCTTGTCGCCACGTCGGCTCAACAAGTGGGCGCCAGCATCCGGGAGGTGGCGCAGAACGCGCAGGAAGCAGCTCAGGTCGCGCGCACGGCCGTCCGTGTGGCGGATCAGGCCGAGGCCACCGTGCACAAGTTGGGCGCATCCAGTGAACAGGTCGAGAGCATCATCAAGGTGATCTCGAGTATCGCCGAGCAGACCAACATCCTGGCGCTCAACGCCGAGATCGAGGCGGCCCGCGCCGGCGATGCAGGGCGCGGCTTCGCGGTCGTGGCGAACGAGGTCAAGGAGTTGGCCAAGGAGACCGCACGCGCCACCGAGACGATCGGCCAACAGATCGATGCGATCCAAGCCGACAGTCGCGAGGCGGTCGGCACCATCGCCGAGATCGTCGCCATCATCAATCGCATCAGCCACACTCAGGGCGCCATCGCCACGGCGGTGGAACAGCAGAGCGCCGCCACCGCAGAGATCACGCGCAACATGGGTGAGGCCGCGCGCGGCACCGCCGAGATCGCCGACACGATCGGCGCGGTGGCCCGCGCCACCGGCGGCACCAGCTCCGGTGCCCGGGAGACACAGAAGGCAGCCAATGAACTCGCGATGATGGCGACCGAGCTTCAGCGGTTGGTCAATCGCTTCCGCTTCCACGCCCCCGGTGCACGCCGGGAGCGAGCGGTCGTGATTCCCATGCCGCAGCCCGCGCCGCAACGGAGAGCGGCGTGAAGTCCAATCGGCCGATGCGAACCTTGCGCCACCGCATCGATCTTGCGGCGCTGGTCCCCGGTGCGGCGCTCGCCGCGGCGGGGCTCGTGCTGCTGCTGCTGGCGCCCACCGGCCGCACCCTGGCACTACCGTTCGCCGCTCTGGCGCTGGCGTGTGGAGGTCTGGCCTTTGCACTGACTCGGCGACTATCCCACCGCCTCACGCACGACCTGACCGAGCTGACGATCGTGGCTCGAGAGATGGCGGATGGGAACCTCCAAGTAAGCCCCGTCTCTCGTGGGGACGACGAGGTCGCGGAGCTGGCGACTTCGATGGCGAAGCTCCGCGATGCATTCGCCAGCGTCACCTCACAACTCCAGCGGCAATCCCGGGCGCTCGCGCGGGCGTCCGAGGAACTCAGCATCGTCAGCTTCGACATGAGCTCCACGGCCGAGGAGACCTCCGCACAAGCAGGCGTGGTCTCGGGCAGTGCGAGTGAGGTGAGCCACAGCGTTGGCGCCGTTGCCGTCGCCGTGGAACAGATGACGGCGAGCATCGAGGAAATCGCCAAGAACACCGCCGAGGCCGCGCGTGTCGCAGCGGTCGCCTCGCGCGAGGCCGAGCACACGGGTGCCGCAGTCGCCCGCCTGGGAGCGAGCAGTACGCGTGTGGGAGGCGTGGTGCAGTTGATCGGCGCAGTGGCACGGCAGACCAATCTGCTCGCGCTGAATGCCACCATCGAGGCGGC
>Ga0163144_10005651_pt1 | contig 27777 bp, 21 predicted proteins | sample OliLak19BULKMAT1_FD_123175 | JGI IMG/M metagenome (GOLD analysis project Ga0163144, IMG submission 123175) | Freshwater microbial mat bacterial communities from Lake Vanda, McMurdo Dry Valleys, Antarctica - Oligotrophic Lake LV.19.BULKMAT1 | ecosystem: Environmental > Aquatic > Freshwater >... | reverse complement strand
TGAATTTGCACGCGCCTTGCGCGGATTCTTGTCGCCCTGTGCAATCGGAGGACGGGATTGGGTTGGTAGGCAACTCACGCAAGAATCGCGAAAACCCGAAAGAGCGAAAATGCGAAACTATTTCTGGTTTTCGCTCCTTCGGGCTTTCGCGATTCTCGTGGTTTATAAGGCAACATCGAGCAGACGATCTGGCGATTTGCGGTAATAACGCTCAATACCCCTAGATTCCCTTTCGTATTTGGTTCCGGCTATGCCGGGCTGTGTTGATCCGTGTTTCATCCGTGGCTGAAATGCGATCAATTTATTTCTGCGCGATGCCTCGGGGGCGAAACAGCCGGCGGGTTATCCCCGCGCAAATTTTCGTGCGTGCGCCGGTGTCGCCCCGATGGGGCTTTCAGAATCGCCGATGTGCTATCGTCCCACGGCTTGCGCCGTGGGCTAGTATGTTTTGCCCCTGCCGGGGCTGAGGATCCGAAAGGCTCGCACCGACCCTCCCCCGGCCCCTCCCTAGGAGGGAGGGGAGTCTCGGGAGTCACGCTGCCTCTTCGCGTTGACCCAGCACGCGGTGGCAGGCCTGGCATACGTCCGCGACGCCGATGGCTTCCATCGATTCTGGCCCTGCGGTGCGGCGTTCTCTGCTGCGCGTCGGCAGGCACATCTTTTGAATCGAAGCGTGCTGCGGGCCGTAGGGGCCATTGCGCTCGGCCGGTACAGGACCATACAGACCCACGCAGGGCGTTCCCACGGCCACGGCCACGTGCAGCGGACCCGTGTCCGATGCGATGAAAAGTCGCGCTCGCCGGCAGATCGCGGCCAGTTCAGTAAGCGTTGTCGCGGGCGCAAGTCGCGCATTGCCCTGTGAAAGGGAAACAATTTCCTCGGCCCATTCCCGTTCTTGTGGGCCGGCCCAGACGATCAGGCTGGGCGTTGCTTCGCGTTCGCCTAGGTAGCGCGCGACCGCGGCGAAGCGATCGCGGGGCCACCACTTCGACGGCCAGCCGGCGCCGGGATTGATCACGGCGAATCCGCCGCGTAGCGGACTCTCGGCCACCAAGCGCTCCGCCATCGCGCGGTCGGCGCTCGTTTCGGGCAGGTCGAAGCGAACCGTGGGCGAGGTGATGCCCAGCGGTCGCAGCAGTTCGAGATTGATGTCGACGACATGCCTGGTCGTCGCGGCGACCAGCTCATTGTTCAGCCGCGTGCTCAGTTCGCGACCTTCCCAGCCCGAGAATCCAATCCGCCGCTTCGCGCCACTCATCCACGCGACCAGGGCGCTTTTGGTCAGGCCCTGCATGTCGATCGCAACATCATACCGCTCGCGTCGGAGTTGGCCGCGCAACCGCCAAACGAAAGCGGGCGATTTCAGCCAGCCCCGCGGCACGTTGATGATTTCGTCGATGGCCTTGTGCCCGCGCAGGAGATCGGCGGAGCGACCTTCGACCATCCAGGCGATGTGCGATTTTGGAAAATGTTCGCGCAGCGCGCAAGCGACGGGAATGCCGTGGATGACGTCGCCGATGGCGCTCAATCGGACAATGAGAATGCGCGGCGAAGATGACAAGATCGAGGCTCCTGGAATTGGCTCGCGGCGGTGCTAGCGGCCGCCCCGGTGCGAGCAGACCCGGCGGTGACCGAGCGTGCTTTGGCGGCGGCCCATGATATCCGCAGCGGCGGGGGTCGCCCAATAGGTGTTTTGGCCGCGGATTTGGCCGGTTATAGTGGGGAGTGTGGTTGTGCAGTTCACTTGTGCCTAAGCGGTGTTCGTTGTGGCGTTGGTCTCCCGACCACGCCACCGGTGTGACGGTCGGGAGACCGTCACACAACCTGTGGCCGTCACACAACCTTTGCCGTGGCCCGTAAGCTCTACTTTCCCCGGGGACGATCCATGAATGTCCGCCTGCTCATCGCGTCGTTGCTGCTGCTAGTGCCGACGGTCGCCTGGGCTGCCAAGCCGGCGCCGCCGCGCGAGGGGGACGTTCAGTTTGAGTTGACCGATAAGGAGGCCAAGCTACCGGAAATGTTCCGACTGTCGGCCCATACGTTCCACTTCGAGCAGAAGTTCCAATGGACGAGCGCCAAGGCGATCGAGATTTCCGAAGTCACGTTCCCCTCGCCGGTCGAAACGCCGCACGCCAACAACAACACCGTCCACTGCGAATACTTCCGGCCATTGGCCCCGGGCAAGCACCCGGCCGTGGTCGTGCTGCACATCTTGGGCGGCGACTTTGACCTCTCGCGGCTGTTCTGCCGGCAGCTTGCCCAAAACGGCGTGGCGGCGCTGTTCCTAAAGATGCCCTATTACGGGCCGCGGCGGCAGCCCGATTCGCCGGCCCGCATGATCTCGGAAGATCCCCGCGCCACGGTCGCCGGCCTGCGGCAGGCGGTGCTCGATATTCGCCGTGGGGCCGCCTGGCTCGTCGGACAAGACGAGATCGACCCCGATCGGTTGGGCATCTTCGGCATCAGCCTGGGCGGGATCACCTGCGCGTTAGCGTCAACGGCCGAGCCGCGCTTCAGCCGCATTTGCCCCATGCTGGCCGGCGGCGATATGGGCCGCATTGCTTGGGAATCGAAAGAGCTGGCCCCGATGCGCGAGCGCTGGCTGAAGTCGGGCGGCTCGAGGGAGGATTTTTATGCGCTGCTGAAGTCGGTCGACCCGGTCACGTATGGCGATCAGGTCCGCGGCCGCAAGATCCTGATGCTCAACGCCAGCCACGACGAAGTCATCCCACGGGCCTGCACCGATTCGTTGTGGCACGCCTTCGGCGAGCCGGAGATCGTGTGGTTCGACGCGGGCCACTACACGGCGATCCGGTTTATCTTTGCCGGGATGGAGCGGGTGACGCGGTTTTTTGGCGGGGAAGTAGATGATTAGCAAAAACGTCATAGTTACGTGCGTTTTTTTCGCCTGACGAATCTGTGATCCACGAATGCTTCGCCATTTGTTCGTCCGAGGCGAGAGCCATATCAGTGTCGGAAGAATTCCAGGTGGGCGAAGCAGCCAACACCGTTATTGATTGACAGACGATCTTCCGGTTGCTAATAGTGGGAAACGGCAGTGCATACGCTGATCGTCGTCCGGGCGAGAGGTCCGTGTGCGAAAGATTTGAGTTTTTTGAAGCTAGGCATGCAGATCTAAGGGGCGGCAGATTCTAACGGGGAGAACGCTAGTGAAGCGCATAATCGTCTTTCTTGCGATAGCCAATTGTGTTATCGCGTCGGCTCAGGCAAACCCGACAACGCTGTATCACCTGACTGACCTCGGAACCTTGGGTGGGGGCACAAAGGCATACGGCATCAACGCGTCGGGTGAAGTCGTTGGCGCTTCGTATACCGAAACGTCGAACAACACACAACACGCCTTCGTTTATCGCGGCGGCAAGATGTCTGGATTTGGGACTTTTGGGGGGGCTGAGAGTATCGCGTTCAGCATCAACGCATCTGGTCAATTCGCCGGTTACGCGAACACGTTTGGTTATTCCGAGTCGCACGCCTTTCTATACAGCAACGGCGTAATGAACGACTTGGGAACGCTGGGAGGAGACATCAGCGTAGCGTACGGCATCAACTCGTCAGGGCAGGTCGTCGGCTTCTCCAAAGTGTCTGGCAGCAACTACAACCACGCGTTTCTTTACAGCGGTGGCGTGATGCATGACCTAAACCCCTTGGGGGCGATAGAAATGATCGCTCGGGGAATCAATGACGCTGGTGATATTGTCGGTTACGGAGATATAGGCAGCGGTAATCGTGCCTTCATCTATTCCGCAGGGAGCTTCCATTACTTGGGAACTCTCAACGGTGGCTCCACATACCCGACCGCAATCAACGCATTTGGTCAGGTAGTCGGTTCGGCGAGCGCTGCTCAGGGCGAACGAGCCTTTCTGTACAGCGGTGGAGTGATGACAGACTTAGGATCGTTGTACGGCTACACTACTAATGTGGCGTTGGGAATCAATGCCGCCGGACATGTCGTCGGTACATCAGAATCGTCAAACCGCGACCGGCGTGTTGGTTTCCTCTACCAGGACGGGGGCATGCTCGATCTCAATACGCTGTTGGACAATTCTGGATATGGCTGGACCATAGTCGAAGCAGGCGCAATCAATGACTCCGGATGGATCGCCGCGACGGTATACCAATCAAACGGGCCGTCACATGCGATTCTTTTGAAACCTGTGCCAGAACCTAGTTCACTTGTCTTGGGCGTTTTTGCGGCGATAGCCAGCGTCGGATTGACGGTGCTGTGGCAGCTTCAAGTACGAGTATTGTCGCGGCGCATCGATCATTTGAGCTGAATTGCCACAGCGATCGGCGACGGAATCATCCTAGCTTTAGCGTATGCCTACGCCCGCCGGGCCTTCTTCTTCGACGTACACACGTCGATAATCTTACCGTCCTCGCGGATCGCCAAGTGGAACCGTTGTTCGCCTTCCAGCCGGTGCAGCGAGAGATGGTGCGACTGGCTGGCGGCTGCCAGGTAGGGTCGCTTGTCGGGGCCTTCGGGGGCACGGATCTTGCCCCACGAGCCGTCGCCCAAATACAGGATGCCATTCGGGTCGACCAGGCCGTCTTTGAGCGGGTGCGTCCGCTTGAAGGCGTGATCGTGATGCTCCAGCACGATGTCGACGTTGTGCTTGTCGAACAGCGGCACCCAGTGCTTGCGGTTTCCGCCGCCCGTGCCGGGAAACAATCGCACCGACGGATAAGCCGGCACGTGATTGACCGCGAAAAGATGGGCACGGTCGGTCCGCGCGGCCAGCGCCTTGTCGAGCCAATCGGCCTGCTCGCCGCCGATGGGCGCCATGTGGCCCGAATCGAGCAGCACGAGGCTCAGGTAGTCGCCAAAGTCGAGCGTGGCGAAACTCTTCTCGGCATACAGTCCATCGTGCAGGGCAAAGTAAAATGGCGCCATGTTGCGGTCGAGACTGTAGCCGCCGTTCACCTCGTGATTGCCGATGCACACGACCATCGGAATCAGGCGGCCCTGGCTGTCGATCATGTTCTGGCTGTAGTTGCGCATGAACTGCAGGCTGGTCGGCATATCGCGGCCATTGTCGTAGCCCAAGTCGCCGCCGATCAGCGCGAACATGGGGTCTTGCTTCGCGGCGATCTTGTTGTTGGCCACGGCATGCCGATCGACGCCGCAGTCGCCGCCAGACACAAATTGGAAATCGTTGGTCGCCTTGGCCGGCATGGTGCGAAAGCGCAACGTCGATTTCTGACTGGCGATGAAGTTTCCCAGCCCGCCGCTCGCAGGCGCCAGCTGGCCATTCAATTGCGGCGGACGACCGATGAGAAAGCGATACTCGGTTCCGGGCGCGAGACCCGTCAGTTCGGTGCGAAACACCTTCAGGTCGCTCATCGGATACGGCGTGGTGCGCGCAGCGACGGTTCGCCAGTCGTTCTTACCCTGCGCGGCAAAGGACACCGCCGTATCGGGAACCTCGCCTGACTTGCCGATCCATTGCACGGTCATGGTCGTCGTCGGATCGCGCTGCCAGGTGAGAAACAAGGTGTCGGGCCGCACGCCCGCCTTGCCAGCGCCGGCGGCCGCGGCTTGCGAAAGTGCAAGCGGCCCTGCGCCCAAGGCCAACGCCATGCTCCCCAATCCGGTTTCCAGAAACGCGCGACGGTCGAAAAGCGCCATGACTTCACCTCCAGAGCTGTGACGAGCTTCCCTGACGATCTTACGCGGGAAATTCCGTGCGCACAATTAGTAGCGTGCCGCAAATGATTTCTATCGCGACTCGTTCGCGCGGCAAACGAATGGCTGCTTCATGCAAGTCGAGCAATTTCAACACAGTAATCGAACATTTCGGGCAATCGGCGGCGTTTTGGGATATGATCGTGCAAGCCCCATTGCCGCGACGATCGGCCGGAGCGAGCAGTGTGGCGGAATAGCTCAAACTCTCGACGAATAAGGAACTTGCCGTGGCCGATGCTCCAGCTTCCACAACCAACAGACCGCGGAGCCACGGCGTGCAAATCGCTCTAGTCGTCGCTGGCCTGCTCCTGGCTTGGCTGATCGTGGCGTACCTGTTTTTGCCCGGACTTTGGAAGCACTACGTGCGGAAACATCCCTCGCTCGTTGACATTCCGGGCGTCACCAAGACCGCGGAGGGGACGCCCGGCGATCCTTTGAATGTGGCGTTAATCGGCACGGAAGCGCAGCTCAAGGGCATCATGCAAGCCGCCAAATGGTATCCGGCGGCTGCGCTCGGTTTGAAAAGCGATTTGAAGATCGCGGTCGACTCGGTCTTATCGCGCCCCGATGATGAAGCGCCGGTCAGCAATCTGTTTCTCTTCGGTCGGAAGGAGGACCTGGCGTTCGAGCAGCCCGTGGGCGACAACCCTCGACATCGACACCATGTGCGGTTCTGGAAGACCGACACGTTGGACGACGATGGCCGACCGACTTGGATCGGCTCGGCCGTCTACGATAAGCGAGTAGGCCTGAGCCACACGACCGGGCAGATCACGCACGTCACGAGCGCTGACGTGGACACCGAGCGCGATTACCTGTTCAAATGCCTCGAAGAAACGGGTGACCTCGCCGAGCAATTCACGCAGGACGATTTCCACAAGGTGCTCGCAGGGCGCAACGGCGGCGGCGACCCTTGGCACACCGACGGCAAGTTGTACGAAGGCGTGATTGTCCAGAGTGGTCCCTAGAACTGTACGCCCATGAAGATCACACGCTTCGCCGTTTTTGGCGCTGGCTTCTGGACGCGTTACCAACTGGCCGCGTGGAAGGAAGTGGGCCGCGTAGCGTGCATGGCGATCTACAACCGCACGCGGGCCAAGGCCGAAGCGATCGCCCAGGAGTTCGACATTCCGGCGGTGTACGACGACCCCGAAAAACTCCTGCGCGAAGTGCGGCCGGAGTTCGTCGACAACATTACCGAGGTCGGCGGTCACAAGCCGCTTTCGTTGCTGTGTGCCCGGCACCGCGTCGCCTGCATCTGCCAGAAGCCGATGGCCGCGTCGCTGGACGACGCTCGCGAAATGGTTGCCGCCTTCAAGGCAACCGGCACGCCATTGTTCGTCCATGAGAATTGGCGCTGGCAGTCGCCCATGATGGCCTTGCGAGGTCTGATCGCATCGAAGGTCATCGGCACGCCGTTTCGTGCGCGGCTGACGATGACCTCGGGGTTCGATCTCTGGGCAAATCAGCCCGCACTAGCGGAGTTGGAGCAATTCATTCTCACGGACCTGGGCGTACACATTCTGGACGTAGCTCGCGTGCTATTTGGCGAAGCAAACAGCGTCTATTGTCAAACACAACGTACGCTCTTGCCGGCAGTAAAAGGTGAGAATGTCGCCACGCTGCTGCTGTCGATGGGCGCTGCGCGTACAACCGTGACGGTCGAGTTGGGCTACGCGAAGACGCCACTGGAGCCGAGCCAGCGCGAGTGCTTCCCGCAGACGTTTGCCTTTGTGGAAGGCCCGCTGGGATCGATCGAGTTGTGTTCGGATTACATCATCCGCGTAACCACGCAGGCTGGCACGCAGATCACGCGTCACACGCCGCCACGTTACGCCTGGGCGGATCCGGCCTACGACATCGCGCACGCCAGCATCGTGACTTGCCACAAAAACTTGTTGGCGGCCATTCGACAGGAGGCAACTGCCGAAACAACCGGCGAGGACAATCTGAGAACGCTCGAACTGGTGTTCGCCGCGTACGATTCTGCCCGTACTGGGCAGGCGATTTGCTTTGCAACGAGCGGGCGCGCGACGTGACTCGAAGTGCGCGAGATAAAGGCCCACGATTGCTCGCGCTCGATCCCAAATTCTTGGTCCAAGGATCCGCGCAAGAATCGCTTGGTTAATTTGCCACGGATTGAACACCGATTCAACACGGACGAAGAGAACCAAAAAGAACACGAACATCGAGTTCGCCGCCCCGCTCGCGGGGCGCTCCGCGGTTCCGGGCCATTACCCATTCCACCTGAGTCGTTGCCACACGTACTACGCCCGCGGAGCGCCCCGCAAGCGGGGCGGCTAAGTCCCCGATTTGTTCATGCTTTCCCATCGTTACTTTTCATCCGTGTTTCATTCGTACTACAAATGTTGACTTTGCACGCGCCGGGCGTGGATTTTTCCGTTCACGATTTCTCTAGCCCAGGCATTTATGCCTGGGCTGGGGAAAAGCGGCAATCGATGCACAATCAACCAACCATTTGGGCAACCAACCATTTGGGTTGCCTGGGCGTAGCCCGCGCTGGGTTTGACCCGTGGCTAACAAGTTGCACAAGTTAGTTCCGCGCGAGTTCTAAAGCCGCCGTTTGTCAGTGACGTTTGCCATCTGGGTCACCACGACGAGGCGTTCGCGATCGAGCCGCCTGTTATCTGGTAGTGAAATTGCAGCGTGCCTGTTAGAATTCCTCGGTCGTTGTCGCGAGTGCTTAGAGTCACTACCTCAACGTCCCAACACGCCGAGCAGTTAAGTTAGAGACACAAAGCTCGCCGTGCCCCACGGAGAGACGACCCGATGGCCACCTCCGCCGAAACCACGCTAGCGCGGCAACCCATCCCGGTGCAACTCGGTCCATCGACCGTCGGCCGACGGGAATTTTTGCGCGCCGGCCTCACGGGATTGGGGAGCTTAAGCCTGCCGGGCATGTTGCGTCTTCGGGCCGAGGCCGGCTTGCCGAGCGCCAACCAATCGACAGCCGTGATCGTCATTTTTCTGCACGGCGGCGCAAGCCACCTGGAAACGTACGATCCCAAACCCGACGCGCCGCTAGAGTATCGCGGTCCATACAAGGCCATTTCTTCCGCGGTGCCTGGAATGGCGCTGTGTGAGTTGCTGCCCAGGCACGCGCAGATCGCGGATAAGTTCACGCTCGTTCGCTCGATGGTCCACTCGGGCTTTTGCCACGGCATCGGACAGCAGCAGATGTTCACGGGCCAGGAGGTTCGCCAATTTCAGCCCAAATCGTCGTACCCAGAATTTCTTTCGATCACCAACTATCTTCGCGGACAAGAAGTTCGCCGATTGCCCAACTACGTCGGCGTGCAGCCCATTCCCTATCTCGGCGCAGCGTACTTGGGGGCCGCCTACGAGCCGTTCGCCGTGAATGGCGACCCGAACTCGCCCGACTTTCGCATTCCCAATCTGGCCGGGCAAGCTCAGCAACAGCGACTCAAGGGGCGCGTCGATCTGCGGCAAAGCATGGACCGATTCCGGCGCGATCTCGATCGCTCGGGCAGCATGCGCGCCATGGACCATTACGAGCAACTTGCCTGCAACATGCTCACGTCGCCGGCGGCGGAACGGGCCTTTGACCTCAGCCTCGAAGACCCGCGCGTGCGCGATCAGTATGGGCGAAACGCATGGGGACAGCAGTGCCTGCTGGCCCGGCGCCTCGTCGAGCACGGGGTCGATCTGGTGACGACAACGCTGGCTGGGCCGCTGGCTGGCCGGGTCCACAATTGGGATGATCATGCCGTCAACCATCACGTCTTCGACGCGATGAAATTCCGCGCCGCGGCGTTCGACCAGGCGGTCGCGGCGATCATCGAAGACATCCACGAACGGGGCCTCGATCGCCGCGTTCTACTGATCGTCACCGGCGAGTTTGGCCGCACGCCGCGGATCTCCTACGCGCCCGATAGTGCGAGCGGCGCCATGCAACCCGGACGCGATCATTGGCCCAATGCGACCAGCATGCTGTTTGCCGGGAGCGGCGTCGCGGCGGGCCAGTTCATTGGCGCGACCGACCGCCGCGGCGAGGAAGTTGTGGATCGGCGGATTGGCGTCCACGATTTCCTGGCCACGATGTACCGTTTCCTGGGCATCGACGTCAACGGGTTGGCGTTCCGCGACTATTCCGGGCGCCCGATCCCCGTACTCAACGATGGGAAGGTGATTCCCGAGCTCGTCGGTCGCGCTGGGATGGCGCGGTCCTGAGCATCGCGCTCCGCTGGCGCGTTACGGCTAACATTTCTGGCGCAAGGGCCAGATTCGTTTGCGTATTCGGCCGCTTTGGCTGCAAACTTTTCCGCATTCCGCAATTACTATGTTGAGGCGGCTCGTTCGCCCCGGCGTTTCCGCGGGCGAAATGCTTGTCCTCATTCAGGTTGCGCGCATGGTGGCGACTTCCCGACAAGAGCAATTCCTGCGGTTGTTTCTGCAGCACCAGTTGCAGGTCGAGGCCTATGTTCGCTCGTTGGTTCCCAATCGGGCCGATGCCGAGGAGCTAGTGCAGGACGTGGCGGCCGTGCTGTGGCGCAAATTTGACGACTTTGAGTTGGGCACGCGGTTCGATCACTGGGCCTGCCGCGTGGCCCACAATCACGTGCTGTACTACTTTCGCCGCAAAGGTCGCGACGCCATGACCTTTGGCGATTCGGTTCTGGCGGCCGTGGCCGAAGAATCGGTGCGGCAGAACGACATTTGGGCCGAACGCCGCGAGGCCCTCGAGGCTTGTTTGAAAATGTTGCCGCCAGCCGACCGGGAGTTGATACGGCTGCGTTATCAAGCGGCGGCCACGAATCGCAGCGTGTCGCAAGAGACCGGACGGAGCGAATCCGCCATCAGCAGGGCATTGAATCGAATTTACATGGCGCTATTACATTGCGCACGGCAACAACTGGATTCGCCTGGAGAAAGGAGTACGGGGTAATGTCGAACTTGAATGGCTTGCAAGCAGAACTGCTGACGCTCTGTGGAATGGCTCGCGACGGCAGCTTGACGGCCGAACAGTTTGCCCGGCTGGAATCGATTCTGCGCGACAGCGCCGAAGCGCGCGAGCTGTATGTGCAATTCGTGCAGTTGAACTCGTACCTCATTCGGCAGGGAGGGCCGATCGCGTCCTCGACCAACGACGAGACCAACGGTTTGCCGCCCTTGGCGAGGTCAACCGATGTGCCCTCGGACGGTCAAGTGCCCGGGATGCCGTTTCTCGGACTGCTCGACACAACAGGATTCGAGTTCCCAGGATTTGGCGCGCCGTCGGCGTTGGCGTCGTCGCTCGATTCGCAGCCAGAAAATCCGCGGTCGATCGACACCGAAGCCGGACGTAAGCCAAAAGAAAGCACCACCCTGGCGAGGCAGGGCTCGTCGCACCGTAAACAATCGCTTGCCGAAACACTCACCGGCGCATGGCTCGCGGCTGAAGGTTTTTTTGCACGCCCACTGCCGCTGGCCGCGTGTGCTTCCATACTGTCGGTGCTGGCCGTGCTCGGGGTGCAACAGCGGATGCGCAGCGGCGACGAATCGGTCGCGCCCGCTGCCGATGCATTACATATTCAACCCGCCTATGTGGCCACCTTGGTCAATGTGACCAACTGCCGTTGGGACAAGGCCCGCAGCACGGCCGATGTCCAGCGCCAATCGGCATTGCGCGCGGGCGAATCGTTGCACTTGTTGGAGGGGGTGGCCGAGATCGCTTCCTCACTGCCGGGCGGAGGCGCGGCGACGATTCAGCTCGAAGGGCCGCTGGCCATGATGCTCACCAGCGAAGGCATGCCGAGCCTGTTGTACGGCCGAATGACGGGTCTCTTCACGTGCGATTTCGATCAGTTTACGCTCGACACGCCTTTGGGCCGCGTGCTGGTCTCGGGCGATGCCTCGATCGGAGTCACCGCTGCCGCGAACGACGTCGAGCTGCACGTCTTCTCCGGCGCCGCGACGCTCGAACTGTGGGGTATGGGATCGAGCGGAGCGCCCGAACAGGTCAAGGCAACGGCGGGCAATTCACTGCGCGTGCGCGTGGTCGGCGATGGGAAACTCTCAGTCGATCGCGGAAAGTCGCGCGAGAATTGGTTTGTCACTCCCGCCGCCATCGCCGCCAGCCGGCTGCCGATCTCGGAGGAATACGTGGCGGCGATTCGCGAGGCCAAGCCGATCGCCTACTGGCGATTCGAGGAGGAAGTCGACGGCATGGTGCGCAATGAAGTGGGCAACCGGCTTCCTTGTCGCATGGTCGGCGACGCGGTTCGCCTGCGTAGCAGCCGCGACAGTCGTACGGTCGAGTTTGGATTGACAGCCGGCCCCGGGTATTTGATTTCCGACGACGTACTCGACGGAGTCATCGGCGACGATTACTCGCTGGAAGCCTGGGTCAAGCCGACGTACTACCACCACGGCGCGCTGTTCTCTTTGATCGCGTGGTCGCCGATGCAGTCGCCGGTAGGCAGGCATCGTTTCCTGCTGGAGCTGTGCGGCCCTGTTTCGGGTTACGAGAACTCTATTCGGCCGTCCGAGATTTATCCGGGTCGAATCCGCTTCATCAACTACACCGTGGATTGCTTCTCGGCATCGTCGTACCTCGTTCGCAAATGGCAGCTTATGACCGCCGTGAAACAGGGCGCCGAAATGCGCTTGTATGCCGACGGACAACGCGTCGGGACGGCGACCGATCCTGCGCCCCTCGGCAACGGCTTGCGGGTTCTGATGGGCCAGCTTTTCCCGCCCAGTCCGCTCCTGAAAGATGAAGTGACGTCGCGATTGTTCGTGGGCGAGTTGGACGAAGTCGCGCTCTACGACCGCCCTTTGAGCGAAGACGAGATTCAACGGCATTTGCACCTCGGTCGTCCGGATGCGGAGGCCGCGACCGAGGCACGCAATCAAAAGAGTTTCTGACCAATTCTTTGCAGCGACGAGCGCTGCGATTAATTCATTGTCCCGGTAATCAGGCATTTTTACGAAAGGGAACGCTAATGCGACGCAAGATGTTGACTCTCACCCTCGTTCTAGCGGCTTGTTCAATGCTCGCAGGTCAGGCGCTGGCAGCGCCGCTACTGGCCGTCGACTTCGGCCGCGTGATCGATGGCAACCCGACGCCGGTTCAACCTGGGTTCAACGGCATGGCGGGCTCACCGGTCGAACCATCGCGCACGGAACCGTTCGGCGCGTACACCGTGACCGTCACCGGCGAAGGCTTTTACAGCGCGGGCTTCAATGCGGGCAACGTGCCAGCCGGCATCGCGGCTCTGTACGAAGACTATTACTATCACAACAGCGCGGAGAACGGTGTCGGCATCACGGTTTCCATCGCCGGCGTGACGCCAAACACCGACTACGACGTCACGCTGTGGTCGTACGACGAAGACAACATATTCAGCGCCACGCCAACGGCTTGGGGCCCCACCGGCACGACAACGGGCACGAGCGGAAGCGTGGTAAACCTTGCCACGCCGTTTCCGACGACCTTGACCGAATACAACACAACGATTCGCGTGCGTTCGACGACAGGCACGCTCGACATCTTTGGCACGACGACCGGCGGAAGCGGGGGGACGCGTATCAATGGTTTTGAGGTGAATGCGGTGCCCGAGCCATCGAGCTTGGTGCTGCTGGGCGTTGGCGCGGTGCTGGTCTGCGGTGCGCATCGAGCGGCAGGGCGGCGGCGGTGATCCTACAAACATTGGTTTTGCATGTGCGCTGCGCGGATTTTGATATCGGAGTTTTCTCTAGCCCAGGCATTCATGCCTAGGGAAATTAGCCAAAATGATCTCGTTGTAAACGCCCTTCAGGGTGGAAAGACTTATCGATGGATTTTGGCCCGCTGAAGCGGGCGGACGACGACTGTTAGGGGGCAATGGAAGCCCAGGCATGAATGCCTGGGCTTGAATGCCTGGGCTGCGGAAAAGTTGCGATCGATGCACGAACGTCCAACGGTATGGGTTGGCCGGGCGTCGCCCGCGCTGTGTTTCGGCGGTGTTTATTAAGTGGCTGCGCAAATTTGGCAGGGGACTTGAAGTTGAAGGAGATTGCTATGACGATGCGGTCCAAGACGATGCTACTAGGCGCTCTCTTTGTCGGCTTGTCGCTCGCCCGGCCAAGCGCAGCCGCGACAATACTGAAGGTCGATTTCGGCCAAGGCAGCGCGGCAACTTCCGTGCAGCCCGGCTTCACCGGCATGACGGGCCTGGTCAGCCAACCGACTGACTTGCAAACCTTTGGTCCCTACACGGTGTCACTGGATGGGGAAGGCTACTTTGCAACCGGCGCGAGCGCGGCCAATGTGGACGCGAGCGTTCGCAATTTGTACCGCGACTATTACTACAACAACTCGTCCGTCAGCGGAGAGGGAGTTGTTCTGAAGATCGGCGGCGTGACGCCCAACCAGCCGTACAACCTGACGCTCTGGTCCTACGACGCCGACCAGAGCTTCAACACGACGCAGGTCGACTGGAGCCCCTTTGGTGCGACAACGGGACCCACGGGCAGCATCGCCATGTTTGCGACACCTTTTCCGACCGCGCTGGCGGACTACTCGAAGACGATCCAGGTCACGTCGACGTCCGATACGATCGAGATCTTCGGCACGACGAGCTCCGGTTTTGGCGGCACTCGTCTGAATGGCTTTCGCTTGAACGACGGCGCGGCCGATGTCCTTTCGATCGACCTTGGTCAGGCCACTCAGCCACCCAGCCCCGTGCAAGCGACGTTTTCCAGCATGGCGGGCGCGGTTTCCGATCCGACGGTGACGCAGTCGATCGGCGCGTTCAACGTCAAGGTCGAGGGACAAGGCTTCTTCAGTTCGGGCGATGCCAACGCCACGATGCTCGACGCGGGCGTGCGCGATCTGTTTCGCGACTACTACTACAACAATTCCACGACTAATGGCGACGGCGTCAAGCTGACCATCGAAAACGTGACCCCCAATACGCTCTACGACCTGACGATCTGGACTTACGACGTCGACAATGTGGTCGAAGCCACGCCAACGACCTGGTCGCCCACGGGCAGCACGACCGGCACGAGCGGACTGGTCACCAACTTTCAGACACCACTTCCGGCAACGCTCGCCGACGGCAAGACGACGATTCGTGTCAGCTCGACGACGACTGCGCTCGACATCTTTGGCACGACGACTGGCGGAACCGGGGGCACGCGTTTGAACGGGTTTCAGCTCGAGACTGTATTACTAGGTGACGTGAACGATGACGGCGTCGTCAACATCTTCGACATCAATCTGGTTTCATCGCACTGGAATGAAACAGGACCGCTTGGAGACGCCAACAACGACACGATTGTCAATATCTTCGACATCAATCTGATCAGCTCCCATTGGGGCGAGACCAGCTCACCGGGCGCCAGCACTGCCGTGCCTGAGCCCAGCAGTTGGCTCTTGCTTGCATTGGGCGGCGTAGTTGGCCTGCGGTGGCTGGCTCGTCGTGTCGAGCGGCCAACGTCGCGCGTCGGTGTAGCCGTCTTGGACTGATTCGCGGTTCAAGCGTGACTGAGAACGTGGCGAACGCGCGTCGCGAGTCCGGCCGAACTGGAACGAAGGGAATTGGATATGGAAGCACAAAGTCGATCGCGGTTCGGCCGTCGGTCGACGGCGTCTGGCGGATTTACGCTGGTCGAGCTGCTCGTGGTGATTGCCATCATTGGCGTCCTGATCGGGCTGTTACTGCCGGCCGTGCAAGCCGCGCGCGAAGCCGCCCGGCGGGCACAGTGTACTAACAACATCAAGCAATTGTCGTTGGCGCTCTTGCTGCATCACGACAACAAGCAGTGGTTTCCGCCCGGAACGTACAACTACATCGACGTACACACCTCCACGCCTTCGGGCAAGCAGAACCGCCGTTGCTGGATGCACGATACGATGCCCTACTTCGAGTATATGAACCTTTACCAGAAATTCGACGGGTTCATGGAGAGCGGCAAGATCGCTTACGATTTTCCCGAGTGCAGCACGCAAATCCCGACGCTCATGTGTCCCTCCGATTCGGCCAACCCCAAGGTGCAAACGTGGAGCTTCTCGACCCTGGGCGTGCAGGGGCCACCCCCCTCGCTCGATGGAATCGGCGCTAGCCAAGGTTTCTCGGGCAATTACGTCACTTGCGCGGGCAATGGCTATTTCAATCCCGGGCCTCCGGCGTCGCCTCCGGCGTATCGAAACAGCGCGAACCTCTCAGGTATTTTCTTCGCGTTGTCGCAGATTGCCATCAAGGACATCACCGATGGAACCTCCAACACGGCGCTGGTGAGCGAGCTGATTCTCTCGCCGGACATCGACGACGACGACATGCGCGGGCGGTACTACAACTCGTGCGGTGGAGGAACCAACTTCACCACGTTGTATCCGCCCAACACGCCGCTGGCCGACAAAATCAATTGGCTCTCGAAGAACCCGGTACCCCAAGCGCCTGGCTTCTACTGTGCCGGGGGAAGGTGCCTTGGGCAAGACACCTACGTGTCGTCCCGCAGCTATCATCCCGGCGGCGTCAACCTGGCGACTGCCGACGGATCGGTGCATTTTCTCGCCAGCGAGATCGATCCACGTGTGTATGCGGGTTATGGAAGCCGCGGAGGGGGTGAAGTGGGGGCGATCCCATGAACGCGCGACGCCTGACCAACAAGTGCGCAGTCATTGCTGCCCTGTCGATCTCGATGTGCATCGGATGTGCGCGCAGCGACTTGGTCGACGTATCGGGCAACGTCACTTGGAAGGGCGCCCCCGTGCCCGATGGAGAGATCATCTTTTTTCCGTCGGATAAGGCAAAGCCCCCTGCCGCCGGGCGAATTACCGACGGCGCGTACAAGTTCAAGAGCAAGGCGGGAACTATGAAAGTCACGATCGAGGCAGCCCGCTCGACCGGCAAACGCGATCCAGAGTACGGCTTCCTGATCAGCGAGCTGTACATCCCGCCCCGATACAACAAAGACAGCACGCTGTCGGCCGACGTAACGCTGGATGGCGAGAATCGGTTTGATTTTGCATTGACCGATAAGCCCTAGCCGAGCCGGCCGATTGATTTCGAGACCCTTGAACTCATGTTTCAGCCACGGATTGAACACAGCGCGGGCTTCGCCCGGGCAACCCAAGTGGACGGTGGTCAGTGGGTAACGCATGATAAATGGCGGTTCGTGGTTCGATCGCCACTTTTCACTAGCCCAGGCATTCATGCCTGGGTTTTCGACACCCCTAGGAAATCGTCGTCTGTTGCGGGCAAAACCTTCCACCGAGACCATTCCGCCCTGAAGGGCATGAACAACGATATCCTTGACGGCCGATTTCCCAGGCATGAATGCCTGGGCTAGGGAAAACTCGGACGTCAAAATCCGCGCAAGGCGCGTGGAAAGTCAACGTCTGTAGTACAGATTAAACACGGACGATGATGAGCAACGTAGTCGCTATCGGCATTCCGCCTTCGATGTTTCTCTTTTGAGTGTTCGATCGCCCGCGAACCTACTTGTCATCCGTGTTTAATCTGGGTTCAATCCGTGGCTAAGAATGAATGTTATTGCGAGGATGCGACACATCTTGCCCTGCCACCTTTCTCCAATGTTCACCTCGATGGCATCACACTCTTCGCGTTGGATGATTAATTGCTTCTGTGGAATGCTGTGCATCGCGTTGGCCGTGAGGTCCGACGTTCATGCGGCCGAGCGTGGACTGGTTGGGCACTGGAAGCTCAAGGGCGATTGTCTCGATTCTTCGGGAAATGGTCTTAACGGCGTCAATCATCACGTCGATCTTGCACGTGGCGCGTTCAACGGCGTGAACAGCTACATCGAAGTCCCCGACTCGCCGGCACTGCGATGGAGTGGCGACTGTGCGATCGCGGCCGAGATCTACACGACGAAGAATCTAAGCGATGTCGTTGGCGACCTGGTGACCAAGTTCGATCCCGCGCGTCGCCAGGGATTTAATCTGACGATCAATGCCAGCGCGCCGGGATACAATGGACCCAGCAACGTGCGGCACCTATTCTTCGGCCTCGACAACGACAGCGCTGGCAATTGGACCGACTGCGGCCGGCCGGGCGGCAAGACCCACATCAGCGACGCGCTCACGGTCTTCAACGGTGACCTCTACGCCGGCACGACCGACGGGCCGAGCGAAAGCGATTGGGCCCACGTCTATCGCTACAAGGGCGGGCAGGACTGGGAAGACTGTGGGCGATTGGGCGCCGGTAAGACCCGTGGCGTGTACGCCATGATCGTTCACGAGGGTGCGCTCTACGCGGCCACATCGGCCAGCCACGGCGCTCAACCGCAGACTGTGGATTGCGGTCGTGTCTACCGGTATCGCGGCGGCCAACAGTGGGAGGACATCGGCCAGCCAGGCGACAATTATCGGCTGCACTCCCTGGCTTCGTTTCAGGGCAAGTTGTACGTCACGGGATTCAACATCGGTCCCGACCCCGGACATTGCTACGTGTACGAAGGCGGTACGCAGTGGAAGCCGTGCGGCGAATTCAAAGGTTGGCCTTGTGCGCTTACGGTTCACGACGGCAGGCTCTTCTTGGGCAATCCGCAGGCCGAGGTTTATGGCTACGATGAAAAAGCCTGGGAGAACCTGGGCAATCCGCTAGGTTCATGGGACGCCTGCCAGCAGATCCATTCACTCGGTGTGTACAATGACGAGCTGCACATGGGGAGTTGGCCCAAGGGCAAGGTGGCGGTGTTGCGGGACGGAAAATGGGTCGATCGGGGACGCCTCGGAGACGCCACGGAAGTCATTGCACTGACGGTCTACAACGGCAGCTTCTACGCCGGTTCGATTCCTCGCGCCGAGGTGTTTCGCTTCGATGGCGATGGCGGCTGGACGTCAATGCGCAAACTGTTCGATCCGCCGGGCTATGTGCCCGTGCCTGTTGGGTCCGGAGCGAAGGCTGTTGAGGACTGGTCTCGTGCTTCGAGCCTGGCTGTGTTTCAAGGTAAGCTGTTCGTCAGCACGGCCACTTGCTATCGGACAATGCTCGATGCGCCGCGCGAGAATGAGGTCCGCGGCAAAGTCTACTCGTTTGCCACGGGGGCCGCGGTTTCGGTGGATAAGGACCTGGGGCCTGGCTGGAAGCATGTGGCCGCCGTCCGCGAGGGTCGTGAGTTGAAGATCTATGTCGACGGCGAGCTGGCGGCTACTTCGCCGATCGAGGATGATAAGCTGGATATCGCGTGCGATGCGCCGCTGCGGATCGGTTTTGGTCCGCAGGCGCACTTTTTCGGCAAGATCCGCGAGGTGCGGCTGTACAACCGCGCGATCTCGAAAGACGAAGTGCGAGCCTTACGCATTGCCGAGAATTCCGCGGATCGTTCCGCCGGCCAATAGTTGGGTCACAGGAGATAGTTACCGATCATGAGTTTGTACCGTGGAGTGTTGGCAGTTGTTTGCGTCGCGGCATTCGCGGTCGGCGTTCGCGCCGCCGAGCAGCCGGCCGCCGATCGTGGGCTGGTCGGATACTGGACATTGATCGGCGATTGCAAAGACCACTCGGGCAACGGCCACCACGCCAAGAATCACGGCGCGAAGCTCGACACGAGCGACTTCAGTGGGCAAGACTGCTATTTGGAAGTGCCGGATGCTCCTACGTTGCGATTCGGCACGGGCGACTTCGCCTTGTCGGCAGTCGTGAGCACTCCGCCCGAGCTGACGGACGTTGCCGGCGACCTAGTGACCAAGTTCGACCCCGCCCGTCGCAAGGGCCTCAATCTGACGATCAACGCTAGCGCGCCGGGATACAACGGCCCGAGCAATGCGCGGCACCTGTTTTTCGGCCTCGACAACGACAGCGCTGGCAAATGGACCGACTGCGGCCGGCCGGGCGGCAAGACCCACATCAGCGACGCGCTCACGGTCTTCAACGGTGACCTCTACGCCGGCACGACCGACGGGCTGAGCGAAAGCGACTGGGCCCACGTCTATCGATATAAAGGTACGCAGGATTGGGAAGATTGCGGAAGACTGGGAACCGGCAAGACTCGTGGCGTGTACGCGATGATCGTCCACGACGGTGCACTTTATGCGGCCACGTCGGCCAGCCACGGTGGCCAGCCGGCCACGGTGGATTTTGGTCACGTCTATCGCTACCGAGGCGGGCAGGATTGGGAAGACATTGGCCAGCCGGGCGCGAATTACCGACTGAATTCCTTGGCGTCGTTCCAAGGCAAGCTGTACGTAACGGGTTTCAATATCGGTCCCGATCCTGGGCATTGCTACGCGTATGAAGGCGGTACTCAGTGGAAGCCGTGCGGCGAATTCAAGGGCTGGCCGCACTCGATGGCCGTCAACGACGGTCGACTTTATGTCGGCTATCCGCAGGGAGAAGTCTACGCGTACGACGGCAATGCCTGGGAGAATCTGGGCAATCCGCTTGGCACTTTTTCTGAGTGCAACCAGGTTCATTCGCTGGGGGTTTATCAGGGTGAGCTGTACATGGGGAGTTGGCCCAAGGGCAAGGTGGCGGTGTTGCGGAAGGGAAAATGGGTCGACCTGGGCCGCTTGGGAGACGCCACGGAAGTCATCGCACTGACGGTCTACAACGGCAGCTTCTACGCCGGTTCAATTCCTCGCGCCGAGGTGTTTCGCTTCGATGGCGATGGCGGCTGGACGTCAATGCGTAAGCTGTTCGATCCGCCGGGCTACGTGCCCGTGCCTGTTGGGTCCGGAGCGAAGGCTGTTGAGGACTGGTCTCGTGCTTCGAGCCTGGCCGTGTTTCAAGGCAAGTTGTTCGCGAGCACGGCCACCTGCTACCGGACGATGCTCGATTCACCGCCTAAGGATGACATCCGCGGCAAAGTCTACTCGTTTGCCACGGGGGCCGCGGTTTCGGTGGATAAGGACCTGGGTCCTGGCTGGAAGCATGTGGCCGCCGTCCGCGAGCGCCGTGAGTTGAAGATCTATGTCGACGGCGAGCTAGCGGCCACTTCGCCGATCGAAGATGATAAGCTGGATATCGCATGCGATGCGCCGCTGCGGATCGGCTTCGGTCCGCAGGCGCACTTTTGCGGCAAGATCCGCGACGTGCGGCTGTTCAATCGCGCGATCTCGAAAGATGAAGTGCGGGCCTTGAATGTTGCCAGCAAGGACGTGCGGTCGAATTGAGTCCGAGGAGCCGATAGAGAATGCCCATGCCTTTGCAACTGAACAGGCGGAGCTTTTTACAGGCCGGAGCGGCCGGCGTCGGCCTGCTTGGACTATCGCGCCCCGCCCGCGGTGAAGAGTCGCTCCCGACGGTGAGGACAATTACGCGAGGGCCAAAGCATCACTGGTTCGGCTACTACGACAAGCTCGAATTCGACCCGACCGGCCGGTACGTGCTCGGCATGGAGGTGGACTTCGAGCACCGTTCGCCCACGCCCGAGGATACCATCGGCGTCGGCATGGTCGATTTGCAGGACGCGGATCGCTGGATCGAGCTGGGGCGCAGCTCGGCCTGGTGTTGGCAGCAAGGCTGCATGCTGCAATGGATCCCTGGAACCGACAGCCAGGTGTTGTGGAACGATCGCGAGAACGATCACTATGTTTGCCGCATTTTCGACGTCGCCTCTCGGGCTATCCGCACCCTAGGGCACCCGATCTACGCGCTGAGCCCCGATGGCAAGACAGCGGTCTCAACCAGCTTCAGCCGTCTGGCCGATACTCGCCCCGGGTACGGATATGCGGGCGTCCCCGATCCGTACGCCAGCGAATTAGCCCCCAAGGAAACCGGCATCTTTCGTGTCGATTTGGCAAGCGGCAAGCAGGAACTGATACTCTCCCTGGCCGACGTCGCTAGTTTCGGACGCCCACTGGCAACCATGAGCGGCGCGAAGCACAAGTTCAACCATCTGTTGTTCAGTCCCGATGGCTCGCGATTCATCTTTTTGCACCGTTGGAAGGGGCCCAAGGGCCGGCAAACGCGCATGCTGACGGCGACGCCCGAGGGCAAGGACCTGCGAGTTGTCGACGACAACGGCCTGACCTCGCATTTCTATTGGCGCGATCCGCGACACATTCTTGCGCTATCCCGTCAACCATCGCACGGCACGCGGTTCTACCTGTTCGAGGACGGCGGTGAGCGCAAGATCGAAGTCGTCGGCGAGCAGGCCATGACGACAGACGGTCACTGCACGTACCTGCCCGGCGGCGATTGGATCCTCAACGACACCTATCCACAGGGCGGCTTGCAGCACCCGTTTCTTTACCATGTGCCCACGGCCCGCAAGGTGTCGCTGGGGCACTTCCGAGCGCCGGCCGAGTACGCAGGCGAATGGCGGTGCGACACGCACCCGCGATTCAGTCGCAATGGAAAATCGGTGGTCATCGACGCGCCCGCCGGCGGCGCGGGTCGACAGCTTCACCTGATCGACATCAGCAAGATTGTTGGTTAGCAACGACTGCGAGAATCGCTGACCGACGCCCAACGACGTGTGTCGCTGGCGCCGCCATTTCGTAACTACACTTCGCAGCGGAGTATCGCGAGCTGTTTGTGGTATGGAAAGCAGCATCTGCCCCGAAGGGGCAAAGGCATTTAGCCGTGGGCGAAAGCCCACGGAACCCCTTCATACAACATCGTTGTCGAGCCGCTTAGCGGCGACGTCACCGTGGACACCGGGCCGCCATCGCCGCTACGCGGCTTACGACGTACTCATTCGCTCAAGTCCGTGGGCTTTCGCCCACGGCTAAATGCCGCCACCCCTGCGGGGTTTCGCCAGAGCGCCGGTCGAAACATCAGTACGTGCGCGGTGCGCGAATTCGTGGATGCCCTTAGCCTCCGCCAATGCGAACTGGTCGTGGAGAAGCAATCACGGCGGACGTCCGCGAACGTCACGCAAAAAACCGGCGACATGCGAACTGTGTTAGAACCTCAGATCGAGGCCGGCCGTGCCTTGCAGCCAGATGCTCGTTTCGCTCAGTGACGCCTGGGGGCGTGCGGGCCCCACCGCCGAAGTTCATTATCGAGCTATACTTGGGGACCGCTGCCGCCGCCGTAAAATGGGTCTGTGGAATGGGCAGTTGTGGAATGGATCAATCTCTATTCGCCGACCAAGACGCTAGCCGCTACGACCTCAACTCCGCTGGAATCCATGGACTATTTGCAAATCATCGTCTTGGGCATCGTGCAGGGACTGACCGAGTTCCTGCCGATCAGCAGCTCCGCGCATTTACGGATCGTGCCGGCCTTGGCCGGTTGGAAAGATCCGGGCGCCGCGTTCACGGCCGTGATTCAGATCGGCACGCTGGTGGCCGTGCTCGCATACTTTCGCGAAGACATCCGGCGGATCGGCCGAGCCTGGATCCTCGGCATTCTGCAGCGAGAGCCAACCCGGGATCTCGACGCCCGCATGGGCTGGATGATGATTGCCGCCACGCTGCCGATCGTGATCTGCGGCCTCCTGTTCAAAGACCATATCGAAAGCAATCTGCGGTCGCTGTACGTGGTTGCGGCGGCGATGATTGCGCTGGCCGTTGTGTTGGCGCTAGCCGAAGCACGCTACGCGCTGGAGGTCAAGCGCGGCATCGCGGTCCGCGATATGAGCCACGTCGGCTGGTCAGACGCGCTTGGGATTGGGCTGGCGCAGGCCTTGGCGCTGGTGCCCGGATCGTCGCGCTCGGGAGTGACGATCACGGCTGGATTGCTGGCCGGAATGTCGCGCGAGGCGGCGGCAAGATTCTCATTCTTGTTGTCGCTGCCGTCGGTGCTCGCGGCGGGGGTTTATCAGCTTTATAAGGCCCGCGGTAGTTTGCTGGCGACGCAAGAAGACGCCATCGGACTGCTGATTGCCACGGTCATTTCGGGCGTGGTGGGCTACGCGTCGATCGCCTTTTTGCTGACTTATCTGCGGCGTCACTCGACCTATGTCTTTATTGCCTACCGGTTGCTGCTGGGTGGGCTGATCCTGGTGCTGCTGGCCAAGGGGACGCTCAAACCGATGGACTAGATTCGTCCGTTGACCGGGGACCCGATCTGCTATAATTGATTGCTTGCAATGCCTTTGGGCACGATTCGGGGGCGAACAGGGTTCGACCGGACAGCTTGAAGCGCACGCGGCGTGCCGTGGTTGGTCAGTTGGCCACGTTAAAAGCTGACCACAATCTTCAATTGCTGAAGATTCCTACGCTTTGGCTGCCTAGAGATAGGCAACCCCGACTGCGGGTCTTCGTCGGAGAGGCCCAAAAGCCGGTCACCAATTCCGAATCGCTCCGGGTCACTGTTGGGCACGCCCGAAGCTAAAAACCGTTCCTGACTAGCCTGCGACGCACCCCGTCGATTGGGGGCGCAAAGGCGAAATGAGTAAATGAATCGACTACGCACGTAGAAGTTGGCGTGGAAATGTTACGGGACGCGGGTTCGATTCCCGCCGCCTCCATTCTCTAAGTCATTGAAGGACAATGAGTTGTCGGATGACGCATCCGGCTTGGCAGCATCTGGGCAGCGCCGCCTAGGCTCTGCCAGTCCTTCGGTGGCATTGGATGTCGCCGTTTCGGCGGCGCTCCATACCTCCGAAAGCGGCTCACTTCCGGCGGCGGTGGCCCGGGTTGCCGAGGCCTGGCCGTCTCTGTCGCCTCACATTCGTGAGGCGATTCTTACCCTCGTCGATGCCGGGGACGTGCGTACCGAGTGAACCGCATCGCGGCCCGTCTCGGGTTCGGAGTCGGCAACAAAATGGTTCTGAGGGACGCTCGGGCTGCAGGTCAACAATTGCTTGACGTGGCGTCCGAGGAGCGCTATTTCTCGTCGCGCTGCGGCGGAGTTTGATCGCTTCACATTCATCAGCGATCGAGGCGAAGCCAGCCTTTGCGCGCACCGCCCGCGGCGCTGATCAACTATGGAGTGTTGCCAATGACGAATGCGAAAGACGAAACCAACGAAGCGCTAAGCACGCCCAGTGTTGCCAATCCAATCGATCCGCCGCCAGCGCACGAGTCGAGCGACCAAGTGGAAGAGCCGCGGAGAGTCTTTGCTCCCGATCCCTTTGCCCGAGCGAGCGACTACGCGGTGGGCCTCCATCTCGCGGAAAGCCGCCGCGCTCGCCGGTCGCTGTTCTCATTCGACGAGCGTCCGACTCAAGCGGTGATCGACAAGCTGAAGGAAAACGACTTCCGCTGGAATAGCCGGGACAGGAATTGGGTGAAGCCGATCCATCAGGATACGGCATTGCAGGACCGCATCGACGCGGACCGGCTTTACCGCGAACTGTCAATCATGATGCGTGAGGAGAAGGGAATTGAGGCCGACCGCGGACAGACGCCTTTCTGAAGTCACGCGGATCGAGCGGATATCGAGCGTCAAATTCGAGGTGGAAAAAAGAACCGTCAAACGGCGAGGCGGGCCGGATTCGCTGGGGGCCGAGCGAAGGCCTCGAAGGCGGCTCACTCGCCAACCGACGAGATCACAGCCAGGCCAAAACACACGTAAGACGCGGCTTCAGGCGAGGGAGCCGCTGTAGGGAACCTGGGGCAGGCCGTAGCGAGGCCAGGGTCCCAGTGAAGCCGGCCCGCCGGGTCGGCTGGTAACCGTGCGAAGCAATGGAAATTCCTCGGAACTGTGATCCGTGTCGCGATGATGTCAGGAAATCAAACCCGAGTTCGACTTTGGCGCAACCGAAAAAAGCTGTCTTGCGGTTGCGTGATTTGCAACAACTGCCGCGTTGCGTGGGCGCTGCATTTTTGTACCTCTGCATGGCTCGAATTGGCATCGCGAGACGCCGTTCTTGAAGGAGTCATTGGCTCGTGTGGAGCGCTCCCGCAGGTGATACGCCGAGGGATCATGGCGTTGATCAACTCACCAGTGAGTGCCTATTCACATTCATTATTGGCATTTTGGCTGGGGGGCGTCCGGTCAGTTCGCGTCTCGCTGTACTACGTCCGCGTAGCCGTGTCGCCGTGGCTTCAATCGTTCTGACAGCAAGTTGACGGCACTCATTCCGTTGGTAAAATGACCCTACTTTTGGGTGGTCAAAGCCCTGGGGCCGCCAATGCATTTCTCATCGACGCGTAGCGCGACGCGGTAGCAGCCACCTTTGTGGTTGTACTTCTTTGCGCGGTGCTTCGCGCTGAACGGCCAGCCATGATGAGCATGGCCTTGTGACCGTTCTGTACGCTATCGCGTTGCGGCAACTACACACCTAGGGTGGCCTCGTAGAAACATATACGGTGCCGAAATCGACGGCGTACAAAGCTGTGGTGGCAGCGGTGCCACATAGTCCGACCCAGAAAACAGACTCATCATGATCAAGCCCCTATGGAGTACCCAATGCACCGATTCTTGACCCTGGCAGTAGTCATCATTGTACTCACACCAGGTTCAGCCATTGCAGAGCAGATCAAGTATGCATTCACTGGAACAGTGACCTTCGCGAGTGGTCCACCATTTGGCAATACAATTCCTTCCCTCAGCTCCGTATCGGGACACTTTGCCTACGAATCAAGTAGCCCGGCCACACATGTCTTGGCCAACGGCGTGGGTTACGAGCAGCACATCACCGACGGCTTTGTCGGCGACTTCGCGGGTGTGTCGGTACATGCCGACGACTACGTAGTTCAGGTTTCCAACAACGTGCCCCAGCCCGGCGGAACAAATGCAGACATCGTCGCGATCACCTTCTCAAGTGCTCTCAGTCCATCGCTTGGTTCCCCTCTCGTTGTCAACGGAGTTGGCCAGGGCGTTGGCCTATTCAGCGTCAATTTCGTGGGCAGCGGCGATTTATTTAACGACACTTCCCTTCCCGACCATATGAGCTTAACTGACTTCCCGTCCACACTGAGTTTCCTAAGCGACACGCCGACTGGGTTGGTTGACGTTCTGTTTACCGTCAATACACTGACCAGAGTTTCGGAGCCTTCGTCATTTTCATTGTTGCTTTGTGCAATGGGCGCCCTAGCTTATGCCGGACGACACGTCGCAATACGCAGGACCTGATGCGATGGCGGATACCCAACGATCGCAAAACGTGCGCAGTCGAGCGTTCACGCTAGTGGAATTGCTCATGGTGATCGGCATCATCGGCGTGCTGGTCGTGTTGTTGCTACCGTCCGTTCAGGCAGCACGAGAGGCCAGCCGTCGCGCGACTTGTGCGAACAATCTCAAACAAGTTGGCCTTGCGCTGATTAACGTCGAGAATACCCACGGCGCGCTACCAACTGGCGCAAAAAGTCAAATTGTGAACCAGCCCACATTTGGAATGTCGTGGTGGGTGCAGATTATTCCGTACCTGGAGCAGTCGACAGTCTACGCGCGACTCGATCAGACGGGCCCACACAACGGCTGGCCCTTGCTTCATGTCGCGAATGCGCAGGTTGTAAATGGATTTGTGGTTCCGGCCATGCTGTGTCCTTCGAGTTCCCTGCCCCCACTTCGCGGAATCGGTGGCATCGAAGCCATGATGCCGTCGTATGTGGGGATCTCGGGAAGTTCACGCGATGGAGGGTTTCCCGAAAAGCGAGTCGCAACTTGCTGCCTGCCCGAGAACCGAGGCGAGATATCGGCGGGTGGGATTCTTATTTCCAACCGCGGGATCCGATCGGAAGAAATCCTCGACGGACTGTCCAACAGTTTGGCTGTAGGGGAATGCTCCGAAGTCGCGACGGATTCAATGGGATTCTCGTATCGGGTCGATGGAGGGTTCCCAAATGGGTGGACGACGGGCACAACTGCGATTGGCACGGCGCCTGACTACAATCCGCTGTCAGCTCCTCCAAGTTGGAACGTCACGACGATTCGCTATCCACCCAACATGCGCGACTACGACCAGCCAGGCATCGACGACAATCGGGGTGCGAATAACCCCTTGATCTCTGCACATCCTGCCGGAGTGCATGGCCTATTCATGGATGGTTCGGTGCGGTTCCTGACAAACGAGACCGACGTTTGGTCTCTCAAATTGCTAGCCACGCGTGATGATGGGGGACCGCCGAATCTAAGTCAGTGATCGACTCTGAGCCGCTGATGCAGTCTACGATTTCGATTGGGCGTAACTCGCGTTCCGCTCATGGTAGCGTATTGGCATTTACCGAGTTGTGTTGCGTGCTAGCAGGGGGATGAAAGATTGGGCCTCCGGCGGTAGGACATGGTTTGGTCAAACGAACCGTGTACTTTCCACAGGAG